>Ga0302324_100008751_pt1 | contig 21291 bp, 17 predicted proteins | sample Palsa_T0_1_FD_201949 | JGI IMG/M metagenome (GOLD analysis project Ga0302324, IMG submission 201949) | Peat permafrost microbial communities from Stordalen Mire near Abisko, Sweden - Palsa_T0_1 | ecosystem: Environmental > Terrestrial > Soil > Palsa > Peat permafrost | place: Sweden: Abisko...
GCCGACCGCCTCGTCAAACGTGCTCTTCTCGGGAGCCGGGTCGATTCCCGTTATTGCATTAAGGGCAACCAGCCAATGGTCTGGGCGCTCCCTCAGTTCACGAAGAAGGATCGGGAGTACAGCCGGTCCCATTCCCATGATTCGTCTATAGGATGGATGTAGAATCATCTTCGTCACTGATGAATAGTGTTCCGTGTCGGCCTTCCACATCTCAACGTGTTCCTGAAATAGCGTTTCCAATTCCGACGCCCCTTTGTGTGGCGCAGAAATATATCGACTCTTGAAGCTTTCCAATGTTGGGGCGGGCGCAACGAAGCTGCGATGCATCGTGAGCACTCTCAGCGCTGGCACCACCTGCGTAGGCTTCATGTCTTGGTGGCGGATTCGAGGCCTAGCGCCTCTCTTGCTCGAAGCCAGCCCTCCGCTCATTCTCGGTTTAGCGCGCATTGTTCTCCTCGGTATGTGCCAAGAGATCGTTGATTTGATCGCGGAAAATCACGAGTGTTTCCTTGCTCATGACCAAGCGGGTCAGCACTGCAAAATCAGCCTCATCTCCTTCAGTGTCGGGGTCAAAGGATTCCGAAGTAATGACGCCGATGTCGACGTAGGCAGTGCCTCCAACATACGATCCGTGCGCGAAATTAATGAATAACGGCTCTGTCGCTGGATCACTGCTTTCAAGCGGAATGATCCGTTTTTTTATCTTCCGATCAAGCCGGGCTGGTTTCCCGGAAACTGTCTCTTTGCTGTTCATTCTCTTGCTCCGTTACCCTCAGCCGTCGATCCTTGTGAGGTTTGACTTTGCTTCGATCAGACTACATCTAAGCCATAATCGGTGGGAAATCCTGACGCTGATTGTACCGGAAGTCTTGCACTCACCCGATGTTGGCGGATTGCCGTCCACTGCCCAGCCAATTTATTTTCAATAGCTTGCCCTTCGCCGCCATCCGCAGCCGCATCCAATCCCAATAAGTCGGGACACGGGCTCGCAATCCGAAAATGTCCTCGGCACGCCAAGCCACAATCCGCCGCTCGGCAGAATTCACCCCTCTTCCTGTAAAATCAGGGGCAATCGATGATTCAAAATCTCTCAGCGGCTGCGCTCCCGGCCTCGCCCACGGCGGAGGGTTCGGAGTTGCGGGCCCCGATCATCGAAGTGCGCGGACTCGGCAAGTCCTACAAGACCGCCCGCGGCACGCTGAATCTGTTTCACGAGCTCGACCTCACGGTTGAAGCCGGTGAGTTGATGGCCATCGTGGGCCAGTCCGGCGCAGGTAAGAGCACGCTTTTGCACATCCTGGGCGCACTTGATACGCCTTCCGCGGGAACGGTATACTGCGCCTCAACCAACGTGGCCCATCTCTCGGCCAGGCAGGCAGCGGCGTTTCGCAACCGGGAGATCGGCTATGTGTGGCAGTTCCACTATCTCCTGCCGGAGTTTACGGCGCTCGAAAATGTAGCGATGCCGCTGCTGGCCGGTGGCAATCGGAAGCAGGACGCTCTGGCCGCAGCCGCCAACTGGCTGCGCGAAGTGGGCCTTGAAGATCGCGCCAGCCACCGGCCCGGCGAGCTTTCAGGCGGCGAGCAGCAGCGCGTGGCGCTGGCTCGCGCGCTGGTCAACAACCCCCGGCTGCTGTTGGCCGACGAACCCACCGGCGACCTGGACGAGATCACCGCCGGCCGTGTTTTCGATCTCCTCGAAAGACTGCACGCGACGCACGGGCTCACCTCGATCGTGGTAACCCACAACCTGGACCTGGCCTCGCGATGTACAAGGGTTTTACGGCTGGAGGGTGGAAAGCTGAATCCACTGGCCACAGGCCGGCAATCGGCATCATCCACCGGAACTTTGGACGGAAAAAGCACCGTTTCGGGCCAGAACTGAGTCGAATTAGGTAAGCACGAAAGCTTCCCGCGCCGGGGTTTAGCCATCTCAGCAAGGGAAGCCGAGGGCAGGATGGAGTCCCGGCAGAGCACCAGTGAAGGGGGCAACGGAGCGTAAAAGGGCGCCGTAGCCATCCCAAAGAGCTGTTCGGAGCGAAAGTTGTATTTTCCACGCGGCCTCCGACGGCGTAGTTAAAAGAGGGGCGCGCGCGGGTTGGGTTGAGGCCGGGCACATAAACCGGACAGCCACTCCAGCCGATAGCCTGCATGAGGGGGAAACACCATGTTTGAACGCTATACGGAGAAGGCACGGCGCGTAATCTTCTTCGCGCGGTATGAGGCCAGCCAGTTTGGCTCGCCCTATATCGAGACCGAGCACCTGCTGCTGGGCCTGCTGCGCGAAGACAAGGCGTTGACCAACCGCTTCCTGCGCTCCCATGCTTCGGTGGAGTCGATTCGCAAACAGATTGAGGCGCACACCACGATTCGCGAGAAGGTTTCGACCTCGGTCGACCTGCCGCTTTCGAACGAATGCAAGCGTGTCCTGGCCTATGCGGCCGAGGAGGCGGAGCGGCTGGGTCACAAGCACATTGGCACCGAGCATTTGCTCCTGGGCCTGCTGCGCGAGGAGAAGTGCTTTGCCGCGGAGATATTGCAGGAGCGCGGACTGAAGCTGGTGCAGATTCGCGAAGAGCTGGCCCGCGTGACGCAGGAGAAGGCTCCGGCGCAGGCGCGGCAGCGCGAGTCGAGCCTGCTGGCCGAGTTCAGCCGCGACCTGACGCAGGCCGCCATGGACGGGCAGCTTGACCCGCTGGTGGGCCGCGATGGCGAGCTCGAGCGCGTAATACAGATTCTCTGCCGCCGCACCAAAAACAATCCCGTCCTGATCGGCGAGCCCGGCGTGGGCAAGACCGCCATCGTCGAGGGCCTGGCGCAGCGCATCTCCGACGGCGAAGTGCCGAGCTTCCTGGCCGACAAGCGCGTGCTCGGCCTGGACCTCTCGCTCATCGTCGCGGGCACCAAATATCGCGGCCAGTTTGAAGAGCGGCTGAAGACCATCATGAAAGAGCTGATGGAAAATCAGAACTCCATCATCTTTATCGACGAGCTGCACACGCTGGTTGGCGCGGGCTCGGCCGAGGGCTCGCTCGACGCCGCGAACATCCTTAAGCCGGCCCTGTCGCGCGGTGAGATTCAGTGCATCGGCGCCACTACGCCGGCCGAGTATCGCAAATCCATTGAGAAGGACCGCTCGCTCGAGCGCCGCTTCCAGGCCGTCAAGGTGCCGCCGCCCAACGAGGCCGACGCGGTCAGGATCATCATGGGCATCAAAGACCGCTATGAAAAGTTTCACGCGGTCAGCTATACCGATGCGGCCATCGAGTTCGCGGTGTCGCACTCCAACCGCTACATCCCCGACCGCTTCCTGCCCGACAAGGCGATCGACCTGATCGACGAGGCCGGCGCGCGCGTGAAGCTGCGCCAGACCTCGCTGCCCGAGGAGATCACCGAGGTGCAGAAGCGCATCAAGTTCATCGTGCACCGCATGGACTCGGCCATTGCGAACCATGAGTTCGAGAAGGCGCGCTTCTACAGCGACGAAGAACGCAAGGAGCGCGAAAACCTGCGCGCCCTGCGTGACCGTTACCACCTCGACGACTCGGCCGCAGGCATTGTGGGCCGCGAAGACATTGAGGACGTCGTCAGCCGCTGGACCGGCGTGCCCGTGACCAGCATCAAGGAAGAAGAGACGCAGAAGCTACTGCGCGTGGAAGAAGAGCTGCACAAGCGCGTCATCTCGCAGGACAAGGCGATCTCGGCGCTGAGCCGCGCCATCCGCCGCTCGCGCGCCGGCCTCAAGTCACCCGCGCGGCCCATTGGCAGCTTCCTCTTCCTCGGCCCCACCGGCGTGGGCAAGACGGAGATGGCGCGCTCGCTGGCCAACTTCCTCTTCGGCTCCGACAAGGCGCTCATCCGCTTCGATATGTCGGAGTTCATGGAGAAGCACTCGGTGTCGAAGCTGATCGGCTCGCCTCCGGGCTACGTGGGCTACGAGGAGGGCGGCCAGTTGACCGAACGCGTCAAGCGCTCGCCTTACTCCGTTGTCCTGCTCGACGAAATCGAGAAGGCGCACCCCGACGTCTTCAACATTTTGTTGCAGGTCTTCGAAGACGGCCAGTTGACTGACGGCCTCGGCAACACGGTCGACTTCAAAAACACCATCATCATCATGACGTCGAACATCGGCGCCAAGTACCTGGTGAAGGAGAAGAAGTCGCTTGGTTTCCACAGCGATAGTGAAGACCAGATCAACGAAACTGTCGAAAAGAATGTCATGGCTGAGGTAAAGAAGGCATTCAACCCAGAATTCCTCAACCGCATCGACGAAACCATCCTGTTCCAATCGCTGTCGGATGCGGACCTCATCCAGATCGTCGAGCTGCTGGTGCAGCAGCTCAACAACAACCTGGCGCAGAAGTCCATCACCATCTCGGTCACCGAGGAAGCCAAGAAGTGGATCCTCGATAAAACTCTCGTAGACCGCAGCTATGGTGCGCGTCCGCTACGCCGTGCGCTGCAGCGCTACGTTGAGGACCCGCTCTCGGAGGCGCTGATCGCCGGCCACATCGCCACGCGGCCAGCGTTCCTCGAGGTCTACCTCGACGGCGTGCAGCTCTACTACCGCCCCGTCAGCGCCGCGGAAACCGCCGAAGAAAAGCCCGCCGGCGTGCTCCTCTTCAGCGCATAAGGCCGGTCTTCGCACAAACTGAACACTGGGTGCCCCAGGTCCCGCATTTGGGACCTGGGATACCACCAATTCAATCCACACTCCGCACCGCCAACACGCCAACTTGCCATGCCCGCAAAGCGGGGCCAACCCGCCAAATTTGTAGTCAACAGACTCCCTCCAATTCCTCGGTCACAGCTACGCGCGTTCACCCGATGCTGGGTGCCCCAGGTCCCGAATTTGGGACCTGGGATACCGCTGAAGCTGAGGACCAACCCAACCAAATACGCAACCCACCAGTGATACGATGTTGAAACATCGACACCGGAGCGCCGCGCCATGACTGAAACGGCCCACATCGAAGCCCTGACTTCTGAAGAAATCACCTCCATCACTCGGCAGACTAACTACGGCACATGGCGTTTCCAAAAGACCTGGAAGCCGCTGCATGTTGCGGATGCCGAAGGCTGCTGGTTCACCGACGGCGCGGGCAAACGCTATCTCGATTTCAGTTCGCAGTTGATGTGCGTGAACCTCGGCCACAAGAACAAGCGCGTCATTGAAGCCATCGCCGAGCAGGCGCGCGAACTGCCTTACATCGCGCCCGGTTACGCCACCTCTGCGCGCGCGCGTCTCAGCAACAAGCTGCTCGAGGTGCTGCCCGCGGGCCTGAACAAATTCTTTTTCGCCACCAGCGGGACGGAGGCCAACGAAGCGGCCTTCAAGATCGCGCGCATGGTCACTGGCAAGACCAAGATCATCTCGCGCTATCGTTCCTATCACGGCTCAACCACGGCATCGATTGCGGCCACCGGCGATCCGCGCCGCTGGGCCATGGAGCCGGGCGGCAAAGGTTCAGGGTTTGTGTTCGCGCCGGAGACAAATTGTTATAACTGCCCCATCAAGCACACTTATCCGGGTTGTAACATCGCATGCGCCGACTATATCGAACACATGATCCGCAACGAGAGCGATGTGGCGGCCATTATTCTGGAGCCTGTAGTCGGCACCAACGGAGTGCTGGTGCCGCCGCCAGAGTACTTCCCGCGCATTCGCGAGATTTGCGACCGGCACGGCGTGCTTCTGATCGCCGACGAAGTCATGTCCGGCTGGGGACGCACCGGCAAATGGTTTGCCGTCGATCACTGGGGCGTCAAGCCCGACATCCTTGTCACCGCGAAAGGAATCACTTCGGCCTATGTTCCGCTCGGTCTCTGCGCCACCACAACCAAGATCGCAGACTACTTTGAAGATCATTACTTCTCGCACGGACACACATACGAAGCGCATCCCATCACGCTTGGACCCGCAGTCGCCACCATCGAAGAGATGCAGCGGCTGAAGCTAGTCGAGCGCGCGGCAGAGTTAGAACCCTATGTGCGCGCCAAGCTCGAAGCCATCAAGCAGAATCACCCGTCAGTCGGCGATGTGCGCGGCCTCGGCCTCTTCTTCGCTGTAGAGCTGGTAAAGAACCGCGAAACCAAGGAGCCCTTCAACACCATGCGCGACAAGATCGAGGGCAAGCCGCTGGTAGTGGATCAGATCGCAGCGAAGATGATGGCCGACGGCGTCGCGCAACAAGCCTGGGTGAGCCACTTCGTCATCGCGCCCCCGCTGATTGTGACCAAGGAAGAGCTCGATCTCGGACTCGCCGCGCTCGATCGGCATCTGTCGATCGCCGATGCGATGGTGGAGTAGCTATCGATTGCGGAGGACCGCCGGTATATTGCGCATGCCGTGAAGCACACTCAGGATTCGAACAGTGCCTGAACCGGCGCGGTAGAAGATCAGGTAATGGCCGACCGGATAGCTTCGCCAGCCGGGGCGTAGGTCAAACTCTCGGCTGCGCCCTATTCGAGGCGACCTGCGCAACATGCCAAAGGCCTCATGTAATGAATCTACGACTTTGTCCGCAGTTTCCGCGCTGCCGCTTTCGGATGCGAGGTAGAACCATATATCGTCCAGATTTTTTTGCGCCCGGCGCGAGATGGAGAGTTTCACTTCGCGGCGGCGAGCCTGGCACGGCCACGCTGCTTTACGCCCTCAAAGAACGCATCCATGTCCTCCTGCGAGTCGAGAACAAGGTCGTCGCCATCTGCTTCGGCGGTGTCGAGCGACGCGAGCAATTCCATTCGGTCGCGCTCACGTTCGACCCACTGATCCAAAGCGTGGCCGACGGCGTGAGAGGTGTCGCGATAGCGGCCCGCTTCAATCCCCATCCTGACAAAATCGCTTTGTTCGGGCGTAAGCTCAATTTCCATGATCGCAGTTTAGACTCGAAGGATTCTTCGGTCAACCAGACAGCCCAAGCCCACGCCCCGCACAAATCCCTTTGCAATACACCCCCAGTGTGCTCTGATAAAGCCACTCCATGATCAAGCGCCTCGAAACCTATTTTGAATTCGCGCGCCTCAAGACCAACTGGCGCACTGAGATTCTGGCCGGGGTCACGACGTTCCTGACCATGGCCTACATCGTGCTGGTCAACCCGTCGATCCTGCAGGCCGCGCACATGCCGCTGGCGGCGGTCACCGCGGCCACATGCCTCTCGGCCGCATTCGGCTCCATTCTCATGGGCATCGTCGCGCGCTATCCCATCGCGCTCGCGCCCGGCATGGGCCTCAACGCCTACTTCACCTACACGGTCTGCCTCAAGATGAACATCCCCTGGCAGACCGCGCTGGGCGCGGTCTTTCTCTCCGGCATCATCTTTCTCGCGCTCACCGCGTCCGGCATCCGGCAGATGATTCTGCGGTCTATTCCGCACGAGCTTTACGCCGCCGTGGCCAGCGGCATCGGCCTCTTCATCGCCTTCATCGGTTTTCGCAACGCCGGCCTCGTCGTGGGCGATCCGGCCACGCTTGTCGGCCTGGGCAACATCCGCTCACCCGCGCCGGCGCTGGCGCTCTTCGGCCTCATCCTCATGGTCGCGCTCGAGGTCAAGAAAGTCCGCGGCGCCATCCTCATCGGCGTGCTGGTCACCACCGGCCTCGCGTGGGCTCTGGGCCTGGTGCACTGGACGCCCGCGCCCGGCGGCTTCGCGAGTCTCGGCCAAACCGCTTTCAAGCTCGACATTCGCGGCGCGCTCAACAAGGGCCTGCTCGAAATCATCTTCGTCTTCTTCTTCGTCGATCTCTTTGACAACCTGGGCACGCTGGTGGCCGTCACCAAGCGCGCCGGACTCATCGCGCCCGACCACACCATCCCCCGGCTCAACAAGATCCTGTTTGCCGATGCCACTGCCACCGTGTTCGGATCGCTCACCGGCACCTCCACCGTCACCAGCTACGTGGAGTCCACTGCCGGCGTAGCGGCCGGCGGCCGCTCCGGCGTCACCGCCATCGTCACCGGCCTGCTGTTTCTCTGCGCCGTTGTCGCCGCGCCATTTGTCGGCATCGTGCCCCAGGCGGCAACCGCGCCCGCGCTGATCCTGGTGGGATCGCTCATGCTCGCCACCATCGTGGAGATTCGCTGGACCGACCCGCTGGTGGCCGTGCCCGCGTTTCTCACGCTGGTCCTGATTCCGCTCACGTATTCCATCGCCAACGGCCTCGGCTTCGGCATCATCGCCTGGGCGGTCCTGCACCTGTTCACCGGCAAATTCCGCAAGCAGGACTGGCTGCTCTACCTGCTGGCCGCGCTGTTTCTCGCCCGCTTCATCTATCTGGGCGCAAGCTGAGATAACAGCCCGGTTTTCCTCTGTGCGGCCGCGCCCAAAAGTCGTAAACTCTTTCCAACAAACACCTGTACCATGGGTGGGAGGCCTGCATGGCGCTGGCACGGCGCTCTTATGGCGCCTGCAGCAGGCCCTCCGGAGACGCGGATGACGATGTTCTCAATGCAGTGGATCCATTGGACCGACGGAACCCGGCGGTTGCGCGGCCCCCAACTGGCGGCTATTGCGGCCTCGTCATTGGCCCTGGCCTTGGCACTCACGGCCTGCACCCATGTGGCCGGATTCAGCCAGCCCAGCCTGGTGCGCGTCATTGACGCCTCCTACATTGCGCCGGCCATCAACGTCACCGTGGAGGGCGTCCTGGTTGCCGGCAATATCGGCCAGGGGTCCATCACGGACTACGGCACTATCACTCCATCCGCCGATGCTCAGATCAAAGTGACCGCTGCCACCGGCGGAGCCACGCTGGTTGCGTCCAATGGAACTCTGCTCTCAGGCCATGAGCACTCCGTCTTTGTCACCGACAACGGTGCAGCCCCCACGCTCTACACGGTCACGGTGCTGGAGGATCAACAGATTCCCGCGGCCCAGGGCCACTCTGCGTTCCGGTTTCTCAACCAGGCGCCCAAGACCGGCGGCGTGGATGTTTACATGATCCCCAGCGGCACGACGCTGGCAAACACCATCCCGCTGGTGACCGACTTGCCCGTCGGCAACACCGCCGGCTATATCAGCTTCACTTCACAGACCGTCACCATGGTCATTACGCCCACGGGCACACTCACGCCCAAGTACACCTCCACGCCCATCGCCCTCACTGGCGGCGAGGTGCGAACGGTGCTGATCGTCGACACGCAGCTCACCTCCAATCCGCCGGTGGAAGTGTTCATAGCGAACGACGTCGACTAGGCTCATCTTGAGAATCTTCCCAAAATCTTCGCACGCCCATCTTGCTGTCATTCTGAGCGGAGCGCAGCGGAGCCGAAGAACCCGCGTTTGGTTTTTCAGGCGCGAGGGTCAATCAACCCAGACCTCTGCTTTACTGCGGATCGTCCTTCTCAGCCTCTTCCTCGGCGCAACGGCCCTCGCCCAGCAAACCTACACCTACAAGGTCATCCACACCTATCCCCACGACCAGGCCGCTTTCACCCAGGGCCTCATCTATCTCGATGGACACCTCTATGAGAGCACCGGCCTCAAAGGCCAATCCTCCCTGCGCGAAGAGGAACTTGAGACCGGCAAGATCATCGCATTCCACGACGTGCCCGGCCAGTATTTCGCCGAGGGACTCACGGAGTGGGGAGACACGCTCATCCAGCTCACCTGGCAGAGCCACATCGCCCTCGTCTATGACCGCGCCAGCTTTCACCTGCTGCGAACATTTCCATACGACGGGGAAGGCTGGGGCCTCACCGAGGACGGCAAGAGCCTCATTCTAAGCGACGGCACCGCCACGCTGCGCTTCCTCGATCCGGTCACCTTCCACGAGGTCCGACGCATCACCGTCAAGGACCGCGGCGCGCCCGTCAAGAATCTGAATGAGCTCGAGTTCATCCACGGCGAAATCTACGCCAACATCTGGTACTCCGACCGCATCGCCCGCATCTCGCCTCAATCCGGCAAAGTGCTGGGCTGGATCGACCTGACCGGCCTCCTGCCCGACGCCGATCGCTCCAGCCGCGACGCCGTGCTCAACGGCATCGCCTGGGACGCCCAGCACAACCGGCTCTTTGTCACCGGCAAGCTATGGCCCAGGCTCTTCGAGATCGAAGTTGTGCCGGAATCGCACCCCGTCCGTCATCGTCCCTGAGACAACCGCCGGTGGTTTACCAGACATACGAATGTCTGGTTGCCGAAGTCGTGTTAAAAAATCGCATCCCGTGAAAAATTCAATGCGGATTGGCTAATTCTTAGCTTATACTTTCTTTATGTCGGGACAATGCACGACCGCCCATTGCACTCTTGATCGGTGAACTTGAGACATCGGCAGTTCCCCTGCCGGTCTCGTCAACCTCCCCGGAGTTGGAAACCCGTTTCTCCCGAAAAGAGGTCAATATGGCCATGATCTGTCCGCGCTGCGGGTCGAATGAAATCCGCTCCTCTCGCCAGCGCTCAACCGACCTGCTGTACGCGCTGTTTTTCCATCGCCCGGTGCGCTGCCGTTCCTGTCTGCAGAGGATGCACGTCAGTCTCTTTGCCGCAAAGAGGCTGCAGCGCGAGAGAAAAGCCATTCCATCCTGAATCCGCGCTGTGCCAGCGCCGGCCCTTGTAGGACAAATTGGCTGACTGCGTCCGCACAGGGTCGGTTTGCTCCGTGGACAGAGATATTGCCAGATGGTATGCGCCTCCCGGCGCCGAGGCTGCAAGACTGTAAGGATCTGCATCGGAACTCTTGAACCGCGCTGCCGTTTCCGGGGATTTTCTTCTTAACAACGGCATGATTTCTCAACGCAAGTGCCCCATCGATCGCGGCGCAAAAAACACGCTGGGCAGCTGTCCTCCCCCCGCCACGGAGTAGGGACCTACCGTGATTTGTTCTCAATGCGGATCGAAGAATGTATGGACCTCGCGGCTGCACCTACCCGACATTGGGCGCTTGCTGCTCTTCAGATTTCCAGTGCGCTGCCACGTCTGCATGAAACGCGACTCAGTGAGCCTGCCGGAAGCCCGCAGAATGCGCGCCGCCGAAATGGCCACGCTCGCACCGCGCAGAACCGTCAACAGAATCCGATCGAGCGAACAGAATCCGATCTGATTGACCGGCGCACCCGGAACCCCCTCGTCCCTTCCCAATCAGGCCGTCGGCGCGTAGACTTCTTGTCCGATGGCCTCCCTCAATGAATCGCTGCTCTCGGTGCCCGGCGTTCTCCACGATGCCGCGATACTGACGGTGGTGCTGGCCTTCGCCGGCTATCTCGTCACCTTCATGAGCGCGCACATGCTGGCCCGCCGGCGTGACAAGCTGCGCCTGGTGAACAAGCGCCTCAACGAGTTCTATGGCCCGCTCTACGTGGCCTCGCAGGCCGGGCACATTGCCTACCGGTCGCTCCTCAGAAAACAGGGCAAGACGCAAAGCGAGCCCATTCTCGACTCCGAGATGAAGGAGTGGACGCTATGGATGACTACCATTTTCATGCCGCTGAACGACATTCGCGAGCGGGTGATCATTGAGAAGGCGCACCTGATTGTCGAGGAGCAGATGCCGCACTGCCTGCTTGAATTTGTGACTCACGTAGTGGGCTACAAGGCGGTGCTGGCCAAGTGGGCCGAGGGGGACTACTCAGAGCGGCGCTCGACCATCGGCTGGCCGCCGGCGTTCGACGGCTACGTGCAGCGGTCGTATGCGGCGCTGAAGGCCGAGCAGACGCGGCTCATGCATAACGTGGTGTGGCGGATGTGGCGGCGGGTGGCGCGGCGCAAGCGCAGCTGAATTCCCGCAAATCTGAATGCCGAATCTACCACAAACAACGGGTGCCCCAGGTCTGGATTTTCAGACCTGGGATTGCGAGAATCTCATCTCAAGCCGGCACGCTCAGCCCCAGGTTGCTCCACAACCGCAGCGTAGCCTCGGACTGGTTGATCGTATAGAAGTGCAAGCCCGGCGCGCCGTTGCGCAGGAGCGTTTCGCAGAGGCGCGTGACCACGCCCATGCCAAAGTCGACAAGCGCCTCCTTGTCGTATTGCAGATCTTCCAGACGCAGGCGAATCCAGCGCGGCAGGTCGGCGCCGCACCCGTTGCAAAAGCGCAACGTGTTGGCATAGCCCGTGATGGGCATGATGCCCGGCACAATGGGAATGTCGATGCCCGCAGCGGCGCAGCGCTCCATGAAGTGGAAGTAGCTCTCCGCGTTATAAAACAACTGCGTGATCGCGCCCTCGGCGCCGGCCTCCACCTTGCGGCGAAAATTGTCGAAGTCCGCGGCGGAGCTTGACGCCTGCGGATGCATCTCCGGGTAAGCGGCCACCTCCACCGAGAAGACATCGCCATAGGATTCGCGGATGAAACTGACCAGCTCATTGGCGTAGTGAAACTCGCCTGGCGCAGAGGCGCTCATGGCCGTGGCCGGCAGGTCGCCACGAAGCGCCAGAATGCGCTTGACGCCCATCTCGCGATAGCGATCGAGATGGGCGGCGATATTAGCGCGGGTAGAGCCAATGCAGGTGAGGTGCGGCACGGCCTCCGCGCCCGCGTGCTCGACGACCGCCAGAAGCGTCTCGTAAGTGCCGTCCTGGCCGGAGCCAAGCGCGCCGTGCGTGACCGAGAAATAGGCCGGCTCCACGGCAGCCAGCTGCCGGATGGTTTCAGGAAGCCTGGCCGCGGCCTCCGGCGTGCGCGGCGGGAACAATTCAAACGAGAACGACGGCTGATTTCTCATGGCTTTTCTCATTTCCTCTCTTCACTGACCCGGTGCGCACCCTATTTGTGATTCGCGTTCTTCAAGAGCTTTCGGAACGCCTTACTCCTTGACCACCAGCGCGGGATTGAGCGACGTCACGCTGGCCACCGCCTTGGTCAGCCGCGCCTCCTGCGGCCGCGCGCCGCGATAATCCGAATGTGTGTAGATGTGCTCGACGCCTTCGACCAGGTAGGCGCCGGGCAGAAACTCGCCATCTGAGCCGACCCCATGGCCAGGCAGCAGCACCACGTCGCCCGCCTTGGGCAGCGAGTGCAGCGTCTCCAGCGGCACCAGGTTGATGCATGTGCCGTCGCCGCTGATGAACTCCAGGCAATTCATGCTGTGCAGCGTTCCCTCGCGGGCCTCCCGCGCCTCCTGCCGAGTTTTGTACGACTGGTAGTAGGTGGCGATGGCGGTCGGCAGCGCGATCAGAAATCCGATCAGGCTGGCATAGGACGAGATTGCATTCACTGGATCGAACATAGGAATTTTTTCTCCGCGAGAGCTCATGCCATTGTGAGCGAAAACGCGGGGTCCGTGTCCAGTGAAAACATTTGCCTGCCATATGCCGCCCCCAACTACCCCTTAGCCGAAGCCAGAGCTTGAGAACTATCTCGATCAACAACAAACCTGGGTGCCCCACCCTCGCCGCGTACTTGTTTTTGCGGCTCGTGTCCTGTCTCCGAAGTCCATTGCATAACAAATCTGTCAACCTGAGCGGAGTTCGGCCGTCTCTTTGGCCAAACGCAGTCGAATGACCTGCGTTTCCGGGACGTGAATTATGCCGCGAACTTCGGAGTCACTACACTATCGTGGGACAGCACCAACCCGACACAGCCTTAGTACCGGTAATTCTCCGCCTTGTACGGCCCTTCCAGCGCCACACCCAGGTAGTCGGCCTGCTTGGGCGAGAGCGTGGTCAGCTTCACTCCAATCTTCGCGAGATGCAGCCGCGCCACTTCCTCGTCCAGCTTCTTCGGCAGCACGTACACGTCCACCTTGTAGCTGTCGCGCTTCTCCCACAGGTCGATCTGCGCCAGCGTCTGGTTGGCAAAGCTGTTCGACATCACAAAGCTCGGATGCCCCGTAGCGCAGCCCAGATTGACAAGCCGGCCCTCGGCCAAGACAAAGATCGCATGCCCGTCGGGAAATGTGTACTGATCCACCTGCGGCTTGATGTTGAGCTTGGTCACGCCCGGCTCTTCGTTGAGCGGGTCCACCTGGATCTCGTTGTCGAAATGGCCGATGTTGCACACAATGGCCTGGTCCTTCATCTTCTTCATGTGCTCGAGCGTGACGATGTCCACGTTGCCGGTGCAAGTGACGTAGATATCGCCGCGGCCCAGCGTGTCTTCAATCGTGGTGACCTCGAAGCCCTCCATGGCCGCCTGCAGCGCGTTGATCGGATCAATTTCAGTCACAATTACGCGCGCGCCCATGCCGCGCAGCGAATGCGACGAGCCCTTGCCCACATCGCCGTATCCGCAGATGACCGCGACCTTGCCCGCCACCATCACATCGGTAGCGCGCTTGATGCCGTCGGCCAGCGACTCGCGGCAGCCGTAGAGATTGTCAAACTTCGACTTGGTTACCGAGTCGTTCACGTTGATGGCCGGCACCAGCAGCTTGCCCTGCTCCATCATTTTGTAGAGGCGATGCACGCCCGTCGTGGTCTCTTCCGACACGCCGCGCCATTCCTTCGCCACCTTGTGCCAGTGCTGCGGGTCTTCGGCATAGACGGTCTTCAGCAGGTCCTTGATCACCTGCTCCTCGTGATTGCCTGAGGCCGTGTAGACCCACTTGTCGCCCTCTTCAAGCTCATAGCCCTTGTGGATCAGCAGCGTCACATCGCCGCCGTCGTCCACCACCAGCTCCGGCCCCTTGCCGCCCTCGTGATTGAGCGCCTGGTACGTGCACCACCAGTACTCCTCCAACGACTCGCCCTTCCACGCGAACACCGGCACGCCGCTCGCGGCAATCGCCGCCGCCGCATGATCCTGCGTCGAGAAGATGTTGCAGCTCGCCCAGCGCACCTCCGCGCCCAGGCTGGTCAGCGTCTCAATCAGCACCGCGGTCTGGATGGTCATGTGCAGCGAGCCGGTAATGCGCACGCCGGCCAGCGGCTTGGTGGCCGCATACTTGTGCCGGATCGACATGAGGCCCGGCATCTCGTGCTCGGCGATGTTTATTTCCTTGCGGCCCCAGTCGGCCAGTCCGAGGTCTGCGACTTTGTATTCAAGATCGGTAATTTCGAGGGTGGGCGTTGCCATGCGTTTCTCCTTGTTTTGAAACTGCGGTGATATGGATGTGTCGACCGTTTTTGAAACTCTCGGCGATATGGAAGTGTTAACGGGTCCGGGCTTAAGGGGTGCGAAAAAGCATCCGGAGAAGCACGAAGTGTCAGGGCACGACTTCAGTCGTGCCGCAAAGCCTCATGATTGACGGAGGGCTTCAGCCCCTGCGGGAACTCCCCGACGCCTTGAACTCCCTGGCCCCCGGACCCGCCTTCACATCGTCAAATCGTGATATATTGATATGTATCAGGTTTCCCCCATGGCGTCAATTGTAAAAATTCTGCGCGCCGCCGCCGACACCAACCGGCTCCGCATTCTGCTGCTGCTCAAGGGCGAAGAGCTCTCCGTCGCCGAGCTGCAGGAGATCCTTGCCATGGGCCAGAGCACCATCTCCACTCACCTCTCGCAGCTCCGGCAGGCCGGCCTCGTGGAAGACCGCCGCACCGGCAAAAGCAGCCTCTACTCCCTCAAGACCGCAAACGGCATCGTGGCCGAATTGCTGACCCAGGCGCGCAAGGAGATCCCCGAAGCAGCCCTCGACCAGGCCGCCATGCGCCGCGTAGTGAAAAAGCGCCAGGAGCGCATGAGGATCTTCTTCGACAGCGTAGCCGGCCGCCTGGGCAAGGATTACGTGCCCGGCAAATCGTGGAAGGCCGTAGCCGAGGCGCTGCTGCGCCTCATGCCGCCCCTGGCGATCGCCGATCTGGGCACAGGCGAGGGCGCGTTTGCGCTGCTGCTGGCCGAGCGCGCCAGCAAAGTCATCGCCATCGACACGTCCGCGAAGATGATCGAAGTAGGCCGCGAGGCAGCCCGCCGCCAGGGTGTGGCGAACATCGAATACAGGCTCGGCGACATGGAAGAGCTGCCGATCGAAGACGCCTCCGTCGACCTGGCTTTCTTCTCGCAGTCGCTGCATCACGCGCTGCACCCGGAGCGAGCTATCGCAGAAGCCGCCCGCATCCTCAAGCCCGGCGGCCGCGTGGTGATTCTCGACCTCGCAAAGCATCGCTTTGAAGAAGCCCGCGAAATGTACGCCGACGAGTGGCTCGGCTTCAGCGAAGCAGAGCTCGAAGCGTTGCTGGACAAGGCCGGCTTCCGCGATGTCGAAGCTTCCGTGGTCCACAAGGAAGCCGAGGCGCCGTATTTCCAGACCCTCCTGGCAGTGGGCAACCGAACGGCAGCGCACTAGCTCTCTGACCGCTTGATCTTGTACGAAAAGGGTGCCCCAGATCTCGATTTTGAGACCTGGGAAAGCAAGATCGCAACATACGAAGTCACGCGGTCAGCGCACGAGCTCTCCATCCGGCGCATCCCTTTTCTGCCCAGCCCTTGCGGCACGAATGTCTCAATTCGCACCAGTCACTCAAAGCCCAAACTGGGCGGCCACGCATCCGCGTTCCATTCCGAGTTTCACACTTCTCCACTTTCTGGTTCTGCCGCCGCTTTCCATCGATTTCACAGCTAGTCTCGTTTGCGGGAGCGGTCCTTCACTACGCAGTTTCCAATCTCAATCCTGGAGGAGTTCATGAATCGATTCGAACGGGTCGTCGCGTTCGCGGTTGTATGCGCGGCATCTTCAACAGCCGCATCGGCGGCGTCGACAACTGTCTACGCCTGCTACAACAAGGTAACCGGCGACGCCCGCATTGTGCAGAAGGGTGTCCAATGCGCATCAACCGAGACTGCGGACTCGTGGAGTGTCGAGGGCCCAACCGGTCCAACCGGTCCAACCGGAGCAACCGGAACAAAGGGTCCAGCCGGGCCACAGGGTACAGAGGGACCGAAAGGGCCTGCCGGACCAGCCGGAGCCACCGGTGCTCAAGGTCCTGCGGGAACCAAAGGCGCGACGGGGCCGGCTGGCGCCGCCGGACCACAGGGTACGGCCGGACCGAAGGGCGACACCGGAGCGACTGGCGCAACGGGCGCCATTGGGCCGCAGGGGATCGCTGGGCCCAAGGGTAGCACTGGGGCCGCCGGCGCGACTGGCGCGACTGGCGCAACGGGCGCAGCTGGCGCGAAGGGCGATACTGGAGCCACGGGCGCGCTCGGGCCTGCCGGACCAACTGGCGCAATGGGTCCGGCTGGCTCCAAGGGCGACACTGGAGCAACAGGCGCGATCGGTCCTGCCGGGCCAACTGGCTTGACTGGAGCAACGGGCGCCGCGGGCTCAAAGGGCGATACCGGAGCAACGGGCGCGATCGGTCCTGCCGGACCCACTGGCTTGACCGGGGCAGCCGGCGCAACCGGGCCCGCTGGCGCGATTGGACCTGCCGGACCAACTGGCTTGACTGGGGCAACGGGCGCCGCGGGCTCTAAGGGCGATACCGGAGCAACGGGCGCGATCGGACCTGCCGGACCCACTGGCTTGACCGGCGCTGCTGGCGCAACAGGGCCCGCTGGCGCGATCGGTCCTGCCGGGCCAACTGGCTTGACTGGAGCAACGGGCGCCGAGGGCTCTATGGGCGATACCGGAGCAACGGGCGCGATCGGTCCTGCCGGACCCACTGGCTTGACCGGGGCAGCCGGCGCAACAGGGCCCGCTGGCGCGATCGGTCCTGCCGGACCAACTGGTTTGACCGGAGCAGCCGGCGCAACAGGCGCGACGGGGGCGATCGGACCTGCCGGACCAACTGGCTTGACCGGAGCGGCCGGCGCAACAGGCGCGATTGGACCTGCCGGGCCAACTGGCTCGACTGGAGCAACGGGCGCCGCAGGCTCTAAGGGCGATACCGGAGACGCTGGCGCAACAGGTCCCGCAGGCTCCAAGGGCGATACCGGAGCAACGGGCGCGACTGGACCTGCCGGGCCTGCCGGGCCAACTGGCTTGACCGGAGACGCTGGCGCAACAGGTCCCGCTGGCCCCACCGGCTCGCAAGGTCCCACCGGTCCCTCGGGCACGGTTGGAATCCTGGGCGACAACTCCGCCCTGGCCACCGCTCCCGGGTCTCAACTCGGGTCTGCACCTGGGGCCGGCTGCACTGAGGGCTCAGTCGTCCTGAGCATCTCGATTTTCGTTCCCACCAACATGCTCCCTGCCGACGGAAGCACAGTCAATATCAGCGACTATCCCGATCTCTTCTCGCTCATCGGCACCAACTATGGCGGCGACGGGGTCAGCACCTTCAACCTGCCTGACCTGACGGCGGCTGCGCCCAACGGCACGCAGTACCTCGTCTGCGTCACGGGAACCAATCCGAATCCAACTTCCCGCGCGAAGAAAGTCAGGTAGACGCCGGCCGCTCACAACCGGTCCGCTTCGTGCACATGTTGCATTCCGCGGCAACCAATACCGATGTCGAATACCCTGAACGCCCGGCAACCAGCCGGGCGTTCGCTTTCCAGCGCCGATTGAATCGCCCAGCGGCCGGCCGGAATTGCGATGGAGCAAACCAGATTCGGAACTTTGGCAACGGCTAAAGCGTAGGGGACGGAATGGGGGATATCTCCATGCGCCGATCCACTCGTGTCGCTGTTTCAATATGGCTCGCGCTCCTCATGGGTCCTCTCTATCCTCAAAACGCCGCTTGGAAAGACCCCTCGCCACTGCACACGCGACTCATCGGCGTCGATCGCAATGTTCGGCTGGAAGTACTGGACTGGGGCGGGTCTGGCAGGCCAATCGTCCTTCTGGCGGGAGGCGGCGATACGGCCCACGTGTTCGACGATTTTGCCGCGAAGCTTACCGCAAATTTCCATGTTTACGGCATCACAAGGCGTGGGTTCGGCGCGTCCGATTATGCAGCCACCGACGATGCCTCGGACCGTCTCGGCGATGACGTGGTAGCGGTGATCGATGCACTCAAGTTGAAGCGGCCGATCCTGGTGGGCCACTCGATAGCCGGAGCCGAGATGAGCTCGATAGCCAATCGCCATCCGGACCGGGTAGCAGCACTCATTTACCTCGACGCCGCTTATTCATACGCCTTCGACAACGGCAAAGGCACGGCCCTTGGTGAAATACAGAAGCTTCACGGGCCACAACCTCCACCACCCAGCGGACCGGACCTGGCCAGCTTCACTGCCCTGCAAAAGCATTTTGAGCGCGTTTATGGATTCCGATTCCCGGAAGCGGAGCTCCGCGAGGAATTCGAATCGACTCCCGAAGGCGGGGTTGGTAAAGAACGTGATCATCCCGGCACTCCCTTGTTCATGGCGATGCTGACAAGCAGCAGGAAGTTCACCGCTATTCCCGTACCGGCGCTTATCTTTTTCGCGAACCCGCATGGTCAGGGAACCTGGGTTGACAACAATAAGGATCCCTCGGTCAAGAGTGCAGAGAAGGCGTACTCCGACGCGTTATCGGCCCTGGTCGCGAAGCAGGAAACCGCAGTCAGGAATGCCGTGCCCAAGGCAAAGGTGATTACGCTGCCGGGCGCGCATCATTACGTGTATCTGTCGAATGAGGCGGACGTGCTGCGTGAGATGCGTGCCTTTATTTCCAGGCTGCATTGAGCACCGCGCCGGCCCTTTTCGCGCTATTTGCAAAATGGTTGGGAACCTCGAGATCAAACCGCGGTCAGTTCCTCGCGCCGCAGCGCCGCAAGCCGCGTCGTCTCCAGCTCTCCCCGATAAAACATATTGAACGTATCAAACGGAATCAGCCGCTTTCCATCAGGATGTGCGATGTGGATGCAGCTCTTCTTCACGCTGCGCACGTCAAACGCCTCCGCATCGATGAACTGCACAATCAACACGCGAAACAAATTTTTATATCCAATATCTTTGGGCAGCAGCACCTTGGGCAGGCAGCACAGCAATTCGCGCAGCGTGCTGGCCTGCGACGCCGGCGAGTGATTGGTGGCGAACAGCTTGAAGAGATGCTCGCGCAGCCCCGCCTCCTGCTCATACACAATGGTGTTGCGCGCGCCGTCGATCAGCACCTCCGGCGGAATCATCCCGGTCAGCGGCACCGTCTTCGCGCCCATCTTCAACGCGTAGGCCATGGCCAGCGCATCTGGATGGCACGGCACCGGGATCAGGTCCTCAGGCCGGAAGACGCTGGTCTGCTCCAGAATGCGCCGCCGCACCTCAGTGAGCGTGAGCCGGTGCTGCGCCGAGTCGAATCCCTGCACGCGCCCCGCCTGCTGGACTGGTTGGAAAGTCACGCCGCGCACCGCCGGCTGCGTCAACGCGAAGTCCACAATCGCGCCCAGCTCACCATCGTTCACGCCGCGCTCCACCGTGACCACCAGCGTGGTCGAGATGCCGTGCTTGTTCAGCCGCTCCAAAGCTTTTTCACGGATCGAGCGCAGGTCCGCGCCCCTCAACTGCATCAGCGGCTCGCGGCGCAGCGAGTCGAATTGCAGATAAATCTCGAACTGCGGCATGAAGCCGGCGAGCCGCTTTGCAAACTCCGCGTCCTGGGCGATACGGATGCCGTTCGTATTCACCATCAGATGCTTGATGGGCCGCTCCTTGCACATCTCAAGCACGCGAAAAAAATCGGGATGCAGCGTGGGCTCGCCGCCTGAGATCTGCACCACGTCGGGCTGCTTTTCGTTGCGCACCACGCAGTCCAGCATGGCCCCAATCTGATCCAGCGTGCGGTATTCGGTGCGATGCTGCCCCGAGCCCGCGTAGCAGATCGGGCAGGTCAGGTTGCAGGCGTCGCAGATCTCCACCAGCGTGAGGCAGCTATGCTGCTCGTGGTCGGGGCACAGGCCGCAGTCGTACGGGCAGCCATACTTCACCGGCGTGTTGTAGTGCATCGGCTGCTCCGGCGTCTTGATGAACACCTCGCGCGAGCGGCGATAGTACTCCACATCGTCGGCCACCAGCACACGCGCATGACCATGCTGCGGACAGCGCTTGAGCATCCACACCTTGCCGTCCTCGAACACGATCTTCGCATCCACGCGCCGGTAGCAGATGGAGCAGATGGAGATGGCCACGTCATAGAAGAGATAGGGGCGAAGCTTGTCAGTCATTTTTCCTCGTCATTGTCGTCGGATTTCACCTTCGACGTCCATACGGAAGCCAGGAGCAGCGCAACAAGCGTAATGAGCCAAAGGAAGAATTGCCAAATCTCAAGGCCTAAAGCGAGTTCCGAATCATGAGTGGGACCGAAGAACGTCTCGTACGCTGGGGCAACAGTAAACGGGGTCGTGAAACACAGCCCGGTTTCGACGATCAGCAGCGTCGTGAGCAGGGTGACAACCTTGGCCTTTCGGCTCTTCTCACTCCACCACTGCCTGAACGTCATTGCGTATCTCCTGCTTCATCGCGCCCCTTCCGCCGCAGCTTCGCAACAATCCAAAGCACGAACACCAAAACCAGACCAGTCAGCGAACCCGCCATCACAGCCAACTCAAT
>Ga0302324_100008752_pt1 | contig 21291 bp, 20 predicted proteins | sample Palsa_T0_1_FD_201949 | JGI IMG/M metagenome (GOLD analysis project Ga0302324, IMG submission 201949) | Peat permafrost microbial communities from Stordalen Mire near Abisko, Sweden - Palsa_T0_1 | ecosystem: Environmental > Terrestrial > Soil > Palsa > Peat permafrost | place: Sweden: Abisko...
ACCTTTATCTTCGCTCCCATTGCCGGTGTCTGGGTCGACCGCCTTGACCGCCGCCAGGTGCTCGTCTGGACGCAGACGCTCTCCATGGTCCAATCGCTGGCGCTGGCCGGCCTCACATTTTCGCATCACATTACAATCCACTGGATCCTTGGCCTCAGCGTCATGCAGGGCATCATCAACGCATTCGATATGCCCGGCCGTCAGTCCTTCATGATCCAGATGGTGGATGACAAGCGCGACCTCTCCAACGCCATCGCCATCAACTCGTCCATGGTGAACATGGCTCGCCTTGTCGGACCGTCTCTTGCCGGCATGCTGATTGCCGTCACCAGCGAAGGTTGGTGCTTCCTCATCGACGGCATCAGCTATCTCGCCGTGATTGCATCGCTGCTCATGATGCACGTCCGCGCTGCCCCATCAACGCGCAAGGCCGCATCGACCATTACCGATCTGAAGGCGGGCTGGACCTACGTCTCGGAGTCTCTGCCGATTCGCACCATCCTTCTTCTGTTTGCTGTGGTCAGCCTTATGGGCATGCCCTTCGTGGTCTTGATGCCCATCTTCGCCGCCAAAGTGCTCCACGGCGGTCCGCACACGCTCGGTTTCCTGATGGGCTCCATGGGCGTCGGAGCGTTACTCTCCGCGCTCGCGCTCGCTGCACGCAAAAGCGTCAAGGGCCTGGTCCGCATGATCCCCATGGCCGCTGCCGTCTTCGGTCTCGGCCTCGTTGGCTTCGGGTTGTCGCGGGTCTTCTGGCTTTCGATGATTACGGTGATGATCGCCGGCGCGGGCATGATGCAGGGCATGGCAGGCAGTAACACCGTGATTCAGACTATCGTCGACGAAGACAAGCGCGGCCGCGTGATGAGTTACTACACCATGGCCTTTGTCGGCATGGCGCCCTTCGGCAGCCTGCTGGCCGGCTCTCTGGCTCATGCCATCGGTGCGCCGTGGACCGTCATCCTGAACGGCGCTTCAGTTCTGCTCGGCGCGGCGTGGTTCACCTCGCGACTCCCCGCTGTTCGTCGAGAAATCCGTCCCATCTATCGCGAACTTGGAATCCTCCCGCCGGAAACCGCGATCCAACAATGACGAAGCCCGCCGTGCAGTAGACTTCTAATGTTCCGAGTCTGATGCCCGCGAAACAGATCAGCTGTCATCCTGAGCGAAGGTCGCCGCGGCGACCGCAGTCGAAGGATCTGCGGTTGGTGTTTGCTTTCCTCACCAAACTTGAGAAACAAGGCAATGGTTGCAAAAATCATCCGCCCTCCCCGAATCGAGGTCCTGCTTTGCCGCTTCATGGTCTTTCGCTCATCGGCTCTCACACCGCTGCACCTGACGGGCCTGCCTTTCACGGCTTCGATCCCGCCACGGGAGAAGTGCTGCAACCGGACTACTTCTCTGCTTCCGACGCCGACATCGACCACGCCACGCGGCTCGCCGCCGAGGCCTTCCCCGTCTACGCTCATCTCTCGGGCAAAGCCAAGGCCGAGTTCCTGCGCACAATTGCCGCATCGCTCGAATCTCTCGCCGAAGAGATCGTGCCGCGCGCCTGCCGCGAGACTGGCCTGCCCGAAGGCCGTATCCGCGGCGAACTCGCCCGCACCACAGGCCAACTGCGACTCTTCGCTTCCGTTGTCGAAGAGGGCTCCTGGCTCGACGCGCGCATCGACCCCGCCCAGCCCGAGCGCAAGCCACTCGCGCGCGCCGATATTCGCTCCCTGCTCAGGCCAATCGGGCCGGTTTCGGTCTTCGGCGCCAGTAATTTCCCGCTCGCGTTCTCGGTTGCCGGCGGCGACACAACTTCTGCGCTTGCGTCCGGCAATCCAGTCATCGTCAAGGCCCACCCAGGCCATCCGGGCACAAGCGAACTGGCTGGCCAGGCCATCCGCGCCGCCGTCGCGTCTTGCTGCTTACCCGAAGGAGTCTTCTCGCTTCTCTTCGACGGCGGAATCGAAGTCGGCAAGAAGTTGGTAACCCATCCACTCGTGAAAGCAGTCGGCTTTACCGGCTCGGCTGCGGCCGGCAAGGCACTGGCCGCGCTTGCTGCCTCGCGTCCAGTTCCCATTCCCTGCTATGCAGAGATGGGCAGCATCAATCCCGTCTTCGTGCTTCCGGGGGCGATGGCCGCGCACGGCGACAAAATCGCAGCTGGACTGCTGGCCTCCTTCACGCTTGGCTCCGGGCAATTCTGCACCAAGCCGGGACTGGTCTTCGTTCCTGGCACGGATGCCAGCGAGCCATTCGTCACGGCGCTTAAAGACGGCGTGGTGCAAGTGAAGCCTCAAACCATGCTGAATCCAGGCATCGCCGCGAAATTCCGCACGGCAATTGAGGAAAGAACCCATCACGCGGGCGCAGCGCTGCTCGCACAGTCTCCCTCGTCGGCCGGCCCTGGGTGTACCGCTGATGTTGCGCTCTTCCAGACAGACGCAGCCTCTCTGCTCAAAAGACCCTCTCTTCAGGACGAAGTCTTCGGCCCGGAGACCCTGCTCGTCACTTACGGCACAAAGCAGGATCTCCTGGCCGCCGCGCATGCGATGGACGGACATCTGACCGCAACGATTCACGGCACGGAACAGGATCTGGAAGAACACCGCGAGCTGATCAACTTACTCGAGTCAAAGGTCGGCCGTCTGCTCTTCAATGGCTTCCCAACCGGTGTCGAGGTCTGTCACGCCATGGTGCACGGCGGGCCCTGGCCAGCCACCTCAGACGGCCGCTCCACCTCCGTGGGCACGCAGGCCATTTATCGCTTCGTCCGTCCAGTCTGCTACCAGGACTTCCCCGACGCCGCCCTGCCCGACGAATTGAAGAACACAAACCCGCTTGGAATCCTGCGCATGGTCAACGGCTCGAAGACGCGCGATCCAATCTCCTGACGCCATTCGCTTTTGATCCGAATCGGAAACGGCGGGGCTCCGTGCCCCATCCATTCCGCGCTCCTTGCGGAATGGGTGGGAGACCATTTCACTTCTTTTCGCACGAATGCACCTTCACTCCACCCGATTCACCAGCGTCCCAACCCGTCCGATCGTGATCTGCACCTCATCGCCGACCCGCAGCGTGAACGAGTCCGGTGGCACAATCCCCGTCCCGGTCATCAAAAAACAGCCAGCCGGGAATTTATTCTCGCGAAAGAGATATTCGGCCAACACCGCCGGCTCGCGCTTCAGCTCAGCCAGCGTCGTACCGCCGCCAAACTCCACCTGTCCGTCGCGCACAATCTTGAGATCAATTGCTGTGGTCGCTGGCAACGGAATAGGGTTCACCAGCACGCAAGGCCCCAGCGCACAACTGCCCTCGTACACTTTGGCCTGCGGAAGATAAAGCGGGTTCTCGCCTTCAATATCGCGCGAGCTCATATCGTTCCCTGCGGTGTAGCCAATGATCCGGCCCTGATGGTTAATCAGCAGCGTCAGCTCCGGCTCCGGCACCGACCACTTCGCATCTCTTCGGATGCGAACTGCGCCCAAATGCCCGACCACGTCCCGGGCCGGTGATTTGAAGAAAAGCTCAGGCCGCTCGGCAGCATAAACGCGATCGTAAAAACTGCCTCCGCCCGCGTCTTTCGACTCCTCCATGCGCGCGCTGCGACTGCGATAGTACGTCACCCCCGCCGCCCACACGTCCTGGCTCTCGACCGGCGCCAGAATCCGAGCAAACCCGAAGTCCGCCGCCGGCTCGCCCCGCTCTACCACGTTGGCCAGCAGCCCATGCAGGTCTTCACTCGTCACCAGTTCCTCCCATGAGTGCCCTGTTACGCGATAAGCGCGGCCATCCTGCTCGACGTAAGGACCAAGAGTTGTGCGATAGAGTCTCACCGGAAGATCTCCTTGCGATCGGAAACTGCGAACCGGGTTTTTAGGGAGCAAATGATAGATTGAGCGCGAGGGTTGAGAACGCCAACGGGGGAAGCGAAGGAAGCGCTCGCAGTGCAGGGCTAATGGAAGCTCATTGCAGGCACACCACCCCGAGGTGCGAACGCACATTCTGCCGTCCTACGACCGATAGAATACCAGCGATCAGTCGAAGTGCGGTCCGAACTGAAAACTCCCTCAACCCGCAGGTGTTCATAAGGTGACATTGAAGTATTGCACCCGGCTCCTTTCTTTTATTCCTTTGAAAACAAAGCAACAACCGTCGATAATACAGGAGCCGTGACTCAACCTTCACCATTGCACCTGATCGTGCTGATGCCTCTGCGCGATGACTGGGCCTCAGCCGCGGAACTGATCCGGCGGCTTGATAAAGCTGTCAATCCAGACGAATGCTCAATGGAGATTGTCCTCGTGGACGACGGCTCGGTGCACCGCTGCGAGCGCCACGATTTCCAGGGTGACTACGGTGCCGTGCGGGCCATTCGCGTTCTGCGGCTGCGCCGTAATCTTGGCCATCAGCGGGCAATTGCAATCGGACTCGTCCACGTCCAACAAACTTCCAGTTGCGATGCTGTGGTGGTCATGGATGCTGACGGCGAGGATACGGCCGAGGGCATGGCGCGACTTGTGAAGGCTTATGTTCAGAACCAGGGAACCACGGCAGTGTTCGCGGAACGCAGCCGGCGGACCGAATCGCTGATGTTCAAGCTCTTCTACCACCTCTATAAGATCCTTCATCTCTGGCTGACGGGTATTCGCGTACAGGTGGGAAACTTCAGCATCCTGCCTTCGTCCTACCTCGGCACGCTCATCGTCATGAGCGAGTTGTGGAATCACTATGCCGCTGCCGTATTTCGCAGCAAGCTTCCTTACACCATGACACCGATTCCTCGGGGAACACGGATTGCCGGAGTCTCCACCATGAACTTCGTGGCCCTGGTTTCGCACGGGCTCAGCGCCATCTCGGTATTCGGAGACATTGTAGGCGTACGCCTCATGATCGCCTCTTTGACCGGCTCTCTCGTCGCCGGGCTGGGCATCGTCACTGTTATCGCCATCCGTCTCTTTACTCAATGGGCCATCCCAGGTTGGGCTACGACTGCCACCGGCTTCCTGGCAATTATTGCCATCCAGTTGATTACGATTGCCACGAGTTTCACTTTCTTTGTCCTCTCCAACCGGACAAACCTGAGCTTTGTTCCGCTCCGGGATTACTCGTGGTTTGTCGAAGAGACAATAGACGTTTATTCCCATGGGTGAGTTCAAGTATGTCGGCTCCGAGCTCCGCCTGTTCGCGGACATGCGGAATTGGAAAGAATACTCATCCCGTCAATTGCGGCCATTCCTCACCGGCGACATCCTTGAAGTAGGCGCGGGCATTGGCTCGAACACGCGATATCTTGATTGCGGAGGCAATGGCAGGTGGGTTTGCCTCGAACCTGATCCGGATCTGCACGGGCAACTTGTCAGGAACCTCGCGGCGAGACAATCAGGCCGTCCCTACGAAACTGTTTGCGGCACACTCAAATCAATCACCGGACAACAGTTCGATACCATCGTCTACATCGAAGTCCTGGAGCACATATCCGATGATAGGGACGAATTGAGTCGAGCAGCTTCGCACCTAAAGCCTGGAGGTCATCTTGTTGTTCTGTCCCCTGCGTGTCAGTTCGTCTTCTCGCCGTTCGATGTTGCAATCGGACACCACCGCCGCTACAACCGCGCGATGCTCTGTGAAATTGCCCCGCCAAGTCTGCGTCTTGAAACGATGAAGCACCTTGATTGCGCGGGACTGATCCTTTCGGCGGGCAACGCATTCGTGCTGCGCCAATCCATGCCTACACGTCCGCAACTTCTGTTCTGGGATCGGTGGATGGTTCCGCTCTCCCGCATTTTTGATCGCCTCCTGCTGCATTCAGTCGGCAAAACGATCATGGCAGTATGGCGCAAACAGCCCCAAATTTAAGAGGGGCCGCGCTGAAAAGCACGGCGTGCGCCAGGGCATGTTCACGCAGCAATTTCGAATTGCGGCTGCCGGGTATGCGCGGCCAGCGAGAGCAGCAGTCACCTCTCTCCTGGCGGTCTTGGAGTATGGCCGCCTTAAGCAGTTCAAGAATAAAAATGGTGGGCAGTGAGGGACTTGAACCCCCGACATCCTGCTTGTAAGGCAGGCGCTCTAACCAACTGAGCTAACCGCCCACTCGGGTGGGAAACGCGCCGATAGCGCCTTGTCTATGATACCAGCGGTCTTGACCCGGATGAATCCTCCCGAGCCTGGGTCTCGAGTCTCTCCCGTGCGCGGCATCGAGCTTCGCCGGATCGAGGCCTCCAGTTGATAGACTTGGCCTCGTGCCCCGCCTCATCGTCAACGCCGACGACTTTGGACTCACTTCTGGCGTGAACCGCGCCATCATTGAGTTGCATCAGGCTGGCGTCTTGACCAGCACCACGCTGATGGCCAAAGCGGCGGCCTCCGAGGAAGCCATTCAACTCGCGCTCGCCAACCCCGCTCTCGGGGTCGGCTGCCATATCGTTCTGGTGGACGGCACTCCGGTGCTTTCGCCATCGCAGGTCCCCAACCTGACGCGTGGCTCAGGCAGCGCATTTCGCGTGAGTCTCGGCCGTTTCGTGAGCGATCTCTACAGTCCCGTCTCAACTGCCGCAGCCCGCTCAGCTCTTGCAGCCGAAATCGAAGCCGAAGCCACGGCGCAGATTCGCCTGCTGCAGAGCCGCGGCCTCCGCCTGACTCACGTTGATACTCACAAGCACACCCATATGTTTCCGGCCGTTTTGCGATCGGTGCTGCGCGCGGCACGCTCCTGCGGTATCACGCGCATTCGCAATCCCTTCGACTCCGCGTGGAGCCGCCGAACCGCTGCCGGCGTTCCCTGGCTTCGTCGCGCACAGGTTGCAGCACTCAGCAAGCTTGAGGCGCGCGTCCTTAGAATCATCGCTGAACACGGCTTCGCCACTACCGACGGCACCATCAGCGTTATGATCACCGGCTCACTCAATGCAGAAAGCCTGCGTCGAACCCTGGCCGACATGCCCGAAGGCACTTGGGAACTCGTCACCCATCCCGGCTACCACGACGCCGATCTCGATTCGGTCCGTACGCGCCTCAAGGCTTCCCGCGACGTCGAGCGTGAAGCTCTCGCTGCAATCAAGGGCTTTCCTAACATCGAGCTGACCAACTTTGCCGGCCTTGAATCAAATGGAGCGGATCCGACCGTTGACCCGTAGATGAAGTGCGAATTCACCTGTTCTGGGGCGTATGTGTGGGTCCAAACAAGGCCGCTCCGCATCCTATGCTCAGTTTGCTAATCTCACAGAGACCCTGGAAGCGCGGAGGTTCGTTGAGCTTTTCCCTGATAGGAACCATCCTGCGGTATGTCTGGACAGCGTCTGAAATCTATATCGCCGTCGCCACAAGGACTCGCCGAAGCGGCGGTCAGGTGCGCGATCGAGGATCCATGTTGATCCTTTGGGTGACGATCGTCGGCTCCATCACTGCTGCGGAGTTTGTGCGAAAAATGACGCCGTTTTCCATCCACTCCGGATTCCTTGATCTCCGGCTGGTCGCGGTCCTGTTGATGGTTGCCGGTCTCGCGATTCGCTGGACGGCGTTCATCTCCCTGGGCAAAGCCTTCAGCGCCAATGTCGCAATCCGCGACACGCAGTCGCTCTATCGCTCCGGCATCTACAGTGTGGTGCGCCATCCCTCCTACTCGGGCTTGCTGATTATCTTTCTTGCCGTCGCGCTCGCCGAAAGAAACTGGCTCTCTGCCGCGATTGTGCTCATCTTTCCAACCGCGGCCTTGCTTTACCGAATTCATGTCGAAGAGGCCGCGCTGCGCCACGCTTTTGGCGCCCAATATGCCGACTATTCCAGGACGACAAAACGGCTGATTCCCGGTATCTACTGAAGGAACTCATATGCGCATCGGCATCACTTGTTATCCCACTTATGGCGGCTCCGGCGTCGTAGCGACTGAGTTAGGCATCGAGTTAGCTGCGCTCGGCCACGAGATTCACTTCATCTCCTACTCGCAGCCCTTCCGGCTCAGCGGCCGCGACGGCGGCGTCTTCTACCACGAGGTTCCGGTTTCCAGCTACCCGCTCTTCGAGTTTCCTCCGTACGATCTGGCGCTAGCCTCCCGCATGGCCGAGGTAGCGGAGTTCAACGAACTCGACCTGCTGCATGTCCACTATGCGATTCCTCACTCCGTGAGTGCTCTGCTGGCAAGGCAGATGCTCGCCGCGCGTGGAAGGCGGCTGCCGTTCGTCACCACGCTGCACGGAACCGACATCACGCTCGTCGGCATTGACCGCAGTTATCTGCCTATCACGCGCTACGCCATCCAGGAGAGCGATGGCGTCACCAGCATCTCGGAATATCTGAAAGAAAAGACTGTCAAGGATTTCGAAGTGACGCGCGGCATTGAGGTGGTGCCGAACTTCGTCAATTGCGATATCTATGCGCCGATTGCCGACGAGGAGAAGCGCGCCGAAGCGCGCCGCAAACTGGCCGCGCCGGGCGAGGCCATTCTGATGCACCTCTCCAACTTCCGCCCCGTAAAGCGCGTTGTGGACGTGGTGCGCATCTTCTCGAGCATCGTTCGCGAGATGCCGGCGCAGCTCGTCCTGGTGGGCGACGGGCCGGACCGCTCTGAGGCCGAGTGGCTGGCGCGCGACCTTGGCATCCACGCGCGAGTCCACTTCCTCGGCAAGCAGGAGCGTGTGAATGAGCTGCTACCACTCGCCGATCTCATGCTCATGCCAAGTCAGCTCGAGTCGTTCGGGCTCGCCGCGCTCGAAGCCATGGCATGCAAAGTCCCGACGATTGGAACGCGCGTCGGTGGCGTACCCGAGCTGATTGACGATGGCGTCACGGGGCTGCTCTACCCGGTGGGCGACGTGAAAGCAATGGCCGAGGGGGCACTCAAGCTGCTTGGCGACAAGGCTCAACTTGAGGCGATGCGCGATGCGGGGCGGAAGACAGCACAGCAGCGCTTCTGTTCAACCCTGGTGGTCCCGCACTACGTACGTTACTACGAGCAGGTGGTCGCCGCCGGCGCAGATTGATGAATTGAAGAAACGGCAAACGCTAGGGCCGATCCAGGTATCCGAATCTCATTCAAATAGCCGCACGATCTCTTCATTCTCCGACTCATCGGCAAGCTTCCTGAAGGGGATCCCTCGCGTGTCGCTTGCGATTCGGAGGCCGGGGAACCGCCCAATGAAGCGACGGGCCCATTCGACATCGCCTCGCCCAATTGCAAACGCAAAGTCGTCGAGTTCAATCCCCAGAAAGCCACCCAACTCGCGCAAGTATTCAATCGCCCACCCAGCCGGGGTCGCGCCGAATCGTGAGTCTCGCGCATTAATCTCTGCGCCGCGCTCGATCAGCAACTGAACGATCGGGCGGTTTCCGCCGAATGCGGCGTAGTGCAACGCAGTCGCCCCCGTTTCGTCCCGCCGATTGACAAGATCGGGATGGGAGTCAAGGATGACTCGAACCTTCTCGATGGCTCCCATCTCAACCGCCTGAGTTAGTAAATCAATATCCGTCATCCCAATCACCTTGCATGCCAATTTAAATAACCCTCAAACCTGGCGGCAAGCGGGCGCTTCCAAAAGCCGATGAATCTCCATCGATCGCGTCGCACGGGCTACTTGGCGTCGTTGTGGGGCTTGGACAGCCTTCACGCTCCGCTTGAGGCACTATTACAATGTCGGCATGAATAATCCGGCCGAGCTTTTAGCGCGGAAATTTGTTGCAGCCATCAACCGCCGGGATGTCGATGCGCTAGCGGCTCTGATGACCGCGGAGCACCGCTTTGTCGATTCGCTGGGCAACGTGGTCGAAGGGCGCGACAAGATGCGGGCCGGCTGGGCCGGATACTTCAAGATGGTTCCCGACTACCGGATCAACGTGGATGAAAGTGTCTCCGATGGCTTGGTGGTCGTCCTTCTTGGCGTTGCGGAAGGCACGTATGCCGCTGATGGCGAAATGAAGCCCGAAAACCATTGGTCCACTCCGGTGGCGCTGCGAGCGGGCGTTACCGATGGACTCATCGCTGAATGGCGCGTCTATGCAGACAACGAACCACTCAGGCAGATTATGCGCAAAGGTTGACGCGCGGGCTTCGACTCGTCTCCCCGGTGCGAATCTCTCTGGCAACCCACGCCAGGTGACAGGGCACCTGAGGGCTGGGTCGACCGGGAAATCAGTCGCCTTCAGGCAAAAAACTTGGACTGAACCCAAGGCTGCGCCAGAACTCATCGACGAGAGCCACACTCTCCGGGGCAGTGCTCGCGGTTGTGCGTATCGTGATCTCCGGCCCGGCGCCTGCGATCATGCTCGCGGCTTCAACTGCAAGGCCAACAACTTTCCCGGGCCGGTAGGTGCAGGCGGCCAGGTCTGAGATCGAGAGTCGCATTGTCGGTGTGGCGAGCACCGTTCGCGGGGGGGCCATACGGTCGAGGAGCCACAGGATCTCGAGCTTCGATTCGAGCTCGTCGGGTACGCAGTCGATGGCGAGATCGGCGGACCGCACGGCTTCCTCAATAGTCGAGGAAAAAACTACCGTCTTCAGCGCTTCCGGACCCAGAGCCTCGCGAAGAGTCTCCTGAGCGTGGTGCAGGTTGCGCGGCATCACGTCCTCAAGAAAAACGCGAAAGCCCGCGCGGGCCGCCTCCTGCGCCAGCCAGCGGCCAAGCGGACCCGCTCCGATGATGGTGACGGTCTTAATGGGGATGGCCGAGGCCACAGCCTGCGTTAGCGCGCGGCGGCAGAACTTCCCGCCCCGGCAATGCTCGTGACTTGAGCCGTCGCCCCGTTGGCCGCCAGTGCGCGAGCCACGTCTTCCGCACTCGGACTGGCCTGTGCGAGGTGCTCGGCAACGCGAACGGCCTCCTCTGGGGTGAGAGTCGGCGCGGCTGCCAAAATGCGGCGGAGTGTGACCGCAACGTCGTCAATGTAGTTCATCAGGCGGATAGCTTCTCCGGAGAGCGGCATAATATCCTCGTTCGTAACGTTCATTTCCTATTGTAGGGGTTTTCGGCGGTTTGTACGTGGCGCCAACAGGTCGCGGAAATCCGCTCCGGTTCGGTGCCCGCGGCAAGCTACCGCTTGACCAGACCAAGTTCCTGCAGGCTTTCCGCTGTGGCCATGATCGAATCTTCGGCTGAGAGCGGCTGCCAGCCAAGCATGCGCTGCGCTTTAGCGCTTGTAGCATCCTTCTGCTTGCCAAGCTCGGGAACAATCTGGCGAATGGTGGGGTCGAATAGGCCAATAAGGCGCAGAATCCAGTCGGGCATTTCGCGCGTCGGCACACGCGACGCAGCCGCGCCCATGCGCTGGCGAAGAATCTGGGCAATCTGAAGGATTGAGATGAATGAGCCGGCAACGGCGATGAAACGCTCGCGAGCCGCGGCAGGGTGCGTCATCGCAATCACATGCAGGCGGGCCACATCGCGCACATCCACGGCGCCGAACTTGATCCGGGGGCAGGCAGGCACGCCGCCGTTCAAAAGGCGCTGCACGATCACAATCGAAGTGGAGAAATCGCGCGAGAAGACAGGGCCAAAGACGGCGACCGGATTCACCACTGAAAGCTGAAGCGAACCCCCTTCGCGGGCAATGAAATCCCAGGCGGCGCGCTCGGCGAGGGTCTTCGATTTAGCGTAGGCCGTTACTCCTGGACCGTCGGGGTTGGTCCAGTTCTCCTCGGTGTAGGGCTCCTTACCGGGAGTGGTTCCATAGCCGATGGCCGCGAAGGAGGAGGTTAGCACAACCCGGCGCACGCCGGCATCGCGCGCCGCGCGCAGCACGCGGAGCGCGCCTTCGCGGGCGGGTACGATAAGTTCATCCTCGTTCCTTGGAACCTTCAGCGGAAACGGCGAAGCCACATGCAACACGTAATCGCAGCCTGCCAGTGTTTGCGGCCAACCCTCATCCGACGCCAGGTTGGCAACCGCAAAGGAAAGCGCATCGTCTGGTTCCACGCCGCCCACGCGAAGCATTGCGCGGACATCCGGTTCGCGATCCAGTGAGCGCACGGTAGTTCTCACCCGATAGCCGCCCTGCAAAAGCTGCAGAATGCAGTGAACGCCGATGAACCCCGACCCGCCCGTCACCAGAACCAGCTTGCTGCTCATACCGGCCTCCGACGAGATGTTACAGCAGAGACCGGTAGGTTGTAGACACAGCGCCTGGACCGGTGGCAAACGTGACCTCGCGGCCGACAGGCGGGATTGCCGAAGCCGTTATGAGGCTTTGCTGCGCAGCGCCTGCTCCGCTCGGAACCAATCCTCCGCGTCGTGACCGTGCTGGCAGCCGCGCTCGAGCCAATACTGATGCGCGAGCCGCGCGATTTCTTCCGTCGAAATGCGTGTGGGGGAGACGTGCGCCGTAGTTGGTTCGCGGTTTGCGTCGATGGAAGTCACGCTGGCCAGCGCTTTTTTCGGCTCAGCTGCCTTGCGCGCCTTTGCCGGGGCTTTGGGCTTAGCCTCCATTACGTCTTCGCCGTTCGCTGTTGCGACTTTCGGGGCTGCGGGTTTCTTCGCGGTTGCGGCCGTTCTGGGTGTGCTTGCCTTTTCTGCCATGGGGGAACTCCTCGTTTGGATTGTGGCTGCCGCACGGGCTGCTCATTTTCAGAATACAAAATGGCGCTGTCAATCGAAAATGGAATCCGGTCTGCAGAACCTGCTTGAGCAATGAAATGCAGCGAAGAGACGGTGAAGATCCGGCCACGATTTCGAATTCCCAATGCCCAACGCGAAAGTTCAGTTCCCTTCCAGACACCGACAAAGCGTGATTTGCCGCACTGTTTCGCCTGTTTTCCGCGTGGTAGGGGAGGATTCCTGCCGCTTCATGGAGGGGCCGAAGGATGAGTCCACAATGTTCAGATTGCGGGATGCAGGTTGGCAAAAACTGGAATTTCTGCGCCGAATGCGGAGCCCGGTGCGATGTCGAGTCCGGGACGCGCCTGAAGCGGACACCGGAAGGTCCGGAACACCTGGAAAGCGAAAAAGCGCCGGTGCAGGGAGCCTTTAGCGGACTCTTGTTCGGGGTCATCGCAACGCCGATCCTGATTATTGTGGGCACGCTCCTCTGCCTCACCGGTCTGGGCGCAATTGCCGGTATCCCGATGATCGTTGCTGGCGTTCTCGCACCTTTGATGGGGCCGGTCATCGGCTTCGGGGCACTGCGCGGCAAATGCCCGTGGTGCGGCTGCTCAGTGAATACGGTTGCCAACTCCAACGACTTCGGCTGCCATGCGTGCAGCGGCAGGATTCACGTGGAGAATCGGCACTTCCTGAAGGCCGCCTGAATCGGCTGGCCTTCAAGGAGCCGGCCTCCCAGAGTCCTGCCCTGCCACGCAAAGTTTCGAATCCTGCCCTGCCCGCCCCCTAAACGCGCCGAGGCGGCCCACCCTCCCACAAGGAATGGACCGCCTCATTGCTTTCCGGAGTGCGTGCGTAGCCCGCCGGAAGCCTTGAATCGACGGACCGGCCCGCCTTCGCCCGTCGGACCCCCGTCAATCGCGAATGTGCGCCCGATCTAAAGCGTGCGCTTGAAAAGCGGCGTCGCCACCAGGAGCGTGCCGATGCCAAAAGCAAACAGAAACAGCAGATCCCCTTTGATGGCTGTCATGCCGCCGTCTTTCAGCAGGATGGCCTTGAAGCCATGAATGGCGTAAGTAAATGGATCGACCACGGCCATTGCCTGCAGCCACTTGGGGAACGCGAAAATCGGATACATGGCGCCGGATGGATAGAACAGCAGCACGTTGAGCACGCCGAACATGGCGCGAGGTACCAGCGGGTCGTTCACGCGCACCATCAGCAAGAACATCATTCCGTTGAAGGCGATCGACGTGGCGAGAATCAGCAGGAGCAGCTCAAAGTCGGCCATTGGATTGAAGACAACACCAAGCCCAGCCATGAACGAACCGATCACGGTGAGGCAGATGCCGGCGAGCGTAGCCTTCATCGCTCCAGCAATGTTCATGCCGAAGACGAGCTCCAGCTTCGAAATGGGCGTAACCAGGTAGCCCTCGTGAACGCCGCGCGCCTTGTCGTCGATATAGAGCATTCCGCCGCCGATCATCACGGAGATGTACATGGCCATGGCGACGGTGGCCGGCAGCAAAAACTTCAGGTAATTGACGTACGGATAAAGCTCGACGATCTCCAGTGCGACGGAGTTGGCCAGCCGGGGCTGAATCACGGGAGCCGTTACAGCGTCGATGACCAGTTGCATCTCCGACTCAAGCGTGCTCGACGTGAACTGGTCGGAGTTGTCAACGACGAGACCCACGTTGGGGGCATTCTGCGCATACACGCGACGCGAGTACTGCGCGGGGATCACGACAGCCGCGTCGATCTTGCCGGTGCGAACGTCCTCGCGCGCCTGCACCTCCGACGTGTACTCGACCGTCTTAAACGTTTTGATATTCGCGGCCACCGCGTCAAAGGCCTCGCGAAGCTTCACCGCCTGCGGTCCGTGGTCGTAGTCAACCACCGCCACGTGAGTGCCGACAATCTTGCCGCCAAAAGCGTTGCCCATGATGATGAGCTGCAAAATGGGCATCATGAGCGACATGATCATGAGCGTGGGCGAGCGAAAGAACTTGCGCATTTCGCGTTCGATAATCGCAAACATTCTGTTCATGGCTGCATCCCTGGCCTAGGCGGCATGGTGAAGATAGGTTTGACCGTCTCATCGCGGAGCTGGCGGCCGGTGTAGTGCACAAACACATCGTCGAGACTGGTGTTCTGGACGCTGAGCGAAGTGACCGTCTCGCCCAGCGAGGCGGCAAGCTCCACAAGCTGCATTGTGGTCTTCGAACCGGAAGAGGTGAGTACGCGATAAAAGCCCGCCGATTGTGCCTGCACGCTGGTGACCCCTTCGAGCTTCTCAAGGCGCGCTTGCCACTCTTCCGTCTCGCGGTCGAAATGGACCTCAACAACGTTCGATCCTGGAACGCCTTGCTTGAGTTCGAGCGGCGTGCCCAGGGCTACCAGCGTGCCGTGATCGACAATGGCGATGCGATCGCAAAGTTTATCGGCCTCCTCCATGTAGTGCGTCGTGATCAGGATGGTCAGTTTGCGCGCTTTGCGCAGCTTGTCCAGCATCTCCCACACCGCGATGCGCGAAACCGGATCGAGTCCTGTTGTCGGTTCGTCGAGGAAGAATATGTGAGGATTGTGGACCAGGCCTCGAGCAATCTCGACCCTCCTTCGCATTCCGCCCGAGAGTGTCTTCACCGGGGCATCGCGCCACTTGAGCAGATCTACCGCTTCGAGCACCTCGTTGATGTTGTGAATCCGCTCAGCCCGTGGCACCCCATAGAGCTTGGCGTAGATGGACAAGTTCTCGTCAACCGTCAAGTCGGGATCGCTGGTAAGCGCCTGCGGAATTACGCCGATCACGCGGCGCACTGCGTCGGAGTCCTTGCTCACATCGTGACCGGCTACCAGCGCACGCCCGCCCGTCACCGGGATGAGCGTCGTCATCATGCGGATCAGCGTGCTCTTGCCCGCGCCGTTCGGACCCAGCAAGCCGAAGATCTCCCCTTCCTGCACCTGAAAGCTCACGTCCTTCACCGCCATGAAGGAGCCATACACCTTCACAATGTGCTGCACTTCAATGGCTGCGCCCGGGGTCGGGGGAGGCAGTTCGCCCGCAGGCCTGATCTGTGTTTCCGTCGGTGTAGTGGCTGTCATTCCTTCACCAGCTTCTCTTTGGGAATGGAGACCTCGGCGGTCATGCCCGGAACCCAGCGCTCATCCGGATTGTCGATCAACAGCTTGAGCTGGATGGTCTTGATGTCGCGCTTTCGGCTGGAGACATCGCGTTGCGTAGCAAAATCCGCCTCGGCCGCCTTGTTGATTACTTTGCCGGTGACCGACTCGCCGCCGGGCATCACCACGCTCAACGAATCCCCAAGCTTCACCGCCCCGGCCTGTGTCTCCGGTAGTGGCGCGTAGACCCAGGTCTGCGTCAGGTCCATGATGGTCACAATCGTCGCGCCGGCGGTCACGACCTCACCCTGCCGCGCAACCCGGACGTTCACTTTGCCCGAAACCGGCGCGAAGACCTGCGAGTAGCCCACCTCTACCTTGGCCTGTTCGGCGAGTTCGCGCGCGCTCTCTGCTGAATTGCGTGTTTCGGTCACGGTACGTTGGGCCACTGCGGTTAACATCTCGTGGGCGCGGGCCTGGCGCAGAGCCGCCTCCGCGGCGGCCACGTTGGCTTTTGCAGTCTCGACAGCAGCCCTGGAAGCTTCCAGGCTGGTGACCATCTCATCGCGCGCCTGGGCGCTCATGATGCCCTGCTGAGCCAGCGCCACTGTGCGACTGGTGTCGGCTTCCTGATGCATCTCATTCGCCTGGGCCTGCGCCAGCGCGGCCTTCGCCGAGCTCACCTGCGCCTCGGCATTCACCGTGGCGCTGGTAGTTTCGCCGGCGGTCTGGCGCTCGGTAACCACTGTCTCAGACAGGCGCGAACCCTGGCTGGCCGCGGTCGCCTCGGCCGCCTTCCGCGCAGCCTGCAGATCGTCGCTCTCAATCACGGCGATCAGTTGGCCCGCCTTCACATCCTGGCCCTCGTCCACCAACAGCGTCTGGATGCGGCCGGGTATCTTGGCGCTGACCATCACTTCATTTGCATCCACCGTGCCGATCAGTTGCAGACCGCCCGACGGCCGTACCGTAACGAAGTACCAGATAAGCGACCCGATGGTAAGTAATCCCAGGATCATGAAGACCCTGTTACGTGCGTTCATTCTTCCTCCCCTGCAGGAAACGGTCCTGAGCGATTGCGGGCATCGGTGTGTCGGCCAGGATAAGTTCGGCCAGGCGCGCGCCGTGCTCGCGGTCTAGAAAAAGAGCCTGGCCAAGAAAGCGGACCAGGGCACAACGGCGCTCCGCGATCACCTCGGGAGCAAAAGGGTCAAAGGGCATGATCGATCCCCAGATAGGAGCGGCAAGAAAGTAGAAGACGTTGGCGCCGAGCGCGACCAGCGGGAACTGAAACCAGTCGGCTACGATCAACTCGCCCGACGCAATGCCCTCGCGCACCAGCGCCTGAAACATGGCATGTATCGGGGAAAAGACTCGCTGGATCAGCAGCGAGACCGCGCCGCTCTCGCCCTTGTGAACGCGGATCATCTCCTGCTGCATCAGGCTCTGGAACTCTCGCTGGCTGAGGATACGGTCGAAGTGGCTGAGGGCGAAGCGCACGATGCGCTCGCCTGCAGTGGCCGAGCGGAGAAATACAGCCATTGAACTGTCCCGAACACGCGCTGCGATCATCTCCAGCGTCGCGTTGTAGAGATTTTCCTTGCTTTCGAAGTAGTAGTAGAGCAGCGCCTTGTTCACTCCGGCGGCTGCAGCGATCCGGTCGGTCCGCGCTCCGGCCAGGCCTTCGGCGCTGAACTCGAGCAAAGCAGCGTCGAGAATTCGCTGCCGCGACAGGTCCGAGCGATCGGCCTGGGTTCGGGATGGACTGGAGGCAGGCATAGTAATTAACTAACTGGTTAGTAAAATACTCTCGATTGAAATCTTGCGCAAGCCTCTCGTGCAGAAATTTGGTGGATTTTATTTAACCTGTTTATTTTTAATTGTTTACAGATTTCGTGGATGGGTCTTGTTCTGAGGGACGGCGTTCAGGCCCAATCGGTGGGAGCCAGGATGGCCGCCAAACGCACCCGCATGGCTTCCGTTCGCAAGGCTTCAGCCAGCGCCGCGTCGATTGGTTGTTCGGCTTGGCACGCGTAGTCAACCATCTTCATCAGAACGCTTGCATTCCAGAATGCGGCGCGCTTTCCGGCTCCAGGATCGTGCTGGGCGACGAGCTGTTCCCATGAATAATGGTTGCGCCGGTCAAGGGCAACGCGCACTGTCGTCAAATATGCGGCCACCGCGACTACCAGCGCGAATTGGAGGACCGAAAGCAAAATGGAAAGACCTCAGTCGGCCAAGTCCCGGCCAAACAATCGGTCGGCTTGCTCTCCAACGAGCCTAAGGCTGCATCAAAGCAGGGTAAATGGCACTTATGAGCCATTTGGGACAGCCATCGAGCCCGCCGCGCACCTACTGTCGCTAAGAAAGCCGTTGCAGGTCCAACTTGCAATCGGGTAGTGTAGCCCCGTTGCACCCGCTTCCGTTTTCCCTCTCACAATCACTGTCCTTCTGCAACATCGAAAAGGAGATCAATTTATGAATCTGCGTACGAGCCTCACCGCAGTGCTGAGCCTTGCCGCCGCGTGCCTGTTTTCCTCATGCAACCTGGTAACAACTTCCACCTCTTCCACCTCGGACGACCTCAACACCATCAACACCAACGTTCAGCACTTTCTTGCCGCCGCGAATAACAAGGACCTGGATGGGATTATGAGCTACTACGCTCCGGACGAAAATGTGGTGCTGTTCGATTCGGTTCCGCCCCGGCAATATGTGGGCGCGACCGCGATTCGCAAAGATTGGGAGCAGTTCATAGCCGCGTACCCGACCACGATGCACTTCGATCTTGTGGACTGGAAAGTCGAAGCGAGTGGCGACCTGGCCTATGGACATGGGTTTGTGCGTGTGACCGGGCCAGCCAAGGATGGCACCCAGCAGGACATGACCGTGCGGCTCACAGATGTCTACAAGAGAATCAATGGCAAGTGGTTAACCATTCACGAGCACGTTTCCTGGCCGGTAGACCCTGTCACTGGCAAAGTCGACTTCAATTCGAAGCCGTAAGGAAGCGACTCTAGCAACACCCGCTCCCGAACCACCATTCCACGGTCAACCCGAATAGTGCGCTCAAATGTAAACGGCGCGGCCAAAGAAACTCCGGACCGCGCCGTTTCTGATTTAATCGAGATGCGAAGAGACTTTCCTACTCGTGGGCTCCGTGATCCTTCAAGTACTTCACCCACTTGGGGTCGTCCATCTCCGACGCGTAGTCAATGGGCCGCTTCAGGTCCTGGGCCTTCGCGTTCACATCGGCGCCGTGATCGACCAGGATCGGGATGAGCGCGCCGAATTGCGCGCGCAGCGCGACATCGAGGATGGTGTCGCCCCAGGCATCGGGAATGTTCACATTGGCGCCCTTTGCCAGGAGCGTAAGCACGTCGTCCTTCTGGTCACGTAGCACAGCAAAGAACAGGGGCGTGGACCCGCTGGCAGATCGCGCATTAACATCGGCGCCTTTCTCCAGAAGAAGATCGACAATCTCCTTGTGCCTGCTGGCAAACAGGGCCAGGTCGAGCGGTGTGTATCCGTTTTTCATGTCAGCGGTGTCAACGCCGTGACTCTGTAATAGCCAGACGGGATCCTGATGGGTGGTAGCCCCCTGGCTGATGGCGCCCCACAGATCGCCAGGCATAAAGGCGCCGTAGTTGTTCTTGGCTTTCACGTCCGCGCCGGCATCGATCAGCGCCTTCACGGCAGGCAAGTTGCCATGGAACGCAGCCCAGTGCAGCGGCGTGTTGCCAAGCTTGTCCTTGGCGTTAACCTGAGTCGGGTCGGCAGCAAGAATCGCGGCAATCTTCTTGACATCCCCCTTCACTGCGGCGTCATGAATCGGCGCTGCAAGAGTCAGCGATGTGGCGGCGAGCCCGACAAGCAAAAGCACGGCAAGTCGAACAGTGTGGAATGCAGAGAACGAGCGCGGTAGTGAAGACGTTTTCATTGTTTTCTCCAAGCAAGAATTCTAATCCTCTCCACGAAACTTTTGCCAGTCCGAACAAAAGAACCCCTCGTTTCGGCAGTTCACTGCAGCCATGTCGCAGCTCAACATGGTCGAGGTAGCTTCGGCATTGCGCGGATCAAGGCAATGACGCCAGCTCCCGTCGCGCCTGCTGGTAGAGGGGCACATCCGGGTCGGCCTCCTTCCATCGTCCCAGGAAAACCTGGTACTCCGCGCGTGCTCCGTTCAGGTCCTTCTGGCGGGCAAGCACGCGGGCCAGTCCTATCTGGGAAAGCGGGTAGTGCTCCCAAAGCGGATCTATTCCCGGATTGGCAAGAATCAGGCGATAGTCCTGCACCGCCTTCTCCAACATTCCGGCCTCCGCTTCGGCCGTGGCCAGCTGATACGGCAGGCCGTAGTCGCGGAGGATGTACTTCCGCGAGGGCTCGAGCTCGGCTACAGCATCGGCGGGCTTGTGTGCCTGAAGGTCGAGAATAGCCCGCAGTTCGGGCAGGTCGAAGTAAACAGTGAGGGTATTGTGCTGGTTGCTCGAGGCAAGTTCCGCGATCTCCTTCTGCGCCCTTGCAGGTTCGCCTAGCCGGGCCCAGAAATTCGCGGCGGTCCCAGGGTCGCTGGCCTCGGAGGTCATCAGTTTAAGGTCGGTTCGGGCACGATCGGGGATCCCAACTTCGATGAGGATGCCGGCAATATACAGCGAAGCGAGGTCGCCAAAGTCGGAGTCGCCGCTGCGGATGGCCTCGCGGCGCGCACGCTGGAAGTAATTCTCCGCTTCGTGGATCTTCCCCAGAGAAGCGCTGGCGAAGCCAAGATCGGCCAACGTCTGCGCCACCTGCTGGTGCGAGAGTCCCCAATCGCTCTCCCTCTTCATCGATGCCGCGTCGTTTTCAACAAATGCAATCTGGAAGAGAGAACTGTGGATGCCGGGGTTGTCCTTTCCCATAACCTCGGCGGCAGCAGCAATGCGCTTCGCGTCTGCAAAGCGGTTGGCCCGTTTATACACACGGCAGAGGATATCGAGTCCGTTGCCGGAGTGGGGATCGAGCCGGTAGGCCTGCTCTCCCGCATCGATTGCCTGCGGATACTCGCCCAGCGCCGAATACATGCGAGACAGCCCATACCAGTTCTCCGCGTTATCCGGATAGGTGCGGTTGTAGAGTTGCATGCTCGCAACCGCCGCTTCAAGATCCCAGAGCCCGTAGATGTTGTAGGCTATTTCGATGTCGAACCGCTCGCGCTCTGTGGTGTGCGCACGCAGATCGTATGCCTGTTTGATCGAAGAGCCGGCCTGCACAATATCCAAACGCTGGTAGTAGTCGTAGCTGAGCGCTCTCCACGCGGAGGCGAAAGTCGGATCGAGCGCGATGGCCCGCTCAAAGAGGATCTGTGCGCCCTTGCCGTCGCCGCTGTCCAGCGCCTCCAGGCCCTGCGTATAAGCACGCAGAGCCTGCAGCGAGGAAGTGGTAGCCAGCACCAACGGCACCTGAAACTGAGCGATCTGGCGGTTGGATTCGCCAAGGTCTCCGCGCAGTTTGCGCGAGAGCGTATCCATGGCTCCCAGAACCTCGCTCTCATTGCTTACCCGAATCTTCCCCGCGGCAATCGATTGGCCGGTAGCGCAACTTGTAGCTTCCACTGAAAGCAGAAACTCAGATCCCACCCGGACCAGGCTTCCGGATAGAAGCACCTGATAGTTTTCCC
>Ga0302324_100008757_pt1 | contig 21284 bp, 20 predicted proteins | sample Palsa_T0_1_FD_201949 | JGI IMG/M metagenome (GOLD analysis project Ga0302324, IMG submission 201949) | Peat permafrost microbial communities from Stordalen Mire near Abisko, Sweden - Palsa_T0_1 | ecosystem: Environmental > Terrestrial > Soil > Palsa > Peat permafrost | place: Sweden: Abisko...
TCCTCGATTCGCTGCTCTCCAACGACATCGCCGCGATCGCGCCCGGCGGCGGCGCCGACGCAACGCTGCTCGACCCCAAAGGGCGAATGCTCGCCGAGGTCAGGGTCCTGCGCAGCGACGAGGAGCTGCTGCTCGACACCGAGCGCGTCGCCCTGCAGGCGCTGTTCGACGCGCTGACGCGGTTTCGCATCGGCTACACAGCGGAGCTGCACAAGCGGACGTTGGAGTTTGCGCTGCTCTCGCTGATTGGCCCGGCCAGCGACACGGTCCTGCAGCAGCCTCCGCCGGACCTGGAGCATGCGCACGTGTTGACAACGGTCGGCGATGTGGCGGTGCGGGCGATTCGCACGCGCCTCGGCATCGACCTGCTGCTCGAGTCTGGCGAGCATGAGCGCGCACTCGCCGCTCTACAAAGCGCGGGCGTCGTCGCGCTCAGCCCAGCCACTTATGAGCTCTTGCGGATCGAGCACGGCATCGCGTGCTTCGGCGTCGAGCTCGACGAGACGACGATGCCTCAGGAGGCCGGCCTGCACGAGCGCGCGGTCTCCTACAGCAAGGGCTGCTACATCGGCCAGGAGACCGTCGCGCGGCTCTACTGGAAGGGCAAGCCGAAGCGCCATCTGCGCGGGCTGCGCCTCAGCGAGCCGCTGCCAGCAGGCACCGTGCTGCGCCACGGCGAGCGTGAGGTCGGTGTGCTCAGCGCTGTCGCGGTCTCACCGCGACTCGGACCGCTGGCGCTGGCGCTGGTGCGAGCGGAGGCCGAGCCCGGGGCGCTGCTCGCCGCCGGCGAGGCCAACGCCAGCGCCACCGTCGTCGCGCTTCCGTTCAGCGACTGAACGCGCGCGCCGCTATAGCATTGCCGCTCTCCGTGGCAGCAGCGATCACCGATATCTCCGTACTCAGCGTGCAACCGGGCGAGTTGCCGGAGAGCATGCCGGCCTGGGTGATCCGCCCCGAGCGCGAAGGCGAGCCGATCGATGCCTTTCAGCTCGAGCAGGTCGCGGTCCCCGAGCCCGGGCCGTTCGAGGTCACGGTCCGCGTGATGGCTGCGGGCGTCAACTACAACAATGTCTGGGCGGCGCTTGGCCAGCCGGTCTCGGTGTTCGCCTCCGGCGACCATCCCGAGTACGGCCACCACATCGGCGGCTCCGACGGCGCCGGAATCGTCTGGAAGGTTGGCGCCGGCGTGACCCGCTGGAAGCCCGGCGACGAGGTCGTGGTCCACTGCAACCAGGCGTCCTATGAGGATCCGGAGGTGCATGGGCTGGACCCGCTGGCGGCGCCCTCGCAGCGGATCTGGGGCTATGAGACGACCTGGGGCTCGTTCGCCCAATTCACGAAGGTGCAGGCGCAGCAGCTGCTGCGAAAGCCGCCGGCACTGACCTGGGAGGAGGCTGCGTCCTACGGGCTCGTCTACTTCACCGCCTACCGGATGCTGATCGACCGCTGCGGACTGAAGGCCGGTGACCGCGTGCTGATCTGGGGCGCCGCCGGTGGTCTCGGCGTCTTTGCGACGCAGCTCTGCGCGGCCGCCGGGGCGCAGTGCGTCGGCGTCGTGTCGTCTGAGCAGAAGGGCAAGCTCGCCGTCAAGCTCGGCGCCAGCGGCTACATCGACCGCGGCGAATTTGCCGGCATGATGCGGACCGGCAGCGAAACGGCGGAGCAGGAGCGCGCCCGCAGCGAGGAGGCGCGGCGGTTCTCCAAGCGCGTGCGGGAGATCCTCGGCGGCGCCCCGGACATCGTCTTCGAGCATGTCGGCCGCGCGACGTTCCCGACCTCGGTGTATGTCGTCAAGCCGTTCGGCAAGGTCGTGATCTGCGCCGGCACGAGCGGTTTCAACGTCGATTTTGACGTGCGCTACCTGTGGATGCGCCAGAAGCAGATCATCGGCTCGCACTTCGCCAACGCCTACGAATGCACGCGTGCCAACGAGCTGATCGAGCAGCACCTCATCCGACCGGTACTCTGGCGTACCTTCGGCTTCGATGGCGTCGCCGAGGCGCACCAACTGATGAGAGACAACAGACATCTCGGGAAGATCGCGATCCTCGTCGGCGCCCCCCAGGAGGGCACCGGCAAGACCGCGGAGGGACCGGGAGCAATCCGCGCGGAGGTGGGTATCTGATGTCAGGCGTAGTTCACATCCCGTGGTATGCGACGGGCTTCCGCGGCGAGGAGCTGCAGAAGGAGCTGATCCGCGTGTCGGCGATCGCCACGCGCTACGGCGCGACCGGCTACTCGGTGTACCGGAACCGCGATGACCGCTACAGGTTCCTGCAGATGCTCGAGTTCGATGAGCACAGCGACTTCGACCGCTACTGGCAGGGCCCTGAGCTGATCGACTTCCGCACCTACTGCCAAGGCTGGTATCAGGTGCCGGTGCTCTACAGCTGGAACGACATCGTCACCGAGGGCTCGCGTCCGCATCGCGAGAGCGCGCAGGCGGCCAGCGCACACGCCGAGTAGCGCGCGTCCGGCGGCTAGCCCTGTTCCAGCGGGGCCATCGTCAGGCCGGCGTCCTTGAGCTCGGTCCAGTAATGCTCGGCCGGCTCGCGCTGCCCAGACCAGACGATCGCGAGGCCCTCGTTGTGGATCTGGTCGGCGAAGGCGTAGCCGCGGTCGAGGCTGAGGCCCGGGAGCACGCGGGCGAGCGTCGAGGCGACATGCTCAAAGGTGTTGTGGTTGTCGTTGCGGACGATCACCCGCCAGCCTCCGCCGACGCCGCTGCCCGGTCCGCCGGTGCGTGGCAGCTCGATCGTCTGGCCTGAACCGCGGAGCTGGATGGCGGCCGCAGCGACGGCGCGTCCCGGGTTCACACGAGCGCCCGCGAAGCCTCTCCCCGCTTGGACCAGTAGCGGGCAAGCCCGTCATAGATGTGCTCATACGGTGCGCCCTGGGCATAGCGCGCCGCCCCCTCACCGCCAGCCCGCTCGTCGATCTCGGCACGGAGGTCGCGCACGAACTGCTCGCGATCGACGGCGCGAGCGTGCAGCGCCCAGCGGTCGAGCTGGGACTCGAGCAGCGAGAGGTGGGGCTGCGGGTCGCCGACCCAGCCGAAATGGGTTATCGCCAGTCGCTCGGGCTGCCAGCTGCGCACGCGGTCGATCGACTCATGCCAGGCTTCGAGGTCGATGTCCGGCGGTGGCGTCGGCGCCAGCACGTAGTCGAGCGGCTCGATCCGCACGCCGGCGACATCGCCGACGAAGGCGGTCCGCGTGGCGGGGTGCCAGTAGCTGACGTGGTGCCAGGCGTGCCCCGGGGTGTAGGCGACCTCGAAGGGAGCCAGCCGCTCGCCGCCCTGGAGCGCCAGGATGTTGGCGCTGGGCACCGGGAGTACGTCGCCCCAGAGCGCCTGGGTGTGCTCGCCGTAGATTCGCGTGACGCTGTCCAGCAGCCGTGTCGGGTCGACGAGATGGGGCTTGCCGTGCTCGTGCACCCACACCTTGACGTCCGGCCAGCGCTCGACGAGCGTGCCCGTCGCGCCGGCGTGATCGAGATGGATGTGGGTCAGCGCGATCACGCGCGGGACCGTGCCGTCGAGACCTTCGAGCAGTGCCTCGATGCTCGACGTCGGCCCCGGATCGATCAGGACATCGCCGACCAGCCACGAGGAAATTACGTGCGAGCGGCCGAGGTGGTGGACGTCGATCGGGCGGATCTGCTCGGGAGGCATCGACCAATGAACCCTACAATCCAGCTCGATGAGCGGCAAGCGTGCGCCCCATCGCCTTGCCAAGCCTGATCCGCCATGGCTGATGCGCACCTACGCCGGTCACTCGACGGCGCAGGCCTCGAACGAGCTCTACCGCGCGAACCTCGCCCAGGGACAGACCGGGCTCTCGGTCGCCTTCGACCTGCCAACGCAAACCGGGTATGACGCCGACGATCCGCTCGCCCGCGGCGAGGTCGGCAAGGTCGGCGTGCCGATCGCCGGGCTCGGCGACATGCGCGCGCTGCTCGAGGCGATTCCGCTGCAGGAGATGAACACCTCGATGACGATCAACGCCACGGCTGCCTGGCTGCTGGCGCTCTACATCGTCGTCGCCGAGGAGCGCGGCATCGATCTCGCGCTGCTTCAGGGCACGACACAGAACGACATCCTCAAGGAGTTCCTCGCGCGCGGGACGTATGCCTTCCCGCCAGACCCGTCGCTGCGCCTGAGCGCCGACATGATCGCTTACACGGTCGAGCAGGTGCCGCTGTGGAACCCGGTCAACATCTGCTCCTACCACCTGCAGGAGGCCGGGGCGACGCCGGTGCAGGAGATCGCCTTCGCGATCGCCAACGCCACCGCTGTGCTCGACGCCGTGCGCGCCCGGGTGCCGGCGGAGCTGATGGCAGCGGTCTTCGGACGCGTCTCGTTCTTCGTCAACGCCGGCGTGCGGTTCGTCGAAGAGCACGCCAAGCTGCGCGCGATGGCGGTGCTCTGGGAGGAGCTCGGGCGTGAGCGCTACGGCGTCGAGGATCCGTCGCTGCTGCGTCTGCGCTACGGCGTCCAGGTCAACTCGCTGGGCCTGACCGAAGCCCAACCGGAGAACAACGTGCAGCGGATCGTGCTCGAGGCGCTCGCCGTCACGCTGGGGCGCAACGCGCGCGCCCGCGCCATCCAGCTGCCGGCCTGGAACGAGGCGCTCGGCCTGCCGCGGCCGTGGGATCAGCAGTGGTCGCTGCGGATCCAGCAGGTGCTCGCCTACGAGACCGATCTGCTCGAGTACCCCGACATCTTCGAGGGCTCGCAGGTGATGGACGGACTCGTCGGCGAGCTGATCGCAGGCGCGCGGGCGGAAATCGCCCGGGTCGCCGAGCAGGGCGGTGCCGTGGCGGCGGTGCCCTACATGAAGGCGGCGCTCGTCGAATCCCACCGCGCGCGGATGCGGCGGATCGAATCGGGCGAGCAGGTCGTCGTCGGCGTCAACCGCTACACCGAGACCGCCGCCTCGCCGCTGACCGGCGAGGGCGCGAGCGCGGTGCTCGTCGTCGACCGGGCGCACGAAGCAGCACAGATCGAGGCGCTCCGGCGCTGGCGGGCCGATCGCGACGGTGCCGCCGTCGCGGCCGCGCTCGAAGAGCTGGCGCGCGCAGCGCGCAGCGACGACAACATCATGCCGGCGACGATCGCCGCCGCCCGCGCCGGAGCAACGACCGGCGAGTGGGCCGGCACGCTGCGCGAGGTGTTCGGCTCCTACCGTGCGCCAACCGGCATCGGCGGCGCCGGAGTGCTCGGCGCCAGCGGCGCCAGCGTCGAGCTCGAGCTGCTGCGTGCGGCGGTTACGCGCGCCTCGGAGCATCTCGGGCGCCAGCTCAAGCTCCTGGTCGGCAAGCCCGGGCTCGACGGTCACTCGAGCGGCGCCGAGCAGATCGCGCTTTACGCGCGCGACGCCGGGATCGAGGTCGTCTACGAAGGGATCCGCCTGACGCCGCAACAGATCGCCGCATCGGCGCTCGAGGAGGGCGTCCACGTCGTCGGCCTGTCGATCCTTTCGGGCTCGCACCTCGAGCTCGTGCCCCAGGTGGTTGAGGCGCTGGCCCAGGCCGGTGTTCAGGTGCCGTTGGTGGTCGGCGGGATCATTCCCGATGCCGACGTCGCCGAGCTGCTTGCGGGGGGTGTAGCGGCCGTCTACACGCCGAAGGATTTCGAGCTGGCGACGATCGTCGGCGAGATCGTGGCGCTTGTCGATCCCGGCGACGGCACGCCTTGAGAGATCGCCCGGCCAACGGCCTGGAGCTCGCGGCACGGCTGCGCGAGCGCGACCTCAGCGCCGCTCCGGCGGTGCTCAACCTGCTCGAGAGCGCCGACGAGGCCTCGAGGGCGCAGGCCGGCGAGCTGCAGGCGGCGCTATCGCCGCGCATTCTCGGCGGCGAAGCAGGCGGCCACGTGATCGGCGTCACGGGACCGCCCGGGGTCGGCAAGTCGACGCTGCTCGGCACGCTCGTCGCGGCCTGGCGGCAGGCCGGACGCACGGTTGCCGTGCTCGCCGTCGATCCGTCCTCCAAGCGCTCCGGTGGCGCGCTGCTCGGCGATCGACTGCGGATCGCCGGCACCGGCGTTGGCGGCGACGCCCGCTTCATCCGCTCGATGGCGGCCCGCGAGCGGAGCGGCGGGCTGGCACCGGCGACACGCGCGGCGACACAGACCCTGGCGGTGGCGTTCGACATCGTCGTCGTTGAGACGGTCGGCGTCGGCCAGTCGGAGACCGAGATCGGCGACCTCGCCGACACCGTCGCCGTCGTCCTGCAGCCGGGCTCCGGCGATGGACTGCAGTTCCTCAAGGCCGGCCTGATGGAGATCCCCGACCTGCTCGTCGTCGCCAAGGCGGACCTCGGCGCGAAGGCACAGGCGGCGCTGCACGACGCGAGGGCGGCGCTGCGCTCGGCCGGTGCCGGCGACACCCAGGCGCTCGCGGTCAGCGCCCTCCCCCCCGGCTCCGGGATCGATGAGCTGATCGCAGCGCTCGACGCGCACCGCGCCGCCCTCGACCTGACGGCGCGGCGCCTGCGGGCACGCCGGCTTGGCGCGCTCGCCGACTTCATCAGCGAGTACGGCGAGCAGGGCCTGCGCGCGCTCGGCGGCCGCAACGGCGCTGAGCGGCTGCTCGCCGCGCAAAGCCCCGACCTCGACGGTGCCACGCTGGTCGGCGCACTCACCCAACAGGCTGGCGTCGGCGAGCGCGAATAGCGACCGCCCGTTATGCTCGCGCGCCATGCGCGCCGTGTTCCGCTGGTTGGCCATCCTGCTGTTCCTCGCCGTCGTCGTCCAGATCGCGCTCGCCGGCTACGGCGCCTTTCACGCGGTTCACGCCGCCGATCACCACGCGATCTCGCAGAAGACGATCAACAACGCCTTCAACCCGCACATCGCGCTCGGCTACATCATCGTGATCGTGATGATCGTCGTGCTGCTGGTCGCGGCGGGCGGCCGCCTGGGCAAGCGCCAGGTGCAGCTGGCTGGCCTCATTCTGGTGCTCGGGATCGTCCAGGCGATCCTCGGCATGGCCTCCGAATCGACGCCGGCGCTCGGACCGCTGCATGCCCTGAACGCGCTCGCGATCTTCGCCACAACCGGGCTGCTCGCGCACCGCTCGTCGGTCAGGGAGCGCGCGCCGGCGTCGTGAAGTGTGCGTCGGCGCGGACCGACCACGCCCCAAAACGCCGCCCCCGCGCGGCTGATCGCCGCTAGAGGGTCGCCTTGGGGTAGGCGCGCGTAGCGGCGAGCGCGATCACGGCGAAGAAGCCGAGCACGACGCCGAAGTCGAGCAGCACCTCGTGCGGTGCGCCGACACCGACATCAGCTGGCGCAGGCCCACGTAAACGTGCGGTTGGTAGAGGCTCGTCGGCGCGGCCTTGACAATCGTCCTATTGCGATATATCGTGATGCGCATGAGTTATTCTAAACAAGGAGTGAACAATGGCTCAAAGTTATGCCGCCGGCGGCCACTACGGCCGACCAGGCAAAGAGTTCGGACTGTCCCGCGAGCGCCTCGCGGCACTGCGCGGCGTGCTGATGATGCACGGCCCCGGCCAGCACCGCCACCGTGGTGGCCCCTACGGTGAGGCCGGATTCGGCCGCGGCGGTCGCGGCGGCTTTGGTGGTCCAGGCGGATTCGGCGGCCCCGGCGGATTCGGCGGTCGCGGTGGCAAGGCGCGGCGCGGCGACATCCGCACGGCGGCGCTGCTGCTGCTAGCCGAGGAGCCGCGCAACGGCTACACGATCATGCAGGAGATCGAGCAGCGCAGCAACGGGATCTGGCGTCCCAGCCCGGGCTCGGTCTACCCGGCGCTGTCCCAGCTCGAGGACGAGGGCCTGATCCGCGCCGAGGAGCACGAGGGCCGCAAGGTCTTCGCGCTGACCGACGCCGGACGCGAGCATGTTGCCGCGCGCGCCGAAGGCGCAGCGGCGCCATGGGATACCCTGGCACAGGGCGTATCGAGTGACGTGCGTGAGCTGGGTGGCCTGATGCGCCAAGTCGCGATCGCCTTCAGTCAGCTCGTGCAGACGGCGAGCGAGTCCCAGGTAGCGGAGGCAAAGAAAGTGCTCAGTGACGCGCGCCGTGCCCTCTACAGGATCCTTGGCGAAGGGGACGCGTGAGCACGCCGATCGTCGCCAACGGGGCGGTACTCGAGGCCGCCCCCGACGCAGCTGAGCGCGCGACGATCGTCGTGCGCGACCTGGCGAAGCGCTACGGCGACATCGAAGCGGTCCGCGGGATCAACTTCGACGTCCAGCCGGGCGAGATCTTCGGCTTTCTCGGCCCGAATGGGGCCGGCAAGTCGACGACGATCTCGATGCTCTGCACGCTGGTCAAGCCGACCGGCGGCTACGCGCTCGTCGCCGGGCACGATGTGCTCCGCGATCGCGACGCGGTGCGGCGCAACATCGGGCTGGTCTTTCAGGACACGACGCTCGACGGCTACCTCAGCGCCGAGCAGAACATGCGCCTGCACGCCGAGCTCTACGGCGTTCCACGCGATGTGGTCGGCCGGCGGATGCAGCAGGTGCTCGAGATGGTCGGCCTGTGGGAGCGCCGCAAGAGCACGGTCAACACCTTCTCCGGCGGTATGAAGCGCCGGCTCGAGATCGCCCGCGGGCTGATGCACTCGCCGCGCGTGCTGTTCCTCGATGAGCCCACGGTCGGCCTGGATCCGCAGACCCGCAGCTCGATCTGGACCTACATCCGCGAGCTCAAGGTGGCCGAGGACATCACGATCTTCATGTCCACGCACTACATGGACGAGGCCGAGCACTGCGGTCGGATCGCGATCATCGACAAGGGCCTGATCGTCGTGCTCGATACGCCGGCGGCGCTGAAGGCGGCCGTCGGAGCCGACCGCGTCCAGATCCATACGGCCGATGACAGCGCCGCGATCGTCGCGCTGAAGGAGCGCTTTGACATCACGGCCCAGATCGCCGAGGGAGCGGTGACCTTCGGCGTGCCGGCGGGCGAGCAGTTCGTACCCCGCCTGTTCGCCGAGCTCGGCGTGCCGATCAGCGCGGTCAGCGTCTCGCGGCCGTCGCTTGATGACGTCTTCATGTCCCATACCGGCTCGACGATCCGCGACGCTGAAGCTGACGGTAGCGATCAGCTGCGGACGATGGCGCGAGCGTTCGGAAGGAGGTAGCGATGGCCAGCACGACAACGACCAGAGGTCCCCTGGCACCCGCAGCGCCGGCCTCCGGTCCGAACCATCAGATCGCCGCGGTTCGCGTGCCCGCAAGCAGTCTTCGCGGCGAGCTGCGTGCGGTCAAGATCGTCTGGCAGCGGGAGTTGATCCGCTTCACCAAGGACCGCCTGCGCATCGTCACCTCGCTGGTCCAGCCGTTCCTGTTCCTGTTCGTGCTGGGCACCGGCCTGTCACGCCTCGCGGGCGCGGGGACGCACGGTGTGAACCTGCGGACCTTCGTCTACCCCGGCGTCCTCTGCATGTCGGTGATGTTCATCGCGATCTTCTCCGCCGCGTCGATCGTCTGGGACCGCGAGTTTGGCTTCCTGCGCGAGATGATGGTCGCGCCCGTCAGGCGCAGCTCGCTGGTGATCGGAAAGTGCCTCGGCGGCGCGACGGTGGCCGGCTTCGAGGGCGTCATCCTGATCTGCATGGCCGGCCTCGTCGGCGTCCCCTACACGCCGATCCTGATCCTCGAAATCTTCGCCTTGCAGCTGCTCGTCGCCTTTGCGATCACCGCGTTCGGCGTGATGGCCGCGGCCCGCGTCAAGCAGATGCAGTCCTTCATGGCGCTGACGCAGATGCTGATCATGCCGATGTACTTCCTCTCGGGCGCCCTGTTCCCGGTGTCTGGCTTGCCGCAGTGGCTGACGATCCTCAACCGCATCGACCCGCTTACCTACGCGGTCGATCCGATGCGCCGCGCGGTCTTCGCCCACCTGCACATCAGCGCCGCGGCGCGGCTCACGCTCGACCCCGGCGTGACCTGGTTCGGCTGGCATTTGCCGGGGTTGTTGGAGGCCGGCGTGGTCGCGCTGCTCGGTCTGCTGATGCTTTCGATAGCGATCTTCGAGTTCAGTCGCATCGAGTAACCAGCCGGGGGCCGCGGGCGCCGCATGCGACTTGGCGAGGGCGCCCGCTAACGAACGGCTAAAGAGTTGCGTGCCCGGCGCGGGCGCTAGGGCAGAATAGGGATGACGTGGTCGTCCTGATGCTTTTCGCGCTGGTCGTTGGCGCCGGCACCGCGGTGTCGCCCTGCGTGCTACCGGTCCTGCCGGCGATGCTCTCAGCGAGCGGCACCGGTGGCCGGCGGCGGCCGATCGGCATCGTCCTCGGCCTGACGACGACCTTCGCGATCACGATCATCGGCATCGCCAAGGTCGTCGACGGCGTCGGGCTCGGCGACGATCTGTTGCGCGACGTGGCGATTGTCGTGCTGCTGTTTTTCGGCGTCGCGCTGATCGTGCCGCAGGTCGCGGAGCGCCTCGAGCGCCCGCTGGCGGTGCTCTCTCGCCTCGGCCCCCGCACTCGTGGCGACGGCTTCGCCTCGGGCCTCCTCGTCGGCGCGGCGCTCGGCTTCGTTTACACGCCGTGCGCCGGCCCGATACTTGCGGCCGTGATCTCGGTCAGCGCGGCCAGCGGTCGTGCCGTCGCGGTGGGTCTCGCATACGCCGCGGGCACCGGACTGATGCTGCTGGCACTGGCACTCGGCGGGCGACGGATCCTTGATCGGCTGCGGCGATCGGGGCGCACCATCGCCGTGCAGCGCACGCTCGGGGTCGTGATGGTCGCCACGGCGATCGTGATCGCGACGATGCTCGACGTCAAGCTCGACGAGCTGATCGCCGAGCACATCCCGAACGTCAACGTCACGGCGGTGATCGACAACTCGAGCGCAGTCTCCTCGCGCCTCAACGGGCTGCGCACTCACAAGGCGAAGTTTGTTACTCCGGCCGCCGACGTCGCGCTGCCAGGCTCGACGACGCCCGCGCTACCCGTGCTCGGCGTGGCGCCGGCCTTCGTCGGCACCGAGGACTGGTTCAACACCCCGGGCGACCGGCCGCTGACGCTCGCCGGCCTGCGCGGGCATGTGGTGCTGATCGACTTCTGGACCTACACGTGCATCAACTGCATCCGCACGCTGCCATACCTCGAGGCCTGGCAGCGCAAGTACCACGACAAGGGCCTCGAGATCATCGGCGTCGAGTCGCCGGAGTTCCCCTTCGAGCGCGACGCCAGCAACGTCCGCGAAGCGATCGCGCAGTTCGGCATCAACTACCCGGTGGTCCAGGACAACAACATGGACACCTGGAACGCCTGGGGTAACGAGTACTGGCCGGCCGACTATCTGATCGACGCCAAAGGCGACGTGCGCTACGACGCCTTCGGCGAGGGCGACTACACGACCACCGAATCGGCGATCCGCATCCTGCTGGCCGACGCCGGCGCCAAGGGCCTCGGCGGCGGTGCGCAACCTGAGCAAGTGATCACTCCGTCGCTCGAGACCACAGCCGAGACCTATCTCGGCACGGCGCGCGCCGCAGGCTGGGCCGACAACGAGCCGAAGGGCGGAACCCACACCTACAGCGTCCCGCCCGGTGCCCTCGCGCTGAGCGAGTTCTCCTACGGCGGCACCTGGACGATCGGCCAGCAGCAGGCGCTTGCCGGCGCCGACGCGGAGATCAAGGCGAACGTTCAGGGCAAGAACGTGTACATCGTTCTGAGCCCGCCAGCGCATGGCATCGGCCACGTCGATGTCGCGATCAACGGCGCGCCGGCGCGCAGCGGTGCCGGCGCTGGGCTCGATGTCCACGACGGCGTTATCACCGTCAACCGCCAGCGGCTCTACAACATCGTCGCCGAGCCGAGCGACGAGGACGAGACCGTCACGCTCAGCTTCTCGCCCGGGACCAGCGGCTACTCGTTCACGTTTGGCTAACGAGCCGGGCCGGCGGCGGCGGCGGCGATCATCGCGCCGCCGATTTGGTGGAGCTCCGCGTCGGTGGTCACGTAGGGCGGCATCGCGTAGACGAGGTTGCGGAACGGTCGCAGCCAGACGCCGGCGGCGACCGACGCTGCGGTGGCCTCGGCGATGTCGAGCGCGTGGTCGAGCTCCAATACCGCGATCGCTCCGAGGACGCGGACATCACGGATGCCGGGCAGTTCGCGCGCAGGCGCGAGCGCGGCGCTGAGGATCCGCTCGATCCGCCGCACGTTCTCCTCCCAGCCGCCGGCGTCGAGCAAATCGAGGCTCGCGAGCGCCACCGCGCAGGCCAGCGGGTTGGCCATGTAGGTCGGGCCGTGCATCAATGCTCCCCCCTCCCCGTGCGCGATCGCCTCGGCGACAGCGGTGGTGCACAGCGTCGCTGCGAGCGTCAGGTAACCCCCGGTCAGCGCCTTGCCGACGCACATCACATCCGCTGCGACGCCGGCGCGCTCAGCGGCGAACAGCGTGCCGCTGCGGCCAAACCCGGTCGCGATCTCGTCGAAGATCAGCAGCACGCCGTGGCGGTCGCACAACTCGCGCAGCAGGCGCAGGTAGGCCGGCGAGTAGAACCACATGCCGCCCGCCCCCTGGACGATCGGCTCGACGATCGCCGCCGCCAGCTCGCCGCCGTGGCGCTCGAACAGCAGCCGCAGCTCGCGCGCATAGTGCTCGTCAAGCGGCGCATCGACGCCACCGGGTGGCCGCAGCGCGAAGACGTGCTGGGGTAGCACCGAGGCGAACAGATGGTGCATACCGTCGAGCGGATCGCAGACCGCCATCGCTCCGAACGTGTCGCCGTGGTAGCCACCGCGCAGCGCGAGCAAGCGCGTGCGGCCTGCGCCGGCTGCCTGGAGGCACATCTTGATTGCGACCTCGACGGAGACCGAGCCGGAGTCGGCGAAGAAGACGTGCTGTAGCGGCGCCGGGGTCAGAGCGATCAGCCGCCGGGCGAGCTCGATCGCTGGTTCGTGCGTGAGGCCGCCGAACATCACGTGGGCCATCGTCTGAAGCTGCGCTTCGGCGGCGGCGTCGAGCGCAGGGTGGCGGTAGCCGTGGATCGCACACCACCACGACGACATCCCGTCGATCAGCTCGCGACCGTCTGCAAGGCGCAGCCGCACGCCGCTCGCCGACTCAACGAGCAGCGGCTCCACGGCGGCCGGCATCGGCCCGTAGGGGTGCCAGACGTGTGCCCGGTCGAGAGCGAGCAGCTCGCGTTGACGTGGGGGGCCGGACACCCCGGCAGCATAGAATCCGTGTGTGAACGCCGATCCACGCAGCTGGTTGCGCTGCTACCGCTGCTGGTCGCAGGACCTCGAGGTGCAGGTGCACTATGAGGGCATCCACAAGATCGATCCGGTGAGCGGTGAGCGCGCCGAGGTCGTGGACGAGATCCAGGAGGCCGTCGTCCAGTGCCTCGAGTGCATGCACGACCAGCCCCACCTCGGCTTCGTCGACGGCCGCGTCGAGCCGATCGAGGATCGCTGGGAGCGGATGGTCACGGGCACCCCTTGGGTCGCGTCGTGCACCGTCAGCGTCGCCGCCGCCGAGGTCGAGACGTGCTCGGGACCAGAGGCTGGTGACGCTCTTTCCTATGCCGCGTTCGGCGACCACGGCGTGCGCGAGTTCTTTACGCACGTGCGCTTCCACAAGCACGACGACGACGAGCGGATCACCGTGCACCTGCTGGTTGAGCTCTATGCCCGCTCGCTCGACGAAGCGACGGAGGTGCTCGAGAGCGCCGCGCAGGGGGCGCTGGCGATCACCTCGCTGGCCGAGGAGTCACGGCCACCGGCGGCAACCGGCGGCGACCGCCACTAGGCCGAAGGCCGAGCCGGCAGGCCGAAGGCCGAGCCGGCCGCCCGCTGCGGCGGCAATTGTGCGGAGCGCGACGCTAGCTGCCCAGACGCTCGCTGAGCGCATCGAGCTGGGCACGCAGCTCGTCCGGCAGGCGCTCACCAAACTTGGCGAAGTGCTCGCGCAGTGAGGGCAGTTCGGCGCGCCACTCCTCGTCGTCGACATGGAGCAGCTGCTCGACGCGCTCGGGAGCGATCGCGAGGCCCTTCGTGTTCAGCGCCCGGGGCAGCGGTAGGCGCCCGATCGCGGTATCGACCGCTTTGGCGGTGCCTTCACAACGACGGACGATCCATTCGAGCACGCGACTGTTCTCGCTGAAGCCGGGCCACAGCCAGCCGCCGTCTTCGCCCTTGCGGAACCAGTTGACGCAGAAGATCCGTGGCAGCTTGGCGGTGTCGTGCTCGCGGCCGATCTGTAGCCAGTAGGCGAAGTAGTCGCCCATGTTGTAGCCGCAGAACGGCAGCATCGCAAAGGGATCGCGACGCAGCTGGCCGACGGCACCGGTCGCCGCAGCGGTCGTCTCGGAGGCCATCGTCGCGCCGAGGAACATGCCGTGCTCCCAGTCGAACGCCTCGTAGACGAGCGGAGCGACGCTAGAGCGCCGCCCACCGAACAGAAACGCGTCGATCGGCACGCCGGCGGGGTCGTCCCACTCGGGAGCGATCGCCGGATCCTGGGAAGCGCGGACCGTGAAGCGGGCATTTGGGTGCGCTGCCGGCGAGCCCGAGTCCGGTGTCCAGTCGTTGCCACGCCAGTCGATCAGGTGCGCCGGCGGCTCGGTGCTCAGCCCCTCCCACCAAACATCGCCGGTATCGGTGCGCGCCGTGTTGGTGAAGATCGCGTTGTAGCGCGTCATCGCCATCGCGTTCTGATTCGTCCGCGTGCTCGTGCCCGGAGCGACGCCGAAGAACCCGGCCTCCGGATTGATCGCGTAGAGGCGGCCGTCGGCGCCGAAGCGCATCCAGGCTATGTCGTCACCGATCGTCTCGACCTTCCAGCCCGGGATCGAGGGGACCATCATCGCCAGGTTCGTCTTGCCGCAAGCCGACGGGAATGCGCCGGCGAGGTACTTGACCTGACCCTCGGGCGAGGTCACCTTGACGATCAGCATGTGCTCGGCGAGCCAACCCTCCTCGCGCGCCATCACCGAGGCGATCCGCAGCGCGAAGCACTTCTTGCCCAGCAGCGCGTTGCCGCCGTAGCCAGAACCGAAAGACCAGATCTCGCGCGTCTCGGGAAAATGGACGATGTATTTGTTGTCGGCGTTGCAGGGCCACGGCACGTCCTCGGCGCCCTCGGCGAGCGGCGCCCCGACCGAGTGCAGGCAGGGGACGAAGCGCCCGGAGCTGCCAAGCAACTCGAGCACCGCGCTACCGACCCGCGTCATCACCGACATGCTCAGCGCGACATAGGCAGAGTCAGTGATCTCGACACCGATCTGCGAAATCTCCGAACCCAGCGGACCCATCGAGAACGGCACCACGTACATCACGCGCCCGCGCATCGCACCGGCGAACAGGCGGCGCAGGGTGTCGCGCATCTCGGCCGGATCGCGCCAATGATTGGTCGGCCCGGCGTCGACCTCACGCTCCGAACAGATGAACGTGCGGTCCTCGACCCGAGCGACATCGGCCGGATCTGAGCGAGCGAGGAAGGAGCCCGGCAGGCGCTCGGGGTCCAACGACTCGAACGTCCCGGACTCCACCAGCGTCTGGCAGAGCTGGTCGTATTCCGCCTGCGACCCGTTACACCAATAGACCTCCGCCGGCTGAGTCAGCTCCGTTACCTCCGCCACCCACGCAAGCAACTGCCTGTTGGCGGACGGTGCGGTGGTCTCAATCACTTGGCGCTCACTCCTTCTTGCAATTTGTGGCCGACGCGCGCTCGCGTCGGCCTGCTCTAGGTAGAGCTCTCCTCGGTCTGCGGCCTGCGTGGGATCAGCGAAAGTCGTTTGAACTCCGTCACGAGCACGCCATCCTGGTTGTAGACCCGGGTGTGGACCTTGACGATGCCACGGTCGGGCTTGGAGGTGGACGCGCGCGTCTCGAGTACCTCGGATTCGACATAGAGCGTGTCGCCGTGGAAAACGGGTGCCGGATGGCTCAGCTCCTCGGTCGCGAGGTTCGCCAGCGACTTGCCCGAGACGTCGGCGACAGACAGGCCGAGCGCGAGGGAGTAGATGTAGGTACCAACAACAACGTTCCTGCCCTGCTGAGAGGCGGCGGCGAAGACATCGTTGGTGTGCAGCGGGTGGTGGTTCATCGTCAGCAGGCAGAACAGGTGATGCTCGCCCTCGGTGATCGTCTTTCCGGGCCAGTGCTTGTAGACGTCGCCAACCGTGAATTCCTCGAAGTAGCGGCCCAATGGCCGAGCGCCGCTGGCCTCGCGGATGTCCTGGTCGGTGTCAAGGATCGGCGTCATGGTGGAGGTCCATACAACGACGAAGCGCTCCAGCGGAGCGCGAACAAGGTGCCGGCGAACTGGGGCAGGGAGGCTCCGGAGCGCCCAGCGAAGGTCAAACAGCATAACGCTGGATCGTCGCCAGCGCACGCACCGGTATCCGCGCGGCGCCCGCGGTCCGTCGGACCTGGGACGATGAGCGGGAGGGGCTGGCGAGCAGCGCGGCGCAATCGCCTGCGGCGGCGCGCGAGGCCGGGGCGACGACAAGGAGCGGGACGTGCGAAACCCAAGAGACTTCAGCAAGCCACTGGCGATCGGGGCGCCGCCGCCGCTGCTCGAGATTCCGCTGACGCCGTCGCGGATGATCCACTTCTTCGACCCGTCCAATGAGAGCATGGCGGCGAAGATCGAGACCGTCGCCGCGCGTTGCGACATCGTGCTCGGCAATCTCGAGGACGGAGTACCGGTGGAGCGCAAGCTGGCCGCGCGCGTAGGCCTGGTCCGCATCGCCCGCGAGGTGGACCTGTCGGGCGCGGCGCTGTGGGCCCGGGTGAACGCGCTGGCGTCGCCGTGGGCGCTCGATGACATCGTCACGCTCGTTGGCGAGATCGGCGAGCAGCTCGACGTGCTGATGATCCCCAAGGTCGAGGGCGCATGGGATATCCACTATGTCGATCGACTGCTCGCCCAACTCGAGGCGAAGGCCGGCCTGCAACGCCCGATCCTGGTTCACGCGATCCTCGAGACCGCGCTCGGCGTCACCAACGTCGAGGAGATCGCGGCCGCCAGCCCGCGAATGCAGGGCATGAGCCTGGGCCCCGCGGACCTCGCCGCGTCGCGACGGATGAAGACCACGCGTGTCGGCGGCGGCCATCCCGGCTACGTCGTGCTCGCTGACCCGGACCCGGAGGCACCAGAGGCGCCACGCACAGCGGTGCAGCAGGACCTCTGGCATTACACGATCGCCCGCATGGTCGACGCCTGCGCGGCAACCGGGATCCTGCCCTTCTACGGACCGTTTGGGGACGTCAAGGACCTCGCCGGCTGCGAGGCTCAATTTCGCGCCGCGTTTCTGCTGGGCTGCGTTGGCGCCTGGACGCTGCACCCGACGCAGATCGACCTCGCCAAACGGGTGTTCAGTCCCGACCCGGCCGAGGTGGCGTTCGCGCGCAAGGTCGTGGAGGCGATCCCCGACGGCGCCGGCGTTCACATGATCGACGGCAAGATGCAGGACGACGCCACCTGGAAACAGTGCCAGGTAATGCTTGGGCTGGCGGAGATGCTGGCGCAGAAAGACCCCGAACTTGCGAGCAGCTACGGCTTCTAGCAGGCGGCGGGCCACGCTGGCCCTGCTCGCGGGCGCGGTGGCGATCGGGCTGGCCGGGGCGGCGATCGCCCTGGCGGCTGGAACCGTGCAGACCCAGCGGGCGCATGCGGGCGCGATCTCCGCCGTGTTCAGCTTTCGCTACGCCCCCCATGATGTGGTCTCGCCATATACCGGCTTGCACCTGACGATCTCGCGCGACGGGCGGACGCTGCACGATGCCGCGGTGCACTCGGCGCTCTGCGGCAGCTTCTGCATGCCGGCGGGCACACGCTCCGTGGCGATCGCCGACGTCGAGGGCGACGGCGAGCCTGACGTCCTGCTCAACCTCTACAGCGGCGGTGCACACTGCTGCTACGTCGTGCAGGTCTTCCGCTACGACCCGACCACGCATGGCTACGCGACGGTCGATCACATTTGGGGCGATCCCAGCTACGAGCTCGAGCATCTCGCTTCGGGCTCGGCGCTCGAGTTCGTCTCCGCCGACGACCGCTTCGCCTACGAGTTCGCGGCCTACGCGTTCTCAGGCCTTCCGCTCGAGATCCTGCAACTACGCGACGGCCGCTTCATCGACGTCACGCGCAGCTTCCCCAAGCTCGTCGGCGCCGACGCCGCGGGCTGGTGGAAGTCCTACCGTGCGGGCGACAGGGGCGAGTTTGGGCTCGGCTTTCTGGCAGCCTGGGCCGCCGACGAGTACAACCTCGGCCACTCCGCCACGGTCTCGCAGACGCTCACGCGGCTGCAACGCGCAGGCGAGCTGCGCAGCAGCCCAGGCTTTGGCCCGGGTGGTGCCGGATTCGTCGCCCACCTCGACCGCTTCCTCAAGCAGGAGGGCTACACGGAGTGACGCGGATCGACCTGCAGTCACACTCGCTGCATTCAGACGGCGAGCTGGCGCCGGCGGAGGTGGTCGAACGCGCTGCCCAGGCCGGCGTCGAGTTGCTTGCGCTGACCGACCACGACACGCTGGGCGGCGTCGACGAGGCGCTGGCGGCCGCGCGCGAGCACTCGATCGGACTGATCACGGCGACCGAGATCTCGGCCGTCGACGCCGGCTACGAGGACCTTCACGTGCTGGGCTTCGCCGTCGATCAGGACGACGCGCGGCTGCTCGAGCGCCTGCGCGACGCTCGCGCCGACCGCGAACATCGCGCCGAGCGGATGTCCGAGATCCTGCAGGAGCTCGGCTTCGCCGTCGACGACGCGCCCCTCGCGCTGCGGCGCGCCGCCGGCAAACCGATCGGCCGGCCCCATCTCGCCGCTGCCGTGCTGGACCACCCCGACAACGCCGCGCGGCTGGCCGCTGAGGGCCACACGGACGTCTCCTCGTTCATTCCGGCGTACCTGATCCCGGGCGCCCCGGCATACGCGCGACGCACCCGACCGACGGTCAGCGATGCGATCGAATGGATCCACGACGCCGGCGGCCTGGCGGTCTGGGCGCACCCGTTCTGGGACGTCAAGGACGAAACCGAGGTGCTCGAATCACTCGATCGCTATCGCGCCGCCGGCCTCGACGGCGTGGAGTGCTTCTACGTCACCCACGACGAGCGTCAGACGCATCTGCTGGCCGACCGCTGCGCGGAACTGGGGCTGATCAGCACCGGCTCCTCGGACTACCACGGACCGCACCATCGCCTGTTCAGCCGCTTCCTCGCCTACGAGCTCTACGGCCGCGAGCCACAGCTCGGGCGTCTGGGGTCGAGCGGCAGCTGAATCGGGCGGGGCGGCTGTGGCGCCCCGGCGTTTCAGTGCGGCTTGGCGCGGCGCAGCCGCGTGCGCTCCTCCTGCATGCTGACCACACGCTCGATCAGCTTGAGGATCTGCGGCACGCCGGTCGCCTTGGCCTGACCGTAGTGGAAGGCCTCGCGCCAGTCGGCGACGCGCGCGCCCTCCTCCGCCATCACGTTGAAGAACTCCCGCCGCATGTCGACGTTCACACGCGCATCGGTGGCGATTTCCTTCGTGATCTTCGGGCCGGGCAGCTCGACACGGTATTGCTGCACATCGCCGCGGCCGCGAAGCTCGAGCGAGAAGACGAGTTTGAGCGGCGCCAGGGCCGGTACCTCCTCGGTGACCTGCGCGAGCGCCCGCGCGATCTGCTCCTTCGTGTCGCCCGACGCGCTCACAGACCGAGTCTAGCTGCCTGCCACATCCGTCAGAGCGGATTGCGCTCCAGCACTTTGCGCCCGATCAGCATGCGCTGGATCTCCGAGGTCCCCTCGCCGATCAACAGCAGCGGCGCATCGCGATAGAGGCGCTCGATCTCGTACTCCTTGGAGTAGCCGTAACCGCCGTGGATGCGAAAGGACTCCTCGACGCAGAAGCGTCCGGCCTCGGATGCGAACAGCTTGGCCATTCCGGCCTCCATGTCCGAGCGCTGACCAGCGTCCTTCAGCCGCGCGGCGCGCAGCATCAACAGGCGGGAAGCCTCGACCTGCGTGACCATGTCCGCGAGCTTGAACTGGATCGCCTGATGCTGCGCGATCGGCTTGCCAAACGCGACGCGCTGCTGGGAGTAGCGCAGCGCGAGCTCGAGCGCGCGCTGGGCGATGCCGACACCGCGCGCGGCAACGTTGACCCGGCCCACTTCGAGCGCGTCCATCATCTGGACAAAGCCGGCGCCAAGACCGGCCTCGCCACCGAGAATGCTGTCGGCCGGGCAACGGTAGCCATCGAAGATCAGCTCCGTCGACTCGACGCCCTTGTAGCCGAGCTTGCGAATCTGGGGCGGCACGTTGAGTCCTGCGTAGGGCCCGCTGTTGACCGCCGCGCCAGCCTCTTTCTCGGCGATGAAGCAGGTCAGCCCGCGGTGGCGCGGCTCGGCGTTGGGGTCGGTGCGAACGAGCACGAACACGAGCGCCGAGCGCAGCCCGTTGGTCACCCACATCTTCTGGCCATTGATCTCCCAGCTACCGTCCTCGCACTTGCTGGCCGAGGTCTTTATCGCTTGAACGTCGGAGCCGAGCTCCGGCTCAGACATTGAGAAGGCGGCGCGAATCTCACCGGTCGCCATCGGCGGCAGCAACCGCTCCTTTTGTTCCTCGCTGCCGAACTTGAGCAGCAGGTAGGAGCCGATGAAGTGGGTATTGATGATCCCCGAGATCGAGATCCAACCCCGCGACAGCTCCTCGACGATCATCGCGTAGGTCGTCAGGTCGAGTCCCATCCCGCCGTACTGCTCGGGGATCGTGACGCCGAACAAGCCGAGCTCCTTCATCTGCTCGACGATCGGCGTGGGGAACTCGTCCTCGTGGTCGTAGTGCCCGGCCTGGGGCAGGATCTGCTCGTCGGTGAAGAGGCGGACCATCTCCACGATCGCCCGCTGCTCGTCGGTTAGTTCGCTGGGCGGCGCCTCGCTCGCACTCATCGTCGATGGCACTCCAGGATCGGGGGGACAGCCAGGCGCAGAGGATAGCGCCGCGCCAACACCTCTACCGCGCGACGATCGCGTCGATCTCGAGCTGCGCGCCGCGTGGCAGCGCGACGACGCCGACCGTCGCACGCGCCGGTGGGCCGGCGGCAAAGAACTCAGCGCAGACCTCGTTGACCTCGGCGAAGGCGTCGAGGTCGACCATGTAGATCGTCAGTCGTACGGCTCGCTGCAACGACGTCCCGGCGGCCTCGCACACCGCCGCGAGGTTCTCGAGGCAGCGTCGCGCTTGCGCCGCGGCGCTCACGCCGACGAGGTCCCCGGTGTCGGGATGAAGTGGGATCTGGCCCGAGCAGAAGAGCAGGCCGTCGGCCCACACCGCATGGCTGTAGGGGCCAATAGCG
>Ga0302324_100008760_pt1 | contig 21283 bp, 19 predicted proteins | sample Palsa_T0_1_FD_201949 | JGI IMG/M metagenome (GOLD analysis project Ga0302324, IMG submission 201949) | Peat permafrost microbial communities from Stordalen Mire near Abisko, Sweden - Palsa_T0_1 | ecosystem: Environmental > Terrestrial > Soil > Palsa > Peat permafrost | place: Sweden: Abisko...
GATCGCCAAGGGCCACGATATTCCCAACGTCACGCTGGTCGGCGTGGTCTCGGCCGATGTGGGCCTCGGGCTGCCCGATTTCCGCGCCGCCGAGCGCACCTTTCAATTACTGACGCAAGTCGCCGGACGCGCCGGACGCGGCAGCCTTCCCGGCATCGTCTTGATACAAACCATCAACCCGGACCACTATGCCATCCGCATGGCGGCCGCGCAGGACTACCAGACTTTCTATGAAAAGGAATTGCAGTTCCGCCGCATGATGCACTATCCGCCGTTCAGCGCCATGGCCAATATCCTGGTTCGCAGCGAACAGCAGGAGCAGGCCATGCGGCTGAGCACGGAACTCGGTCATTTCCTGACGCCGGCGCCGGAAAAGATCAAGATCCTGGGGCCGGCCGAAGCGCCGGTGCCGCGGCTGAAGAACGAATACCGGTATCAGTTCCTGATCAAGGCCGCCAGCCGCACCGCGCTCAATGAGATGTTGCGCCGTGCGCAGTCGTTTGCGCGGGAGCGGAAGTGGAGCGCTACCGCGCTGGTGATCGATGTGGACCCGTTGACGCTGCTGTAGGGCGACAGGATCGGCAGGAAGCACAGGACGATGGAACCGCAGCGGGTGGGCTAATATTTGATCTTGTTGGCTTTCGAGGCCCACAATTTGAACGGGACAAGTGCTTGTTCATGCATCACCTGTACCATTCGAATTGTCCGCTTCGTGACCGGTTGGCGGAGCTGATCATAGATGAAGGAATCATCGAAACCTGCCGCGGCAGCATCTTCTCGCGTGTCCGCATAGTAAACGACATCTAGCCGAGCCCAGTATATCGCGCCCAGGCACATTGGGCAGGGATCACAAGTGGTGTAGAGATCGCAGCCGGACAGCCGAAATGTGCGTAGAAACCTGGAAGCCCGGCGAATCGCCACCATCTCGGCGTGCGCGGTCGGATCATTCTCTGAGGTAACGAGATTCGTACCTTCCGCTACAATGTGACCGCTCTTTACAACGAGGGCTGCGAACGGCCCACCCGCTCCTTCGCCGACGTTCTTGACAGCAAGATCAATGGCCCTCGACATTAATACGTTCTGCATAGCTCACCCTTTGACAAAGCCGACAATTTTAACCCCCCAACAATTCTCGCGCTTGCCAAAGCCCAAAAGCCAGTGCTACAATGCGTGATTCTACCACGAAATGCAGAAGGCCCGCAAGATCGGCGCTCTGAGTTTAATCCTCGTGACATTGGCGCTGTTCATGGGGGTCCTCGCCTACGAGAGGATCCACAAGCCGGATACCGTTCGGGTAAGACTAAAATGGCTCAACCAAGCGCAGTTTGCTGGCTTCTACGTCGCTAAAGAAAAGGGTTTTTACAGCCGACAGAATTTGAATGTACACCTTGAGCCCGGTGGCTTGGACTTCCCGGCCATTCAATTGGTGGGATCAGGGACCGATGATTTCGGGGTGACAGGGGCCGAGGAAATACTACTTGCACGGAGCAAAGGGATTCCCGTGGTCGCCATAGCCCTCATTTACAACCAAAGCCCGTTTTGCCTGTTTGCCTATAAAAAGACTGGGATTGACTCGGTCAAGAAACTCATCGGCAAGAGGGTTGGCGTGTTGCTTGGCAGCAACGAAATGGTAGCGTACCGGGCGATGCTTAAGAGTGAAAACGTACGCCAAGATCAGATTCACGAGATCCCCGTAGCTGACGATCTTCAACCACTTAAAGATGGTCTCATAGACGTGTGGCCCGGGTATTCCATCGACGAAGCGCTCGAAATCGGCGGCGAGTCCTTCGACGACGTGGCACTAATCCGACCCGAGACGTATGGGGTGAAGCTCTACGGAGATACTCTCTTCACGACTGAGGAGTTTATTGAAGAGCATGGAAGCGTTGTGCAGAGGTTTGTCAGCGCCACAATTGAAGGCTGGCATTATTCTATCGAGAACGAGAAGAACCGCCGAGAAGCTGTGGAGATCGTGCTGCACCAAGATTCTTCTCCGGAACGGCCTCTGGGACGGCGACATCAGGATGCGATGCTGCGTGCAAGCATACCGTTCATTGCGGGTGATACCAAATCCCAAGCCGGAGCGACGCGGCTTTTCGGATGCATGAGCTATAGCAACTGGAAGACCTTGCAGGAGTTACTAAAACGAGAGGAGTTTCTCGATAAATCAGCAGCCTGTCAATATACCAGCCTTATATAACAACTTATATGTTAGTGCTCACACGTTTCTCTTAACTTCAGGGTACGCGTGGGCTAAGGCTGCTGACGGGGGATGCCCGTAACTATCCTTCGGATGGAAGTGCCCTGTTGCTCCGCCAGCTTCCCGCACTCACCAACTAACTCGTCCGGGCACTGAGTAGTAGCATCCAAGAACGCCTCGTCAATCCTATTTTTGGACAGGCCCTGGGCATCCCTAAGATCTGCCCCCTTCAGCTGTGCCCTAGTTAGCTTGGTCGCGTCGTTGAAGCGTGCCCACCGGAGATCGGCATTCGTCAGATTCGTCTCGATTAGTTGGGCTCCCCGGACGTCGGCTGCTACGAGCGTTGCGCCTTTGACTATCGCCCGACTTAGATCGCTGTCTGTCAGGTCCGCGCCGTCCAGCGCAGCCCCCGTTAGGTTACTGTATGAAAGGATCGCGTGACGGAGCTTGGTTCCTTTCATGACGGCGTAGTATAAATCTGCAGTAACAACGGTGTCCTCCAAATGCGCATTGCTAAGATTTGCGTGCGCGAGCTTGGCGCGGAATAAATCGGAACGTCTCAGGTCCGCACCCTGAAGATCAGTGAAGAAAAGATTGGCATCGCGCAGACTGGCCTTATTCAGGAGCGCCATGCTCATTTGAGCGTAGCCCAATTCAGCGTGGCCCAAGTTCACACCGCGGAGATCAGCTTGATTCAAATGCGCACGTATGAGATTGCTATAGCGGAGATCGGAGTTAACCAGAAAGGCTCCCGAGGCTCTCATCGACTGCAGGTTAAGCCCCGAAAGATGCGCCCCCCTCACTAGTTCCAAATCTACGGTATGTGGCCTCTTAAACTCGGCACTGTCGTCCGCCACCCTCGGTCGAGACGAAGCCTGGCCTACAGGGTCTGGCCTTCCGCGTCCACCGCTCCCTTCATTGTCGTCAGGATGAGAAGAAGTATGGTCTGTGGAGAGCAGTGTTGAAACTTCGGCGTTCTCGAGATTGATGCGAAGCAGAAGGGGCGGAGGCGGAAGATAGTGGGCACCGAGAGCGATACTGAGGGCCGCGACGAAAGTGATCGTGCCAAGCAACTTGGGTCCAAGGTTAAGCGACACGGTTCGCTTACCCTGTACGTCCAGACCGGAGAGAGTGCGGACTGCGAGGTCGTGGAGGGACTGGGCGGAGCCGAACGCAACTCCGAGGAGAACCGCGTACAATGTGAGTAGCGCCATGTCCTGCGCACGGACGTACCGTATCCACATTATTGCTATCGTGAGTGGCACAAGCCACCAAGCCAGGGCCACGCAAAGGATGATCTGCAATCCAGACAGGGCGGGTATCTGTCGGTTGGACCCGGGTAGATGACTGAAGATAAAGCCGTTTAGGAACCAAGGATTGATTCTTTGTCTGAGCAACACGCCATCTGGGAAAATAGCTGGAAGAGTCGTAAGGCTCTCCCATAGACGTTGAAGGTAAACATGGAAATAGAAGTACAGCGAAAGTAGGGCGAAGGGAGCCAAGGCGTAAAAGATCACTATGGGGACTTCAGTAGCTATTATCGGCAGTTTGGAGGAATGAGAATTGGTAAACAAGCTGACATCAGTCGTAGTCGCGACCGTGAGGAAGCAGTAAGAGGACGCCAACAGGAGTCCCGCCAACAGCCTCTGAGAAGCGTTAGAAAGCTCATCCACCCAGCCGAGTCCCTTAAAATCCGCGATAGCCGCAGGCAATTGTGCTCCAGTTAGCGTGCTGCCGGCGAGTTGCCGGACGGAGAGACCTTTAGCTTCAGCGAGATGCGCATCTCCAAGGTTCGCCTGCGTCAGGGAGCAGCCTTCCAGATTGGCCTTACTGAATATAGTATCCCTGCATGAAGCGCCATCTAAGCGACAATTGCTTAGGTTTGCATCCGTCAGGTCCGCACTATCCAAAATCGCCTCGCGAAGATCAGCGTCGGACAGGTCGACCAACCGGAGATTCATGCCGCTCAGGTTTGCTCGGTCCGCCTCGTCCCCTTTGGAGGCTAGCCACCGGACGTGGCGAGACAGGATGGCCAAGAGGTGCGTGCTCATGTTGCCTGTGATTTTAACCCAAACGGCCATTTCGCGCAAGCTTCTTGGCTTAATTTGACGTCGCGAGTGGTGCGTTGAGGCGAACCTCCGGCCGTTCTTCGGGTACCTCGGGGTTCGGCGCATGCAGGAAGACGATGCCATCAAGAGCGCACGGCAAACGGCAACCAGGTCTTTGAGCCAGGTTCCCTAGGCCATCGGGCCCATGCCGCAGGTGGAGATTATCGACATGCGCACCGAGTTTCTGGAAACGCGCAAGCAGGCCACCTTCTCGCGCCGCCTGCTGGAAGCCGTGGCCCACCGCATTGACAACGGCGAGCAGACCATCATTCTGCTGAACCGCCGCGGATTTTCCAGCTTCGTCGCCTGCCGCTCGTGCGGCGAGCGCGTGCAGTGCATGAACTGCTCGGTCACCCTCACCTTTCACCGCCGCGACCGCCGTCTGCTCTGCCATTACTGCAACTACGCCGAGCGCGTGCCCTCGCACTGCCCCAAGTGCCAGAGCGAGCATATCTACTTTATTGGCGTCGGCTCGGAGAAGGTCGAAGAAGAGCTGCACCATGAGTTTCCCAAAGCGCGGATCGCGCGCCTGGATCGCGACACGGCCAGCGCCAAGCGCCAGTATGAAGCCATCCTGCAAGGCTTCCGCGAAGCGTCGTACGACATTCTGGTGGGCACGCAAATGATCGCCAAGGGCCACGATATTCCCAACGTCACGCTGGTCGGCGTGGTTTCGGCCGACGTGGGCCTCGGGCTGCCCGACTTCCGCGCCGCCGAACGCACCTTTCAACTCCTCACGCAAGTCGCCGGGCGCGCCGGACGCGGCAATCTCCCCGGCATTGTTTTGATACAAACCATCAACCCGGACCACTATGCGATTAGGATGGCTGCCGCGCAGGATTATCAGACGTTCAATGAGAAGGAATTGCAGTTCCGCCGCATGATGCACTATCCGCCGTTCAGCGCCATGGCCAATATCCTGGTGCGTAGCGAGCAGCAGGAGCAAGCCATGCGTCTGAGCACCGAACTGGGATACTTTCTGACGCCGGCTCCGGAAAAGATCAAGATCCTAGGGCCAACCGAAGCGCCGGTGACGCGCCTGAAGAACGAATACAGATACCAATTCCTGATCAAGGCCGCCAGCCGCACCGCGCTCAATGAGATGTTGCGCCGCGCGCAGTCGTTTGCGCGCGAGCGGAAGTGGAGCGCCACCGCGCTGGTCATCGATGTGGACCCTTTGACGCTGTTATAGGGCGGACGGACGTTTGGTCCGTGCGACGCCATTCCGGGTCTTGGCATTGCTAAGATAATGCTCTGGGCAATATCGAGTTTGCCTAGCTCGTCCTTCAGGAACTTTCGCTCCTCACCACCGGTCTAAACATCCAATGTTAGAAGTGCGCGCGCTCACCAAGCGATATTCCGGCGCCCTCGCCGTGGACCAGGTCTTCTTCATCGCCCTGCCAGGTGAGGTCACCGGTTACCTGGGACCCAACGGCTCCGGCAAATCCACGACCGTGAAAATGATCACGGGGCTGCTCGAACCCTCCGGCGGGCAAATTCTGTATCGCGGGCGGCCCATCCGCGACAACCTGGTCGAATTCAAGCGCATTCTGGGATACGTGCCCGAAGAGCCGTATCTTTACCCGCACCTCACCGGCGCCGAGTACCTGGAACTGGCCGGCGAGCTGCGCGATTTGCCGGCCGCCACGCTGCCCGGCAAGATTGGTGCATTGCTCGAGTTGTTCTCGCTGGCGGACGACCGCCACGCGCCCATCTCGTCCTATTCCAAAGGCATGCGCCAGAAGATTCTGATCTGCGCCGCAATTCTCCACGATCCCGAGCTGATCGTTCTGGACGAGCCTTTCTCCGGACTGGATGTACACGCCGCCCTGGTGCTGCGTAGCCTGATCCGGTGGCTGGCCGCCTCCGGCAAGACGGTGCTGTTCAGCTCGCATGTGCTCGAAGTCGTGGAGAAGGTCTGCCACCGCGTGGTGATCCTGCACAAGGGCCGCGTGGTGGCCAATGACTCCATCGACAGGCTGCGCGACCTGATGGCCCTGCCTACCCTGGAGAAGATCTTCTCACAGCTTGTGACCCAGAGCGATCCCGATACCACGGCGCGCCAGATCGCCGAGGTAGTCCGCCAGTGACTGCACTACCGGACCGCGAACGGCGACAGTTCCGCGCGTTGGTGCGCCTGTTCGCCTACCGCTTCTTCGATACGGATATTATTTCCGTGCGCGGCGATCTGTCGTCGCTGCTTTCGCAGTTCGCGGCGCTGCTGGCGGCCCTCAGCTTGGTGTTGGTGCTCGTCACGGGTCCCAAGTACGCGGGCCTGTACCAGCACCTGACCGCGGAGCAGCTTCACGCCGCAGCGTGGGCCGACCAGGAGTTCCTCATCTCCACCTCCATGGCGATCGTCGGCGTGTTTACGCTGCTCCTTTGGGACGCGTTGTTTCCCGACCGGCGCGATTGTATGATCCTGGGCGCCATGCCTGTGCGCATTCCGACTGTGTTCGCCGCCAAGCTTGTGGCGCTGGGGGCGGCGCTGGGCCTGGCGGTTGTGGCCGTGAATTCCTTTACAGGCCTTGTTTGCCCGTTTCTGATCGTCCCCGGCGCATCGGGCGCGCTCGACGCGGCGCGCGACTTTGGGGCTTTCTGGCTCGTGATTCTGCTGGCTTCGGTGTTCGTCTTCCTGCTGCTGCTCGGCGTGCAGGGAGTGGCGCTGCATCTGTTGCCGCACGCGCCGTACATGCGGTGGTCGAGCCTGATCCAGACCGCCGCGTTCTTCGCCGTACTCACGTTGTACTTCCTGACTCCCCCGCTAGCCCATCCGCACGCGCTAGCCGCGCCCGAAAACCGGCTGTGGTATGCGCTAATTCCGTCCTACTGGTTCTTCGGCCTGTTTCAAGTGTTGACCGGATCTACAAATGCAGCGCTGGCCACACTGGCGCGGCGAGCGTTGGCCGGCGTGGCATTGGTCGCGCTGGTGGCGGCGGGTACCTACGCGCTGGCCTACGCGCGCCAGATGCGCCGCACGGTGGAGCAGGCCGGCATCGCTCCCGGCCGTGCTCGTCTATGGCGCGCCGTCGCGCCGTGGACCGCCGTCGCCCGCTTGCTCACCCGCCGCGCGCCGGAACGGGCCATCCTGGTCTTCATCGGACGAACGCTCGCGCGCAGCCGGCAGCATCGCCTGCTGCTGGCCGTCTACGCCGGCATGGGACTGGCGTATGTGTTCAGCCAACTGGCCTACGTGCTATATCATTTCAAGGCGGATAATTACGGCGCGCTCGAAGGCCGCGCGCAGACGGCGCTGGGCATCCCGCTCATCCTGCTCTTCTTCCTGATCGTTGGCCTGCGCGTCTCCTTCTCTATTCCGATAGAGGTGTGCGCCAACTGGCTTTTCCGTTTGACCGATCCATTCGGCAGCGGGGCCTACCTGAATGCCACGCGCATGACGCTGCTTCTGTTCGCGGCCGCGCCGGTAGTGGCCATTGCGGTCCCGATTTACATGGCAGTGTGGCCGTGGCCCAGAGCATTGGGCCACGCGGCGTTCCTAGCGGCGTTTGGTCTGCTGATCGTTGAGCTGGCTCTCACAGGCTTCGCCAAAGTGCCCTTCACCTGCTCCTATCTGCCGGGCAAGGTGAATCTCAAGATCATGTTCGGCGTATATTGGGGGCTGCTCATCATCGTGTCGGAAGTAGTCACCGACGTCGAACAAGCGGGGCTGCGCCGTCCGGCGAGTTTCGTTTGGCTGATGGGGATCACGCTGCTGCTCTGGCTGGTGGCGGGCCGCCGTGCACACGGCGCGCGCGCCCGTATCCCCGAACTCAGCTTTGAAGAGCAGCCGGAGCCGGCCCTGGTGGCCCTGGGGCTGGCTGAGCTAGACTGGGAGAAACGTTAGATCCGGTAACGCCATGTCCGACGCCCCTAGCGACTCCACTCTCGATATTCGGCTGCTAGCGGCCGCAGCCCGCCGGAAGCCCGCGAAGCCGCGGCTAGAAGAAGAAGTTACAGATCTGTTCGACCAATGGCGGGGCGCGCTTCTTCGGTATCTGTCCACTTTCGGATTGCCGCGGCACGATAGTGAAGAAATTGTACAAGAAGTATTTCTGTCGCTGTTTTCTCATTTGCAAAAGGGCAAGGCGCGCACAAACCTCCGCGGTTGGCTCTTTCGCGTCGCTCACAATCTAGCCCTAAAACGGAGGGAGAGCGACAGGAAAGCCGCCGGAATTAGGGCGGACGTCGACAGCCTGCCGCACCCTGCCTTGAATCCGGAAGAGGAACTGGCGAGTAACCGGAGACAGAGGCGGTTGTCCTCCATACTGCGTGCCCTTCCGGAACCGGACCGGCGGTGTCTGTACCTGCGCGCGGAAGGGCTTCGTTATCGAGAAATAGCGGAAGTCCTCGGAACGTCTCTGGGGTCCGTAGCCGCTTCGCTGGAGCGCTCGTTAGCGCGCTTCCAGCGAGCGGACAAGAGGTAATTTCATGTTGCAGGAAAGCTTTCATCTCTCCGATCGGGACCTGCTGCTGTGGGCCGACGGCGATCTTCCATCCCAGCGCGCCGCGGAGGTTCGGCGGCACCTGGGCGCCTGCCGGACGTGCCGCACGCGAATGGCGGAGATGGAAGACACCCTCGCGGATTTCGTTCAGCTCTATGGGAGTGAACCTCAGGTGGATGCGCCGATAGAAGGACCACGCGCCCTTCTGAAGGCGCGCCTCGCTGAGCGCACGGCATCGTCCGCGGTGGGAAGTCACATCTGGTTCAGCCGGATGCCTCCGCTTCGCGCGGCTACCGTTCTTGCGGCTCTCCTCTTGCTGACCGGAGTCGCCATAAGAGTCTCGCTGCGCGAAAATTACGCCGTCGAGAAGATTGGCGCGATTCCTAATGTGAATCTTACTCCCGGCGCGACAAACCCTATCGGCATCCAAGACGTTTGCAGCGCGAATGTTTCGACCAACGATCCCGCCGTCCCCGATCCTTTGAAGCGGGAAGTCCTAAGAGCATACGGACTGAACGATGTGCCTGCCAATGCCTATGAGATCGACTATCTGGTGACACCCCAACTGGGCGGCACCGCCAATATTCGAAACCTTTGGCCGCAGCCGTCTCTCAACACAGTTTGGAATGCGCGCGTGAAGGATGCGTTGGAAGACCGCCTTCACGACCTGGTTTGCAGCGGGCAGCTTGACCTGGTCACGGCCCAGCGTGAAATATCCCAAAACTGGGTGGCCGCATATAGGAAGTACTTCCGTACAAACCAGCCGCTTTAAGAACATGCTGGGGCGAAGGCCTGCGCGTTGGGTCTTCCCACGCCTGTCCCGTTGTCCCAGCCGGTGTACGTTTTCAGGGCCGAGGAGTCGGTGCAGAGCGTACCAAACCCGTCAGTCACCGTTGTACAATCCGTGCCGAGCGAGATCGTGTAAGCTACTTATACTTGAGATGGTCTCATGAATGCTTGCGGCCACGTTGGTTGTCGAGCCGACGGGCGCGGCGGCGGTAATAGCGTCCGCAGGAAGGGATCGAGATTACGGTGCGGCTTGGTCCAAAGCAACGCCAGCTTCTTCATTGGCAATGGTCCATAGGGCTGAGTACATGGAGTAAGATACGCTGGTGCCGCCATCGGCTTCCCACACCTGGGCGGGGGACTGGAACGGATCGCTAATCGGCACTAGAACTCCCGTGAAAGGATCGGCGACCCACAAAGTTTTCTGGAAGGTACGCCACGCGCCGCGCATGCCCACTCCCATTTGGAACGGAATTTGGCGAGCACGGCGCATAGGACCGCCTCTGGAGCCAGAGACGAAGCCGAAGGCATATGGTGGGTACTGGGTATCCCCTTCACTCAGCCAGACGTCGCCAGCGACGTCTCGGGTGGGCATACTCGCCACAAACCCGCATTCAGCGCCGATGGCAAGTCAAGGGGATACCCATTTGACGGGTTATACTCTACTTCACTCTTCTTCCAAGCACGCCCGCCGAAAACGCGTCGCAGCCGGACCCGGCGCAGGCCCCTAGGGGACCACTGGCGGGTTGAAAGCTCAGGCCAAAGAAAGGAGAGTCGAAGAACGAAGCATCAACCGGCTCGGCCGGGCCGAAAGCGTTTGTGGGCGTGGTGTTGATGTATTCGACGTCAGATTCGAAAAAAATACCTGCGCAGTAAGGGTTGGCCGTATTCGTACAGATGGGAACCACGATCATGTAGTATGTGCCACCCGTCAGCGCAACGCTCAGTCCCGTCACTTGGATCGTGTATTCGGAGTCGTCAAAAGCGGCGCGACCCGTCGGGGTGCTGGTGGCCGGCGAAGTACCGGAATCGACAACGGTTCCACCGTTACCTGAGAACATTCCTTCATTGATCGACCAGTAGGCCACAGACGTAGGTTCGGTTCCTTGGTCGAGGACGCCATACGACGATAGGTTGTTCGTGAACAGTCCCGTCACGTCCCAAGTCTCGCCTGCCGGCACAGTGAACGGAACCCAAGTTGCGGCTCCGTACGGGGTTCCGGGTATCTCAACCGTACTTTCGTTGGCCAACGCATTGGGAATGCTCGGCGGGTAAAGGGGATCGAAAATAAAGTCGCCGCCGTAGAACAAGCAGGCGCCGGCCGGATTGCCGCATTTCCCGATAGCGGGTTTTGTGGTGATGTTCTTATAATGGACGTTTCCAACCGGTCCATAATCTTGGATCGTGGGCCTAGGTGTTCCCTGGTAGTTCTGTGCTGACGCCGGCTGGGCGAAAGGCATCAATGCAGCCGCGAGCGCCATCGACGAAAATCCTCTTCTTACCATATTTGTCCTCATTAGTCCTCCTGTGAATTTCCCCCAAAGTTGGGGTCGTCCGTAGTCCTACTGCCAGAGAATCCAAACCGGTTTCAATCCGACGGGTTCGAATGACATAGCCATAGGATAGTATCATGCGTTCGTTCCCGTGTCAAGCGCCGCAACAAATAAAAGAGTAAGGGAATACACCGCATTGGTCAGCCTCCGCCTTGAGCGCTGGCGGTAAAAATGCGTAGTACTCCCTCACTCTTATTTAGTTGAGGACGTCGAGTGTCACTTGAATCGTGCGCGGCAATCCTCCGCCTGTGGCGTTTATAGTAATCGTGTGGTTTCCGAGCGCGACTCCCTTACCTACCGTGACTTTCATGGTCGCCTTTCCCGAGCCCGGCGCTGGTATGGTTGCAGGGCTGAAGCTTACGGCCACGCCAAATGGATAGCCAGTCGAAGATAAGGAAATGGCCGAGTCAAAGCCGCCAGAAACAGTTGTGGTGATTGTGGACGTGCCGGCGCTACCCCTGGCAACGCTAATCGATGTGGGCGATGCGCTGATGGTGTAGTTAGGAGGCATTTTACTCACCGTCAGGGAGAGAGTAACGATTTCGGCGATGCTGCCGGAGGTTCCCGTGACCCGAATACTATACGTACCGATGACTGTAGTTGCGCCTACAGCGATGGTCATGGTTGAAGTTCCAGCCCCGGTGATCGAGGTTGGGCTGAAGGTTACGGTTACACCCGAGGGCTGGCCCGTCGCAGACAAGGAAATGCCCGAGTCAAAGCCGTTCGTCACCGTGCTGGTAATCGTGGACGTTCCCGAACCACCCTGCAACACTGAGACCGTCGTGGCCGAAGCTGTAAGTCCGAAGCCTGGAATGTTGATGGTGTTGAGCAGCCCACTGATCAGGCCGCTTCCGTTCGGACTGCCCCAACCACTCGCCAAATCGTAGCCGGTTGTGGCCGAAAAGCCGTTGCTGCCACTGGTGATGTCGTGGAAATCGGCGTCATAGCTCGAGCTTAAACCAATGTCATAAAGGGCCGGATTGATGAAGCCAAGCGTGGGCTTGCGGTCAGCCACTGCCTGCTGATTGACTAAAGCCAGGTAGCCGGCCCACATGGGCGCCGCAAAACTGGTCCCGCCATAGTCGTTAGCCGTACAGGTGGTTTGATCGGCGCAGACGTAAAAGGTGAAATTCGCATTGGCCGAAACATCCGGGCCGTTGCGATAGTTTTTGGAGCAATTGGAGCAGCCGCTGGCTGTCGTCGTCTGCCAGAAGGGAATTGCAAACTTGTCCGGCGAGACGCCGCCGCCGCCGTCAACCCAAACGGTTTCCGAACTCCAGGGTCCGCCGGCGGCGCTGGTCTCCAAGTCCGTCCCGCCGACCGAGGTGAGATATGCGCTATCCGACGGGTAAGTCTCGGAAGACGACGTCCAGGCGCCGCTGTCGCCAGCCGCCTGAAACAGATTCTGACCCTGCGCCGCGAACTCCTGAAAGTACGGAAGGTCGGTGCTCGGGTCCGCCGGGCTCCAGGTCCACGAAGAACTCAATTGCGCGTTCAGCGGACTGGCCGTGGCCATCGCGTTAAACATGGCGGCGTCGGTCGATCCCACGTACATCACCAGGCTGGACAGGCCCGGGGCCATGCCTATCGCCTGGGTCATGTCAATAGTCTGTTCGGTGTCGTCACAGTCAGGTTCCTCGCAGCTTGTGCTGGTCCCGTCCGTGGATAGCAGAGTTATAGGGACATGGTTGGTTTGACCCGCGTTCGCGTAGTACGTTGCCAAGTCGGCCAAATCGGTGCCGGCATACTCCAGCAAGCCGAGCGACTGGCCGCTGCCGGTGAGAGCCGTTCCCTCGTAATAGGCCGCGCGCATGTCGCTGCCGCAAAAAGATGCGGAGGGGCAGGAGCCCGTGGTGGCATTGGACGTCACGTTCGGATTCTTGCGTACGAGAAGGGGCCGCGGGATCGAATAGTTGTCCAGGCCCGCGACGTGCCATAGGGGGAAAGGCAGGTCCACTGCGGGCTCGCGGTCCGGAGCATAGAAGGTGCGGTTCTCGGTGGGGTGCTGGTAGAGGTCCATGTTCACATGGAAGGCTGTCTCGATGGCGGCCACCGGCCCGGTCACATCCACGTTCATGCGATTGCGGGATGTGCCAACCACCGTGAAGCCGTTGGTTTCCGCCCAACCAAGGACGACGTCATAATCCTGCTGGGTGGGACCAAACATCGTCGTGAACTCTTCCACCGTGAGGTACTGGCGGTAAGACGGGCTGGCAGGATTGTAGAGTTCCTTCAAGAATTGATCTAAGGCTGACTGGTTGCGGAGCGGCAGGACAACTACCAGCCGCATGCGCTGCCCTGCGGGAAGGCGTCCGGCGGACCGCGCCTGCCCATTGAGACTCGCTCCACGCAGGTGATGGGTCAACAGGGGCCGTGACTGGGCATGGCAAACGACATTCACGACCGATCCAAGGACGAAAACTGTCAGCAGAAATGTAGCTAATCTTCGAATCATAATTTTTCCGTTTCTCCGGTATAGGAATCTGCGCTCTCAGTTATGGACAACGGCCATTTGCAGAATTCCTTGAGATGTCGAGTTATTGTACTGAGGTTCGTATCTGATGTCAAGAGGGTAGCGGCGCTGAGCGGCAAAGCAGCACAGGCACTCGGGCCTAGGACTTTTGGCCTAGGATAATGGCACACCGCAGGACCGTCCGCAACCGGTCGTAGGTTCCCTCTTACTCTAACCTCTCGTTATTTTCGTTTCTCACCGCTCCTCCATTAGTGGCCGGGAAAAGAACAACCGGACATCCATGCTAAGCCAATCGCGGGTCTTGGCACATGAATGCCTAAATATTTCAGGATTCACGCTACGAGATCCTAAGTTTTTCGGGATTCACGGCTACGCGGGGATGATCGGGTTCTTACGCTGCCGCTTCGTCAAGACCGCCGAATCCGGAGTGCCGCCGGATTACGACTCCGGAATGCTACAATACCCAGCCCAATCCGCTGCTGCGCGCCGCTTCCGGCGGTGAACGGATTTTCGTGTTGCCTTCCCGACCATCCTCGATTCTACGTCCAGCGGCTCACCTTGACAAGAGTTTTTTCAGCCTTTTCGGTTTTATTTTACATTCACGAATGTCTGACGGATGTTGGCAGTGGCAATTCACTATGGAACCCACGGGCCATGAAAGGCAAGGCGACGTTCCTCGACCCGCCGCTATTGTCGTCAACAGCATTTCATGTCAGCCGCGCACGGTGAGGGCGTATTCTCGGAGCAATTCCCCGGCGGGAGTGTACACCCGGACAAAATAAGCGCCGGCCGCCAGGCCACGGGTGAGCGTGATTTGCAGTGTGTTGTTCTGGGGAGAACCGTAGGAATGAAATGCGGGATGCCCGCCGGCATCCACAATTTCCAGCGTGTATGCGGAGAGTTGCTGTAAATCGGCTAAATCGAGCGCCAAGGTGAGAGGCGTACCGGCGGTTGCGGCGGCTTGCGTTGGATTTTCCGTTCCGCGGGTGGTCCGGAGCAGAATCACGGCCGGCGGCGCAGTGGAGCGGCGTAAGGACGGCCACTGGATTCCGGCAAATACCACTAGGGCCGCCGCAACCAAGCCCACGGCCCAAGCTAACTTTGGCAATCGCCACAAGACTGCGGGACGAGGGCGCAGCACCGCCGCCCCATCGCGCACGCGCCACCGGATGCGGTCTTCGCGGGCAAGTCTGTCCTGACACGGCTCGCACAACAGCAGGTGTTCCTCAAACTCGGCCAACTCCGGCCCAGCCAGGCGGTCCATCGAATATTGCTCCAGCACGTCGTCAGTGGCGTGACGATTGTCGGCGAACTGCACGGGCTGTACCGTCCCTTCGGAGGACAAATACCTCACTTATCTCTTCAGTGGTATTTCCCTCCAATTGTTCTCACCAAAAGGTACTAGACGTTTTGTAACCTTTTTTCTGCCAAGTTCGCCGAAGCGCGCCTTGGCGCGCGACTTGAGCAGCCGAAACTGGGTATCCGTCAACCCCATCTCCGTACAGATCTGGCCCGCTGGCTGTTCCCAGAGATAAAAACGTATCAGAATTTCGCGGTCCCGGGGCGCAATGCTCTTCAAAACTCTGACGGCTAACTGCTGATTCTCCTGCCGGATGGCCGCTTGTTCGGGATCGCTGGCGGTATCCTTGACGGCGAGGCCCCAGTCCAGATCGAACTGTTGCCGGCGGCTGAGAACATTATCCTCGATCTGGGCGGCCACCTGCCGGCGGACGATGGTCCGCACGTACCCCATCAGGCGATCCGGTTCGCGCAACTCTCCCCGCTGGATGGCCTGCGCCACGATAATGAAGGTATCGTGGACCCGGTCGTCCAGATCCTGGGGACCGAGTTGCCTGCACAGATAGAAACGCACACCCCGCGAAAAAACCCGATATAATTCTTCCAATCCATCGGGCTCGCTTCGCCTGATTTTTTCGACCAGTTCGGCCCATCCGGGCTGAGCGGAAACCGGCCGGTCGTCCGTAGTGTTTTCAGCAATACCGTTTGCCGTCATTGTTGGTTCCCCGTAACGAAATAAGCGCCCCAATAGAGCGGGTTTGAGCGCCATGTGCGAGACCGCAGCATGTCGATCTGGGCGAGTTGCAACGCGACGGCAGGCCCATCGTGGGGGGCCGCGCGCAAATAGCGGTAGAAGGAGAGAAAGAGCGCTCCCGCGTCATCCGGCGTGGTCCAACGGCTGGCCACCACGGCACTGGCTCCGGCAACTTGGCAGGCACGCGTCAGGCCCATCAAACCGGTAGCGGGAAGCGCATCGGCCGATCCGGAACTGCACCCGCTGAGTGCCACCAAGGCACCGTCCAGATTCCAAGTGGCGATCTCGGCCGGGCTGAGCACCTCGTGTTGCCCTCTATGCGTCAGACTCAACACGATGAGCCCGGATCCCGCGCCCTGGCCTGAATCGACGCTGGAACCGGCGCTAGTATCGACGCCGGAATGCAAGACGTGCGTGGCAAAGTGCAGCACTGCGGGGTGGCCGTTGAGCGCCGCCTGCAGACGCTGGCGGGAAGCTGCCGCGCCCTCCAGCAATGTGGGTGTTCGCGAACCGCTCCAGGCAGCGGCACACGCGGCCGCCTCCCGCGCGCTACCGGCGAGGCGCGCCAAATGCAGATCGACGCCGGCCGTGAAATCATCCGCGCGCGCCGTGAAGAGGCCCAAAAAGGAGGCGGCCTGGGAGCCTTTCCAGCGCGCATCGGCCATGTTGTAGACCGGGTCGGCCACGCCAACGAACGGACCGTCGAAGAAGCGGCGGTCGAGGCTCGCCAGCGAGAGCATCCCGGCGCCGGAAGCAATCTGCAAGGAATGACGCTCGGCGAGGAATACGCGGCCACGCGCGCCGGCCTCCTCGATCAACGCGGCGAAGGGCAGCTCGAACAGTTGCGCATCCAGCGCCAGCAGCCAACGCGGTTTTTCCCGGAATACCGGATCGAGTTGTCCAAACAACATGCGGAATATCCGGGAGCCGGCCTGATCCGCGGCGCTTCCCTGGCGAACGGCTTGCGTGTAACCCGCCACCAGCGCGCCGATCTCCGGTCCGGCAGGCAGGCGATACAGCGCGAACTTCTCGCGCGATACCGCCCAAAGATAGGAGTTGGGCGATCCCAGGTGAAAGGCCAGGAATGCGGCGTCCGGATGCAGGCTGCGGCGCGTGCGTTCGAGAAGATTCGGCAGCTCCACATCGGTGTTCGATCCGGCGCGCGATTCCCACTGGATCAGCGCGCCTTGCAACTGCCGAACCCGTGCGCCCGCCGGCCCGGGAGACCCCTGCGGAGATCGCAACAATTCCACTTCGGCGGATTCGAGCTTCTGCAGCGTCTCCCAGTATTCGGCTGGCAAACTGTGTCGCCAATCGCGCGGCTCCGCCAGCAGCGCGCGCAGACTGGCAGCCCGGTTGGCCTCCGCGGACTCGAAGGTCTCTTGCGCGAGCGCGCGACGGTGGGTTGCGAAGTAGAGCCTGTTTCCGGCCTCCACCAGCGCGGCATGCACCTCCTGGATTTTGTTCTCGGTGCTGACGCGTGTGGCGTCATCGGGGGACGCCTCCCGACGCCAGTTACGGGCCAGGCGCGCGGCGATGCGCAGATCGCTCAGGGCCTCCCCGAGACGGTTCTGTTGCAGTCTCACACGGCCGCGCGCATAGTAGACCTCCCAGTTCGGTCGCAGGCCACCCGGCCGTCCGGAAAGGACCACGGCCCGGTCCAGCAAGTCGGAAGCCGATCGTGTGTCGCCTTGCCCCAAACTCAATATTCCGAGATTCCGGTAGCTGCTTTCGACGCTGCGCAGATGGTTTAGCTTGCGCACGCGATAGGCTTCCAGGAGGGCGTGCTCGGCTTGGGGAAGTTGTTCATGTTCGAGGTATACATAGCCCAACCAGTTCCACGCTATGGCGTACATTTCCTGGTCACCCGCGCGGTCGGCGGCGGCGATTCCTTGCCGAAAAAGGTCCAGCGCCTGCGGCAAGCGGCCTTGGTCGGCGCGCAGGGTAGCCATGTGGGTCAGTAATTTGGGGAGCTGCGCGAGGCGCTCCGGACCGGATAAACGCGCCATAGCGCGATCGATTGCCTCGGTGGCGACGTCCATTTGGCCGAGACGGGAATAAAGCGAGGAAATATTGAAATTCAGATTTCCGGCGCCGGCATTATCGTGCGCGGCTTCCGCCAGCGTGCGTGCTTCTAAATATACCTGCAGCGCCTCCCGATACCTGTGCAGGGCGAACCGGCAACCGCCCAGATTATTGAGGAACCGCGACGCAAGTTGCGATTCACCAGCAGCCCGCGCATCGCGATAGCCCTGCTGGGCAAGGGTGGCGGCGTCATCGAAATCGCCGGTGCGGAATACTTCGCCGGAATGTTTGAGCTGTGCCGCGAGGAGATCCCTGCGAACGCTTTTCTGGCCGAGCGTTGCCAGGGGAGGCGTCCTGGGCGGCGGAACGAAGCGCACCAGCGTTCCGGCGAGCGGGATTATCAATAATAAAGAGGCCAAAAACCTGGTCCTCATCGATCCCTGCCCGGCCTTGCGGTCTGGGGTATGTCCGGTTTGATATTCTTTGGGGATACCCTATCAGGGCATCCCCCAAAGGATCATACCAGTTTTCGGTGTGAATGTGGCAAACATTTTCGCGTAATTGTGCTTTAAAGCGCCATATTAAGCGCAGAGTTCATTCATTTGTTGGGGTCTTTATGACCAGAACAAGTAGTATATGATGATGATTGGATCCATCGCCGTTTGCGCCTTTGAGGTCCCCGGTCTTGCGTAACCTCCCTTTCTGTCTAAAAGATAGCGGGCGGGTGGGCGGGACACTCGGGGCATTTGCGCTAAACGATTCAAACCACGGCCAAAATTATTTGCGCAAAGTGGGGACCGAATGAAATTCGAGCTGTAAAAATCAATATATCCCGGAGGTATTTCTTTCTTATGTGCCGTGAGCAGCCACGCTGCTTCCCGATTTAAGAGATTAAAATTAGTGAATGCCGCGGAGGAAAGCTAGCTGCGCTGCCGTGGCTGGTGGTTGGTGGCTAGCTTAGCCGCCTAAAAGGCGGCTGCCCACATCGTCCGCAGTGGTCGGTCCAGCGAGCTAAGTTGGCCGCGGATACGTTACACGCCGTACCCCTGTCACCTTGAGAGCATTGTAACGGTGGGCTTCCCCGAAAAGATCACTTGGCTCCGTAGAAAACCCAGCTCGGTCAGGCGCCGAACGATGGCGTTCCAATCCGGCGAGTAATGGGACATGACCACGGCTACCCGCTGGCACGTTGAAAAGTCCGACCCCTCACTATATATGTGGTGTATCAGGCTTGGGTGAAAAAACAAGAGGATCTGCGCCGTGCGCTCCGGAGCCAAAAGCGCGCAGGCTCCGCCGCGAACGCTGTCACTCAGTACATCCGCGGCCCGTTTCCAATCCTCCCTGGGCCTGCGAAACCAGCGCACATCATAGGCCACGCTAGCCGCCAAGACAACGGCGATAACCACCACGGCGATTCGGGCGCGTGCCCTGCGCGCAATGTAATCGACGCCAAAGCACACCAGCAGCGCTACGCTCGGCAGGATGAAGATTACTTGGCGTATGGCTACGAAATACCCGGACAGCGAGTCGGCCAAAAGCGCGAAGCCGATTGGAACCAGTACCATCAGCAGCGGCAATACCTTCGTCGACCGCGCCATCGTCTCGGATCGGAGACCGGGAAGAACAAGCAGGATCACGACCCCGGACAATAGATATCCACCACCTAGGCACTCGCGGAGCACCATCAACAAGACGCGGGGGTGCAAGATACCCGCCGTCCCTTGAGGCAGGCCGCCCGTCCAATTTCGGCTGGCGTACGCGAGCCACGGAACGAAGCCCGCGGCGGCCACCAAGACGGCTCCCAGCGTGAGCAGGCGGCTCTTCGCCGGCAAGCGATTGTTTCCCAGAGCCCACATCGCGTGGGCCGCCGCTACGAAACCGGAGAACGGCTGGGTGTATAAGCCCAGAACGATCGGCACACAGTACCACAGTCCGTTGACGACTGTCGGCCGTTCGATCAGCCTCAGAAAGGCTACGGTGGCCCAAATGCTTAGGCATAGCGCTTCCGAATATGGCCTGCCTTCAAGAGCATATCTAAGCTGCAGCGGGAACAATGCGAACACGGCAACGCAAAGGGCTGGCGACTTTACGCCGAATCGCCGCGCTAGCAGAGCCAAGCCGCAACAGGAAAGCACGCTCGCAATACAGGCCGGCAATCTGGCTGAAAACGCGGAGAAACCGAGTGCGCTGGTCGCAAGACCCTGCGTCAGATACCAGATTGGAGCACCGCCGGGATTCGTAGATGCGTACTCGATAATCGAGCGGAAGGTGCTGTTTTGGGTTCCGAGCAGATCGATCAACTCGTCAAGCCACAATGAGAGGCGCGGCAGTAGTACCAGCGTCAAGCCAGCATACAAGGCAATGACGAGCCCAATCCCTGAATTGCGACGTAAAGGCATCCACACCGATCTGCCGTGCCCGCGAATCCAGCCCGCGGTGGTCACCCAAGAACGCCGACCGTAGCCGTTCCCGAGCAGGTAGCGGAAGCGCGATGCTGTCCCCAGCATCTAGAGAGGGTATTGTATCACTCCGCGACCGGCATCTATTCTTCTTGCCTCACTGTGCTGGGATGTGACGACCACCTGTCCGGGCGTCTTCGTCGCCACCGTATCCCATAGCCACCAGCAAATCGACTACGACCCGCTCGAATGCCTTCGGGCTGACCTTCTTCACCGCTTCCAAGACATCGTGCTTCAGTGCGTCGCGAATCTCCGAATAGCTATGCTCGATCTGCTCCTCAGGGGTGAGCGCCTTCTCTGGGTCCTTTGCCGGCATAGGGCGGGTTCCCGGTGCGTACCCTGTGTTTTGGAGCCAAGCCTGCAACGTTTTGGTCGTGAGCCCCGGCGGATTGTCATTCAATAGCGTTTTGCCGCGGTCCGATATCCGATACACGCCCCCTGCCGGCGGGAGTCAAGAGCTCCACCGTTTTCAGGGAAACGACCGCCCAAGTTAGGCGGGCGGCAAAGACGGAGTTGCCGCTCTTCTGCTTCTCTGCTAGGTCCGCGGGCGTCAGCTTGAACTCCGCCGCGATGCGCTCCTGCATTTCGGCCATGGAGTGCTCCGCACCATCGCCCGCCAGCCGGAGCACAGGCAACATGAAGGTTTCGAAATCGGGTATCGGCATGTCTGGTGCTGAATGCATTATAGCGCCCGTGATCGTCGTCAGAGTAAAATGAGGTGGGAGCCAGCGGGCGATGGCGCAGAAAAGACCCGTTCCTCCGATATGCGGTCACGGCGTTCTACCACTTCACGGATCGTCGGAACCTGCCGATGATTAAGGAGCACGGAGGGCTTTACTCCCTGGCGATGCTACGCAAGATGGAGATCGAAATTCCCGCCCCCGGCGGCAACGAGTGGAGTCACGATACGGATCGGAGAATAGGGTTGGATCGGTATGTGCATCTGTGTTTCCGCCCCACTCATCCGATGGAGTATGTCGCTCGGCAGGATGGGCGGATCGTCGATTCAGTGTACCTCCAGATTCATCCCGACGTGCTGAAAGTCGACGGCGTGATGTACGCGGCGTGTCGAATAAATCCGGCATGAAGGTTCATGCACTCGATCAGGCGCGCGAGTTGGTGGATTTTGAAGTATTGTACACCCGCACGAACTTGCGCGACCCCGAGATCCAGTTGAGCTTCTG
>Ga0302324_100008761_pt1 | contig 21283 bp, 16 predicted proteins | sample Palsa_T0_1_FD_201949 | JGI IMG/M metagenome (GOLD analysis project Ga0302324, IMG submission 201949) | Peat permafrost microbial communities from Stordalen Mire near Abisko, Sweden - Palsa_T0_1 | ecosystem: Environmental > Terrestrial > Soil > Palsa > Peat permafrost | place: Sweden: Abisko...
TCTCCTTCTCCCTGGGCGCCGATACACGGCGCGTCCTGGTCTCGGCCCTGGGCTTGGGCAGGAGTCGGAAGCGGGTCTGGCACCACGCGAAATCGACGCCGACATCCAGCAGCGCATCGGAACGTCCGCATGGGCAGGCAAATTCCATGACCGCGACGACACGGTAGGTCTCCCCGGCTACGAGGGGCACCGGCCTTCCCGTGGCGTGGTTCGGGGCGGCATTGACGCAGAGAACCAGATCGCCGGGGCCGACAGCGTCGCTCATCGTTTTCATCCATTCCCCGATGGGAAGACTAAACCCTGACCCGCAAGGGGCAAGTACCGACGTCCACCGGCACAAACGGTCCGGCCGACGGCGACTAAGCGGGAACGTAGGTCAGCCTGATCATGTCCTCGCCCATCGGATCGCCGGCCACAAGGCGGAGCGGCGGCCGGGGGCCGGCGAAGAACGGCGTGCCGCGACCGAGCACGACGGGACGGAAATAGAGCCGATACTCGTCAACAAGACCAAGGTCGGTCAGGCTGCGGGCGAGGTGCGGTCCGGCGACGTCGATCTCGCCTGTGAGCCGGGCCTTGAGTTCGCGCAGCACGGTCCCGACGTCATTCCTGACCAGCGTGGCGTTGGGGCCGACCGACGTCAGCGTGCGCGACACGACCCATTTCGGCCGGCTTCGCCACGCCGCCGCGAAGTCGCGGCCGTCGGCGTCCCAATCGGGCCGGTCTTCGTCCCAATACCGCATGATCTCGTAAACGCGGCGGCCATAGACGCAGCCCGCCAGGTTGCGCACGTGCTCCACGAAATGACGAAAGACCGCCTGGTGCGGCGGCCCCAATTCCAGGTGGTCGACGTAGCCGTCCAGGGACTGCTGCATTCCGAAGACGAACTTGGCCATGCCGGGAAATCTCCGTCCCACGCTTTTCGGAATTGTTCGAGCCGCCATAATTTTAGCGTGCGTCGGCGGATTTTCAATCATTCGCTGACTCCCGCAAAGGGCGCTCCCCGGCGCAAGGCGGACGCCGGGCGACGCCGTGGCCCAAACGTTCACCGTTCCCGGCTTGATCAAACTGTGTTATGCTTTGCCCAAGCTCGATGCTTGCGTCCGGCTGCCCTCCCGATCCCCAGCTCCACGCAGACCCGCGACGCGAACCCATGCACGCTTCGGACGCGTTCTCCCGTCGCCCAAATCAGGACGTATACGGATGAATGTTACGTTGCTGTTTCCCTGTTTCTGTCCGCGACCCCGGGCCGACCCGCGCCCGAAAGCCCGTCGCAGCGGGGTTTTATGCGCGCCTCTCGCGCAGGCGCGTTTTCGCCCCCTGATCTTTTCCCTGTTACCAGCGAATTGGCCTGCGCGACGCGTCCGGGGCTGGAGCGCGGCCGCGCGCCCGTCTAGATTGGCCCGCCATGCGTCGCCTCATTCAGCACCTGCTGTCGCCGCCTTCGCGCTTTGCCCGGCTCATGCTGGGCGAGAAGCGGCTGGCCTGCGATCTGGCGACGCCGGAGGAGGGCATGGATCACCTGCCCGTCTTCGTCGATCTCGACGGCACGCGCGCCACGGGGCTGTGGGCCATCGTCGATCATCTGGAGGGAACCTATCCCGAACATCCGCTGGCGCCGGAAGCGCCGGCTGCGCGGGCCGAATCCTTGCGCCTCCTCGATTGGGCGATGGGACCGTTTCACGACGGCATCATCCGCAAGGTCGTCTACGAGAAAGCCTCGCCGCGCTTCACGGGCGCCGCCATCCAGCGCGCGCCCGACATGGCGGTCATCCGGGCGGGCCGCGAAGCGCTGAAGGCGGCGCTCGCCGCGATCGGCACGGCGGGCGAACGGAACGGCTATCTGGCCAGCCGCGAATGCACGCTCGGCGATCTGGCTGTTGCCGCCGATCTTTCCGCGCTCGACTATTTCGGCGAAGTGCCGTGGGCGGAATTTCCGACCGCCGCGGAATGGTACGTTCGCGTCAAATCGCGGCCCTGTTTCCGTTCCATCCTGGCCGACCGCATACCCGGTCAGCCGCCCGTCTCGCATTATGCCGAGCTCGACGGCTGAGGCGCGCGCGGCGATCATCGCGCAAGCTCGAATAGAAGGCTTCGACAGCGTCCGCATCGCGCCCGCCGACATCGCAAACGAAGCGGCGCATCATCTCGCGGAATTCCTGGACGACGGCCGCCACGGCACGATGGACTGGATGGCGCGCAATGCCGACAAGCGCGCAAGTCCGCGCGAGCTCTGGGCTGAGGCACGCTCCGTCGTCGTCGTGGCCTCCAACTATGCGCCGGACAGCGACCCGCGCGCGGCGCAGGCGCGCAACCGTACGGGCGCGATCTCCGTCTATGCGCAGGGCGACGATTATCACGACGTGATGAAAGCGAAGCTGAAACGCCTCGCCCGCTATGTGACGGAGCATTTCGGCGCGGAGGTGAAACTCTTCGTCGATACGGCGCCGGTGATGGAAAAGCCGCTGGCGCAGGCGGCGGGACTCGGCTGGCAGGGCAAGCACACCAATCTCGTCAGCCGCGAATTCGGCTCGTGGCTGTTTCTGGGCTCGCTCTTCACGACGCTCGAACTCGCGCCCGATGCGCCGGAAGAGGATCATTGCGGGCAATGCCGGCGCTGCCTCGACGCGTGCCCTACTGCTGCCTTCACCGCGCCCTATCGCATCGATGCGCGGCGCTGCATTTCCTATCTCACCATCGAGCACAAGGGTCCTATCGCGCGCGAATTCCGCGAGGCCATGGGCAATCGCATCTATGGCTGCGACGATTGCCTGGCCGTCTGTCCCTGGAACAAGTTTGCGCAAGACGCGCATGAGGCGCGCTTTCACGCCCGCGATTCCTTGCAGGCGCCGCCGCTTGGCGCATTGGCGAGGCTCGACGACGCGGCGTTTCGTGCGCTCTTTCGCGGCTCGCCCGTCAGGCGTATCGGCCGCGACCGCTTTGTGCGAAACGTGCTCATCGCCATCGGCAATTCCGGCGATGCGTCGCTCGCAGGCGATGCGGAGAAACTGCTGGGCGATCCTTCGCCGCTCGTCCGCGCCATGGCGGTGTGGGCGCTGTCGCGTCTTCTCGGGCGCGGTGCGATCGCGGCGCTGGCAGAACGGCACGCGCCGGGCGAAGCCGATGCCGATGTCCTGCTCGAATGGCAAAGCGCGAAGATCTAGCGAGGCTTCACTTGCCCGCAGGTTTGGCCGCCGCCGCGTCCATATCTGCGAGATGTTGGCGCGCAGCCGCGCCCGCATCGCCGTTCGGCGCATCGCGGGCGGCGAGTTGCCAATCGGCCCGGGCCCCTGCCGCATCGCCGGCTTCGTATTTCATCGCGCCGCGTTCCACCAGGGCTTCGGGATAGTTCGGATAGACCTGCAATGCGCGTGCGATATCGGCATCGGCTTGCGGCTTTTGGCCCTGCGCATGCCGCGCGCTCGCCCGCAGCACCAGCGCGTCGGCGCGATTGGCATCCATCGCAAGCAGCGCGCTCAGATCGGTTTCGGCGCCGCTCCAGTTCTTGCGCGCGGCGCGGGCGCGGGCGCGGTCGAACAGAATGTCTTCGTCTTTGGGCGCGAGCGCGAGCGCCGCATTGATCGAGGCTTCCGCCTTTTGCGCGTCGCCGGCCAGCAGCCACGCATTGCCCGCCTGGTCGAAGAGCGCGATGCGAAAATTCTTTTGGGACGGAGATTCGGAAAGTGCGGCCTGATCGAGTTTGACGCCCGCGTCCGCATAGCGACGCAGCGATACCAGCGCGAGCGCCTCGCAATGGAGCGCCGGCACGCCGCCCCCCAACGTGTGCCACATTTCGGCCGAGTCTGCCGCTTCCCTGGCGTTGCGCTTGATGAGACTCAGGCAGCGTTCGTACTCGTTGCGGCCCGCAAGCGAAGTGTCGTCGAGCTTCGAGTCGTGCGTCGCCGCCTGGGCCGCAGACGTCGTCAACAGAATTGCCAAAACGAACGATGGAAACGCCACGCGCATGGGGCTAAAAGAACCGCGCGCCGGAGCGATTGCAAGACCATGGCGGGAAATTTGTTCTGTTTCGGTCTCGGCTATTCGGCAGCCACGCTCGCCCATCGCCTCAGTCTCGAAGGCTGGATTGTCGGTGGAACCGCGCGCACGGCGGAAAAAGTCGGAATACTCGCGCGCCAGGGATTCGACGCCCATGTTTTTGACGGCGAAAGCCTGTCCGCAGGATTGCGGGCTTGCCTGCAGCGCGCCGACACAATCCTGATTTCGACTCCGCCCGGCGACGAGGGCGATCCCGTGCTCGCAAGTGCGGCCGATGCGCTCAGGGCTCTTGCGCCGCGATGGCGCTGGCTCGGCTATCTCTCGACGACGGGCGTCTATGGCGACAAGTCCGGCGCATGGGTGGACGAGACGTCGGCGCCTGCGCCGACCAGCCCCCGCGCAGCGCGGCGGCTCGCCGCGGAAATCGCCTGGCAATGTTTCGCATCGGAGACGGGCGCGCCGCTACACATCTTTCGTCTTCCGGGTATCTATGGGCCCGGCCGCAGCCCGTTCGACTCGCTGCGTGCGGGGACAGCGCGGCGTTTCGACAAGCAGGGGCAGATTTTCTCCCGGATTCATGTCGACGATCTCGCGACCGTGCTCATGGCTTCGATGGCGCGTCCTTCGCCCGGCGCGATCTACAACGTTTGCGACGACGAGCCCGCATCGCAGGCCGAGGTGATCGCCTTTGCCGCGGAATTGCTGGGCATGGCGCCGCCGCCGCTCGAGCCGTTTGCGACAGCGCAAGCCAGCTTGTCCCAGATGGCGCGGAGCTTCTACCGGGATTCCAAGCGCGTCCGGAACGACAGGATAAAGCGCGAACTGGCGATCCGCCTCGCCTATCCCACCTATCGCGAAGGCCTGGCGAGCCTGCTTTAGACGAATTGGCTTTTCGCGCGCGCGCAAATCGGCGAATGTCGGCGCCGCGTCAGAACGTCCGGCCCGCCCATTTCCATTTCTCCGATATCAGGCCCCGCAATCCTGCAAGTGGTGCCCAGGCTCGATACCGGCGGCGCCGAAAGGACCACCGTCGATGTGGCAGCGGCGCTGGCACGCGAGGGATTCCTGCCGCTGATCGCAAGTGAAGGCGGACGCATGGTGGGCGAGCTTGCCGAGGCGGGCGGCGTATGGCTCGATTTTCCGGCCAATTCCAGAATGCCGCACACGCTTTTCGCCAACGCGTTGCGGCTGCGCACCATCATCCGTGAACGGAACGTCAAACTCATTCACGCCCGTTCGCGCGCACCGGCCTGGAGCGCGCTCGCGGCCGCGCGCATGACGGGCATTCCGTTCGTGACGACCTATCACGGCATCTACAATGCCCGAAGCGGCCTCAAGCGTTTCTACAATTCCGTGATGGCGCATGGCGACGTCGTCATCGCCAATTCGGAATGGACGGCCGCCCATATTGCCGCCGAATATCGCTTTCGACCCAAACGGCTCGCCGTCATTCCGCGCGGCGTCGATTTCGCGCGTTTCGATGCTGCGAAGGTTTCCGGCGACAGGGTCTCGGCGCAGCGCCGGCACTGGGGTGTCGGTGCGGACGAACCGGTTGTCCTCCTGCCGGGCCGGCTGACGCGCTGGAAGGGGCAGATGGTTCTCCTCGATGCGCTTGGCCGCCTCAAGCAGGCCGGCGCGCTGGGGTCTGTGCGCGCCGTATTCGCGGGCGATGCACAGGGGCGCAGCGCCTACGAAACCGAACTGCGCGATACGATTGCGGCCGGCGGACTGGGCGATGCGGTCGTCATTGCCGGACATGTGAGCGACATGCCCGCAGCCTATCTTGCGTCCGATATCGTCGTCTCGGCCTCGACGGATCCGGAGGCATTCGGGCGCGTGGCGGCAGAGGCCGGCGCCATGGAGAGACCCGTCATCGCGACCGATCACGGCGGATCCCGCGAGATCGTTCTGCCCAATCGCACCGGAGTGCTGGTGCCGCCGGGAGACGCCGACGCGCTCGCCGGGGCGCTGCGCGCGCTTCTGTCCCTCGACAAGGAGGAACGCGCTCTTATGGGCCGCTCCGCCCGGGCGCACATCGCAACGCATTTCACGGTCGAGCGGATGTGTGCCGACACGCTCGTCCTCTATCGCGATCTTCTGGAAGGCCGGGCGTGACGGGCAGGCTCGGCATCTGTTAGCGTCGGACAAACGAGAAGGAGGGACGAATGCGTCTGGGGTTTGCTGCGGCCTGCGCCGCGATTCTGTTGTTGACGTGCGGCCTTGCGGCGGCACAGGGCGCCCCTGCAGCGGCACCGACCGCCACGGTCGCCGTTCACACGCTTGCGCCGCCGACTTCACCGCAACAGGGCTTCGACGCGATGAAGGCGACCAACGCCTATCTGGCGGAAGTGAAGGGCGCCGCGCGGGCAAAGTCGGATTCCTACTTCGAGGGCGGCTATGTCCTCATCCTCGTCGATGCGCTCTACGCGGTCATCGTTTCGGGAATTATCCTCTGGCTTCGCATCTCGGCGCGCATGCGCGACTTCGCGCGCAGCATCACGCGTTCACGCTTCTGGCAGGTGCCGATCTATGTCGTGCTTTACACGATCCTAGCCGCCGCGATGAGCTTCCCCCTGACGGTTTACGAGGCGTTTTTTCGCGAACATCAATATGGGCTTTCGAATCAGAATTTCCTGCAATGGTTCGGCGACTTCGGAATCGGCTTCGGTGTCAACATCGTGGCCTTTGCCATCCTGTTCAGTGTGATCTACGCGGTCATCCGCGCGACGCCGAAAAACTGGTGGGTCTGGGGATCGTTGGTCACGATCGGCTTTCTCGCCATCGCAATTATAATCAGCCCGGTCTTCATCGCACCGCTTTTCAACCATTACACGCCCTTGAAGGAAGGACCGCTGAAGTCTGAAATCCTCTCCGTGGCGCGCTCGGAAGGCATACCTGCCACCAATGTCTACGAATTCGACGCTTCGCGGCAGACAAAACGCGTGTCCGCAAACGTGTCGGGCCTGTTCGGAACGACGCGCATTTCGATGAACGACAACCTCCTCAACCGTTGCACGCCCGACATGATCGTTGCCGTATTGGGCCACGAGATGGGACATTACGTGCTCAATCACGTCATCCTGCTCATCACCTGGAACGGCCTTCTCATCTTCGTGGGCTTCGCGTTCGTGAATTGGGGTTTTCGTGTCCTGACCGGCATATTCGGCGGCATCTGGGACGTGCGCGGGATCGACGATCCGGCAGGGCTGCCGGTGATCATGGCCCTGTTCAGCATTTTCATGCTTCTGGCCACGCCCATATCCAACACCATCACACGCACCACCGAGGCGCAGGCCGACATCTTCGGCATCAATGCCGTGCGCCAGCCCGATGGCTTTGCCAAATCCGCACTCATGCTCAGCGAATACCGGAAGCTCGATCCGACGCCGCTGGAGGAATTCGTCTTCTTCGACCATCCCTCGGGACGGACGCGCATCTTTACCGCCATGCGGTGGAAGGCGGAGCATCTGAACGACAGCGACATCCGCAACGGTCCGGTCTCGCCGCAGTGACGGCGAAGGACGGGTTTCGACGTACGTTCGGCCGGCCGGACGCGCCGCTCCACGCCGCGGCACACAGCCATCATCCCTGGCCGGATGTGAGCTTCGCGGCGCAGGAGCATGCCTGGGACGACGCGGCGCGGCTGCTCGACCGCAAATGGGATCATATTTTCGACACGGTCATACCGGCCGGGCAGGCCCACATCGCGCGAACGCTTGCATTGCCCGATCCCGGCACGATCGCCTTTGCGCCCAATACACATTCCTTCATTCTGCGTCTCCTTTCCTGCCTGCCCCGCAAGCGCACCCTCCACATTCTCACCACGTCATCGGAATTCATGAGCTTTTCGCGCCAGATCGCGCGGCTGGAGGAGGAAGGGGGCGTCCGCGTCACCCGAATCGCGACGGAGCCTTTCGAGACACTCGAGACACGGTTCACGCAGGCGATGGCGCGCGCGCATTACGACCTCGTCTTCCTGAGCCATGTTTTCTTCGACTCCGGATTTGCACTGCGCGATTTCGCGGGAATCGTCGACGCCGTCACCGATCCCGAGACCTTCATCGTCGTCGACGGTTATCACGCCTTCATGGCGGTGCCTGTCGAGATTTCGAATTTGGCCAAGCGCATATTCTATCTGGCAGGCGGCTACAAATACGCCATGGCGGGCGAAGGCTGCTGCTTCCTCCATTGCCCGCCGAATTACGGTCCGCGCCCGCGCGACACGGGCTGGTATGCGGGCTTTGCGGCACTCGAAAGCGGCGCCAAAGGCGTGCCTTTTGCCCAAGACGGCAGCCGCTTTCTGGGCGCGACGTTCGACGTGACGGCTCTTTACCGCTTCAATGCCGTGCAGGACTGGCTTTGCGCCGACGGGAATTCGGTCGAGTCCATGCTGCAGCAAGTGCGCGCCATCGAGCGCAAATTCCTGGCCGCACTCGATCGCTCGCGATCACCCATCGATTCATCGATGCTGCTTGTGCCCGACGAGTCGCGTCGCGGCCGGTTCCTCGCCTTTCGCACGTCCCGCGCCGGCGAAATCACGGACAGTCTCGCCGCACGCAACGTCATCGTCGATCACCGCGGCGATCGGCTGAGAATCGGCCTCGGCATTTATCACGATGAAGAAGATGCGGTGCGGTTGGCGGAAGTGTTGGGCGCGTTGTAATCGCGTCGTGCACACGTGCACACATCCACCCTCTATGTCATGGCCCGGCAAGACCGGGCCACCCAGGAGCCATTGAACTCGTTTTCTGAAACACGCTCTATAATACCGTTGGAAAGCGACCTGCCTTCCTCTGGGTGGCGCGGTCTCGCCGGGCCATGACAATTTATCTTGATGTTGCCGCTACTTCCCGACCGCCGCTTCAAACGCCGCCAGCATCGGATCGTCCTTGGCGAAAACATAATCCGCATCCTGCGCCGTGATCGCCTCGCCGGCGCCTTGGGCACGCAGGAAATCGATTGCCGCCATCAGCGCGTGGCGCGGGCAGAGAATGGCGCACTCGCCGGCCGCATTTCCGGCCGACGGCCGCGAGAGGAGCGTCGCGCCGGTTCTTTCGGTCAGACCTGCGAGAAGGTAATCGGGATTGCCGTCGAGGCGGATGCGCAGGACCAGCGAGGCCTTCGCGCGTTCGCGGGCCGACAGACGCGTGATCAGCGTGATCGCGGCGGCGCGTGCACCGTCCGTCCACGGAGCATTGAGGCTCGCCGCGAGCTGCGCCTGGCTTTTCAGGATGGTGCCGTCTTCGAGCGTCTTGAGATTGTTGGCCGCAAGCGTCGTGCCCGTGGACGTGATGTCGACGATGGCTTCCGCAGTGCCCGCGGCGGGCGCGCCTTCCGTGGCGCCGGCGCTTTCGACGATGCGGTAATCCCAGATCCCGGCCTGCGCGAAGTAGCTGCGCGTCAGGCCCACGAATTTGGTGGCGATGCGAAGACGGCGCTTGTGGTGCTGGTAGAACGCGGCGCAGACATCGTCGAGATCGGCCATGGTCGAGACATCGATCCAGGCCTCGGGCACGGCCACGACCACGTCGGCATGGCCGAAACCGAGCGCCCTGATAAGCGCAATCGTGCCCCCGAGCGTGGGCAATGATTCCCGGATCAGATCCTCGCCCGTGATACCGAGATGGATGTCGCCTGCAATCAACGCAGACGCGATTTCCGACGCGGACAACAGCCTCACGTCGATCTCGGGAATGCCGGAAATATGGGCGCGATAGCCGCGCGCGCCCGCGGCCTGCTTCATGGTGAGTCCGGCATCGGCGAAATAATTCTGCACCTGTTCCTGCAGGCGGCCTTTCGACGGGATGGCGAGGATCAGGGGCGGGCTCATGTCGATGCCGCACCCTTGGCCGCGCGCGCGGCCAGCACGCGCTCGGTGCGGATGACGAAGCCCACGGCGGGAACGGCGCCGGGCGAACCCAGTTGTTCGAGCAGCGTGTCGTAGCGTCCGCCGCCCGCAATCTGCACGGGGCCTTCGGCATCGCGCGACCACAGCTCGAAGACGAACCCCGTGTAATATTCCATGTTGCGGCCGAAGCGTGCGGCGAAGCTGACGCGCGCATCGCCGATGCCGAGTGCCTTCAGCGTCTCCAGACGCTTTTTCATGGCGCCGAGCGGTGCAGCGAGCGAAACGCCGGCCGTTGCGGCCAAGCTTTCGATCTGCGCAATCGCGGCGCGGGCATCGCCCGTGATGGCGAGAAGTTTTCCGACCAGTTGCGCAATACCGGAATCGAGCCTGAGCGCGGACGCATCCGCCGCCTGCTCGATCAGCCGGTCGACGATTTCTTCGCGTGTGCGCGCACCTTGCGGCCGCGCGCTCAGGAGATCCATCAATCCTTCGAAGGCCGGCCGCGCCTCGCTTTCGCTCAGCGTGCCCAGATGCGCCAAGAGACGCTGCGCATCGCTGGCCGCGCCGCGCGACAGCCGCTCCAGCAGCGCTTCGAAATAGCCGCTGCGCCAGAAATGGCGCTTCAGACGTCCGCGCCATTGCGGCGGAATATCGAGCGCATCGACGAAGGCGTTGAAGAGGCCGAGGTCGCCGACCTTCATCTCGAAATCGTCGAGGCCGGCGGCGTGCAAGGCTTCGACCGTGAGGGTGAGGATTTCGGTCTCCGCCGCGGCACGGTCTTCCAGACCCAGCAACTCGACGCCGGCTTGATAGAATTGCGTCGGACGCTTGGGCTCCGCGGGCTGGTGGCGGAAGACGAGACCATTGTAGCAAAGCCGCGCCGGAAATTTTCCACCGGCGGCGAGATGGGCGCGGCAGACGGGAATAGTGAGATCGGGGCGCAGGCACAATTCCTGTCCCGCCGGATCGGTCAGCACGAAAGTGCGCCTGCGAATTTCCTCGCCGGCGCGGTCGAGAAAGATTTCGGCCGGCTGCAGGACGGAGGAATCCGTGCGCGCATAACCGTGCTTGGCAAAGACGCCCAGGATCGCGTCCGCCTGCGCGCCGAGGGCGGCAATGCGTGCGGCATCGTAATTGGGGAAGGCGCTCATAACGCACCCAGCATGGCGCGCACCTTTGCGACCAGTTCGCTGCGATCGACGGTTTCCTGCGCCGAGCGATCCTTGACCCAGTCTGTGCGGCTCTCGACGGATTTGGAAAGTTCCGCGCCGAGCGCCAGATTCTTCAGCGTCACTTTGCTGTTTGCACGTTCGTCGGAGCCTTCGATAACCGCAATGGCCGCGCCGCGCTTGTCGGCATATTTGAGCTGGTCCCCGAATTTCCGCGTGCCGACATAGGTCTCGGCGCGGATGCCGGCGACGCGCAATTCGGCGGCGATGCGGAAGCTCGATTGCGGATCGTCGAGCGCAAGAACGACGACGAGGGGTGGGAGCGCAGGACGGCTGCGGCTTCTGAGGGCCGAGAGCAAACGGCTGACGCCAATGGAAATGCCAGTTGCCGGAACCTGCTGGCCGGTGAAGCGCGCCACGAGATCGTCATAACGCCCGCCGCCTGCGACCGAACCGAAGACAATCGTCTCGCCGGCGTCGTTCGTTACCGGAAATGTCAGCTGCGCTTCGAATACTGGACCGGTGTAATAGTCGAGCCCCCGCACAACGCCGGAATCCAATTTTATCCGATCTGAATAAGAGGCAGCAGTTAGGACGTCGAATATGCCTCTTAGCTCCTCAACCCCTTCCATTCCAATCGTGCCGTAGCCTTGTTCCGGCGCGACTCTGTTCCACCATTTGAACAATCCATTGTCAGTCGAATCTTGTGGCGGTTCGGAAATGAAAGAAATCACGCGCGCAATCTGTTGCACGTCGAGTCCTGCACCTTCAGTGAAGGCGCCGGACTCGTCCTTCCGACCCGGCCCCAAAAGTGCGAGAACGCCGTCAATTCCCAACCTGTCTAGCTTGTCGATGGCGCGGGATACAATGCCGCGCCTCGCGCGGACTTCGCTCGACCCATCAAGCGCTAGTCCGCAACTTTCCAACACACCGTCCAGTATTTTCCTACTGTTGACTTTGATGACGTACTGTCCCGCTAATCCAAGAGCATCGAGTGTGTCCGCTACCATCATCAGAAGTTCCGCATCTGCCGCAGGCGAAGCACTCCCCACCGTGTCCGCATCGAACTGCGTGAATTCGCGATAGCGGCCCGGGCCGGGCTTTTCGTTGCGCCAGACCGGGCCCACCTGATAGCGGCGGAAGGGTTTCGGCAGGTGCTGGAAATTCTCGGCGACGTAGCGTGCGAGCGGCGCCGTCAGATCGTAGCGCAGCGACAGCCATTGGCCGTCATCGTCCTGAAGCGAAAAGACGCCCTCGTTCGGGCGGTCGAGATCGGGCAGGAATTTGCCGAGCGCGTCGGTGTATTCGAAAGCGGGCGTTTCCAAGGGTTCGAAGCCATAGGATTCATAAACCCGCGCGATGGTCTCCAGGCACGCACGCTCCGCGGCAATCTCGGGCGCGCTGCGATCGCGGAAGCCTCGCGGCAGCCGCGCCTTGGGACGGGTGGGTTTATTATCCATCTGTGTCATCCCCGCGAAAGCGGGGACCCGGTAGCAATCCCCGTGTAGGCGGGGACCAGCGAGCGCAAGAGTCACTCGCCGCGCAGGCGCGCGGCGGCTGGGTTCCCGCTTGCGCGGGAATGACAACAAAGGTGAAACCAACTCCCATTCCGATATCCAGCGAGTTAGAGATCCCCGCTTTCGCGGGGACGGCCTAGATAGCGGCTTCCCTCCCCTGCCCGCAAGGAAGGGGGCTAATTCGCCTTCGGCTTGCCCTTTTTGGCGTCCCACAGCGCGTGCGCCTGGGAGAGGACGTAGGCGTGGATCGCGTTCACATCGTCCTTGGTGAGGAGATCCTTGAAGGATGCCATGCCGCCGTCGGCCAGCGCGCCGCCCAGCACGATCTCGTCATACTGACCCCAGATTTCCGGCGGCACGGTGCGCAGATCCGGCACCACGCCGTCGGCCTCGGCAAAGAAGCCGTGACAGACCGTGCAGTTCCTGTGGAAAGTATCGAAACCTTTCGCGATGGTCGCCGCGTCGGCGGTCTGCGGCGGCGGCTCGGTCACCGGATTTCCCTCGGGTTGGAGTGCTGCGACCGTCTGCCGCCCGCCGAGCTTGAAGACGAAAAGCCGACCCTGATTGGTGCCGTATTTCAGGACCGCCGTGGTCGGATCCTTGAGGTTGGTCAGGCCACCTGCTCCGCCCCAGCCGGCCAACAACGCAATGTATTGCTCGCCGTCGACGGCATAGCTCACCGGCGGTGCGAGGATGCCGGTCTTGAGATCGATCGACCACAGCTTGGCGCCCGTCTTCGCATCGTAGGCGCCGAACATGCCGTCCGCGCCGCCGCCGAAAACGAGGCCGCCGGCGGTTGCCAGCAGGCCGCCGTTCCAGCTGCCGCCCATCGGCACGTGCCAGACCTCTTTCTGCGCAACGGGATCCCAGGCCTTGATGTATCCCAGCCCGGGCGGCGGCGGATGGCCACTCTGGATCGCGCCGAGCACCACCTTGGAGATGGCCGCGAAATCATTGCCCGTGTCCCAGGCGCGCGGGCGCCAGACGAGCGGCTTCTGCGGCATGAAGATCGCAGAGCCGTCCATCGCCGGAATGTAGACGAGCCCGGTGTCGGGGCTGAAGGCCATCGGCTGCCAGTTGTGCGCACCCGTCTCGGCCGGCACGACGATGGCCATCTTGTCCTTGTAGCGCGCCGCGGGATCGATATTCGGCTTGCCCGTTTTCGGATCGATGCCATGGGCCCAGTTCATCACGGCGAAGGGCTCGGCGGAGATGATCTTCCCCGTCGCGCGATCGAGCACATAAAAGAAGCCGTTCTTCGGCGCCTGGATCAGCACGTGGCGGAGTTTCCCGCCGATCGTGAGATCGGCCAGGATCAAGTGCGAGGTGGAATCGAAGTCCCAGGAATCGCCGGGCGTCGTCTGGTAGTACCAGACGAGTTTTCCGGTATCGGCTTTGATCGCCAGAATTGAAGAGAGATAGAGATTGTCGCCGCCCCCGGGCGAACGCATGTTGCGGTTCCACGGCGCCCCGTTGCCCGTTCCCACATACAGGAGATCGAGCTTGGGGTCGTAGGACATCGAATCCCAGGGCGAGCCGCCGCCGCCCATCTTCCACCACTGGAATTTGCCGCCCCGGTCGGACCAGGTCTTCATCGCCTTCGCCATCGCGGCGTTTTCGGGCGTCTTCTTGGGGTCGCCCGGCACGGTGTAGAAGCGCCAGGCGAGCTTGCCGCTGTCGGCGTGGTAAGCACTGATATAGCCGCGCGCGTCGTATTCGGAACCGCCATTGCCGATCACGACAAGGCCTTTGACGATGCGCGGCGCGCCCGTGATCGTGTAGGCGCGCGTGCGATCGATGGTGTTGATCACCCAAAGGGGTTTGCCGGTGACGGCATCGAGTTTGACGAGGCGGCCGTCGAGCGTGCCGACATAGACCGCGCCTTTCCAGACGGCGACGCCGCGATTGGCAACGTCGCAACAGGCATAACGGCCCCAGGCGCCGGGCACCTGAGGATCGTAGGCCCACAATTCCTTGCCGGTCTTCGCATCAAGCGCCCAGACCTTGCTCCAGGCGGCCGTGATGTACATGACGCCGTCGGCGACGATGGGCGAGCCTTCCAGGGCGCGCGTCGAATAGGTGCGGTATTCCCACGCGACACCCAGCGTTTTGACGCTGCCGGTGTTGATGGCGGTCAGCGGCGAGAAGCGCTGCTCCGCGTAGGAGCGGCCGTTGGAGAGCCACTCGCCCGGCGCGGGGTTCGCTATCCGCGCGCCGTCGATGCCGGCGACGGGGTTCGAGGGCGCACCCGGCTGGGCCATAGAAGTCGACGCAAGACAGGCGGCCAGCAGCGCCGCAACGATCCGAAATTTCATGTTTCCAGCCCCTGTTCCCCCGGCTTCGACTGCGGGGATTCTGCGGCGCAGGTTAGGGAGGTTGAGGGGCAGCGGCAAGCTGGCGGGGTCGCCATTCGAACTCGTGTATTGCCGGGCAATCGCTTCGGCTTCTAGTCTCCGGCCTTCAAAATCTGTGGGGGTCGTCCATGCTTGATCGTCGCGAGCTTTTGTCGTCGGCTGCAATCACCATTGCGGCGTCTGCCCTGCCCTGGCCGGCACTGGCCGATGCGCCGCCGGACCCCAAGCTCGCCGCCCTTTTCGATGCCTTCTTCCAGGAAGGGCTGCGCCGCAATCCCGAAGGCGCGACGCAGCTTGGGCTCGACACGGGCGCCAACGCCGATCTCCGCGGCAAGCTGCGCGACGAATCTGCGGCCGGCATCGCCCAGGAAAAGGTGATCACCGCGCAGCAGATCGCACAACTGAAATCCATCAACACCCACGGCTTGTCGGTCGCCGACCGCATCAACTACGACACGGTTCTCTACACGCGCGAGTCCGCCGCGCGCCTCATCGCGTTCGATTTCGGCGGTGCGGGCGCCTCGCCCTATGTGGTGAGCCAACAGACGGGCGCCTATCAATCGGTGCCCGATTTCCTCGACACCAAGCACCGCATCGAAACCGCGGCGGATGCCGATGCCTATCTCTCCCGCCTCGAGGCCTTCGCGGTGCAGATCGAAGACAACACCGCGCGCATGCGTCACGATGCCGGCGTCGGCGTCGTGCCGCCGGACTACATTCTCGATCTCACGCTGACGCAGCTGAATGCGACGTTGCAGCCGGCGGACGCGTCGCTGCTCGTCACCTCCATCGCGCGCCGTGCGAAGGCGAAGGGACTGGACGAGAGCTACGCCACCAAAGCGGCAACCATCTACACCGACAAGATCGCACCAGCGCTGCAGCGACAGATCGACGAAGCGAAGGGGCTCCGGACGGTCGCAACGCACGATGCCGGGGTCTCGCACTTCCGGGACGGCGAAGCCTATTACGCGGCGGCGCTGCATTCGGCGACGACCACCAACATGACGCCCGACGAGGTCCATAAATTCGGGCTCGACCAGGCCGCGGAAATCAGCGCGCGGCTTGACGGCCTGCTCAAGGCGCAGGGCCTGACGCAGGGCACCGTCGGCGAACGAGTCGCGGCGCTGAGCAAGGACCCGCAATATCTCTATCCGGACACGGATGCGGGCAAGGTGGACATCATCGCCTTCTGCAATGCGCGTCTTGCCGCCATACGCCCCAAGCTCCCAACCGTCTTCAAACGGCTGCCCAACTATTCGTTTGAGGTGCGCTGCGTGCCGCCCGCGACCGAGCCGGGCGCATCGGCCGCGTTCTCGCAAGGTCCGGCGATCGACGGCTCGCGCCCCGGAATCGTCTATATCAATCTGCATCATTCGAGCGACTGGCCGCGCTTCGAGCTTTCGACGACCGTGTTCCACGAGGGCCTGCCGGGCCATCAACTCGAAGGCGGCCTCGCGCTTTCCAACAAGAACCTGCCGCTTATCCGCAAATCGATCGGCTTCTCGGGCTATGCGGAAGGCTGGGCGCTCTACGCCGAACAGCTCTCCGACGAAATCGGCATGTATGACGACGATCCCGTGAGCCGCATCGGCTATCTGAAATTCCAGCTCTTCCGCGCCGGGCGCTGCGTCGTCGACACGGGACTGCATCATATGGGATGGAGTCGCGAGCAGGCGATCCAGTATTTCATCGCGCTCGAGGGCGAGCCCGACACGTTCGCTGCGCGCGAAGTGGAACGCTACACAGTGCAGCCGGGCCAGGCCTGCAGTTACAAGATCGGCCACAGCGTCTTCACGAAAGGCCGGGACCGCGCCAAGGCCACGCTCGGCGCGCGTTACGACATCAAGGATTTCCACGAAGCGGTGCTGAACTGCGGGCGCGTGCCGCTCGACATCCTCGACGGCGTGATCGACCGCTACATCCGGGAGACGAAGGCGTAAGTATTCGTCGAGGGCTTGCCAAACAATAAACTTGTCGTTGCCCGCGACTGCGGGCCACCCAGTTGAAATTTGCGCAAGCTTTCAAAATTGAAATGATGTTCTTATTCGTTCTGCTTGACCAAGCAGACATCACCTGGGTAGCCCGCAGTGGCGGGCCATGACACCGGGTTGATATGCGAGAGCCAAACTATTTCACTCCGCCCAGCTTCTCCGCGAAGAAATCCATCTGGCGTTCGGTTTCGCGCGCGCGCATTACTTCGTCGGCCAGCATATGCGTGCCGGGCAGAAGGAGCAGCTCGTAGGGCCGCCCCGCTTTCAAGAGCGCCAGTGAAAGCTGCATCGAGTTCTGGAAATAGACGTTGTCGTCCGTCACCCCGTGCACGAGCAGGAGCGGTCGTTTCAACTCGGCCGCGTAGCTCAGCACACTGCTCTTGCGGTAGCCTTCCGGGTTTTCGGACGGCAGGCCCATATAGCGCTCGGTGTAGTAGGTATCGTAATCCTGCCAGTCGACAACCGGCGCGCCGGCGATTCCGGCTGCAAAAATATCCGGCCGCCGGATCGTCGCCATTGCCGAGAAATAGCCGCCGAAGGACCAGCCGAATACGCCGACGCGCGTCGTATCCATCTGCGGCACGCGCTTGCCCATTTCCTGCAGCGCCTCGACCTGGTCGGCGAGCGGAATGTCGATGGCATTGTACTTGATGGCGCGCATCCACGCCGCGTCGCGTCCGGGCGTGCCGCGATTGTCGGAGATAGCGACGATATAGCCGCGATCCGCCATGCATTGCTGGGAGAAATATTGGCGCGGCGCGGCCCAGACCATTTTCGCGGCCGGTCCGGCGTAAACGGAAAGTATGACGGGATATTTGCGCGCGGGATCGAATGCGCGCGGGCGCAGAACCAGCGCGTCGAAATCGCGCGATCCCACCGCGAAATGTTCGGGCGCCGGCATGAACGGCGGCGCCTCGGCGACGGAAGGCAACGCGGCGATTTTTTTGCCGTCGCGCGCAAGAATTTCGACGCCTTGCGAGCCGTCGGCCAGATTGTAGGAATGCGCGAAAAGCGCATGTTGCGCGCCGAAATTGCCGCGGTTGAACCCCGGAGCAACGGCGATCGGCACGGCCGGACCGCCCTGGAGCGGAACCGCAAATATCTGCCGTGAGAGCCTGTCTGTGCCGCCTTCGACCGTAGCCGTGCCGCTCGCAAGATCGACATCGAGCAATGCCTCGAAGCGAAAGCCTTTCGGCGTCACGGCATTCAGCAGTCTGCCGTTTGCGTCGTGCCGCTCAAGTTGCGCCTGACCGCCGCGCTCGCTCATCCACAAAAAGCCGCTGCCGTCGGCAAGCCAGTAGGGCACTTCTCTTGGTTCGGGCGCCGCGAGCGAAATCCAATCCTTGTCGCGTTCGGTCCAGAGCAGACGCGTCGCGCCGATTGCGGGATCTGCGGCCAGGTATTTTTCTTCGGTCTCGGTGCGGTTCTGTACCAGCAGCGCGAGCGGGCCGCCTTTCATCCATTCGACGCGCACGAGATAGGGATAGGCCTTGTCGTCCCACGGCACCCAGACGGTCGACCCACCGGAGGCGGAAATCACACCCAAACGCACGATCGCGTTGGCCGTGCCGGCGCGCGGATAGCGGAACTCGACCGGCTTCGTCTGCGGTTCGAGCGGATTTTCGATGTAGTGGGGCTCGACGGGCGACAGGTCCGCTTCTTCATAGGCAAGCGATTTCGAATCAGGCGACCACCAGAAGCCGTCGCGACGATCCATCTCTTCCTGCGCCACGAACTCGGCTTCGCCATGCTGCAGCGTCTCGCCTGCACCATGGGTGAGTTGCGTGTCCCTGGCCGAGGCGATGTCGATAACATGGAGATCGTCGTCATGGAGGGCTGCCACCTTCGTGCCGTCGGGCGACAGACGCGGCGCGACCCATCCTTCGCCGGGCAGCGGGACAATCTTTCCGTCCGCCAGCCGCACGACATAGAGCCGCTCGGCGAGCGAGACGAGAACACTGCTGCCGTCGTGCGCCAGCTCGAAATGCGTGAAGCCGTGCACGCTCACCCGGGCGCGCTCGCGACGGGCCTTTTCCTCGGCGCTCAACTGCTCCTGCCTGCCGCCCAGCAGCTCCTCGGGTGTGACGATCTCGCGCGCTTTTGCGGAGCCCAGGTCGTATTCGAAGAGACGTTGAATGGTGTCGCGCGGACCGCTCTGAAGATAAAGCACCGCACGCCCGTCTGGCGTCGGCACCGCATCGACGGCCATGCCCAGGCTGTAATTGCGCGTGGCGGCGACGTCGTCGAAACATTTCGTGTCCGCAGCGAAGGCCGCGGAACCCAACCCCGCAGCCACGAGGACGGCGGTCAATGTCGTGCGTGATTTGGACATGGTTTCCCCCACAAGACGCCGTGCAAAGCATGCCGATTTTAGGCAAGTGTCAAGGTTGCGCAAGAAATTCGAGCAGCGAACGCGTTACGCGTTCGGGCTCGTCATGCGCCACCCAATGCGTGGCGTTTTCGATGAAGAGAATTTTCGCATCGTCGCAGAGTTTGGCACTTTCCGTCGCGAGGTCCGCAACCGCGTAGGCGTCGTTCACGCCCCAGATGATGCGCACGGGCATCGCGAGCCGCCGTTGTTTCGCGAGCGGTAGTTCTTTTCTGAGGAGCGCGCGATACCAATTGAGCATTGCCGTGACGGCGCCCGGTTGCTTCCAGGCCGCGCGATACTTCGCAATATCGCCGTCGCTGAAAGCATCCGCGCGGCGCGCGCCTCTGAGCGCCTGCACGAGCGATTTGTAGCGCCCCGCACGCACGAGCAATTCCGGGATAACGGGAATGCGCATCGCTTCGACGTAGCGGCTCAACTTCTTCTGCCGCGGATCATGCCGCATGGCGTGTTTCCACACGGCGGGATGCGGCGCGTTGAGCACGGCGAGCCGTTCGACGCGCGCGGGATGATCTTGTGCCGTCCACCACCCGACGGAGGCGCCCCAGTCGTGCCCGACAACGGCGAATTTCTCGCGACCCAAGGCGGCCGCCAGTCCCGCGACATCGCCGGCCAAGAGGTCGAGATCGTAGGCGGCAACGCCTTTGGGCTTGTCGCTCATGTCGTAGCCGCGCTGATCGGGCGCCACGACCCTGTAACCCGCGCGCGCCAGTGGCGCGATCTGATGACGCCAGCCGTACCAGAATTCCGGCATGCCATGGAGAAGCAGAACGAGGGGTCCATCCATCGGGCCCGCTTCGGCGCAATACAGGCTCACGCCGTTCGTCCTGCGGCGAATGAACTCCAGATCCATGCGGCATGGCCCCTGCGCGACGGGATTGTATCTAATATGGCCGCACCCGAAGCTCAACCATCGTTTCACGATGTCGGCAAACGCTGGTGCTACTCCTCATTCATGTTCCGCAATAAAGCCTGCATGCCGAATTGATAGTTGTCGCCGAGTGCCGCAATGGCGTCCTCCTCGTCGCCGCGGCGGAATGCAGCAATGATCGTGCGATGTTGTCTGACGGAATGCGCGGTCAGGCTGCGGTCCGACATGAAGACGAGTTCATAGCGGCGGATCGCCCGGCGGAGATTGGCGACGATGGCCGCCAACCGCGCATTCTTCGACTGGCTCATCAGCGTGTCGTGCCACAGCGTATCGAGGTCCAGCGCGCGCTGTGGCGAGCGGGCGCGCGCGAATTGCGCATTGATACGCGCGAGCTCCGGAAGGAGCTGTGCCACGAATAAAATGCTGCTCCTGACCGCAAGGCACTCAAGCGCGCACAACACGGGATAGCTCTCGCGTATCTCGCGAGCCGACAGCGGTTCGACGGTGAAACCCCGGCGCATGTCGGAGCGCACCAACCCCTCCTGCTCGAGCTGCAACAGCGCCTCGCGCAGCGGCGTCCTGCTCGCTTTCAGGCGTCGCGACAGTTCCAGTTCGTTCAGCTTCTGGCCGCCCTTCAAACCGCCTTCGACGATGAGGTTGCGCAGCGACACCGTCAGCCGTTGCCGAACGCGGGAGGTCCCGGCCGGGCGGCCCGAGGATGACGTCGAGTTGGCGGATTTCCTGTCCGTTCCGATTCGGGGCATCCATATTGAATACAACAATTGAGTATTGTATACAAAACGAATGCACGGGGATGAAGCACGATCGGCAGCGGAGATTCGGATTGCGCCCTGGGGCGGCCGACCTTTGTCGCTGCTCGAACTCTTGGCCGGAGCCGGGATTGTTATCGGACACAACGTCTTTCATGTTGTGCCCAACGAGGTGCCAATCCTGTTTGTCCTCGGAATAGCTTCAATCCGGCTACGGGACCGGAGCTGGCGCGCGATCGGCCTGGCACGGCCCAAATCCTGGCTTGTCACGATAGCAATCGCAGCGCTCACCGCCGCGGCCGTTCTCGCAGTGGGCCAGTTCGTTACGGGACCGCTGTCCGGTCTCATGGGCTTGCATACCGCGAAATCTGCCGCAACTTC
>Ga0302324_100008762_pt1 | contig 21282 bp, 16 predicted proteins | sample Palsa_T0_1_FD_201949 | JGI IMG/M metagenome (GOLD analysis project Ga0302324, IMG submission 201949) | Peat permafrost microbial communities from Stordalen Mire near Abisko, Sweden - Palsa_T0_1 | ecosystem: Environmental > Terrestrial > Soil > Palsa > Peat permafrost | place: Sweden: Abisko...
CGGCCACCGGCCACGGCGAAGCTAGCTTCTTTGAAACGCTGTGGCCGGCCTCGGCCGTGGTCCTCGGCCTGGCCGCCTGGCAGCCGCCGCGGCCCTCGGCGGTGATCGGCCTTCAGGGGCGGCGCCTCCTGGTGTTCCCGCTCTTGTTCGCGGGCTTGGCGCTGTGCCTGCTGGCACTGCAGGCGCACGAGCCCCTGAGGCAGTCCGCCTACGTGCTGTCGGTGCTGACCATCACGGGCGTCATCGCGCGCATGGGGCTGACCTTCTCTGAGAACCTCGCGCTGGTCGATAAAAGCCGCCATGAGGCGCTGACCGACCCGCTCACCCACCTCGGCAACCGCCGCCGGCTGCTGATCAGCCTCGAGGACGTCCTGCAGTCGGCCTCAGAGCGCTCGCCGTGGGCGCTCCTGCTGTTCGACCTGAACGGCTTCAAGCGCTACAACGACGCCTTCGGTCACCCCGTCGGCGATGCCCTCTTGGCGCGCCTCGGGCGCAGGCTGGCAGAGGCCGTTGAGCCCGAAGGCCAGGCCTTCCGCCTCGGCGGGGATGAGTTCTGCGCGCTTACACCGCTGACCGAGCGGAGCCTCACAGAGGTCTGCGCGGCCGCTGTCGATGCCCTCTCAGAGCACGGCCAGGGATTCGACATCACGACCGCCTACGGCTGCATCATGCTGCCTGAGGAGGCTTGCGAGCGCGCCGAGGCCCTTCAACTCGTCGATGAGCGCCTGTATGTCGACAAGCGCTCGCGCCAGCACTCTGACGCGCCCGAGCAGCTGCGCAAGGTGCTCCTGCAGGTGATGGCAGAGCGAGAGCCCGAGCTTCACGAGCACCTGCGCGAGGTGGCTGTGCTCTCGCGCGCGGTGGGCCGCGAGATGGGGCTTCAGGGCGAGGAGCTTGAGACGATGGTCAGAGCCGCAGAGCTCCACGACGTGGGCAAGGTGGCGGTGCCTGACGCGATCCTCCAGAAGCGCTCCTCGCTTGATGACTCAGAGCGGGCGATCATCGAGCGCCACGCCGAAGTGGGCGAGCGCATCCTCGCCGCCGCCCCGGCGATGGGACCGGTCGCCCGGCTCGTGCGCTCAAGCCACGAGCGCTATGACGGCGCGGGCTACCCCGACCGGCGTTCAGGCGATGAGATCCCCGTCGGGGCTCGCATCATCGCCGTCTGCGACGCCTTCCACGCGATGACCTCCAACCGCCCCTACGGGCGCGCGATCGATCCCGCCGAGGCGATGCGCGAGCTCCGGGCCAACGCCGGCTCGCAGTTCGACCCCGCCGTGATCGAGATCTTCTGCTCGGAGCTGCGGGCGGGGGGAGCGGGAGTGAATCTCGACAGCCCGGATCTCCTGGGCGTGTCCTCTGAGCTGGAAAAGAGCCTGACGCGATGACCCTCAGGATGCTCACCGCGGATCGACCGCCGGGCTCTGTCATGAGCCGTCGCGCTGCGCGTGTGCGGCTCGCCGCAGGTTGCCTCTGCGCCGGTCTGACCGTTGCGAGCGGTTTCCTCGCCCCGGCCGCCAGTGCCTACACCGCCTACGTCTCCAACCTGACCGAACAGACGCTCAGCCCGATCAACACGGTGACCAACATCGTCGGTTCGACGATCGCCGTCAAAAATCCCCCCTTCCTCGCGATCACACCCGACGGCAGCACCGCCTTGGTGACCGACACCACGCAGAACACCGTGACCCCGATCGCCCTACCCAGCGGCACACCCGGCACGCCGATATCGGTGGGCTCGAGTCCTTTCGCGATCGCGATCACCCCCGACGGCACCAAGGCCTACGTCGCCGACCACGGCTCGGAATCGGTCACACCGATCAACCTCACCACCAAAACGGCCGGTTTGCCGATCAAAGTGGGCAAAGAACCGTACGCGATCGCCATCACCCCGGACGGCAGCAAAGTGTATGTGACCAACTACGGCTCGGGCAGCGTGACTCCGATCACGGTTGCCTCGAACACGGCCGGCGCGCCGATCACGGTGGGCGGTGGGCCGCAGTCGATCGCCATCACTCCCGAAGGAACGACCGCCTGGGTCGCCGACTTCACCGCCAACACGATTACGCCAATAACGCTCGCCACCAACACCGCGAGTGCGACCATCACCGTCAAAGAACCCAACTCCCTCGCCATTACGCCCGAAGGAGGTACGGCCTATGTGACCAACTACGGCCAGGACGCCGTGACTCCCGTGAATCTCCTCACCAAAACGGCCGGCACCTCGATCAAAGTGGGCGCTGGGCCCTACCAGGTGGCGATCACCCCCGACGGGGCGACGGCCTACGTGACCGACGACTCGGCAGGCTCGGTGACCCCGATCAACACCGCCACCCAGACGGCGGGCGCAGAAATCAAAGTGGGCGAAGGACCCGACGGCATCGCCATCACGCCCGACCAGGCTCCGGTGGCCTCGTTCACCGTCACGGCTGAACCGGCCGGCTCGCCTTCATCCTTCAACGCCTCCGCCTCGAGCGTCGCCTACGGCACGATCACCTCCTACGCATGGAAATTCGGCGATGGCGCCACCGCCACCACCTCGACACCCACCACCACCCACACCTACGCCGCCGAAGGCGCCTACACGGCCACGCTGACAGAGACAGATTCGGCGGGCACCTCCGCCACACAGGTGTTCACGGGGCAGACAGTGAGCCGCAACGGTGGAGCAAACGCGCAGACGACGCGCTCGGTGACGGTTCCGCCGCCGGCCCCGGTCAACAGCACGCTGCCGAGTATTGCGGGCATCGCGCAGCAGAACCTTGCGCTGACGGAGGTGCATGGGACATGGACGAACTCACCCACCGGCTACAGCTACCAGTGGCTGCGCTGCAACTCGGCGGGTGAAGGCTGCAGTGCGATCTCGGGCGCCACCGGCCAGACCTACACGCTGCTCGCCGAAGATGTGGGTCACCGGCTGCGGGTGCAGGAGACCGCCAGCAACGCCGGCGGCTCGAGCGCCCCGGCCGTCTCGGCGGCCACCGCCGTGGTCCTCCCCGCTGTCCCCGTGAGCATCACGCTGCCGAGCATCACGGGCACGATGCAACAGGCTCAGGCGCTGACAGAGGTGCACGGGGCATGGACGAACTCACCCACCGGCTACAGCTACCAGTGGCTGCGCTGCAACTCGGCGGGTGAAGGCTGCAGTGCGATCTCGGGCGCCACCGGCCAGACCTACACGCTGCTGGCCGAAGACGTGGGTCACCGGCTGCGGGTGCAGGAGACGGCCAGCAATGCGGGTGGCCCGAGCAGCCCGGAAGCATCCCCGGTCAGCGCGGTGGTGAACCCCCTGCCTCAGGAAGCACCGAGCCTCGTGACATATGTTCCGCTCGGCCTTCAGACCGTGCTCAGCGATCCGCCGCCGCGGCCCACGCCACCGGTCATATCGATCAGGTCGTTGACGGTCAACCGGCACGGGGTGGGCGTGATCCCGCTGCGATGCCCCGCGAGCGCCACCGACGGCTGCCGCGGGAAAGTCACGATCGCGATCCACATCATCCAGCCTCACGCGCGGCGCGCCAGTGCTGCGCGATGTGCGCGCGGCTGTCGTCCGCTCGCCAGTACCAACTACGAAGCCCGCGCGGGACAGAAGGTCCGTGTGCGTGTCCACATCGCCTCCTTCGGACGGCGCCTGCTCAGCGAGCATTCCTCAGTGCGCGTGACTCTCAGTGTCACGTCGGTGGTAGACGGGCAGATGGCGAGCACCACACGCGCGATCGCGATGAAGGCGTAGCCCTCACTGCACGCCGATGACAGATCGCGCCGCGCCGCCGAGGCGTTGTCTGGCGATCCAGCTGTCATCCAGGATCCGCCGCATCACTCCCACGCCCGCCACGTTGAAGCGCCTGGCTGCCCTCTTGGGGTCGGCTAGGTCCCGGCGCAGGCGCTCGGTGCGTCCGCGCCGGACCTGGCCGGCTGTCCGGCGCAGGCTCAAGCCCTTCTCCGACGGCAGGTGCCAAAGTCCCGGCAGCTCGGAGTTATCGAGCGGGACTGCGCCGTGCCGGGGACCGGTGTGGACCCGGCCCGCCACCGCGGACAGCTCGTGGAAGCGCACCCGGCCGAGTGCGCCCGCGAGGGTCAGCACCTGCTCCTCGGTCAACAGCGCCTCGCCGCGCTCGGCAAGCTGTGCATCGATCGCCTCGCAGTTCCCAACCAGTTCCCGCAGTGCGCCTGCCGTCCCACTCAGCAGCTCTCCGCCGATCCACGGCGGTGAATCATCAGAGCAAGGGTCGATGTCGATCGCAAGCTCGCCGATCGAGCTGCGCGTGACTGCGAAATCACCGGTGCCCACGCCGTCCCAGTCGACGGGGTAGTCGATCTGGATACAGCCGATCTCATCGGCCGGCGGGGAAGCGGCAAAGACCCGCTCGGCGTCGAGCCACACGCAGTCGAGGTCGGTCAGCCACAGCTGCCGATCCTCGGGTTGACCGTCGGCCGCGGCCAAGATCGCGTCAAGCACGTAGCGCGAAGACACATAGAAGGCGTTGTCGTCACCGGGTCGGTGACGGTACTCCGCTGGGATGATCGAGACCCCCAGGGACTCAATCCGCTCCAACAGCTCGACGCCGTTGCGCCCGAGCATCCCGCGGTCAGTGGCGTTCGTGACAAGCACCTGCTCGCAGGCAACCCCAGGCAGGCTCAGCGACGCAGCCTGAACGAGCGCGCACTCGAGGTAGCGCGCGGCGACCCGCGCCACAGAGGAGTCCGAGCGAGCTGTCGGATAAGAAAACCCTTCACCCGGTTCGTGGACGTAGAGGTACTGAACTATCAGTGGCGTTTGTTGCTTGTACATGGGATTGCTTTCCCTCGCTGCTCTCCGTCAGGCGGTGAACTGAGTGATCGGGATCTGGGCCTCAGCAACGGGCGCGCACGGGGGCTCGTGCCCATTGAGCGCACCATAGACTGCCGCGATTAAAGATTGCGTAATAGTGAGCCCACCCGCTGTGCTGTCGGCCGGGACAGTTAAAGTGTTGGTAAAGATTTGATGTCCCGGCGAACGCTGGCGCGCGCCGATCTCGTGATGGGGCTCCGATGTCGTGATAGGCGTCGTTTTAGGATTTTGCTCGGGTTTGCTCAGCCTTGGCAGAGGAGCGCTTGCTCCACCGTCAACTGTGGTGTCCGAGTCCAACGGCTTCGGCGCGAACGCTATCGGCGTGTGTCGCGCCGAGCCATCCCTCTGACGGCCATATCGCGTTCAGGCAATGAACGCAATCCGCGGGGAGGTCAACTGTCGCAGGCGGCGAATTGATCGCTGTGCTGGTTCTGACTCGCAAGCCCAAACAGCGCATCATGATCGGCGATGACGTGGAGATCATCCTCCTCTCGGCGGCCGGCGGGAAGGTGCGGCTGGGGATCCAGGCGCCCGCCGATGTCCCCGTGTACAGAACGGAGATCTACACCGAGATTCAGCACGAACGCCGAACCGGGGCAGTTGGGAACACGCGCACCCCGCGATAAGGCCCCCGGCTCGTATTGTCTGAGCCATGCTGCGCTTCGCGACGAGCGAGCTGACCGCCGCGGAGCTCGCGCTGCAGGACCAGGTGCGGGACTTCCTCGCCGCCGAGCTGCCGCGCGGGAGCTTTGCTCCCGGGCTGGGGATGGCGGCCGGTCGCGACCAGGGCTTCTCCCGTGCGCTTGCCGCACAGGGTTGGCTGGGCATGGCCCTGCCGCGCCGATACGGGGGCGCCGAGCGTGGCGTGGTAGACCGTTTCATCGTGGTCGAGGAGCTGCTGCGCTGGGGCGCGCCCGTCCGTTATCACTGGGTCGCCGATCGCCAGACGGGCCCGCTGATCCTGCGCTTCGGCAGCGACGCCCAGCGCGAGCGGTTCCTGCCCGCGATCTGCCGGGGCGAGCTGTCGTTCTCGATAGGCATGAGCGAGGCCGAGGCGGGCAGCGACCTGGCCGCCGTCCAGACGCGCGCGAACCGCGCAGACGGCGGGTGGCGCGTGAGCGGCACGAAGCTGTGGACGGGCGGGGCGCACGAGAATGACTGGTTTGTGGTGCTGTGCCGAACGAGCGATGAGGACGATCGTCACCAGGGGCTCACGCAGATGATCGTCGACCTGCACGCCGGCGGCGTCGCCGTCCGGCCGATCGCCTACCTGGACGGCAGCGAGTTCTTCAACGAGGTCGTGCTCGACGATGTGTTCGTCCCCGACGAGCTCGTCGTCGGGGACGTCGGGGCGGGCTGGTCGCAGAACACCTCCGAGCTGGCACTCGAGCGCGCCGGGCCCGAGCGCTGGCTGTCGACCTACCTTGTCGTCGAGCAGTACCTGCGCGAGCACGGCGCCGTCGACGAGCGCGCGCAGGCCGCGCTGGGCGAGGCAGTCGCCGGCTGGTGGGGGATTCGTGCGCTGTCGCTATCGGTGGCGCGCCTGCTCGATGCCGGCCAGGCGCCCGTCGCCGAGTCGGCGCTTGTCAAGGAGCTGGGCACGCGCTTTGAGCAGGAGGTGCTCGACGCGGTATGGCGGCTGGTGCCGGGCGATCCCGACCCGGCCGCCGAGTCGATGTTCGAGCGGCTTCTCGCTGCGGCGATTGTGGGCGCTCCGTCCTTCACGATTCGCGGTGGGACGAGCGAGATCCTGCGATCAATCGCGGCGAGGGCGCTGGGCGCATGACCGTCGCCGACGCGCTGTCGGTGCTGCGCGAGCGCGGGCCCGATCGGGCCGCCGAGAGCTCGCTGCTCGGGGAGTGGCTGCTCGCCCGGGCCGGGCTGGGCGAAGAACCCGGCGAGGTCACCACGGCACCGGGCAGCGCACGAGACAGCGTGCTGCTGGAAGACGGCCGCGTGAGCGGGGCCGCGCATCGGGTGCCCTGGGCGCGGGACGCGGCACGCGTCGCCCTGCTCGTCGCCGGCCGCGCCGTTGTGGTGGACCGCTCAGCCGTAACGATCCAGCCGCACGTGAATCTTGCAGGCGACCCGCGTGACACCGTGGTGCTCGACGGCGTCCTCGCGCGCTCGGGCCCCGGGGTGGACCGCGAGGAGCTCCTTCTGCGTGGGGCGTTGACGCGCATCGCGCTGATGGCCGGAGCGCTCGATCGTGTGTATGAGATCGCCGTACGCCATGCGAGCGAGCGCCGCCAGTTCGGCCGGCCGATCGCCTCCTTCCAGGCGGTGCAGCAGCATCTCGTCAATATCGCTCAGCAGGTGGCACTGGCCGGCGTCGCTGCTGAGGCGACCGCGCGTCGCGCAGGTGGGTTCGAGATCGCAGCGGGCAAGTTGCTTGCCAACCGTGCGGCGCTGAGCGCGGGGCGCTCGGCTCACCAGGTGCTGGGCGCGCGAGGCACCACACGCGAGCATCCACTCGGACAGCTCACGTGCCGGCTGTGGGCCTGGCGCTCGGAGTACGGTGACGAGCACCGCTGGAGCACGCGGCTCGGCGCGGCCGTCGCACGCGCAGGCGCCGACAGCGTCTACCCCGCGATCACCGGCGGCTCCACGGTGGTGAGCGTCTGATGGCTGACATCTCCTGCACAATCCACGGGTCTGCAGGTGCGCTGGCGCGGACGCTGCTCACCCAGGGGTTCGGCGTCGTCGTGCTCGAGTTTCTCGAGGTCATGTGATGGAGGGGTTGGCGGTCAGCGTGGGCGCCGACCAAGTGGCGACGGTCGAGTTCGACCGCCCGCCGCACAATCACTTCGACGTCGAGCTGATCGCGGCACTCGCGGACGCTTACACGGCCCTCGACGAGGATCCGATGTGCCGGGCGATCTTGCTGTGCTCGGCCGGCCGCCACTTCTGCGCCGGCGCGAACTTCGCCGCGGGTGGCGATGCCGGCGGCGAGCCGCTGTACGAGCAGGCTGTGCGGCTCTTCGCCGCTGCGACACCGGTCGTCGCTGCCGTCCAGGGCGCGGCGATCGGCGGCGGCCTGGGTCTGGCGCTGTCGGCGGACTTCCGCGTGGCGAGCCCCTCTTCGCGCTTCGCCGCGAACTTCGCGCGCCTGGGCATCCACCACGGCTTCGGCATCACGGTGACCCTCCCCGCGGCGGTCGGCACGCAGGCGGCGCTCGAGCTGCTTTACACCGGCCGGCGCGTCATGGGCGAGGAGGCGCACGCGCTCGGCCTGTGCGATCGCCTGGCCGCCGACGGGCAGTCGCGCGCCGTGGCACACGCGCTCGCGGCCGAGATCGCCGCTTCTGCGCCGCTGGCTGTGAGGTCGATCCGTCGGACGATGCGGGGCGAGCTTGCTGATCGCGTGCGGGCGGCGACCGAGCGTGAGGGCGCCGAGCAGGCCGAGCTTTTCCTGACCGAGGACTTCCGCGAGGGTGTTCGCGCGACCGCCGAGCGCCGCACACCGCGCTTCAGCGGTCGCTGAGATACGAAGCTCACGGGAGTGCTGTCAGCGCCGCTCGCATGGGGGGCCGGTGGACGTCTGTTCGAACCTCGGCTGACGCCGACCCGCCCCGGTTAACATCCCTGCTTGCAGCGCAGGGTGGCCTGATCGCATTGACGTTCGCCATGAGCGTCGCGGCCGCCCGGATTGGAGCGCAGTGGATGGCTCCGAGATGAACCATGACAAGGAGGTCGTATGTCCGTATTATCGAACGTGAAGCATCCCCGTGAGGCCCGTGAGCCCAGGCGCGCAGCCAGCGTCGGCGTCGCGTCTGCGGCGGCGCTTGCAGCGCTTGCGATCGGCGCCGCCCCGGTATTCGCCGCCAACTCGATTGAGGCCGGAGCCGGAGGCACGACGATCGTCGTCAACGGCAAGACGATCTCGACGTCGAACCTCACGCTCGCTCATTTCGCCAAACTCCAGGGCGTTCCAGAGAGCAACGTGAACCTGGAGCTGGACGGCGTCGCGGCCGGCAATCCGGCGGCGCCGGCCGTGGAAGCGCTGGTGGCCAGCCTCACGGGGCAAACCGCCCTTGCGACGGCGCTTGATGAGCTCTCCGCTGCTTCGGCGACGGCGCTGAGCCCCGCTTCGCAATCCGGCGTCAACGACGGTGCGATCGGCCCCGCTCCAGTCCCGATCAGTCCCGCGACGGCCCTCGAAGATGTCGTGCTGGACAACGGCCAGCCGGGCTCCTCAAGCGGCGCCAACGGCGCTGCCGGTGCCGCCGGCGTCAGTGGGTCAGCCGGCGGATCAGCGAGGCCGAGGACGCGCTTCAGCCTGCGAGTCGGCTCGAGGTCCCTGAAGGGACGTCCGCGCTCGCGCGTGGCTGTGCACTACAGCCTCTCGTCTGCGGCAAAGCTCGTCTACAGCGGCAGCAGGCTGGCCGGCGGTTCGCGAAAGGTCGGATCCGGGGACGGCGTGCTGACGGTCAGGCTGCCGGCAAGGCGGGGCAATTACGTGTTCCGGCTGAAGGCGGTCAGTGCGACCGAAGGCGACAGCGCCCAGGCCACGGTGACGCTGCACGACTCGCCGGTCAAGACGGTCCGCCGTTGATCTGAACCGCCCCTGACTTCCCCCCGGTCGACGGGCCGGCGGGGAGGCCGCGGGGGTAGGAGCCGCATGAACCTCCGACCCTGCTCATGTTGGGTAGATCGTGACCGGTGTGCCCGGGCCGATGCGGCGGCTCAGCCAGTCCACGCTCGCGTTGGCCAGGCGGATGCAGCCGAACGAGGCGGCGGTGCCCAGAGGTGCGTCGAGCTTGACGCTTCCGTGTATCGCGACCTGACCCGGTCCGCCTTCGAATTCCTGCAGCACGTTCGAGCGCGCGCTCAGAGCCAGAGCGTAGGGGCCGCCGGCTTGGCCGATGGGCATGAGGACAGACTCTTCGACGAAGAACACGCCCGTCGGTGTGGGCGTCGAGGGCTTGCCGATGACCGCCCGGAACTCCCTCACGATGCTGCCGTCTCGGTACACGATCACGAGCCGGGCCGTCAGGTCGACGCCGATGCGCCAGGGCGTTACGAGCTGGCTCGTGCCCCGTTGGGCGATCCAGCCGGTGGATCCGTTGGGGCGACCGGGAAGCATCACAAGCAACCACCGCATCCGGTGGGCGCCGATAAAGCGTGAGAGCACGGGGAGGGTCGTTGGCGCGCCGGTGATCGGCCGGCGCACGGCGACGAGCGTCGTCTGCCGGGACAGGACATCGGGTGAGCGGTAGGCATGGTGGGCGGACAGCAGTACCACGAGTTCCTGGGTCGCCTGCACCCGGGTCGGAATTGGAGCAGCAACGGCGGGGCGCGCGGTGAGGCCGAGCAGGCACGTCGCGACCAGCGCAACGGTGGTGCAGGCCCCGATCCGGGGGGAGCGCGCCAGCGCGCGCGGGGGGTGAAGCCGAGGGGTGGCCGGTCCGAGGCCCGCGTTCGCGGTGGAGCCCGTCGGGCTGTGCATGCACTGCTCCTTGCTGCGGCGTGAACCACCGCGATGGAAGGGGAACGTTCCCCGGTCCCTTCGACCTGTATCCACTAGCGACGGTTCGCCGCCAGAGCACCAGCCTGAGCGTCGGCGCTAGACGCATGTCCTGGCGGGCGCCGGACCCAGACGCCGGCTTTCCGAAATCCGCTCACACTCGCCCCCGAGGACTTGACTTCCGAGCGAATGAGAGCCAGAGTTTGCGACCCGACGGGAGCTGCCCGCGGCCGAACAACGGCCCCTGGGGGCGACCAGGAGAAAGGGGCTCGTGCCGATATCCCTTCCGCAGCGCAGGCCCGCAGCGTCGGCTTTCTCGCCGTCGCCGCGTCGCGTCGCGTGGATCGGCGACAACGCGGCGCCGGGCTCCGGCGCCGCCGACCGATGGAGGCGAGATGAGCAGTGTCGAGGTGGACAGCGCAAGCGCGGCGAGAACCGCGCCGCTGAAGGCAGGGGAGTTCAAGCTCGAGGTCGTGGTCGTCCCGGTGTCGGATGTCGATACGGCGAAGGAGTTCTACGAGAGCCTCGGCTGGCGGCTCGATGCCGACATCGCACGCGGTGAGGACTTCCGCATCGTCCAGTTCACGCCTCCGGGCTCGGCGTGCTCGGTTCAATTTGGCACCAACATCGCGGCGGGCGCACCCGGCTCGGCCCAGAGCCTGTACCTGATCGTCGCCGACATCGAGGCGGCGCGTGAGGAGCTGCTCGCCCGCGGTGTAGATGTCAGCGAGCTGTTCCACGAGGGTGCACCGGGCGCCCGCTTCCACGACGCCGGCCGTGCAACCGGGCCGGCGCCCGATCGCACCACCTACGGCTCGTTCGCCGCCTTCAGCGATCCCGACGGCAACGGCTGGCTGCTCCAGGAGATCACGACGCGGCTGCCTGGTCGCTGAGAGGAGAGACCGATGGCCACGACGTATGAGTCGGTGGAGGAGCTCGCCGACGCGCTCAGGCGGGCGGAGGCGGCGCACGGCAAGCATGAGGAGCGAACGGGCGAAGCGGACCCGGACTGGCCGGACTGGTATGCGCTCTACATGGTGCGCGAGCGCGCCGGCGAGGAGCTGCCGACATGAACAGCGACTATGACGTGATCGTGCTCGGCGGCGGCTCGCCGGGCGAGCACTGCGCGGGCGCTCTGGCGGAGGCCGGCCTGCGCGTCGCGGTCGTGGAGCGCGAGCTCGTGGGAGGGGAGTGCTCCTACTGGGCTTGCATCCCATCGAAGACGCTGCTGCGGCCGGGCGAGGCGGTCCACGCGGCGCGCGAGGCCACCGCGAGCGCCGACGTCGATGTCGAGGCGGCGCTTGCCTGGCGTGACTTCCAGGTCTCCGACTACTCCGACGCCGGACAGGAGCGCTGGCTCGCCGACAACGGCATCGACCTGCTGCGCGGCAGCGGCCGGCTCGCCGGCCCAGGCGTAGTCGAGGTCGATGGCGTGCGGCACACCGCCGAGCACGTGGTCCTCGCGAACGGCGCCGATCCGGTCGTGCCGCCGGTGGCGGGTCTGCGCGAGCTCGACGGCGTCTGGAGCAACCGCGAGGTGACATCGATGAAGGCCGTTCCACGGCGACTCTTGATCTTGGGCGGCGGGCCGGTCGGCGTGGAGATGGCGCAGGCAGTTCGCCGCCTGGGCGGCGAGGTGGTGGTGGTCGAGATGTCCGAGCACGTGCTCTCGCACGAGCCCGCGCCGCTGGGTGAGGCGCTCGGAGAGGTTCTGGGCCGCGACGGTATCGAGCTCGTCCTGTCGGCGAACGCGACCGCGGCAAGACACGAGGGCGAGGACTATGTGCTCGAGATCGACGACGGGCGCGAGCTGCGCGGTGACCGGCTGCTCGTGGCGACCGGCCGGCGTCCGCGGGTGCAAGGACTCGGCCTCGAGACCGTCGGCGTCGAGCCGGACCCGCACGGAGTTCCGGTCGACGCGCACCTGCGCGCGGCGGAGCATCTGTGGGCGATCGGCGACGTGAACGGGCTGTGGCCGCTGACGCACGTGGGCAAGTACCAGGGCGAGGTGGTCGCCGCCAACATCCTCGGCCAGCCGCGCAAGGCCAACTACGAGGCCGTTCCCCGCGTCGTCTACACCGACCCGCAGGCCGCGGCGGTGGGCGCTTCGGCCGGCCGTTTCAGCGGGATGGTCCCCGTGTCACAGGTCGCGAAGACCGCGACATACACGCGCGCGTATGCCGAAAGCAACGGCTTCATGACGCTTCTCAGCGACGGCGAGCGGCTGACCGGCGCCTACGCGCTCGGCCCCGAGGCGGGCGAGTGGTTGCAGCAGGCCACGCTCGCGATCCGTGCCCACATCCCACTCGATGTCCTGTCCGACACGATCCAGCCCTTCCCGACGTTCTCGGAGATCTACGTGGCGGCGCTGAAGGCGCTGCGCGGCGAGATCGCGACAGCGTCCAAGGCGGTCGGTACGGGGCCGCCGATGGCGAGCTGACGGTAGGGGGGATGACCACCGGGCCCGACGCCCGATCACCGACCGCGAGCCGGTGCGGAACGGTGCACCGATGCTCTCGCCTGCAACAGCGCGTGTCGCTGAGCGTGCGCGGTGTGTACTGGCGGGCGCTCAGACCGACGCTTGATGAGATTCGTAGAGAGGCTCCGGCGCGGGATCGAGTGCGTTCGGCCAGACGACCCGGAGCACGACCTTCATTTTAAGGCTGCGGCTCGACCGGAGCCAGCGGCTCAAGTCGATCAGTTGTCGCTCCGCGCTTCGGCGCCGATGAGCCCACGCTCCAACGCATAACCGACGAGCTCGGCGCGGGTGGAGAGCCTGAGCTTCTGTTGGATGTGCGCGCGATGCGTTTCGACCGTGCGCACCGACAGGTCCACGTGCTCTGCGATCTCAGCGTTGGTGTGTCCGAGCGCGATCAGTCTCAGCACATCGACCTCGCGATTTGAGAGGTCGTCCGGTGGCCCGGGCGGGGGCTCGGATGCGATGCGCGCGCCCAGGCGCGGGTTGAGGTAGCTCTCCCCCACGGCGGCCCGCCGCACGGCTTCCACAAGCTCAGCGTGAGCAGCGTCCTTGAGGACGTAACCGAGAGCGCCAGCACCGAGCGCCTCGCGGGCGGCCGCGGGCTCATGGCGCATCGTGAACACCACGATCTGGGTGTCGGGCGACTCCTCGCGCATGCTTGGGATCGCCTCGAGGCTCGAGTCGCCGGGCATGCTCAGATCGAGCACCAGGACACGCGCGTGGTGACCGCGAACGAAGCGCCGGGCGCTTTCGACGTCGCTGGCCTCGGCGACTACCTCCAAGTCGTTTTCGCCCTCGAACAACATGCGCAGCCCGCTGCGCACGACAGTGTGGTCGTCGGCGATTACTATGCGAATCCGCTCCGGGGATGCGCTCTCGCCGTCGCTGGCGGCATCGATCGATGCCGCGTGCCGGTCGCCCATCGCAGGGGAGCTCAGTATTGCGGAACGCTCGCCGCGGGGCGACCCATTGGTCTGTAGGACGCCGCATCCCATGGCGTCTCCTGACTGCGGCGGCAAGCACCGCTATAGATGGGGAATGGAATGGCTTCCCCGGCGTCTAGTCCCTGCCGTCATACCGACAGTCCCGGGCCTCAACGAGAGCTGAGCGTGCGCAAGTGGACACATGGCGTTCACGCGCCGGCGACTGCAGGATCACATCGCCGGCTTGCGAATCACATACGTTCGACGACTGCGCCAGATGCTGAGAGTTGGGCAGTCACCGCGACGGCCTTGGCCCCGCGCCCTGCGCGAGTGCCTGATTCCAGGTGTACACCAGCGCTGGCCTATGGCCGGTGACCGAGGCGAAGATCGCGGTCGAGTTCCCCTCCGGACCGGCGCCGTTCGGCTGCAACGATCCGGCGCCCATCACGGGCAGCGCTGGACGCCGGGACACGGTCGAGAGTGAGGAGCCCGAGGATCTGGAGATGAAGCGTGTATGCGTCGGGTAGGCGCCGAGGATGTTTTCGCGGTGCCCCCAGCACCCTTCTGCCTGCGGCGTTTCGCAGTCCGTGTTCGACCCACCGTAACCGTCGTCGTACATCCAGTCGTAGTCGGCGTCGAGCGTGCTTATCGCGCCCCCGATGGCGATCGAGTCGCCAGGGTTGCCGGAGCCTTCGCAGGCATCGCCGTTCGAGCGGCAGTTGTAGGCGAACGCCGTGCCGGGGCCAACACTGAAGGGGCCCGGTAGGCTTGGATCTTCGAACGATCCGGCCGGCTGTCCGCTCACCTGCGCGCCCTGCTGGGCGACGCTGTCGAGCGAGGCGACGATCCCTGCTAATGGGGGCAAGCCGCGGCCCACGCGCTCGAGGTCGATCACGACGAGTAGCTGCTCGTCGCCGCTGAGCGAGTTGAAGTCGCCAGGCAGGTACATCTGGCCGACACCTTCTTTGGCGCGCGCGTTGTCAATCGCCTCGAGCTCCTCTTGCTCGCAACCCGGCGAGGCGAAGGCGGGCGCGAAGTCGGGCGTAAAGCAGGGCGGATCCTCGCTGCAGAGGCCGCTCGCGTCGCAGCCATCGTAGTTCGGATCCGGCATCACATTGGCGGACGGATTCTCACGTGAGACGCTGCCCGCCATCCGCGCGGCGCCTGCCGCAAAGGCGGGTAGCGCCGTAAGAGCGAACACCAACATGGCCAGCAAAGCGCAAGCGACGCTCGCCCCAGCAAGTGACAACGTGAAGTCGGTTGTTTTCGGGAGTAGTTTCACTGCATCTCCGTGACTGAGCGCCCACTTGACGGACAACGTTGCTCGTTCACAAACAGGCTCGCAACGACGAGCGCCACCCCCATCCGGGCAAGAACGACGGCCGGCTTAGGAAGAACGACGGCGGGCTTCCGGGAAGAACAACGGCCGGCTTCGGGAAGAACGACGGCCCGCTTAGCCTCAATCCACCGTTCTTGACGGGGAGTCGTCCGCTGCTGAGATTTAAATGACCCCCTGAAGCAGGCAAGACGGGCCGTGCCAGCGGCTGCGGGTCCTGCGCCAGGGGGTCACCCATATGGTGAACAGTCTGCCGGACGCAACCAGGGTCGTGTTCGACGACGAGCGGGTGGTCGCGAACGCGGGCGTGCTGCTGCCCGCGGTACTCGCAGAGCGCCTCGGAATCGAGGCCGTGATCGACCGCACAGTCGATCTCGGCGAGCGGGCGGGGGCGGCGAACACGGGTCGCAAGGTCATGAGCCTCATGTCCGCGATGTGCCTTGGAGCGGACTGCATCGATGACTGCTCGGTGCTGCGCTCGGGTCAGACACGAGCCGTGCTCTCCCATGGTGTGCTCGCGCCGTCGACGTTGGGGACGTTCCTGCGCGCGTTCACCTTCGGGCATGTCCGCCAGCTCGACAAGGTGTTGGCTGACTGCCTCACGCGTGCCTGGGCCGCCGGCGCCGGCCCTGGCGAGGAGCGACTCGTCGTGGATGTCGATTCGTTCGTCGGCGAGGTCTATGGCTATGACAAGCAGGGCGCGAGCTATGGGTACACCCACACGCGGGGCTATCACCCGATCCTCGCCACCCGCTCAGGGACCGGCGAGGTGTTGCACATCCGCGCGCGAAAGGGCTCTGCGAACACCTCCCGCGGTGCGCTGCGGTTCGTCGAGGAGCTCATCCCCCGTGTTGAGCGCGCGGGCGCCAGCGGGCCGAAGCTGTTGCGCGCGGACTCGGGGTTCTGGAACACGAAGATCATGGCCCGGCTGGAGCGCGCCGGTTGGAGCTATTCGATCGGTGTTCGCCATCAGAAGCACGTAAAGGCCGCGATCGCCCAGATCCCTGAGGAGGACTGGCAGCCGCTTGAGGACTACCCCGAGGGCGGGGAGGCACAGATCGCACAGACGATGCTCGGCTCAGGGCGGCTGATCGTGCGCCGCACCCGCCTGCTCGGCGCCCAGGCCGAGCTGTGGCCCGACTGGCGGCACTTCGCGTTCTTGACCAACCGCACCGAGGCTCTTGAGCTCGTCGAGTCAGAGCACCGCCAGCACGCGGTCGTTGAGCTCGCGATCCGCGACCTCAAAGACCAGGCGCTGGCCCACTTCCCGTCCGGGAAGTTCCTCGCGAACGCCGCCTGGACGGTGATCGCTGCCCTCGCGCACAACCTGTTGCGCTGGATGACCCTGATCGGGCTGCCCGACACGGTCACCCCGACCGCTCGGACGCTGCGCCGTCGGCTGCTCACCGTCCCCGGGCGGATCACCCGCAGTGCCCGCACGGTGACACTCCGGATGCCCGCACGCTGGCCCTGGGAGACAGAGTTCCTCACTGCCCTCGAGCGCCTGCGCGCACTGCCAGCGCTCACCTGAACGGACGGCAGGCGATCATGAGAAGGACCGGGGCCCGAACCCCGGCCTCAGCCTGCCCGAACTCGCCGACGATCGCCGCCGCGGACGCCTTAACTGGCCCCACCGGCCTCGGCGAACGCATATTCGGAGCGGAACCCTCACTTGGCCCCACTGCGGAACCTTGACTTGGCCCCACACGGGCGATTAGCCCGTGATCACGATGGCCTACTCATCGAACGGTGGATTCAGGCTTAGGGAAGAACGACGGCCGGCTTCGGGAAGAACGACGGCCGGCTCAGGAAATGACGACGGCGGCCTTGGGAACGACGGCGTCGACGCGGTATCGGTCCGATGTTTCGTTCGTCCGACATGGCAAGCGGGCGCTAAAGGTGTCCCGGTTTCGCTGCCGATAGGGCTCGGACGACTATCTGGGTTAGTCAGCCCACCGTCATCGGAGCGCTCGACCGCTGCGCTTGGCGACTCGCGCGCTCGGGAAGGCCCCTATGCACGGCAGCCGCAGTCCAGTACTGGCAGCGTTAGCGGCGATGCTCGGGCAAGCTGGGGCGTCCGTTGGACGCTGACGACGACCTTAGCCGCACGGGTTTCCGGTACTTGTGCTTGAGGAGCGGGCGCTGATGGACACTCGCGATCCGGTCGGCGCCCGGCGGCGCGCCCGCGTGCGGTGGCTCGTGGTCGCTGCATACGTGCTGCTGCTGGTGACCGACGGGGGGGCGGCCACCCTCGCGATCGCCTCCGGCCGTGCCACGTCCCGGTCAGAGGCCACGGCCAGGGCCGGAGTCGACTTCATCCAGAACTCCAGCAACTTGACCGATTCGCTTCTTGACGCCGAGACTGCCCAGCGCGGATATCTACTGACGGGCCAGCTGAGCTACCTGACGCCGTACCGCGTCGGGCTGGCCAGCGAGCCGGCGTTGCTGGCCGCCGTCCTGCGTGGCGGTCACGGCGATCGGGCGCTGGAAGCGGACGGCAGGCGGCTCGCCCCGCTAGTGCACGCCAAGCTCGCCGAGCTCGCAGCGACGCTTGAGCTGCAATCGCACGGGCACCCGGCCGCCGCCTTGGCGCTCGTGCGCACCAATCGCGGCGACCGGTTGATGAGCGCCATCCGCCAGGACACGGCTGCGATGAGCAAGCGCTCTGAGGGGCTGCTGGCGGCCGCGCGTAAGACGTTCCACGCGAGCCTGGCGCGGTCCAACCACGCTTCTCTGGTGGCCTATTGCGCGTCCGCGCTGCTGGTCGCGCTGATGCTGCTGTTGCTACGTGGCTACGCGGCCACCGAACGTGAACGGCGGGTCGCTGGCTGGGCGCAGCTCGAAGCCGAGCGTCTCAACGACGAAAAGACGGGGTTCCTCTCTCGCGTGAGCCACGAGCTGAGGACGCCGTTGAACGCGATCCTTGGTTTCGGGCAGCTGCTGGAGATGGATCAGCTCGAGCCCGATCAGCGCGAAAAGCTTGCACAGATCCTCGCGGGCGGCCAGCATCTGCTGGTGATCGTCGATGACGTGCTCGACATCTCACGCGTAGAGAGCGGGGAGCTGCGGCTATCGACCGACCCGGTCCAGCTCGCCGAGGTGATGCAGGAGGCGCAGTCCCTCGCCTCGCCGCAGGCGGCGCCCCTCGCCGTGGGACTGCGCAAGCAAGCCATCCCCGCAGGGCTGTGGGTCGCGGCCGACCGTCAGCGGCTCATGCAGGTGCTGCTGAACCTGATCTCCAACGCGATCAAGTACAACCGGCCCGGTGGCAACGTGACCCTGAGCGCCAAGGAGACGGCATCCGGGGATATCCGCATCGAGGTCACCGACACCGGGATCGGCATCAGCCACAGGGACATCGACGGCCTGTTCACGCCGTTCGAGCGCCTCGATGCCGCGAGCCGTGGGATCGAGGGAACGGGTCTCGGGCTCGGCCTCGCCAAGGGCCTGACGGAGGCGATGGGCGGGAGCCTCGGCATGCTCAGCAAACGCGGGGTCGGCAGCACCGCATGGATCGAGCTGCCCGCCGGCGCCGCGCCCGTCGCGCTCCGACACCCTCCAACGGTCCCGGCGCCGCGCGGCGGCCGCAAATCGTCGCAGGGTTCCATCACGGTGCTCTACGTCGAGGACAACCGCTCCAACGTGAAGTTGGTCGAGAAGATTCTCGCTCTACGCGAGGAGGTCACCCTGATCGTTGCCACCGACGGCGCCTCGGGAGTGAGGCTGGCTCGGGAGCATCACCCAACCGTGGTCCTGCTCGACCTGCACCTGCCCGACACGCCTGGAGCAAGCGTGCTGCGCCAGCTGCGAGAGCACCCCGCTACCGCCGATATCCCCGTCGTCATCGTCTCCGCCGACGCCTCACCGATCCAGGTCAAGCGACTAGGCGTCGCCGGCGCCTCCGGCTACCTCACCAAGCCGTTCGACGTCAACCAGTTGCTCGACGCGATTGATTTCCACTCCCCCCAAGCGATGGCGCCTGCTCCCCCGCGCATCTCCGACACGGGATTGCTAGACGCGCCGATGGTCGCATCTCTGCACACGCTCGCGGCGAACCCACACGTAGGCCCGGCGCAGGTCACAGAGCTGCTCTCCGACTTCCGCCACGACGCGAACGAGAGGCTCACCTCGCTGCGGGCGGCGCTCGACGATCACGACCTCGCCCGCGTAGTCCGAGAAGCGCACAGCCTCGCCGGAGCCTCCGGCGCGTTCGGCGCCAAGGAGTTCCGCTACGCGTGCCGCGAGATCGAAGAACACGCCAAAACCGGGCGCGAAGCCGACGCACGCACACTCGACGCCACCCTCGACGACCTCCTCGCAAGAACCTGGAACGCGCTCGAGCTCGAGTTCGCCGTGGAACCCAGCAGCGCCGTGCTGGCGGGGCGGTAAGCGTGTTGGCGAGCGTGATCACTACGGTCCGGCTTACCGCTTCTTCGGCGTGGCCTTCTTCAACCTGACGGTCAGCGACTGCGTGCGGGAGACGGAGCCTCCGCCGAGCGAAGACCGAAATGACAGGGTGACTGTGAGCGGCAGGCTCTGCTTGTGCCTCAGCGCATTCTCAAGCGCGCTCAGCCCTGAAGCCGTCGGCTTGACCGTGACGCTGACGCTACCGGCGCCTGCCACCGCCCGGCTCCCCTCGGCGAAGACGATGAACGAAGGACGGCACCTGCCCGTTAGCCTGACCTGACCCTGCTTGCACTTCTCAACCCTCGCCGAAAAGACGCCGAACCTCCCGTTTCTGAAAGTGAGTAGCCAACTGAACCGACCCGGACCGCTTAGCGCCTCGGTGAACGTGATCGCGCCGCTCCGCTGGTTGAAGCTGGCGCCCAAAGAGCTGAAGTTGCTGCTGGGAACGGCGGTGAACGTCGGCGCGAGCATGGGCGAGCCAGCCCGCGTGGCGAGCACCGTGAAGGACTGCTGGACTTCGGGCGCCGCGCTGTACCGGGCGTCGCCCGGCTGGTTGGCGTCGATCGTGCACGTGCCCGCCCCGACGAAGTCCACCGTCGCGCCCGCGAGCGAGCACACGGAGGGCGTGCCCGAAGAGAACGACACCGCGAGGCCCGAGGATGCCGTCGCGGCCACCACGTAGGCGCCGCCGCCGACGCTCGCCGGGGTCGGCGGGGTCGAGGTGAATTCGATCGCCTGCGGTTTGGGCGTCAGCGCGCACAGGGAAACGGCCAGGCGTTCCCCGATCGGGCTGCCCAAACCGGTCGCCATGTCGTAACCCGGGCCGACGGGGAACAGTTCCAAGGCCTTCAGGGGTTCCGCCGAGATTATGTCGTTGGTGCTCTGCAGGGTTACGGGGTCGGGTTCTGTGATGTCGTTGAAGTTGGCGGCGTAGGCGGTGCTCGCGACCTCATATAGCGCGGGATTGGCGAACCCTATCGAGACACCACTGCAGCCCGTGGACGCGTCCACGAGAGCGGAGAAGGCTGCCCAGAGGGGCACGGACGCACTGGTCCCGCCGCGGCTCCCTTCCCATTTGCCTTCGCGACGGACCACGTAGCCGGAAGCGGGATCGGCGTCGGCTGACACGTCGGGCACCTCACGGCAGTCGGTCGTGCCGCCGGCGCAGGGCAACCCCGAGGAGTCGGCGTTGATCACCCCGAGCGACGGCGACGCTTGCGACTGGTAGGCGGGCATCGTCCAGTGATTGGAGATCCCGCCTCCGCTCGCGTTTTTTGCCGCGCTCCATAGCGACTCTTTGCGCGGTGACCCGAGATTGAGGTTTGTCCCGCCGACACCTGTCGCAAATGGCTGGCTCGCCGGGTCGTCGACGGCCAGTTCGTCCTTCAGACCTGATACTTCTTCGCAATCGGTGGAGCCGTTGTCACCGGAGGGCGCGAAGAACGACTGGCCCTGCACGGCTGCCTCCTGAAGCAGCGTGTTCTGGGCGGCGAGTCGCGCCTCGGATTCGCTCTCACATTCACCCCACGAGTCCGAGATGACCTTCGCCGCGTCCTGCGAAACGATCTGCGAGAGCACTTTGAGTTCGGCGGCACCGCTGTTGGGCGCCTGGTAGACGAGAATGCTCGCCCGCGGCGCGAGCCCGATCAGCTCGTCGATGTCAAGCTCGGGCTCCCTCCCGTCTTTTTCTTTGACTTTTGGTTCAAATTTGCCCGGCCCGCCTTCGACTTCGACGCTCGTCACGCTCGCGCTTGTCCCATAGCATGTCTGATATTCCTCGATGTCTTCGGGAAGGTAGGGTTCAAACTCGACCAGCGCGATCGTCTGGCCGCCGCCGAG
>Ga0302324_100008763_pt1 | contig 21282 bp, 16 predicted proteins | sample Palsa_T0_1_FD_201949 | JGI IMG/M metagenome (GOLD analysis project Ga0302324, IMG submission 201949) | Peat permafrost microbial communities from Stordalen Mire near Abisko, Sweden - Palsa_T0_1 | ecosystem: Environmental > Terrestrial > Soil > Palsa > Peat permafrost | place: Sweden: Abisko...
ATTCAGAAAGTGGTAGCGCTCGCCCCCAAGTACCGCACAGAGCTGCTTAGGGAGGCCTAGCTATTGCGAAACCAATTCACGAATATGGCCCGCAGGTCGGAACGGTGGTCAAATCAGGTGGTTGTCTGTGTGTGGGCTACACCCCATAGCGAGGGATGGGGTCGTGCCGTAGTGTTAGAGAATCAGAATGAATGGCAGACTAATTTTGCCATAACGCTGGCGGGAAATAGGTAAGAAAATAGGGGAAAATATATGAATTCAACTATCACCGACCGGACAACACATCCACTGGAGCTCATGAAGAAGGGCGACGACGCCTTCAACTCTCGTGACGTCGCAGGAATGAACGCGACACACCACCCAGACATGATCGCACACGTCATGGGAGAACCCACATGACCATTCTCGTAACCGGAAGCACCGGCAAAGTAGGCACGGAAGTGCTTAAGGCGCTTGGCCTCCGCAAGGTGAAAGTTCGCGCCTTAGTACGCAAGGCGGACGCAAAATTACCGAAGGGTGTCGAAGTGTTCGTCGGTGACCTGCTTGACCCGGTCGCCGTCGAAAAAGCAATGGAGGGGGTGGACGCGCTTTATCTGCTCAACGGAGTCGTACCTGATGAATTGACGCAGGGACTGATCGCCTACGGCCTCGCCAAGAAAAAGAGGCTGAAGCACGTCGTCTATCATTCCGTTTTCAAAGTAGATGCCTTCAAGGATGTTCCTCATTTCGCATCCAAACTCGCCATCGAAAATGCGCTGCGAGCGTTCGACGTGCCGTTCACGATCATTCGGCCGAACTACTTCTTCCAGAATGACGTCTCACTGAGAATCCCGCTCATGAACGCCGGCCTCTATCCCGTACCGTTGGGGAACGAGGGTATCTCGGCGGTAGACGTTCGCGATATCGCGGAAGCAACCGCGATCGTATTAACCACCGAGGGACACTTTGGAAAAACGTACAATCTGAATGGTCCAGAGGCTTTGAGCGGCGCGAAAGCGGCTTCCATCTGGAGCGAGCTGTTGGGCAAGGCCATTCGCTATCCCGGCGAAGCCATGGATGCCTTTGAAGAACAAATGCGGAAGAACGCTCCGTCATGGTCCGCCTTTGATATCCGCATGATGTTCCAAGGCTACCTCGAACGCGGCTTCGCAGCAGGCCCGGGAGATATGGAAATGCTGACGGCATTGCTTGGCCACGGCCCGCGGAACTACGCGGACTTTGCCCGGGAGACCGCTCTCGAATGGAAAAAATAATTTAACCTTCCCATTCCGGGCGTGTCACGCTGCTGCGCGCCGCCAAGAAAGCGCTCGACGATCTGGGCGGCTTTTAACGGGAGCTATTGGTCGGCGAGGCCAATCATAAGCCCGAGCAGTCGTAGACCAAAAGAATAGGACACTGGAACCACACCGAATCGGAGCATACCCGAGTCTCTCAGTCCCGCCGGCTGGCAGACGTGTGAGTCGTCTTTCGCCCATTCGCCCGAGGCGAAAGTCAATATCCTGCGTTGGCTGACGATTGGAATATTGCCCGGACGCAAACATCGCCGGTTACTATCACTATCGCCTATGGAGAGAAATTCTACGGCTTCGCAACCCGGCCGTTCTCGCGATGGATGCCCCTTCCGTGCTTGTGAAAAACGCGGTGTTCGCCTTCACAGCGGCAATCCGGAGCGAATCTCCCCACAAATCCCATCCGTGAAATCTCGCGATCCAAACGCGATCCAGAATTAGTTCTCCTATGAGACATTGGAACCTGATCGGGTCCACAAATTTACAAGTGTTTCTACGGTAGGGTATTAAGAAACAACTTGCGGGTCTAACTTACCCAAACCCGTTAATTTGATCCATAGGCTGTAGTGCATTCTATGTCGCTACTAAGTAATGGAATAACTGCATAGCTCCTCCTGGGGAATTCTGGGTTCGGCGGTCAATATTTGCCCCGTGTTGCGAAGCAAACGCGAAACAGAATTCGCTCCCATCGGGTAATCAAACTGCTGTCTTTATTGACCGGCAAAGGCCGCACCTCGAATTCATCAAAACAGGTCATTCACTTGACCTATTTCAGGTCGTCCCTTCCACTAACTTCATGAAGATGCTCACAGTCTCAAAGGCCAAGGCTACGTTTAGCGGAATCGCGCGCAATGTTGTCCGCTCGAAAAAGCCCGTCATTGTACGTGTTCCAAACGGCTTCATTCAGATCGCGCCATATGAGCTTCCTGAAGAGGTGGCTGCTTTTCCTGCCGGAAGCCTGGAACTCCTGCCGCGTGAACTTGACCTGCATAACACGTTCGGCGAATCCCTATGAACCACCATCGCTGGGACATCGTGTTTCTTCGGACCGATGAGAAGGATCCCGTTGGACACCCTGCAGTGGTCCTTTCATCGGACGACACTATGGCCGATAGCAGACAAAATCGGTTTAATGTTGTGACGGGTACGAAGAAGCAGTCGGGCGAAAACGCGCGGAACCACCAGGTCATCCTGGATGCAGCAGATGGGCTGGAGTTCCCTACCCTGGTTGATTGTTCGCTCGTATACGTTGCTAGGAAAGCGTCGGTTCTCCGCTCGACCGGTTCCGTCACCATCAACAGGCGACAGTTAATCCAGCGTGCGGTTCGCGGCTATCTCGGCTTGGGGTAGCGGTCGCCCTGCCTCAAACTGCATGCAATGAAAGCCGTCACCGCCAAAGTCTTCGATTCTGGGCGTTTCCAGGCCATTCGTTTGCCGTAGGATTTCTGGGTCAAATCCAGCACCGTGAAGCTGTCGAAGACTGCTGCCGGATTCATCGTCTCTGAGGTGAAACCTTCTGTTCGTCGGCTGAAGGCTTTCAAAGCCCTTGCAGGGAGCTGTGCAGATTTCCCGAAAATTGCGGCAAACACTTCGCGAAATGTTCGCCGCGACTGGGAATAGGCTGAGCTTTGGCTCCCGCCTGGCGAGATGCCGTTAGGAATTTGCTGAAAAATCCGTCGCAAAATCCCGAAGACATCCCTCGGGACGCGAAACAAACGCGAAACAGGGAATTTCTTCATAGTGCGAGGATGGACCCTGATCGTGTCCACCAACTCATGGATATAAAATGAGTTATGTAATATTTTTAAACGGAAATGCGGCCTTAAATCGCCTTTGAATTACCATTGAGGCCCTTAGCGCTATTGAGCGTACGCTTCGGAGAGGAGATCGCGGAGTGCAGTCTCTGATTTTGCGCTTAGATTACCGATCATCTTGCCAGTCAGCCGGTCTTTGCTGACGACTCGAATCTGATCGACAGCGATTTCAGATTGTTTGCCGTTAAGTTCTATCTGGAGCCGCGTACGCCAGGTAGGATGCAGCGAACTTGTTAATGGGCAGATTACAACGGTATCGAGAACGCTGTTCAATTCGTCGCGGCTCACGATCACAGCAGGGCGAGTTTTCTTTAGCTCACGTCCCCGAGTTGGATCGAGGTCTACCCAATGGACGCCGTAGCGCTTAAACGGTGTGGAGGCCATCGGCTGAGGCGGTCTCGAGGTCACTCCAGTCCTCCCCTTCGCTTGCCATGGCAATCGCCGTCTCGGACCAGGAAAGCTTGGTTGATGGAGCAGCTCTAAGGAATAGACCATCAGAACGAACCTCGGCCTCTAGGCCGGGACGATCTAGTCCGAGCCGACGAATTACCCCTGTCGGAATTCGGATCCCTCTGGAGTTTCCAATTCGGGTAAGCTTTACAGGCACTTTGGTTGGCATGAGTACTTACATGTAATTACATGCGCTAGATGTCAAGTCTACCTCTTCAAATCAGTGCGAGCGCCTGTCCATGAATACGTACGTTTGAAACGGCCGGCTATTGGTCACGCCGAAAGAGTACGCGTGGAAACGATGTTTCGATGTATGGGTACTTCTCATCTTCATCTGCGTCCACTCGGCCGAACTTACGGCGCTCCGCGTGAAAAGCCGCGTTGCTGCCGGGGGCCATGACGTTCCACCTGTGAAGATCGCGCAGAGCTACGAACGCATGCGCTCTAACGCGAAGGCGGCTTTGACCTTCGTTGACTTCGCACTAGTCATCGACAATTCGTTGCTCGACCGACCCCTCATGCCGATGGCCGCAACCGCAAAAGGGCAGGTAATCTGGATTGCGGAAAAGTTGCCGTGGTGGGCTGTCGAAGTTCTTCCGAAGCCGACGGGATGACTAAGGAACCCCCGGATTGCACGGATGCGTCCAGGTGCAACACGTTTGTTGGAGCAGATGCAAAAACATTTCCAACTCGGGCAATGAGCGGGCATCTTTTTACGAGGCCGAGGAGGATTATTACCGGCAGACCTTCGGGTTTGCAGTTAAAGGGGTTGCAGTGGACCATCATTCCGACTGGCTGCCTTTTAGCTCAACGACGACACGAGAGCGCCGAGCGGCAACGACCCTAATGGAACTTCCATGAATCGCAGGGAATTTCTGATCGGAACGGGAACTGCCGCCGCCGGATACCTCGGCGCCGGCTTGCTGGCGCGGGGCGGAGAGGATCCCGCGGCGGGAGGCGTTCCGAAGGTCCGAGTGGCGGTGATCGGGTTTGGGCACAATCATGTCTGGGGCCTGATCAGCGCAATGCGGCGCCGGCCGGACCTCGAGATCGTGGCCGCCTGCGAGGAGGATCCGGCCATCCGCGCGGAAGTGGCAAAGGACGGGAGGATCAAGATCACCCACACCGATTACCGCCAGCTGCTGGCGGAGCCGGATATCGACGTCATCGCGGTGGGCGACTGGTTTGGCAGGCGCGGCCAGATCGTCATCGACTCCCTCAGGAGCGGCCGGCCCGCCATTTCCGACAAGCCGCTTTGCACGAAGCTGGCGGACTACGAGGAGATCGACCGGCTGTCGCGGGAAAAACGCCTGGCCGTCGGCTTGATGTTGGAAGTCCGCGACGACGGCGTTTTCGGGAAGATGCGGGAATTGGTGGAGGCCGGGGAGATCGGCGACATCCGCGAGATCGACGTCGGGGCGCAGCATCCCCTTTCCCTCGAATCCCGGCCCCATTGGTACCATGAGGCGGGCAAGCACGGGGGGACGATCAACGACATCGGAATTCACGCCTTTGACGCGGTTCCCTGGCTCACGGGCCTGGGCTTCCGGCGGGTGGCGGGGGCCCGGGCCTGGCAGACCAGGGGCCTGCCGGACGGCTCCCACTTCAAGAACGGCGGCCAGGTGCTCCTCGAGATGGACAACGGTGCCGGGATGATGGGCAGCTTCTCCTACGTCCAGCCGAGCCATCTCGGGTACGCCGTCCCAATGTACTGGCGGATCACGCTTTGGGGCGGCAGCGGCGTGCTCGAGGCCTCGCACCCCGTGCCGCACGTCACCCTTTACAAGGACAGCGAGAAGGCGCCGCTAGTCTTTCCGGCCGCCCCCAAGGGCGACGACACCTGGCTCGATTCATTCTTGCGCGAGGTCCGCGGACAGCCGGGGGCATCGCTTTCGACGGGAGAGGTCCTTCGCGCGACCCGCATGTCGCTACTGGTCCAGGCGGCGGCGGATGAGGGTAAGTGCAACGTGATGCTGTAGACGGGAAGATTGAGGGGCGCCCCGCCCCTGCCTGACCAGATGCCGCATGTCACTGGGCCGCCGCCTTGGGAGCCCGGGCCTCGCCCGGCTTGCGGCGGCTCATGGGCTCATAGGTGATCGCATGTGCCGGCGCGTCGCCCTCGGGCGTCAATGTCGTGACCGTGGACCTGCGAAGCCTGAGAGTCACGGTGCGTCCGCGCTCGTCGAGGGTGACCTCCTCAGCTGCCGGGTCGGCGGAACAGATGACGAAGCTGCCCGACGGCTCCGACACGGCGGCCCAGGTGCTGGTATTCCTCAGTGTGTCGAAGATGCAGTAGCGCATGCCATCCGCGGCCTGCATGATGCCGCGCAGCTCGAGCGCGTCCCTGCGGACAATCGCTGACGGGTCCTCCGGCGAGGAATCAAAGGGCGAGCCCACGGCCAGTTCGGACGCCGCGGCGAGCGGCGCCGCAAGGGCGAGGATGGCTGCGAAACGTCCCGTCATCGCAATTCGCGCTCCCTCCGCCAGGCCGCGGCCGATTCCGGGCCGGCACCGGCCATGAACTGGTCCGCCTTGGCGAGGACCCAGTCCCTGTCGGCCGGGGGCAGTCCCCTCGCCCACCGCGCCGCGTCGGCCGGCTCCCGGGCCGCCCATCTGCCCGCGGCCTCGACCAGGGCGATCTGCCGGAAGGGCCCCGGTGGCGATGACGCCGCCCATGAGGCGGCGAAGTCGGGCGTCTCCCAGGCCCAGCGCGAGAACACCGCCTGCGCGGTGTCGAACTCCAGCGTCCCGGGCTCCGGCGCGGGGACGCCGGCCAGGATGGCGCCGTAGAATGCCCGGGGGATGCCGTCCGCGGCTTCCGCGAGGACGGCGCGGCGCCTCGCCGAGTCGGGCGCGGCCCTGCCGGCGGCGAGCATCCGGTCCAGCATGTCGCGCGCCATGGGGTGCATGGCCGCCGGCGCCGGGGAGTCGGCCCCAAGGACCGGGGGGAACGCGAGCACGGCCGCCAGCAACATAAGGGGCGCGGCCAGGGGGACGAGGCCCCCTGCCGTGCCCTTCAGTGAACGCCGGTGGGCGGTTTTCAATAGGTGACCGCGTCTATGTAGAACGAGCCGCTGTAGGCGCTGTTGAAGAGGATGCTCACTCCAACGGCCTGGATCGTCTGTCCCGAGGGGGCGCTGACGAAGACCTCGTTCCACGCGTTCGTGGTCAGCGACGAGGCGCTTTCCCACGTGCCGCCGACCCAGGTGTATCCTGAGCCGTACTCGCAGTAGGCCTGCAGGCCGTTGAGCGGCGTGCCGCTCGGGACCCAGACCCACTCCGCGATGGTCTTTCCCGCCGGGTTCGGCGAGGGGCTGTAGACGCCCACGATGCCGGCGGTGTCCGAGCTGAACGTGGCCTTCAGCGAATGCGAGCCCGAGTACCACTCGGTGGTTGAGGACGAGACCGAGCCGGACCCGCTCTGGAATCCCCAGCCCGAGGTCCCCGACTCGAAGTCATAGTTCGTCATGGGCCCGACGCCCGGGCTCGTGTGGAAGGACTCCGCCGCGGACTGGAAGCTGCTGAACGAGCCCTCGCTGTCGACGCCGCCGTAGGACCAGGGCATGTGGCCCGCGAAGGAGTTGTTGTACGCGCCGTTCATCATCTGCAGCACGAAGCTGTAGGGCGTGTCGCCCTTTGCCGCGAACTCCCCGACGACCCCCGGGACGGTCCACCCGTAGTACGAGGGCGTGTGGCCGCTCTGGAGCGGGTTGTAGTCGTACCCGTTCCCGATCATCCAGCCGTAGTAGTGGACGTCCCTGTGGTCGAGGCCGAGGTTGGCCCACCAGTCGCCGACGGTGGCGTCCTTGCCGTTGGCCGTGCTCCACTTGATCGAGGCCGAGCCCAGGGTCACGTTGACCCCGTGCGTTTTCGCGTGGACGGCCGTGGCGATGGACTTAACGAAGGCCTGCATCTGCGCGAGGGTCACGGACTGCGTCGTCGTGTTGGGAGTCTGCGAAACACCCCACTCGGGTTCGTTGATGACCTCGATCACCTTGAGCGCCGGGTAGGTGCCGATCCCGGTCAGGATCGGGTTCAGGGCGTTGTTGATGTAGTCCTGCGTGTAGGTCGTGTTGGAGACCATGTTCGCGTGGTTGTTGTTGAACAGGTCGAAGGACCAGAGCGAAAGGTAGATGTACACGCCGTTCGCGTTGGCCTTGTTCAGCATGTCCTGGAGGTTCGAGACGCAGGTGCTGCTGAGGCCCGTCACGTCGCCATTTGAGTTGAAGGTCGGCGTCGCGCGGCCGTCGCAGTGCAGCCAGATCCGGCAGCAGTTGATCCCGGCGGCGTGCATCGCCGCGAAGGCGTTGTTGAAGTACGTGCCGTTGTAGTTGCTCGTGCCGAAGTCCTCGCCGAAGTCGTTCCACGGGAGGTTGCACCCGTTCAGGTAGGGCGTGCTCCCGTTTATCGTTGCGGCGCGCGCTGTGAGCGCGGCCGCGCACGAGGCTGACAGGATCAAGATGGACTTGCGCAGGTAGTCCCGTAGACGGGCACCGCAGGGTTGTATTGGGGTTTTTCTGGGGTTCATGTTGGATTGGAACCGACCCTAGACAGTCCGGGGCGGTTGGGGTTACCCTCTTAACATCGCCCAGGCCCCCTCCCCGTCGAACGCGGCCTCGTTCAAACTGTTGAACAGGCCGCCGCCGCCGGCTCCTGCGACAGCACCTGCGGGCAGCTGGGACCGGCGTGCCAGAACCCGTCGATGTACGAGCGCACCATGGCCCTTGGGATTCCCCGGACGTTCTGCGTCACGGCGAGGACAAGCGAGTCCACCGCCCGCGCGCCCACCTCCTCGAAGTCGTGGAGGACGCCCGCATAGAATGGGTGCGGCGTCTCGAGGAAGGGGTCGACGAGCGCGACGTCGCGGGGGATGTGCAGGCAAAGGTCCCCCAGCCTTGGCTCGATGTTGAAGTGCGGCCCGAGCAGAACGTCGGGCCGGTGCTCGAGGAACCACGGCTTGAAGCGGAACGCCCTGGGGATGTGCTTCCAGTCCGCGTGGAAGTGGAAGACAGGCAGGCGGTCCCCCGGGGGCAGCTCCTGCTGGGCCCAAAGGAAGCCCATCTTCCAGCGATCCTCGACGAGCTCCGACCAGTCGTGCCCGAGCATGAAGCCCGGCCTCGTGTAGCCGAGGCGCCGCGTCTGCGCGACGGCCTCCGCGATCGCCCGGACGTGGTCGACGGCGGTAGTGTTCAGGGGGGGCCAGACCGGCTGGAGCTCGATCCGCACCGCGGACAGCTTGTCCCAGTCGAACCGCACCTCGGTGGATCCCTTCTCGAAGGAGCTGAGGACGACCCCCGCTATTCCGCGGGCGAGGAGAATCTCGCCGAGGCGGATATCCGTCATGCCGGGGGCCGCGAGCGAGAAGTGCTCAAGGCGGAAGCCGAGCTCCTCGGCGCGGCGCCTGGCGCCCTTCCAGTATAGGCGGTGGTGCCGGATCTCCCCGAGCGGCAATTGCCAGGATGTCACGTAGCCGAGGACCGGGGGATTCGCGCGCCGCCGCCTGGAGTCCCTGTAGGCGTTCAGCGCGTCGAGCATGGAGTCGTGGACATAGCCCATCTCCTTCGCCGCCGACTGGACGAGTTCCCTGGTCTTGCCACTCAGGCGCGGGCTGTTGCGCAGCGCAAGCGAGACGGTGGAGACATGGATGCTCAGGCGGGAGGCGACATCCCTCAGGGTTACGCGCGAAGCCATGTTGATGTGCGGCGGGGACTCGGGGTTCGGACAAAGCGGGGCGCGTGGGGAACGCGCTGGCTCCCGGGGGGTTAGTGGCGGGAGCCTGCCCGAAAAATAAGGCCAATCGGCCGCCGGGCAAGCGCATTGCCCGGGTTGGCCGGCCGTTTGACTCAATTCTGACAAATGCCTTTCGGGTGCCAGTCGGACGGGCTTCTGCGGCGCAGGGTTTGCGGCGCCGGCATGCCTCTGCGATCGCCGCCCGTCCAACCCCGACCGTATGCCGGTCTAGCCGCGACCGGCTACGCCGTGAGAACCATCTTGCCGCGGACCTTGCCGGCATCGACCTGCCGGTAGATATCCGGCCCGTTCTCGAGCTGCACGGCCTGCACTTCCGGCGGGGGCAACTCGCCTTTCTCGAAGGCGGGCACGAGTTCGCGAAGAACCTGCGCAGCCTCCGCGAAGCCCCATTTCAGGGAATCCACGCCGATCAACCTTGATTCGTTGTGGTAGAAATCGACTAGGCTGAAGGTCACCCGCGGCATGCCCCCGGAGGAGATTGCGACCTGCCTGCCTCGCCGGGCCACCGCGGCCAGGCATGGCTCGAACATAGGGCCGCCCACCGTGTCCAGGACAACCTCGGCGCCCCGACCGGACGTGAGCGCGCGGCAACCGCCCGCCAGGTCGGTCGATTCAAGGTCAATCCAAGCGTCGACGGGCAGGGCCGGCGACCGGGAAAGATCCGCCTTTGTCCGCACGACCCCGATCACACGGGCCCCGAGTCGGTGGGCGAGGCGGGCGGCCGCACTGCCCACTGAGCCGTTTGTCCCCAGGACCAGGATCGTCTCGCCACGCTGCAGCCGGGCACCCTGCCCGATCGCCGCGGATGCGGTCAGGTACGGAAGCCCGATGGCGGCCGCCTGGACAAAGGTCAGGCCCTGCGGCATCGTCACCGCCGCCTCCTGCGGCACCGCCACGAATTCCGCATGGCTTCCGTCCCGGGCAAAGCCGAGATCGCCTCCCGTTCCAAAGACCTTTCGCCCCATCCATTCGGCGGGGCCCTGTGCCACCACTCCCGCAAAGTCTCGGCCGGGTGTCCGGGGCAGGGTCGTATCATGCATCTTGCCCAGGACGTTCTTGGTGTCGCTGGGGTTGACGGCCGCCGCCTCAACTTTGACCAGCAGTTCGGAACCCGCCGGGACAGGAACTGGGACTTCCGCGACTGCCAGATAATCGAGTGAGCCGGTCTGGGCAAAACGCAGCGCGCGCATCGGACCAACAAGGCTGGAGTTCGTTGGCCGGTCAAATCCAACCCGGAACGCAGAATCGCCTCAATCCTCCAGCGATGGGACTTTCCCCTCGATTTCCGGCGCTATGGCCGCGGGATCCGCGTTCGCCACGGGGTAGCTCTTTTTCCAGAGGACGGAGCTGTCCGAAACCTTGATGATCTCGACGTCGAGTGTGCGCGATCCGCCGGGATTCTTGATCCCGCCGACAATGACATACTTCGAATGGCCCTTGCGGCCGCGGTCCACGGCGGCTGCGACATCCAGTGACGGCAGTGGCTCGTTTCCGAGCGCGACCTGGCCCTGGTGAGCCATCATCAGGTGCCCGTAGAGCAGCACGAGCGTGGTGTTGGCGAGCTTTGCCTCGTCGGGATTGTCGGTCGGGTCCATGAACGGCTCGACGAGGAGGGCCCTCCCCTCGCCCGCATTCTCGTCCGTGTCGTCGGCGAACGCGTGCGCAATCTCCAGGCCCAGCTTGGTCGCATCCTCCTTGGTTGAGCCGTACTTGTACCTGTCCGCGATCGAGTCGAGCTTCTTGGCGATTTCCGGCGATGGGGCGCCGGTCTCATGCCGGCTCCTGGGGCAGCCCCTGGAGAGGACCATGAAGAAGAGCCAGACATAGACGATGAGCCGAATCCAGCGGGGCTGCCGCTGGATGAACACCTTGGCTGAAAGCAACGCCCACCCGACGACGTGAACCCAGAATTTGACCCTTTGGCCGGGCTCCTCCGTGGGAAAGGCGGGCATCGCCCGCGGGGCCGGTGCCTGCCGGCTTGGGCCGGGGCGGGTCGCCGCCCGCCTTGGCGCCGGGCTCTCGAGGGCGTTCCCCGCGAGCAGACGATTGCAAAGGGCCGTGAGGGACGGCGCAGGCCGGCCGCCAGGGACCTTGAGCCACTGGACCTCGAGGAATTTCTCGGGCACCCGGGCGGCCGATTGGTCGGTGTCGTCAATGACGACGGGCAGGATGAACGGGTGGTCGTCGGCCATGTCGAGCGCCCGCTCCACCGCGAGGCGCCATTCCCGCCGGAAATACCCCTCGCGGCGCGCCTCCGTCTGGGCGGATATGACCGCCATGAAGTAATCGCACTCGCGGATCTGCCTGCGGATCTTCTTGTCCCAGGCGTCGCCCCCTCCCAGCTCGTTCTCGTCGTACCACACGTCGAGCCCCGCGAAGGACATCGCATCCCGAAGCGCGCCCGCGGCCGGCCGGTCCTCCGATGCATAGCTCAGAAAGACTGACGGTCGCGAGGGAGGGTTGCCGGTTTCGCCGCCGCTGGACATTGCGGAAACGAACGTCGGGCCAAGGAAACGCAGGGTCAAGGAACGACTCCTTGGGCGGATGGGCCCCGCGCCGGCAAGGTGGGGTCTACACCTAGTTCCATGGGTCATCGCGGGCCGGAGGGACCCCCCAACGGTCAAATGCCGCAATGAAACACTCCACTGACTGTTCGCCTCGCACCCTCGGCGTCCCCAACCGGCTAGCTGGCGGTCTCGCCCTTCTCTCCGTCGCCATGCTCACGGCCTCCACGGCGCTGGCCGACCTCTCGATCAACATTGGGGTTGAGGGCCCCCCGCCCCCGCCGCGCCAGGAAGTGATCGTCGGCGTCAGCCCCGGCCCGGACTTCGTCTGGGTCGGCGGCTACTGGGACGGCTCGCCCGGGCACTACACCTGGGTCGGCGGCCGCTGGGACCATCCGCCGCATGCGCACGGGCAGTGGTTCGCGCCGCATTGGGACAAGGGCAACGACGGCCACTATCACCAGACCAAGGGTGAGTGGCGCGACGGCCCGAGGCACTGAGGTCCCCCGCCAGGAGGAAGTGCGGGGTCGAGGAACGACTCCCTGGGTAGATGGGCCCCACGCCCGCAGGATGGGGTCCATACCCAGTTTTTGGGGTCTCCCCGTTACGAATGGGCGGGCTTGCGGTCCGTGCGATTGCTATGAATAATACAATCGATTGTTCGCATCGCGTTCCCGGCGCCCCCGCGCGGCTTGCCGGACGTCTCGGTCTTGTCTCCATCGCCCTATTCTCGGCCTCCACGGCGCTGGCCGACCTCTCGATCAACATTGGGGTCGAGGCGCCCCCGCCCCCGCCTCGCCAGGAGGTGATCGTCGGTGTCAGCCCCGGGCCGGGCTTTGTCTGGATCGGCGGCTACTGGGACGGCTCCCCCGGGCACTACACGTGGGTCGGCGGCCACTGGGACCGCCCGCCGCATGGCAACAGCCAGTGGTACGCTCCGCATTGGGACAGGGACAAGGACGGCCATTATCACCAGACCAGGGGCGAGTGGCGCGACGGCCCGAGGCACTGAGGTCCCGGGTTGTTGCGCGCCCGCCGCGCATTTGAAGGGCCCCCGGATCCGCCGGGGGCCGCGGAATCGTCGCCGGAATTTGTGTTGTTCCGGGCGATCCCGGGCGCTGTCCTTGGTCCCGCCGGGGCGCTCCTGCCTCCGAGCCCTTCCCGCGATGAAAGACCAAGATTCCGCCGAACCCTTGCTCATGACCCGGCGCCGCCTCCTGGGCTCGGCCGCCCGCCTCGCGGCGGCGGCCGCCGCCGCCGCGGTCATGCCGCCGAGCGTGCGGCGCGCCTTGGCCCAGGAGCCGCCCCGCCGCGGGTCGCTCCGGGACGTGAAGCACGTCGTCCTCCTGATGCAGGAGAACCGCTCCTTCGACCACTATTTCGGGACGCTCGCCGGGGTCCGGGGATTTGACGACCCGGGCGCCATGGCGCTCTCGACGGGCAAGTCGGTCTTCCACCAGCCCGATCCCGAGAACCCGAGCGGCCACCTGCTTCCCTTCCACCTGGACACCCGAACGACAAGCGCCCAGAGGATCCCTTCCACGAACCACAACTGGTCGGTGCAGCACGACGCCTGGAACGGCGGCAGGATGGACAACTGGCTGCCCGCGCACCGGAAGGTGGACGGCCTGAACGCGCCCTACGTGATGGGGTACCACGCCCGCGCGGACATACCGTTCCAGTTCGCGCTGGCGGAGGCGTTCACGATCTGCGACGCCTACCACTCTTCCGTGATGGGGCCGACCTGGCCGAACCGGATGTACTGGATGACCGGGACCATCGACCCGGACGGAAAGGCCGGGGGCCCGATCATCCGCAATGAGGTTCCCCCGGACGGGTGCGGGTGGACGACCTACGCTGAGCGGCTTGAGAAGGCGGGCGTGAGCTGGAGGGTCTACGAGCAGGACGACAACTACGGCTGCAACATGCTCGAGAACTTCAAGGCGTTCCGGCAGGCCGGGTTCGACTCGCCGCTGCGCATCAAGGGGCTGACGCACCGCCCGCAGGGCCAGTTCGAGTTCGACGCGGCGAACGACAGGCTGCCCGCCGTTTCGTGGATCATCCCGACCAGCACCGAGTCCGAGCACCCGGACTACATGCCGGCGGCAGGCGCCGCGTTTGTCGCCAGCAAGATAGAGGCCATAGCGTCCAACCCGGACGTGTGGGCCAAGACGGTCTTCATCCTCTGCTACGACGAGAACGACGGGATCTTCGACCACGTGGCCCCGCCCGTGCCCCCCGACGGCACCCCCCAGGAGTTCATCGGGGGCCTGCCCGTCGGCGGGGGATTCCGCGTGCCTTGCATCCTCGTCTCGCCCTGGACCGCGGGCGGATGGGTGTGCAGCCAGCCGTTCGACCACACCTCCTCGCTTCGCTTCCTGGAGCAATTCACCGGGGTGGCCGAGCCGAACATCAGCGACTGGCGCCGGCGGACGTTCGGCGACTTCACCGCGGCCTTCCGATTCGGCGAGGGCGCCTCGAGCGCGCCGCTCCTGCCTGGCACCGGGGCGAACTTGAGCCGCGCCCTCTATGAGGCGGACAGCCTTCCGAGGCCGAGCCTGCCGGGATCCGAGCAGAGGCTGCCCGAGCAGGAGAAGGGGCCGAGGAGCCGCGTGCCGCGCGACACTGGGGCCACCTGAGGGGCGATGCGCGGCGGGCGGCCGCGGGTCACTTCTGCGTCGTGCTCGTCTTCTGGATGTCGAACTCCGGCAGGAAGGTGTTCGACTTGTTGTCGCTGCCGAAGACGCTTATGCTTCCCTTCCCATCGGTTCCCGAGGCCATGATTGCGCGGCGGTCGCCGGCGTGGTCGTTGGCGATGAAGAAGCCGCCGTTCGTGTCCCCCGCCGCCACCAGGGTCTCGCCGCCGTCCTTGTTCAGGAGGGACAGCCTGTCCGGCACGAGGATCAGGGTGTAGCCCGAGGCCGCGCCCGACGTGGACACGTACGGGCTGGCGTCCTTGGCGCCGACCGAAAGGGTGACCATCTTCTTCGCGCCGATTTCAGACCAGACGCTGAGCTTGGCCCGCTCGTCGGCCGTCGAGGTGTCGATGGAGACGTTGCCCCCCTGGCTCTGGGCCATGAAGAAGCTGGCGCCGGCGTCCTGGATCTGCAGTCCGGCGCCGTCCGTCCTCGCCGCCACGTCCTCGGTGGCGCCCTTCTGCATGTAGAGCCCGTCGCTCCCGTACGCCGCCAGGTGGACGACCTGGGCCGTGTCGGCTCCCGAGGTGGATTTCAGGGCCTCGCGGCTCTTGCCCGGCCCCGCTGCGATCTCGGCCGTGCCCGTGCCGTCGTTCGAGACTACCTGGATGAGGCCGCCCGCGTCGGGGATTGCAGAGAGGGTCACCACCGCCTTGCCGTTGGAGACGACCTTGAGCGACTTTACGGACAGGTCGAAGTCCCCGGCCTGGAGCGCGCTGGCGAGAAGCTGGATCGTTCCCTTGGGCCCTATGGCCGCGTCGACCTGCTTTGCGCTCTGCCTGTACGCGTCCATGGAGCCCTGGATCGACGCGAGCTGGGCCGCCTGCGACTCGTTCGCGGCCTTCAGCCTGCCGAGCTCGCCCGAGGAGCCGAGCCACCCGATGTCGACGTAGATCTGGAAGAGGAGAAGCAGCGCGGCGATTGATATGGCCGTTATCATCGGGGGGGTTAATTTCATGCGCTATCTGAGTACGGAAAACCATGCGGTGGTTCAAGCATCTCGTGCCATGGCGCCGGCGGCGGCCCAGGGCGCGGTCCGATGACACATCGGCCGGCGCGTGCAGTCTGAAGGATCGATCCCCCCTTGAAAATCCTCCGGTTTCTCCTTAAGTGCCTGGCAACCGCGGCCGCGATCGCCGCCATGGTCGCGGCCGTGGCGCTCACGCCGCCTTTCCAGACCTGGTACGCGCGCATGGAGCTCGACGGCCACGCCTCCCTGCGGGCGTCCCTGGGGTCCCTCTGGGCGAGATTCGGGAAGGTGGAGGTCGAGGACCTGAAGCTGGAGTTCGGCGACGCCGTCCTGACGGTGCCCTCTGCGGAGGCCCGGCTGCCCATCATGGGCGCGATTCTGCACCGCCAGGTCCTGGTCCGGGGCCTCGTGGCCAAGGGATGGACGCTCGACCTGAGCCGCATCCCCGCCGCCGCGGCCGAGCGGGCGGCCGACGCTTTGGAGGAGCAGAACGCAGCGGGAGCGGGGGCCCCGGCGCAGCCCGCTGCCGCCGCCGCGCAGGCGGCCGCGAGCGCCTTCGGGGGGATCCTGAGCGCCTGGAGGCTGCCCGCGGACACGTCCCTTGACGGGGTGGACCTCGAGGGCGACGTGCTGGTCGCACTGTTCCAGGGGAAGGCTCCTGTCCGCGTGCATGTGACCATTGGCGGCGGCGGCGTGGCCGCCGGCCGCGAGGGGGCGCTTGAGGTCGACGCCGAGACGGTCGACCCGGAGACGGGCCCGCTCGCGGATTCCGGCTCGTTGCGCGGGCGGATGCTTGTCGCAATGGAGACGCCGAGGACCGTGGGCCGCGTCGGGATCAACGCGGACGTCTCCGCAAGGAGCGGGCCCCTCCGGGAGGAGCTCACGGTGAAGGCCGCGGCCGGGGCGGACCGCGCCGCCGGCGCGGAGCACTACACGCTCGAGCTGGCCCGCGGCGGCCGCCGAGTCGCCGCGATCCAGGGCGACATTCACATGGCGACGCAGCGGCTCGAGGGAACCTGGAAGGTCGACTTCCTGGACTCCGACCTCGCTCCGTTCATGCGGGGCCGTCCCCTGCCCCCGTTCGTGGCCACGGGCGCCGGCAGCTTCGACTCCGATTCGAGCGTTGCCGAGGTGCACGCCCGGGGCCAGCTGAGCGCGGTCGCGAGCCAGCTGGGCGTCCTTGTCCCGTCGATGGGGGGACCCGGCAAGGCGAGCTTTGTAACGAAATTTGACGTGGTCCGGAGCGGGCAAACCCTCCGGTTCAGCCAGCTGCTTGGCTCCTATTTCGGGGACGGGCAGGTGCTCAACCTGAGGGTGCTGCAGCCCTTCGACCTCGATGAAGGCACGGGCGGGGTGAAGCCCCGGGATGCGGGATCAGACTGGCTCAGCATCAACTTCGGCGGCCTTCCCCTGGCCTGGCTTGGCCCGCTGCCTGGAGGGCTCGCCTTCACCGGGGGCAAGGCGGCGGGCGGCTACCTGGTGCGCGCCTCCGGCGGGGGCTTCGCGGCGCGCCAGATGGTGGCTCCGCTCACCGTGTCCGGCGTGTCCGTAAGCGGGCCGGCGGGAGTTGTCGCAAGCGGCCTGGACCTCTCGCTCTCGATGACCGCGGAATACGACGCGAAGCAGCTGGAGGTGGACGTCGCTCCCCTCGCGATCGAAAGCGCGGGGGGGCGCCTGGCGAGCCTCGAGGCCAAGTGCACGCGGCAGGACGGAGAGCACCAGCCGATCGCGGTATCGGGAAAATGGTCGGCGAACAACGCTGTGATCGCGTCCCAGCCGAACCTCGCCGCGCTCGGCTGGCTACCCGGCCGCTCCGCAACCGGCGACTTCACGGGGAACCTCGGCGCCTCCTGCGACATCGAGGGCAAGGTCGACCTTGCCGGGCGCGATCCGGCCCGCGCGGTCTCCGCGACATTCAACGTGGACTCGGACGGAAGCGGAGCGGTGGACTTCCTCGTGCCGATCAAGATGACCCTCGGCGAAAGCGTGGCGGAGATCTCCGCCGAGGGCTCCTGGGGCCGCCAGAAATCGAATCCGCGCCTTGAGCTGAAGCTGACGAGCGCCGACGCGTCCCTCGACCAGTTGCTCCTGCTCGCCGGGCCCATTGCGGCGGCGGCCGGGGCGTCGCCCGGGGCGACGGATAGGATCCCCTTCTGGGGGGGCTGGGCCGGAAGCCTGAAGGTCTCGTTCGACAGGCTGAGGACGGGCGACCAAGACTTCACGAATGTCGGCGGCAGCTTTGAATTCGACCGCGGGTCGGTGCAGCTGGAGGGCGGCCACGGCGAGGTGCCCCCGAAGAGCATGGCGAGCGTCGAGGGATCGATCACCTTCGATCCCGGCTCGCAGGTGCCCTACAGCCTGAATGGCACGCTGGCGCCCGTGGCCAACCTGGACTCGGCCCTGCTGCTGCCGGCACAGCCCGGCCAGGACCCGGTGATCGAGGGCCACTTCACCCTCGCTGGCACCGTGACGGGCAGCGGCGCCAGCCTTGGCGGGCTCATCTCCAGCGCCCAGGAGGAGTTCCAGCTTTCCAGCTCCTCGGGAATCATCCGGCTTCTGACGACGAACGTGGCGGACGCCATCCCCGAGGCCGCGGAGCCGGTCGCGGACAGCCTCGACACGGTGGGCAACTTCGTCGGCTCGGTCCTCCTCGGGATCAAGGGGCATTCGATCGACCCGTCGAAGAACAAGCTGAGCAAGGCCGCCGAGGCCGTCCTAAGCTTCACGAACCAGGTCTCCGAGATCGAATACGACAAGGTCACGGTCACCGCGGTCCGGGGCCCCGACAGGACGATCCGCCTCGTCGCCCTCGAGATGACCGCGCCGGACGAGCACCTGAGGGGAACGGGCCAGATCGCCTACGCGAAGGGCCTGCCGGTCTCCCAGGAGCCGCTGAGCGTCGAACTGCGGCTCGGCGTCAAGGACATGGCCGCGAAGCTCCTCTCGAAGGTGGGGCTGCTCTCCCCGGACAAGGACGAGCTGGGCTACCCGCTCCTGAACCAGCCGATCCAATTCGGCGGCAGCCTCGTGCGCATCGACGACAAGGCCTGGCACGACCTGCTGGCCAAGGCCGCAACGCAGAAGCCGGCGGAGGCCGGAAAAAAGGAGAAGGCGGGACCATAGGGGCCCGCCAGGCCAGGGCCCCGGCGGGGACTCACTCGACGGGCCGCATCTGGATCGTGTCGATGGTCTTCTTCCCCGCGAGAACGTTGGTGACAACCACCATCCAGTCTCCCGGCTTCACCCAGCCGCGCCGCAGGAGGTACGCGAACGCGCCGCAGATCGTCTCCTCCGGGTCGGGCGTGAACTTGACGAGGAACGGCTCCACGCCCCATAGGAGCAGCATGTGCCGGAAGACCTGGGGCTCGTCGGTGAACGCGTAGACGGGGCACCGCCATCCCCGGAAGGCGGAGAGCGCCTGCGCCAGGAGCCCGTTCCGCGTGAACACGACGATGCCGGCCTCGCCGAGCTCCTGCGCGAGCACGACCGCGGACCTGAGGAGGCGGTCCTTGTTGGTCTTCAGGGGGAGCGAGGAATTGTAGCCCTTGACGGCGCTGCCCTCGATCCGGCCCGCCACCTTCTTCATGAACTGGACGCACTCAAGCGGGTATTTCCCCGTGGTCGTCTCGCCTGAGAGCATGATGGCGTCGGCCGCAGCCCAGACCGCGCCGGCGATGTCGCTCACCTCGGCCCGCGTGGGCACCGGCGACGTGATCATCGACTCGAGCAGGTGCGTCGCGACGATGACGGGCTTGCGGTGGCGGATGCACGCGTCGATGCACCGCTTCTGGATCAGGGGCAGGTCCTCCATGGGCACCTCGATCCCCAGGTCGCCCCGCGCGACCATGATGGCGTCGGAGGCGACGATGATCTCGTCCAGGTTCGCGATCCCCGACTGGTCCTCGATCTTCGAGATGATGCGCGCCGAGCTCTTCATGTCGGAGAGCAGGCGCCGCAGGATGTCCACGTCGTCCGCCTCGCGCACGAAGGAGAGCGCGAAATAGTCGACATTCTCCTCGACGCCGACCGCGATGTCCGCGCGGTCCTTTGCGGTCAGCGCCGGGAGCCGGACCTTCACCCCGGGCAGGTTGATGTGCCGGCGGCTCGTGAGCCTTCCGGGCACGAGCACCCTGCAGTGGATGCGGGCGGCCGAGGTGCTCATGACCTCCAGTCGGATGAGGCCGCTGTCGACCAGGACCACGGTCCCGACGGTTACGTCCTCCCCCATGTGGGGGTAGTTGACGCCGACCGCGATGACGCCGTCCTCGGCCGCGCCCGGAGCGGGAAGCAGGTCGATCAGCTGCCCGGCGACAAGCTCGACGGGCGCCGGGATGTCCCCGGTCCTTATCTCCGGGCCCTTCACGTCCATGAGGAGCGCGATATGGCGCTGGGTCCTGCGGCAGACCTCGCGCACGCGCCGGATCATCGTCCGGGTCCACTCGTCGTTGGCGTGCGCCATGTTGAGCCGGCAGACGTCCACCCCCGCCAGGATCAGCTGCTCGAGCATGGCCTCGCCCTCAGTCGCCGGGCCAAGCGTGAACACGATCTTCGTGAGGCGATAGGCCTCCTTGGGCGTCGAGGCCGGAGTCGGTGTGCTCACGCGGGCAGGTAAGCAGGACTGATGCCGAACACGTGGGGACGGCGGCCGGCCCCCCCTTCCTTCAGATCAGCTTTGCGTCGAGCGAGATGGCGGCCTTGAGGACGCGCGACACCGGGCAGTTCGCCTTCGCCCCGGCGGCGACCTCGGCGAACTTCTCAGCGGAAATCACCGGCACCTTGGCCGTCGTGGTGAGCTGGATCGCGGAGATCGTCCAGCTGGTCTGCGGGTTGTTCTCCAGGGTGAGGGACGCGGTGGTGTTCAGCGTGTCCGCCGTGAAGCCCGCCTGCTCCAGCGCCGCCGCGAGCGCCATCGTGAAGCAGCCCGCGTGGGCCGCCGCAATGAGCTCCTCCGGGTTCGTCCCCACGCCGCTCTCGAAGCGCGAGCCGAACGAATACTGGGTCTGCTTCAGGACGGTGCTGTCGGTGGTCAGGGTGCCCTTGCCGGCCTTGAGGTTGCCGTGCCATTCCGCGGATGCATTTCTTTTCATGGCGGCAAGCAAACAGCGTTTTGAACCCTTCGCAAGGAGGAGCGGCGTTCTCAGGGGAGCCGTATGCCCTGTTCCCCGATCACGATCCGGCGTTCGCGGTACAGGGCGCCGATCGCCTGCTTGAAGGCCTTCTTGCTGACGCCGAAGGCATCGCGGATCTCAGCCGGCGAGCTCGCGTCCCCCAGGGGTAGCTTGCCGCCGGCTGACGACAGGGCCTCCAGGACCTGCTCCTTGAGCGGCGCGACCCTGCGGTAGCCCGCCGGGTTGATGCTGAGGTCAATCTTCCCGTCGGGCCGGACCGCGCGTATGTACCCGTCCAGCTTCTGGCCGGTGCTGAGCGGGCCCGGGAGCTCATTGTGGTAGAGGAGGCCGATGTGCGCACCGCTGACAATGGCATTGTAGCCGAGCGCGGTCCGCACGGTGACGAGGAGCTCGACGGCCTGTCCCTCCGCGTAGGCCGGCGGCGTGACGTTCAGGTGGCGGTTCAGCCTCGTGGTGGCGACGATGCGGTCGGTCTTCACGTCGACGAAGACGTAGGCGACCACCCACTCCCCGGGGCTCACCCGGCGGCTCTGCTCGCGAATCGGCAGCAGGAGGTCCTTGCTTAGCCCCCAGTCGAGGAACGCCCCGATGCGGGGGTTGGTGCTGACGACCCTAAGCGCCGCGAACTCGCCCACGAGCGCATGGGGCGTCTCGGTCGTCGCGACGAGCCGGTCTTCCG
>Ga0302324_100008765_pt1 | contig 21280 bp, 26 predicted proteins | sample Palsa_T0_1_FD_201949 | JGI IMG/M metagenome (GOLD analysis project Ga0302324, IMG submission 201949) | Peat permafrost microbial communities from Stordalen Mire near Abisko, Sweden - Palsa_T0_1 | ecosystem: Environmental > Terrestrial > Soil > Palsa > Peat permafrost | place: Sweden: Abisko...
CAAACCCAGCTTGCTCCGCGCGCGCGGCGTACTCGGCGATCTCCCGCGGGCCGCAACCGCTGTCCGCGGCCAACCCAAATCGATACGCGCTATGCGTCAAGCCGCTGGCTCTGGTGCGATGCTGACCACATCGCCAGGGTAGCGTCAGCACCAGTTCCCAGACCCGTAGATGGGCACGATCCCTGCGGCATTCAGCACCGTGTCACGGGGCCAGACGAGGACACACTCTGCAGGCACCATCCTCGCTAGGTCATGGGCGTGCGGGATCGAGGTGAACTCTTTGCCGAACGCCCATGCTTCGTCAATTCCTGCGACGGTGCGTTTGACCGAAGCGAGTGGTGCCGGGACGCCCTCCCCGTCGTGCGAGGAGGGCGCGGATACTGGCGTGGTCTCTAAAAGTAGTCAGCCCGCGATCGCTGACCCGCCACCGGTCATGGGAGTTGCTTGCCGCCGGTGGCCTGCGCCACGCACGCCGGGGCGGACCCTTGAACGATCGCGTCAAGCATTTGAATTCCGTTGGCGGACCCGTTGGCGGACTGCTCGGCCGCTAGGACGAGGGTGTCGCCGGCAGGGATCTCGTTGGGTTCGATCGTGATCGATTGCGGCGGGCCCGATCGCGGCGGAACCGAAGTGCCCGCCACTCGGTCATGCAGCTGCGGTGGGGCCGACTGCGGCGGGCCGCTGTAGGCCTTGAGCGTGGGTTGCAGTCCGTCTCGATCAGTCGGTGGAGGCGCTTTCGAGAGCACGTGCAGAGCCGCGGTGCAGCCCTGCGTAATCGGGACTGCTCTGGCCCTGACGCCGAACGCGGCCAGCTGCGCGTTCGCGCCCGCGATCCCGGCGATCTGGTTGATCGTGACCGTGACCGTGCCGTCCGGGTTGCTCGTCACGGCAAACGCCGGCGCGGCCGTTCCCGCGGTCAGCGCGAGCGCCGCCGCGGTTCCCACCGCGGCGAGGCCCAGACTCGCGCCCGCCAGACGTCGGCGCCGAGCGGGCCCGCCGGTGGTGGCCCGCCCGGGGTGGGCGTGATCGGCGTGGTGCTCGCGCACGAGCTCACGCCACAGGTTGTCCTCAAACGTGCTCATCGATTCAGTGCTCCCTTCGAAGCCGGGCGCGCGCCCGGAATAGGCGCGCGCGTAACACGCCGCGGGGAACGCCAAGCACCGCCGCGGCCTCCTTCGGTGTCAAGCCAGCGAGGTCGACCAGCTCGACGGCTGTCCGTTCCAGCTCCGGTAGCTGGGAGCAGGCCGCGATCAGCGCCTGCCCTGCCTGCTCGGCATCGATCCTGGCTGCCAACTCCTCGGTCTCGTCTACCTCCAACGCGCGGCGCCCGGCAAGCCGCGCGGCGGCATCCCGGCCGCCCGTGGCCTGCTCGCAATGCTGCGCGAAAACGTGGGTGGCGATTCCGAACAGCCACGAACGCGCCGTGCCCTTACCGGCATCGAAGCTGCCGAACGAGCCGACTGCACGCACGAACGTCTCCGAGGTCAAATCCGCGACGGTCTGCGGTTCACCGCAACGGCGGGCGAAATACGCGGTGACCGCCGCAACGTTGGTGCGGTAGACCCGCTCGAACTCGCCGGGTTGCCGACTCGGCAAGCCGCCCGAACCCGACACCTTCACCTTGGCTTGTGCGCTCATACCACCAGTTGCCCAAATCGCATCCGCCTGTTATGTCGGCAACAGGGCCGGAGCCCGCGCGCAGCTTCCGCGGCCCCGCCGGAGCATAGGACCGCGGTGGGCCGGACAAGGGCGCTGGTCCCACCGGCACCGCGCGCCTAGGTCCGACGCCCGTCAACAGCGTCGACGGAGGTCTCAAGCACTCCTTGTGCCCGAAGTCGTGCCACCGATGCAGACACTGACTCTCGCGGCAGGGTCCTGCCGCTGCTCGGTCACGAAGGGAGGAGTCCGTTGACGTCGGCGCCGAGCCGTCGCTGGTCGTGACGACCGGTCTCGGTTCCGCACCGACTCAGCCAGGCGGGGCCAGTCGTTCGGCCAGATACTTGAGCGAGATCGGGTAGCGGTACTCGATTGCCATGTGGGTGGCGTCGAAGATCTCGAACGAGACATCGGTGACGCCGATCCGCTCCAGGGCGCGGCGGAACGCTTCGGCGCCGAGGTCGAGGAACCATTCGTCGCGCTTGCCGGCGTCGATGTAGATCGCACGCATGCCGCGCAGGGCGTCGGCGTGGCCTGGAACCATCCGGACCGGATCCCAGCGCAGCCAGCGCTCCCAGACTTCCGGGATGAGTTCGCCGATCGCGGGGTCGTACGGGAGCCGCACCGTACCGTCCTCGTCGGCCGAGTAGCAGGCGGCCATGCACCAGTCGTTGAGCAGGCGGCCGTCGCTGTCCTTCGCGAACGCGGGGCGGCTGCGGAACTCCTCCCAGAAGCGCTCGTAGGAGCCTTCGTAGTCGTCACGTAGCACGCGTGCGGTCTGCGGGAACCCGGGCAGGTAGCAGGTCTCGAACAGGGCGTCGCCGGCGTGGGTGGCGAGGCCGCCGAACACGTCCGGGCGCAGCATCGGGGTGACCATCGCGCCGTAGCCGCCGCTCGACTTCCCGGCGATCCCCCGGTGCTGGGGCGCCGCCAGCGTCCGGTAGCGCTCGTCCACCCAGGGGACCACCTCGTCACAGAGGTAGGTGTGGTAGCGGCCGGTCCCCGGCGAGTCGAGGAACTGGCTGCCGCCGAGCGAGGTCCAACAGTCGACCCAGACGCAGATCGTCGGGGGCGCCTCGCCGGCGGCGAACAGCTCGTCGGCGAGCTCGGGGAAGTTGGGCCGGAACGGGGACCGGTTGCGCCACATGTCGAGCTGGCCGGTGAGGCCCTGGATCATGTAGACGGACGGGTAGCGGCGTTCGGGCTCCGCGTCGTAGCCCGGCGGCACGTAGACCCATAGCGGCCGCTCGTAGGGGTCGCCGAGCGGGTTGTCGCGCAGTGCCTCGCTGGCGAGCAAGTGCTCGTCGAAGCGCCCCGCCGGCTCGCTTCCCCACGGCTTCATCGGGCCGGACTCTAGCTCGGCCGACCTCGCGTGCCGGGTTGCACGGGATCGTCCGGACGTTGGGCACGCAGGCGCACGCAGCTCACCACGACGTTGACCGGTGAGGGACGGATCACCGCGTGGAGGCGGCAATCCCGGGTTCGCGCGTCCCCAGAACGGCGGAGATGTTCAGTCGCACGTAATCGAGTGGGAGGCTGACCCCGGCGACGACCGCGCCCGCAAATGGCTCGCGCTGCTCCTCGGGTAGCCGAGCGAGGTGCGCCGCCAGAATCGACGTTGACACGAACGCGGCCACGTTCTCTGGGTACGTCGGGCGTTCCTCCAGCCAGCACCGGATTGCCGTGAACCCAGCCGCAATCAGGCGCTGCTCGGTTTCCTGCGGCGATGCGAAGACCCAGGGCGACCAGCCGACCAGCTTAGGTGCGCGATCGCGCGAGACTGCGTCGATGACCTGACGGACGCGATCGATGTTGCCCTGTCCGCCGCATTGGACCTCGAGCACGCCGCCGGGCCGAAGCGTCTGAGCCAGTCGTGCCCAGAGACGATCATGATCGGGGACCCAATGCAGCGCGGCCGTCGAGACGACCACATCGACTGGCTCGTCCAGTTCGATATCGAGCGCGTCCTGGCACCAGACCTCCGCCCGGTCGCCGAGTCGCGCACGTGCCAGCGCCACCATCTCATCGGAGGCATCGACCGCGAGCACCCGGCCGTGCGGAACCAGCTCCAACAGCAATTCAGTGACGCGGCCCGTGCCGCACCCGACGTCCAGAATCGTGCCGTCGCCTGCGATGCGATCGAGCCGCGCCAGGACCTCCGAAGCCCATGCCTGCTGCGGCTGGCTTGACTGGTCGTACGTACCTGCGTCCCAGGGGATGCCCACCGGGGCATCAGGCTACCTCGTCGACGGTCGCAACTCACACTCGGGCTGGGTCAGTGATCCGGTGGCCGGGAGGCGGAGTCTGCGCCGTGATCGTGTTCGTTCGTTGGATCGTGTTCTGGCCGATGATCATGTACATCTCGATGGGCTCGATGCCCAGCGAGCACCCGACGGGTGCCAATCGCCCCAACCAGTTCGTCGGTTGACCTGTGATGCTGCGCGCGCGGCCGTTGCTAGGTCAGTCAGTAACTGAGACACGCGACCCCTCGAGAGAGGCCGAGCAGCAGTTCACAGCGATGGTTAGGCGCGCGACGCGCGCGATCCGGCCGTGGGGGACTAATGGATGACGTAGTGGTCGATCTGGCCCAGTAGCGCCTGAGTCGGTCGGGCGGCGGGTCGGACCGTGGAGATTGCGACTGACAACGGCCACATGAGGCCGGGGTGGTTGAGGTTGACGACTCGGACGGCGTGCTGGTCGAAGGCCAGTGTCCGGGGAAGCACCGCGATTCCGAGGCCATGCGCGACGAAGTCTGCGGCGGCCCTGACGTCGAAGCATTCGAGGACGACCTCGCGATCGGTGCCGGCATCGGCGAACGCTTCGTCGACGGCGGTGCGGGTTCCGTAGCCGCTGGGGAAGTCAACGAATGGCTCGTTGGCGAGCTGTTCGATCGCAATTGTGGACGCGTCCGCGAGCCGGTGCGAGACCGGGACAACGAGCTCGAGCGGGACTCGAGCGATCTCGCGGAGGTGGATCCCCGGTCCGACCGGGTCCGTCACGCCGACGAACGCGACGTCCAGTCGACCGCCGGCGAGGTCGTGGAGAAGACCGCGGGAACCTGATGGTGAGACGATCAGCCGGAGCTGCACCGCGGGATGCCTCTGATGAAAATCGCCGAGCAGAGCGCCGAGCTGAACCTGAGTGGGCGTTGAGGTCAGCGTCCCGATGCGCAGCGTCCCGCGAAGCCCGCCGACGACGTCATCGACGGCGGTTCGCGCGGCCGAGACCGCGGCGATGGCTTCTCGTGCTCGGGGTAACAGCGCGACACCGGCGTCGGTCAATGTGACCTGGCGCGCCCCGCGGGTCAGCAACGCGGCGCCGAGCTCGCGCTCCAGCGCGGCAACAGTGTTGGAGATCGCGGATTGGGCGAGGTTGAGCTGCAGCGCAGCCGCGGTGAATGTGCCCTCCTCCGCGACGGCCACGAAATAGCTCAACTGCCGAATGTCCATGATCTTCGGCCTCCACGACCCGAGTTGGTGTCGAACTGAGATCATCGCGCGATCGCGGGCGCGTTGCGATCAGCGCGATGAACCGGCGGCCGGCTCTGGCTGCTGGTCGGATCCCGTCGCCTGCGCGTAGCCGGCCATCGTCACGGTCGCCGCAGCGAGCGCGACCGACAGCGAAAGCCACAGACCGGTCTTGACCAACAGTGCGCCCGTCAGCGCGCCTGCCAGCATCGCGATCACTGCGGCGGCGCGTCGCGGCGACGAACGCCGGGCGCCGGATGTTCCGGCGTCGGCGGCCAGTCCGGTCAGGGTGAGGGTCAGCACTGTCGTGGTGAGGTCCGGGACACCGAGCGAGCGGACCGCCGCGTTGCGGACGCCCATCGCTGCGGCCAGAACGGCGATCAGGATCCCGCCCGCGATCGTGCCCGGTGCAGGAGACACGCAGAGCGCGTAGATCAGCGCAGCCGCGATCAGCACGGCCTCACACGCCAGCGCCACCGTGAGATGGCGAGGGCGCACGGCGCCGAATCGCGTCTGGATCCGACCGCCGATGAAGGCGCCTGCCAGAAACGCCGCAAGTGACACGATCGGCGCGAGCACCGGAAGACCGCTGCCGCCGGCGAGACCAAAGCCCAGGAGCACGACATTGCCGGTCATGTTGGCCGTGAACACATGTCCGAGACCCAGGAAGCTGACGGCGTCCACCAGTCCGGTCGAGAACGTCAGAGCGAGCAGCGCCCGCGCCAGCGGGTGGCGCAGGTGCGCAGCGCCCGGACCCGCCACAGCGTCAGATGAGGATGCAGAAGATGACATCTCAACACCCTGAACCGAGCATCCCGGTAGCTCAATGCCGATCGCAGATACCTCTTGTCGGCAGCCGCGATGGCAGCCCGATTTCCGGGGCATGCTGGCCGGTCGCGCGGCCGTTCCGGACGCAACGGCCCAACGGGCCGGCGTCAGCTCAGGCTGTTCGTCCGCTTGCGCGACGGGCGCGTGCGGCGCGCGAGCTTCTCAGCTTGGGTGATCTCAACCTGGCGGGCTCGTTGCATGAAGTCCTGGATCGCGAGCAACTGGTCCCGCGTGTAGCGCCGGAGCACGCGTCGCCCGGCCTGGACCATGACGCCGAATGCCTGGTCACCGACCGCCAGCGCGCTCGGGGTCAGTGAAACGATTGTCTGGCGGCGGTCGCGGTCGTTGCGCGTTCGGGTGGCGTGGCCGGCGGCGACGAGGCGGCCGATCGCGGTCGTGGTCGCTGCGGGGCTGAGCCCGACGCTGCTCGCGAGCTGTCCGGCTGTGAGTTGGCCGGCGACCTGTAGGGCTTGGATCAGTCTGAGGTCGGTGCGATTGACCCCGAACGCGCCGGCCACGGCTTCATCGACGATGGCGGTGGCGGTGCGAAACGCGCCCACCGCCATCGCGACCTCATCGAGCAGCGCTTGACGACTGGGCAAATTTTTCTCCGCCGGGACTTGTTTCGACACTCGAACTAGTTTACGCTCCCCGTAGATCGTTCGACTGTCGAAACAAAATATGCAAGACCATCCCCAGACAAAGGAGTAAGGAAATGCCCGATCGCGTACTGATCATCGCCAACGCACTTGTCGCCAACGCCCGTCATTCGCTGCCCAAAAGTCTGCGCCGGGACGACGATTACGCCCGCGAGGTGATGGTCGTAGCTCCCATGTTGACCACGCGACTGCAATGCCTCACCTCAGACATCGACGCCGCACACGCCGCGGCCGAACAGCGACGGCGCCAGATCGCCGCCGACATGAGCACTTTCCGGACCCCGCCGCTCACGACCGTCGGCGACGAGAACCAATTGCTCGCGGTCGCCGACGCCCTTGCGACCTTCGACGCCGATGCCTGCGTTGTCGTCACCCATACCCGCGAGCATGCCAACTACCACGAGCATGGTGTGCCCGAACAGATCTACGATCAGTTCAGGTTGCCCACCACCGCCCTGACGGTCGACACCCATGGTCGCATCGTCGGCCACTACGGCCTGACCTAGAGAAACCGTGGCGGCGGCCGGGAGGTCGCCGCCGAGCTCGTGCAGGTGGCCGCGGACGGCGTGCCACCGGTGCCGCTCGGCGACCACCTCCCGCAGCCGGTCGGTCTCACGCAGCCCGGCGCTGCACGTAGGACATGGCCGACCGCGACCGCGCGGCCGAGCGCTGCGGCAATCGCGGCCTCGACCTGGTAGCGGCGGTGGCGCGGTTCGTCCGACTGCAAGGCGAGATGAGTTGGCGAGCGAGCCGGATCGCCTCGCCGGGCCAGGTCGACCCGGGCCCGCGTGGCCGGCTGTGTCGACGAGATACAGCACGCGCAGCACGACGGCGAGCTCGCCGGGCTGGTCCAGGCGGCGCCGCTGCAGGGCTCGCTTGGCCCGGCTGATCCGCTGCGCCATCGTGGCCTCCGGCACGTGGAAGGCGTCGGCGATCTCCCGGTCCGCACCACATCGATCGAATCCCTCGACCGCACATGGCGAGCCCAATTCATGTATCTGCGGCGGCCGTCGGCGCTCTCGTCACCAGATGCAGCGCTTGCCGGGCGCGCGAGCGAGGGCAAGGGGCGGTTTCCAAGGGGGCAGGCAATGTCTGAGATCGGCAGCGAGGTGTGGCAATGAGCAACCGCAAACGTGAGCGCCGCTTCCGAGCCGCCGCGACCGCCAACCGGCCGCTGGGCGTCAGCGTCGAGCACTATCCGGCCGGGAGGGCACCGCGGACCTTCAGTCCGGGTGATTTCAGCCTCCATCGCGCGGCTGCCACGAAGGGCCGTGACGGCGCCACCACAACACTGGGGAAGCTGATCCAGGCCGGTGAGCGCACCCGGTACGGGAACTCCGACTACGCGCGATGGACGCATTCGGCGTTGATCGTGTCCGAGGACGGCGACATCTGCGAAGCGCTCGAGAAGGGCGTTACCCGGGACAACATCAGCAAGTACCGCGGAACCGACTACTTGATCGTGCACGTCGTCGCATCCGACGTTCAGCGCCAGTTGGCGTGCGGGTTCGCCGAGAGCCGGGTGGGTGACAGGTACGGCGTCCTGAACTTCGTCGGGCTCGCGATCCAGTCGCTCTTCGGCTGGAATCTCTCAGTGCAGATGGACGGCCAGTTCATCTGCTCGGGCCTGGTCGCGCGCGCCACCGAGAAGTACATCGAGGCGTATCCCCGTAGTCCTGAGAACATGATGCCTGGCGACCTTGCGTTCTTCTGGGGCGCCGATTCCGAGGAGCCGCTCCCGGCCTTGGGGTTCTTCGGCCAGTGTCTGAACCTGCTCGTCGCGTTCGTCGACCTGTTCCGTAAGCACACGGGGGACCCCGCTCCGGACCCAGGTCAGGTAACTCCGCCGGCGCGAGCGGCGGCTGCATCCGAGCCTGCCGAGCGCGACGACCGGGTTACGACCAGGACGTGAGGCCGTGCGGCTTCGACGCGGATTGCCGTTCGAGGTTGCGGGACAGGCGCGGCGATCGACGGAGCGCCAGGCCTGAAGCGGACGAGCGGCTGGTCTTTAGCTGTCGCATTCATCGGTCGATGAATGTTCTGTGAACTCGGATCGCCACGCGGTGAGGGCAGCCGTACTGCGGGTCGCTCCGTTTGCCGGGGCGTGTTGTTTGGCGTGGTTCGTGGTGCTGGTGGGCTCGTCGGTCACGTGGTGGGAGTACTGGTCCTCGCTGGCGCTGGCGTTGGCTGCGGGTGGCACGGCGCTGTTGGCGATGGTCGACCGTCGGTATCCCTGGCTGGCGGTGGTGCCCAGCGCGCTGTTGCTGCTGGCCGCCGTGGGGTTGCTGCGCGACAGCGTGGGCGGGATCGCTTCGGGAGCCGGCGCGTTGGCGATCCTTCCGGTGTTCCAGACCGCTCTGTACAGCCATTCGCGGCGAGATCTCGGCGTCGTGCTGCTCGGCGTGGCGCTGTTTTTCGTGATCCCGATCTGGCTGGTGGGTCTCCCCGCCTATCCCCAGGCCCAGTACCGCACCGTTCTGCTGGCGGTCGCGGCGGACGCGATCATCGGGTTCGCCACCCAGGCGCTGGTCGCGCGGATCCGGGACCAGGCGTGGGAAGCCCAGGGCCGGGAGCGGATGCTCGAGCAGGTCACCACCGTCGTGCACGGACTGTTTGACAGTCCCCAGCCGCGCCAGGACACGTGTGAGGCGGCCATGACGATCGGCAGCGCTCTGTCAGCGGTGCTCTATGAGCCACGGGCCAACACCGATGAGCTGACCTGCACCGCGGCCGCGGGAATTCGATCCGAGGTGCTGGCAAGTGTCGTGCCCCGCCGCAGTGCGGCCTATGAGGCGATGCGCACCTGCCGGCCCATCTTGATCACCGAGAACGTCGGGGCGTACGTCGGACTGGTCGACGTCTGGATCGCCGAGGGCTGCCCGAGGTCGCTGCTCTACCAGCCGCTCGTGCGTGGAGACAGGTCGCTGGGGGTGCTCATCATCTGCTGGCCGGACCACGTGCGGGGCAAGGGCCCGCGAGCGAAGGTGGTCGCTCTGCTCGCCCACGAGGTTGCGGCGGTGATCTCCCGCGCAGACGCCCTCGATCATCTCAACGACGAGGCACTCACCGACGCGCTGACCGGTCTGCCCAACCGCCGAGCCTGGGAGCGGCACCTGCGCCAACTCGCCGCCGCCGGGCAGCATTTCGCGATCGGCATCCTTGACCTCGATCATTTCAAACAATTCAACGACACCCAGGGGCACCCCGCCGGCGATCGCCTGCTCAAAGAAACGGCTGCGGCGTGGGGCGATCAGCTCCGCGCCGGCGACTTCCTGGCCCGGATCGGCGGCGAAGAGTTCGGGCTCCTGTTGCTCGACTGCGGGCAGGACACCGCCCGCGAGGTCGTGGACCGCCTGCGCGACCAGGTGACCCACAGCCAGACGTGCTCAGCTGGAATCGCGATCAAAGCGCCCGAGGAAACCCCCGACGCGGCGGTCGAACGCGCCGACGCCGCGCTGTACCGGGCCAAGGCCGAGGGACGCGATCAGTCCACACTGGCCGCGACCGACGACCTCGCCGGGGCACGGCCAGGTGCCCACACCAGCTGACACTTCCGCGTTTTTCGCCAGATCGTCGAGGCCATCCGAGCCGCCGCGTCGGCCACTCCATGACCGGCCCTTATGACGCCGGTCAGCGGCACGTCTTCGCGATCGGTGCCGTTCCCGACGGTCCTTCAGGAATACCCCGGCAACGGCTACTTGAACTGCTCGACCATGCCCGACCCTCCCGGGAACTCAGGGTAGCTTCGCTCTAACATGCGCCGGGTGCCCCGAGCCTCCGATACGTCGAGTTTGTCGCTGTGGTCTGAGAACTCGGTCCTGTCGATCGCGTCGCAGGGCTCGGTGCTCTCGATCGGGTCTGTCGGCTCGGTCCTCTCGATCGGCTCGATCGGGTCGGCCCTGTCGGTCGGTTCGATCGGGTCTGCCGGCTCGCTGCTGTCGATCCTTTCGTGCCTGTCGATCGGTTCGATCATGTCGTTCCTCGCGCGCTGGGGCGTCATGAGCTCCGGCACGCGGTCCTGACGCCGTCGCGGCGACTCCGATACCGCCGTGGCTCCGTCGGATCGCGGCGCGCTCGGATCATCAGATCGGACGCCGGCCAGCCACGGCCGGAGAGACTCGCCCACACCGTGTCATCATCATGTCTACAGCGCGGACCCGGAACATGACGACAAGGAGCAGACAGATGGCTACAACCGAGAAGGCGATCCTTGCGGGCGGCTGCTTTTGGGGTGTTCAGGACCTGGTTCGCAAGCTCGATGGCGTCACCGCTACCCGCGTTGGCTACACCGGTGGCGACACGCCCAACGCGACCTACCGCAACCACGGCTCGCATGCGGAGGCGATCGAGATCCTGTTCGATCCGGAGCGGATCTCGTATCGGGACCTGCTGGAGTTCCTCTTTCAGATCCACGACCCGACGACGAAGAACCGCCAGGGCAACGACGTCGGGGCGAGCTATCGCTCGGCGATCTACTACGTCGATGACGAGCAGCGCCGGATCGCGGAGGACACGATCGCCGATGTCGACGCGTCCGGCCTATGGCCCGGCAAGGTCGTCACCGAGGTCGTGCCCGCCGGACCGTTCTGGGAGGCGGAGCCCGAGCACCAGGACTACCTCGAGCGCTACCCCAACGGCTACACCTGCCACTTCGTCCGTCCGGGCTGGAAGCTGCCGCGACGGGCACAGGAAGTGGCGCACTGAGCTGACCCGCGGCTCTACGCCCGATCGGCCCGGTCTGCGTTTCAGGCGGTGCACGCAGACGAAGTCGCCGACGCACACCGGCGGGCGGTGCTGTCCGATGTGTCCACGGCCCGCCCACCGTTGCTCCCGCTATCGCGGCGAGGTGCGCGCCGGGGCGACCGGCTCGTGCCGGCCAACGTAGCGCGCGAGGAGCAATGCTGCGAATGTCAGCGAGGCGATCAAGGTTGCGGCGATCCCGCTGACGACGGTCAGGCCCGAGACGAGTATTCGGGCGACGATCGCGGCCAGCACGACGGCGAGCAGCCGGGTGCTCACGCTCAGCCGTCGCATCTCGCGTTCCCAGATGTCGTGCTCAGGGTCGATGCCGCTCGCGTTGCGAGCCGGTCTGTTCAACAGGGCCTCGGTCGGCCTTCGGCGGTGCTCACCGCCACGCGGCGGTGGTGAGGAATGGGAGCGTGGAAGTCAGCCCGAGGATCTCGAACCGGCGTTGCACGGCACGGGGGCCCGGGGTGATCACCAGACGGACGTTCCGCTGGGTGCAGCGTTTCTGCAGTCCGAGAACGACGTCGATCGCGCTTGCTTCGATCAAAGTCAGCTGGCTGAGATCGAGCACCACGCACTCAGGGGAGCGCGCGCACACGCTTTGGATCGCCTGACGGATCGCGGGTTGCGCCGCCAGGTCCCATTCGCCGCCGAGCGCGATCGTCGTGGTGGTGCCCTGCTCGGCGATCAGAATCTCAAGCTGGCCGAGGCCGCCATCCGCCATCTGGTCAAGCTCGGTCGCGGCCATCGGTCGCCTCCACGCGGTGGTTGCCGTGTCGTGGAAGGATCGATCGCCCCGCTAGGGAAGCCTCGACCGCGTGTCCGTGTCCGTCGCCAGTTCCGCGCGTCGTGCTCCGCGATGACCGAAACCAAGGCTACCAGCAGCGATCTGCCACCAGATCAAAAGGCAAGATTTCCAGTCTGTCATACTCAGTAGTGCAGCTCGGCGCCGACGATCGCGCGCGAAATGCATCTTGCGCTTCCGGCGGTTCGCCGTCTTTCCCTCTTCCCGGCGTTAGACCACTCCAGGGAAAGGCGAGAACAGGTCGGCAATGACGACCGAGACCGGACCGGAACGCCAGTCCAACAGCACGCTGCCCGCAGCGATATCCACCGCGATCGTCAGGATGATGCGCGAATACACGGGCCGTGGGCCGATGAAAGCCCGCACCACGATCCGCGACAACGTGGTGTTGGTCATGCTCGAGCAGACATTGACCAAGGGCGAACAGGTCCTCGTCAGGAAGGGACGCGGCGAAAACGTCCTTGCCCTGCGCCACGAATACCAGGAAGCGATGCGCGACGAGAGCAGCGACAAGATCGCCGAGCTCACCGGACGAGAGGTCACCGCGATGATGAGTGCGAACCATCTCGCCCCTGACCTCGCCGCCGAGATCTACGTCCTCGACGGGCCACCCGATTTCAACAGAGGCTCCTCCACGCCGCCCGGCGGTTCCCAGCAACCTGGGCGTGGATCGCCCGCGTGATCGCCCTTGCGCTCCGGTAGTCCGTAGGCTAGGGGCCGGTCACCTCGATCACGGCGACGGCGATGGGGCGTACGCCGGCGTCTGCCCGCCCAGGCCCGGACGGGCGCCCGGATCCGGGACGACCAGGCCACACGGTTTCAAACAAGGAGACGATCATGTCCTCACGGGGCAAAAAAAAGACCACGTTCGCCAAGCTGAACCGCGAGACCAAACTGCGCGAGCGTCGGATCGAAAAGAAGGCACGCAAGGAGGCACGACGGTTGGCTCCGCCGGAGCCCGCACAGGACGCCGAGATGATGCCCGAGGGGATCATCGAGCCGGTGACCGCAGGGTCGATCGAGGCCGCGCCGGAGGAAAGCTGAATCGCTAGGAGCCGACCGAACTGGGGCTCGCCTGGCGGGTCCGCTCGCGCCTGAGCACGCTCAGCAGTTCCTCGTAGGGACCGGCAAGATAGGCGTCGTCGCCAGCCGCAAAGCGGGTGTCGCGGCGTGGCGGGTGCTCAAGCTCGTAGTCGTTGGCCCGTCGTCCGATCGCGATCACGCGGACGTGGGCCGATAACTCGCTCATCGCGACTCCCGCCAGGCCGCCTCCGGCCCCGACGCGCAGCTTGGCGATCAGGAACGGATGGCTGCCGACGTAGAAGCTGAAGAGGACGTCGAGCCCGAGGGCGGCCCCGACGAACCAGGGTGCGGCGATCGCGACCGTCGACCACACGTGCCGGAACCCGAACGAGTCCTCGAGCCGGCTGCCGAGATCCCGGTCGAACACGCGGAGGATCACGGGCACATCGGCCCAACGCTGGCCGAGCCGATCACGGACGGCCAAGGCGGTCTCGATGTTGGTCATGTCGTCCGAGGTCACGATCGCGACCGACGCGGCGGTTGCGAGGTTCACCGAGTCGAGCGTCTGGCCGAGCGTCGAATCGCCGAGGACCAGCGGCACGCCGAGTTGGCGCACCTGATTGAGATACCGGTTAGCTTCGTCTCGTTCGACGACCACGACGTCGCGATCCTGACGCAGCAGCCCGTCGAGCACTTCCATCCCGACGGAGCCGAGGCCGACCATCACGACATGTCCCCGCATCCCCGGGATCTGCGCCTGACCGAGCGACTGGGCGATCCGGCGGCTCACCAGCATGTTGGTCAACAGCGCGAAGATCGTCGTCACCAGCGTGGTCCCGGCGAGGATCAGGCAGACGCCGAAGACCTCCAACCACACCGGCTGGGTCGCGAACGAGAAGTCGCCGAAGCCGACGGTGGCGATCGTCTCGACCGTGAAGTAGATCGAGCTGATGAAGCTCAGATCGCGCTTGTTCGTGCTCTGGTAACCGAAATGGATGATCAGGGTCGAGACGACCAGCAGTCCCAGCGCCAGGCCGAACGCGATCCTCAGGGAGCGGTCTGAGTCGCTCATCAGCGCTCCGACGAAGCGACGGGCGCTTCCGGCCAGCCGTGCGCCGGTGCTGCGCCGCTGCCGGCCGGCGGTCAGACGCGAGCCGAGCCCGACCGCGTCGAGCTCGCCGGGGGTACCGAACAGCGTGACGCGATCTCCTGCGTGGACGCGGAGATCACGCCCGGGACAGACGATCGGGTCCTGCTCGGCGTCGTTGATCACCCCCAGTGGCACGAGGCTGCCGTAGAGCTCGCGCAGGGTCGCGTCGCGTTGCACCCCGATCTCGGCGGTCACGAAGTCGGTCCCGCCGATCGCGATGTCATGCGCCCGGCGCTTCAGGCACGCCTCGATCACCGACGGGGCAAACAGCGTCGCGACGTCCAGCACCGTCGTGACGCCGCTGATCTCCTCGACCGCTCTGGCAACGGCGGGGTTGTCCAGGTGCGCCACGAGCCTGACGTCCGCCCGCAGATCGTGCACCAGCAGCACCGTCTCGAGCGTGCGCAGATCCGTTGACTCGATCACGACCACGGCCTCGGCGGCCGTCACGTTCGCCTCGAACAACGCGTCGGACAGGCTTCCGCGCCGCTCCACGATCGGGATCCGCCAATCGCGGACGATGCTGGACTGCCGCTCGCTGACGGTCTCGTCGTCGATCACCACGACATCGGCGCCGGCCAGGTGCAGCTGCTCGACCGTTCTCAAGCCCACGGCCTGGAGACCGCAGACGATCACGTGTCCGCTCCGCTCGAGCCGCTCGTCGACATCCGGGGCCGGCCGGCCGTCGCTGCCGCCGTCTCCTGGCGCCGCCGCCGACTCGTGATCGCCGTTCATCTCTGGCACGTGATGATCGTGTCGTGCCGTTGCACAGCTTCGGTATGGCCAGGTGGCGCAAGATCCGGTCTCCGAGATGGTGCGAAACACTTGCTGCGTGGACAACCGCCAGATCGCCGACCGCCTGGATGCCTTCGCGATGCTGCTGGAGCTCAGCGACGCGAACCCGTACACGACCCGGGCGTATCGCCGCGCCGCCGCCGGTATCCGCGCGACACCCGCCCCGATTGCCGAGCTGGTACGTAGGGGCCGGGTGCGCGAGCTGCGGGGCGTCGGCTCGGGGATCGAGTCGCGGCTGCGCGAGCTGCTGGAGACCGGCGAGATCGCTGAGCTGGTCGAGCTCGAGCGCGAGCTGCCACCCGACCTCGTGGGGCTCGGGCGCTACCTCGGCCTGACCGCGAGCCGCGCGATCGAGCTGGCGCGGACGTTGGACGTGCGTACCGCCGAGCAGTTCCGCGAGGCGGCGGCTGGCGGCCGTCTCCGCGACGTCCCGGGGATCGGTCCCAAGACCGAGGCGCGACTACTGGAGGCGCTCAGCCGAGAGCCGGACCCTCGGGCCCGGCAGGGCCTGCTGCTCGACCGCGCGACCGATCTGGTTGAGGGCATCGCGTCGGCGCTCGGCGGACAGGCCGCCGGGGACGTGCGCCGGCGACGCGATTTGTGCGAGCAGCTGTGCGTCGTCTGCGGGGCGCGGGAGGCTGCCATCGTGCTCGATCGGTTCGCCGCGCTGCCCCAGATCGTGGCGATGATCGAGCGTCAGGATCGGCGTGCTCTCGGGGTGACGGTCGAGGGGGTGGCGGTCGAGTTGCTGGTCCCCGCGCCGGCACGGTGTGGCACGGAGCTGCTGCGCGCAACCGGCACGGACGCGTACGTCAGTGCGCTGGAGCCGTTGCCCGAGCGGCCCGACGAGGCGGCCGTGTACGACGCGCTCGGCATCCCCTGGTGCCCGCCGGAGCTGCGCGAGCTGCCGTTTCGGGGGGAGCCGCCCCCACTGGTCGGGCTGGAGGCGATCCGCGGCGACCTGCACTGTCACTCGACCTGGTCTGATGGGCGGTCGAGCATCGAGGCGATGGGGCGCGCGGCGCGCGAGCGTGGCTATGAGTACCTGGCGATCTGCGATCACACGCCCGCCGTCGGCGCGGTTCAGGGCCTGGACCCGGATGCCGTTCGCCGTCAGGGCGAGGAGATCGCGGCGGCCAACGAGATCCTGGCGCCGTTCGTCGTGCTACGCGGGATCGAGTGCGACATCCTCGCCGACGGCCGGCTCGATCTTCCCGACGACGTGCTCGCAGAGCTCGACTGGGTCCAGGCGAGCGTGCACGGCGGCCAGCGGATGCCCGCCCGCGAGATGACCGAGCGCGTCTGCGACGCCCTGCGTAACCCGTACGTCAGCTGCCTGAGTCATCCGACGGGCCGGCTGCTCACCCGCCGTCCCGAGAACGCCGTCGACCTGGAGCAGGTCTACCAGGTGGCGGTCGAGCAGCGGGTCGCGCTCGAGGTCAACGGGCTGGCACCGCGTCTGGACCTGAGCGGTGAGCACGTGCGCGACGCCCTGCAAGCGGGCGCGCGGGTCGTCTGCTCGACCGATGCGCACTCGGTCGCCGGCCTGCAGAGCATGGCCCTGTCGGTGGCCACCGCACGACGGGGATGGGCGACCGCCGCGGACGTTGTCAACACCCGCTCGCTCGACGACCTGCTCTCGCGAGGGTCGCGGTAACGCGGTCGATAGCTCACGAATTGGAGCGACACGGTGCGGGCTAACCCATCGCCTTCATCGGGTGCATCCCTGCGTGGCTCGGGACGACGAGGCCGGGCAGCTGGTGCGGCGCGGCGAGGAGTCCCACGGCGAGCACGCCAAGCACGGCGGCCGTCACGAGCCGCGCGCGCAGAGGCCATGCGCTGGTCTTCTCGATGGCAACGAGTGCGGCGATCAGCGCCATCCAGGTCAGGCTCATGATTCCCAGTGCGAACAGTGCCGCCATCAGCGCCCATGAGGAGCCGATGCACCACCCGCCGCTGCGTGCGCCCGAGGTCAGCGCGGCTGACCAGCCCTGACGCGAGACACCATCAAGGTCCCGAAGTTGTCCTCGGCAGTGGGCCAGGCACGCGCGCTTGCACGGGATCAGCTGGTAGGCGCTGGCGGCTGCGAGCACGCCGCCGGCGAGCCACCGGCCGTCATCGTTCCAGGCCAGGTTGCCGGCGAGCAGGCCTTTGCCCAGTTCGATGACCCCGTATGCGGCGACGCCGGCGGCGGTCCAGGCGAGCAGGTAGCCACCGGCAAACAGGAGCCACCGGCTGGCCCGACGCCTGCGCATCAGTGTCATGTATGCCGTGAGCGTCGGAGCGAACGAGGGCAGCATCATGGCGGCCATCATCAGCGCCCAGGTAGCGGTGAACCAGCCGAGCGTCCCCAGGTCGGTGCCGGGACTCGCGTCCATCCCGTCCATCCGCTCGACGGTCCACCACCATGCCAGCCCGGCGGCGGCCAGTAGCCCCGTGACCACCTCCGGGTGCTTGCGCGCGACCTGCAGCGGCGTCACGTGCCGGCTCCCTGGTCGCGGGCGTGCTCGTACTCGTCATGTCGGCGCAGCCACCACGGCTCGCCGGCGCCCTCCGCGCGGCCCCTCGGCGTCCGGTCGAGCAGCGGGTAGAAGGCCATCCCGATCTCGAGACCGCGGGCGGTCGTGACGTAGGTCCGGTAGACCCTGCCGTCGGAGAGCGCGTACACGCTCAACCCCGGTCCCTCGGACACGTACCCCGCTACATCCGTCCCACACATGCGCGCGTGTTGCTCGACCGTCGGCGGGATCTTGCCCGCCAAGAACGGCTTCAGCTCCTCCTCCGTGGACTGGAAACCGAGATCACGGTTGAAGTCGCTGCCGCCGCTCGAGACCCAGTCGATGCTCCAGCCCATCCGCTCCCGGTAGGCGAGAAGCTTCTCGAGCGGCGCCCGGGAAGCGAGCAGCAGAGTGGTGTCACTGGCCTGGAGGTGGACGACCTGGGGATCGAGCGTGTCGGTGATCGCGGAGCAGGCGGGACAGCCCGCTGCCCAGGACCGCCCAAACATGAAGTGGTAGACGATCAGCTGGGAGCGGCCATAAAACAGATCGGCGAGGGCCTTGGGGCCCTGCTGCGTCGCGAACCGGTACTCGTTTTCGACCGGGACCCACGGCAGCTCACGCCGCTTTCTGGCCAGTTCGTCGCCGCGGCGGCTGAGCTCCTTCTCCTGCTTGAGCAACTCGTCGCGTTCCGCCTGCCATTGCTCCTGCGTGCCGATCCTGTGCTCCAACATTGAATGTGCTCCCTCTGTCCGGGGTCAACGGCCGAGCCATATACTTAGCAAAATGGCTAACGATACGTTCAGCGCCCTCGCTCATCCGCTTCGGCGTGAGATCGTCGAGCGCCTCAGCGGAGGCCCGGCGACGGTCGGGGAGGTGACCGGCGACTTCGAGGTGTCGAAGCCGACCATCTCACGGCACCTGCGCATGCTGGAGGAGGCAGGCCTCGTGAGCCGCGTGATCGTTGGGCGGACCCACCGGCTCGCGCTGCGGCCTGAGGCACTGGCCGAGGCCTCGCATTGGATCGACAGCCAGCGGGAGCGCTGGGAGCGCCTGTTCGACGTCGTTGGCGAGTACCTGGAGGAACAGAAGGTGCCATGGTGAGCGACGAGTTCGAGCATGTGGTGACGATCGAGCGGACCTTCGCGGCTTCGGCCGAGGACGTGTTCGACGCCTGGACGAGCCCCGAGGTGATGCGGCGATGGTTCCACTGCAAGCCGGACTGGGGCACGCCGGAGGCCGAGGTCGATCTGCGGGTGGGGGGAACGATCCGGGTGGCGATGCGCAAGCCTGACGGCACGGAAGTGCACGCCCAGGGCAACTACGCCCTGATCGACCGGCCACGCCGGTTGGTGATGACCTGGACGTTCGACGACGATCCCTCAAACGAGCAACTGATCGAGCTCTCCTTCTCGGAGGCACAGGGCGCGACCACGGTGCTGATGGTCAACAGCCGGATCTCGACCGACGAGCGCCGCGGCTCCCAGGATCAGGGATGGCGCGGGTGCCTCGACGAGCTCGAGCGGATCCTCACCCCGTGACTCGCACCCTGCCGTGGGATATCGCGTTCACCTGCCGTGAGCGATATCCCAACCGCGATCTGTGTTCGGTGCCATCGCGGTCAGGGCTGCTGTGACACGCGCACTCGGCCGATGACCGTTTCATGCTGTCTGCTCGATGCCTTAGGCAACGGTGGCGGTTGCCGGCGGCAGCCGCAGGTCCACCGGAGTGCCGGGGTCGAACTCGCCGGCGAAGCTGCGACGGTGCAGCTCCGCGGCGTCGACGCCGTCGCGCCACGCCCTCAGCAGCCGGTCCGGATCGACGTTGACCCCGATCGGGTTGACCTCGAACTCGGTCGCGGTCCGCATCCACTCCGTCGACGCCGACCAGTCGCCGAAGTTGTCGGCCTGGAGCTCGACGCTGTTGCCGTCGGGATCGACGTAGTAGAGCGATGTCGTCATCCCGTGATCGAGGCAGGCGTGCGGGAGCATGTCGTGGCCCTTGAGCCGATCGTAGGTGTCCAGCAGCTGGCCGATGTCGGCGTACTCGAACGCCAAGTGGTGCATGCCGGTGTGCGGAATCTTCTCAGGGTCGTCGCTGAGCGCCGGATGCGCGAGCAGCGCCACGCGGTGGTTGGCGCCATCGTTGGTCATCCAGGCGCCGAACCGGCTGTGGTGGTTGATCGTCATTCCGACCGTGGTCTCGTACCACCGGATCATCTCGTCGACGCGGTTGGTCTTGAGCGTCACGTGGTGCAGGACGGGGTGTGGTGTGACCTGGGTGCTCATGCCCTCGTTCCTCCGCTGATTCCGGGCGCAGCGTACAACGTCGATCCGCGCTCGGACTACGCGGGCTCCCATCTGAACCCGTCCGGGTCGGTGAAGGGCACGGCATCACTGCCGATGATGATCCGGTGCGAGCCGTTTCCGTCCGGGGGGACGCCGGCGTCCTTGGCCAGGCTACGCCGTCCGTAGAGCGCCAGCTTGACGGGCGCCGACGGGGTCTCGAATTCGACGTACTTGCGAGGGATGCTCTTCGCCACCGCCAAGCCGTGCTCGACGTAGAACCGCTTGCTCGTGGCGATGTCCGCGACGCCCAGCAGGAGCACGATCTCGTCGATTTCCCGGGTGGGTGGACCGGTGTCCTTCTTGGACGACGTGGCGACCTTCCAGATCGTCCCGTCCGGGGCGCGTAGGACACCGCCGTAGCCCCAGAATCCCCGCTTGGCGGGCTTGAGCGGTGCCGCGCCGGCGTCGAGCGCGGCGCCGATGAGCTCGTCGACGGTCGCCGGCTGGGACACCACGAGCGATAGCGTGAACCCGCGAAACCCGGTCGTCGACGCGTCACAGGCGCGCACGCCCAGCCAACTGCCCAACCCGAAGGCGGCGGCGTAGAAGGCCTGTGCCAGCGTCGGGTCGGGTACTTCGAGGGTGACCGACGTGATCGAGCTGACGGCGGGTACGGATGTGACGGAGGTCATGGCGGATCCTTTCCAATTGCTCAGGTCTCGATGATGCGGATCATGTTGCCTGCGGGATCGCGGAAGGCACAATCGCGGACCCCGTAGGGCTGCTCGGTTGGCTCTTGGACGACGTCGGCGTCGTCGGTCTGCAGCCGCGCGAAGGTGCCGTCAAGGTCCTTCGTCGCCAGGATGATGTGGCCGTAGGTGCCCTTGGCCATCATCTCGATGATGGTGCGGCGCTCGTCGTCTGTCACGCCGGGATCGGCCGCCGGCGGCGTCAGGACGATCGAGGTGCCGGGCTGGTCGGCGGGACCGACCGTGATCCAATGCAATCCGCCGTATTCGACGTCGTTGCGGACCTCGAAGCCCAGCGTGTCGCGGTAGAACGCCAGGGATGCGTCGGGGTCGGTGTGCGGGAGGAAGGTCGTATGAATAGTGATGTCCATGGGCCGTCATGCTAAGTGGGGTTCGGTGACCGGCGCTTCTCGATTCCTGATCGGTGTTGGTCACCGACTGGCTGCGCATGACGGCCTCCCGACCGATGCGGGCGCGGCCCGATCGCGCATGACTCACCGGTGCGGGCTGAGCGTCAACAGCGCCGCGGTACCCGGTGCCAGCGTGACCGCGTAGGCGCCGCGCCGGGGGGACACGGTCAGGGGCCGTGGCGCGGCGAGGACGCCGTCAGAATCCG
>Ga0302324_100008767_pt1 | contig 21278 bp, 17 predicted proteins | sample Palsa_T0_1_FD_201949 | JGI IMG/M metagenome (GOLD analysis project Ga0302324, IMG submission 201949) | Peat permafrost microbial communities from Stordalen Mire near Abisko, Sweden - Palsa_T0_1 | ecosystem: Environmental > Terrestrial > Soil > Palsa > Peat permafrost | place: Sweden: Abisko...
CCCTGGTTTCTATCGAAGCGATGATTGAGCGCTTGCAGCAAACCAAAGACAAGCCTGTCGACCTTACGGTGATGCGCGGCGACGAGACTTTGAACTTTCGCATGACCCCGGTACTGGCGAAGACCGAAGACCCGAAGGAGCAGAGATACCGGTTGGGGTTCCTCAACAAGAGCGAGACAAAAGTGACCAAGTTACCGTTCGCCCAGGCGCTGAGTCTTTCGCTCGAGCAGAATAAGAAATACTCTCTGCTCATTCTGGAGTTGGCCAAAAAGATTGTGCAGCGGAAGGTTTCACTACGCGCCGTTTCCGGCCCGATCGGCATCGCGCAGGATGCCGGCTACGCCGCGCAGCAAAAGGGCTGGACGCCGCTGCTGGAGTTGACGGCGGGGATCAGCCTGAATCTCGGCATCATTAACCTGCTGCCCATCCCCATTCTCGACGGCGGCGTCATCCTGTTTCTATTGATCGAAGGGCTCATGCGGCGTGACGTCAGCCTCCGCATCAAGGAGCGGGTCTACCAGGCGGCCTTCGTTTTCCTGGTGCTGTTCGCCGCCATGGTCATCTACAACGACCTGATGAAGACTTTGCCGGGGCTCATGGACCGGCTGCCTTGATATTCCCACGCCTGAAAGCGGGGGATTCTAGTCGCCTTACGGCGACCTTAACTGGTTCAACCAAGATTGCTGGCTATCGCCAGACTTACATCTTGCCCGCAGTCGTTTAGCGTCTCCACGTATCCCTAGGCGACGAGTTGTCTTATGCATCTAGCATCGACTTGGGCTAGTGTGCTGTCCCAGCCAATTCTTTACAACGGCGCACCTTCTCTAGGATCACGTCAGCAGTGGCCTTCCAGGCGAACGGCTTGGGCGTATCGTTCCAGCTTGCAAGCCACGCATAGATGGCGCGTTCCAGTTCTTGAACAGAGTGGAAAGTGCCGCGCCGAATCATTTTGTCCGTAATGAGCCCAAACCACCGTTCCACCTGATTGAGCCAGGAACTGCTGGTGGGTGTGAAATGGAAGTGAAACCGGTGGCGTTTCCTGGGCTTGAGCCAACGTTGCACGGCGGCGCTCTTGTGGGTGCTGTAGTTGTCGAGAATGAGGTGGATGTCGAGTTCCGGGGGTACTTGGTGTTCTAGTTGATGGAGGAATTTGACGAACTCTTTGCCGCGATGGCGCGGCAGGCAACTACCGATGACCTTGCCGTTGAGGATATTGAAGGCGGCAAACAGGGTTGTGGTTCCGTGCCGCTCGTAATCATGCGTCTGGCGTTCCGGTAATCCCGGCCGCAGGGGCAGAAGAGGAGCGGTTCGGTCCAACGCCTGGATCTGGCTTTTTTCATCGACGCAGAGTACCAAGGCCCGGTCTGGCGGGTCGAGATACAGGCCCACGACGTCCCGCACCTTGTCTTCAAACTTCGGATCCTTGGAAATCTTGAACTTCTCGACCCGGTGGGGCTGGATGTCGTAATGCTGCCAGACGCGCTGTACCATCATGCGCGACACACCCAACTTTGCGGCCAGTACGCGGACGCTCCAGTGCGTCGCGTCGGCCGGTCGAGTCTTCAAAGTGGTGTCCAGAATCTTCTGCTCCACTTCCGGGGTGAGCGCCCGGCGTGAGCGCTTGCGGGTTTTCGATTTGCGAATGCCCTCGATCCCACGCTCGGTGAAGGCGACTCGGGTTGCCAGAATGGTCGGTCGGGACAAGCCGGTTCGTTGCGCGATCGAGTAGTTCGACACGCCCTGGCTTGCCAGCAGGATCACCTGGCATTTGCGGGCCGTCTTTTGTGGCGTGGTACCGGCCCGAGCCATCGATTCCAATTGACTTTTCTGGACCTTGTCGACCGGCAGAGCAGTGGCGCGAACGAACATGCCCTATTGGATCACGAATTCGAGATATTGTAAATACTTAAATGGGACGGGACACTAGCTTGGTTATCGCTAGCCCAACGATGCTGAGCGACAAACTATCCAGCACAGAACAATTTAAAGCAAGCAAAATCGTCGGCTTATATCCCCGTGCCTGAAGACGGGGGCTTTACGCCAACCTCTGGCAAGCGGTTCCCCTGCCGCATAAGAGCGGTCCTTCCGAGCTGGAAGTTCCCCAGGCCGCCGACTGTAGCGGCGATCGAGGAAGCACCCCAAGCCGGGGGCGCTAGTGCGAAAGCGTCCGCGACGGCGTGGCCGACCTCAATTCAGAAGATCGATCTCTTCAGAAGAAGCGATCGAAGCGCCCGCCCCGCTCTCTCAGCATGTTAAAATAAGGCTTCCCATGGCTATGATTCCACGCAGGAAAACCGTAACCACTTTGGTCGGGGGCGTTCGCGTAGGTTCGGATGCACCGATTGTGGTGCAATCCATGACCAATACCGACACTGCGGACGTGCCCTCGACCGTCCAGCAGTGTGCAGCCCTCGCCCGCGCCGGCTCGGAACTGGTGCGCGTCACCGTCAATAACGACGAGGCCGCCGCCGCCGTTCCCCGCATCGTCGAGGAACTCGACAAGCAAGGCTTGCGCGTGCCCATCATCGGCGACTTCCACTACAACGGGCACCTCCTGCTGACCAAGTATCCGGAGTGCGCCCGCGATCTGGCGAAGTACCGCATCAATCCGGGCAACGTGGGCATCGGCCGCAAGGACGACAACAATTTCCGCACCATGATCGAGGTGGCGGTGAAGTATCAGAAGCCGGTGCGTATCGGCGTGAACTGGGGCTCGCTCGATCAGGCTCTGCTCACCCGCATGATGGATGAGAATTCCCGCCTCGACGATCCCAAAGATGCCCGCGAAGTCACCATGGAAGCGATGGTAGTGAGCGCGCTGAACTCGGCCGATCTGGCGCAGAAGTTCGGCCTGCGCCCCGACCAGATCATTTTGAGCGCGAAAGTCAGCGGCGTGCAGGATTTGATCGACGTCTACCGTGCGCTGGCAGCACGCTGCAACTACCCCCTGCACCTCGGCCTCACCGAAGCGGGCATGGGCGCGAAAGGCGTTGTGGCGTCAAGCGCTGCCCTGGGCGTGGTGCTGCAGGAAGGCATCGGCGACACGATTCGAGTTTCGCTTACGCCGGCGCCTGGAGGCGACCGCACCGAAGAAGTGCGCGTGGCACAGCAGATTCTGCAATCCATGGGGATTCGCAGCTTCACGCCCCAGGTTACGGCCTGCCCCGGCTGCGGACGCACCACCAGCACCTTCTTCCAGGAAATGGCCGAGCAGATTCAGGCTTACCTGCGCGAACAGATGCCGGCCTGGAAAGGCCGCTACGTGGGCGTTGAAGAAATGAAGCTTGCCGTCATGGGCTGCGTGGTCAACGGCCCCGGCGAATCGAAGCACGCCAACATCGGAATCTCCCTGCCGGGAACCTTCGAGGAACCGAAGGCCCCGGTCTACGTGGATGGACGCCTGTTCACCACGCTCAAGGGGGATCGCATTGTCCGAGAGTTCATCGAGATCCTCGATGAATATGTCGACTCACACTACGCGGCGCGTGAAATGAAGGAAGAAGTAGGCGCGCGAAGTTAGTTAGGGGTTCGCAGTTCGGCATCGACAAGCGTATCAGCCCGCCGGCAAGAGCGTTCCGGAACGACACTCTCAGCCCCTTGCGCAACTCTCACGCTCAACGATCTCGCCCGCTTCTGCTATTGCCCACTGAGCATAAAGATCGGAGGCTGCAGGGGTGAGCCGAGGGTTTGTGAAGGCCCGGCGTATGGCGCGGGCAGGTCGGTGACCAGCGTATCGGCGGGAGCGCCGCTGCCGCCGTTGTTGGTATTGCTGTCGGTGGTGTTGATGTCGGCGATGGCACCCCCGTCACACAGGCTCACATAGACGTGGGTGCTGTCCGCAGAGGCGGTGGTGAAGACGCGGAAGCGCGTTGCGCCAGGCGCGTAGACCGCAGGCAGGACAGGCGAAGCGCAAGCGGCAACCGGCGGCAAAGCGTATTGATTCGTCGCAAAGGGCCCGGTCGGGCACGTGGTCCCGCTGCAAGGAGGGGACCAGGTCAGCAACGTCAGGGTTGGCGCGCTGGGATACTGGACCGTGAGATTACTGGCGGCAAATACCGTAAGGCCTGGGATCAAACAGGGCGACACGTTCACAGTCGGATCCGGGCAGGGCGATGCGGACGATGTGATCTGGTAGCTAGCTACATAGAACCGGCTGCCATCCGGCAGAGCCGTCACCGAAGTCGGCGAGCATCCGGCGGGACACGGAATTGAACCTGAGGCAAAGGAAATGGCGCCCAGTTGGATCGGCGTGTCGTTGGCTCCGCCGGTGTCAGAAAACACATAGACCATGCTGGTCGCAGGATTCGTCACATAAAGTCGGTTCAGATACGGATCAAAGAAAATGAAGTTGGCCCCGGCGCCGACCGAAAGACTGCCCGTAACTGTGTCCGTGGCCGTATCAATAGTCACCAGTTGCCCGTCCCCTTGCGTGAGCACGTAGACTTTCTGGCTGTCGCCGCGAGCCACCACCCACACCGGGGTGATGCCGGTGAACCCGGCAACGAGCCCATTCGCGGTGTTCGGGGACAGAGACGTGGTGTTCAAGGTGCTGACGGAATTGCTCCCTTGGTTGGCGACATAGAGCTTGAGGCCATTCGGAGTCTCGGCCAGGCTAACGGGATGTACTCCCACCGCCACGCTGTTGCTGACCACATTCAGCATCGTGTTGATGGCCGAAACCGAATTGCTGTTGTAGTTCGCCACGTACATAAAGCTGTTCTGCGTGCTGTTGAGGAATACGGGCTGCGGGGGGAATGCCGCGGTTCCACCCGAAGCTGCCGCCAGATCGGGGTTCGGGTTCGAGTAGGTGATGGTGGTTCCGCTGTTCGATAAGAGGGGAAAGGCACCGTTGTACGCGTTTTGGTTGCATGCGGGGGCTGCGCACCCGGGAATGACCACATTTGAGATGACGATGGTGTAGCCGACCGGGACATTGTTCAAGGGCGCACTGAGCGTAGCCGTGACGAGATTGCCGGACTCGCTGATCGCGGTGATGCTCGAGGTCGGGGTAGGCAAACTGACTGCCGACACGGGGCCAAATCCAGTCGAGGTAGTGGACTGGACGGCCGTACTAAACGACGATACGGCATCGAGGCCGCCCTGGACACTGCCCGCATTTGCGACAAACAACTTGGAATTGTTGGGGAGAATGGCCGCGTGAGTGGGAGTAAGGCCACCATTCGGCGCATCGGGGCCGTTGATGGGAGTTTCGGCGAGGAGCGTGTCTCCAGAAACATCAATCTGCGTGGCCCAGCCCGGATAGTTGGGGACGTTCGTGCTAATGGCAAAGACCGCATGAAAATTGGCCGGAATCGGAGCCGGTTCCACCGGACATCCTGGAACCGCGCCTTGCGAGCAAGGAATCACTACCGGGCGGTATACCTGCCCGCAAGCCATCCATAGCAGAGTTAGAAACACCATGGCGGCCAATCGGCCCACACGTCGAAGACTCATCGACACCCCAAAAGAATTCTGGCTCTACGCTGCGAGGAATTAAACATTCTAACGGCTGGCCACGATCTGCGCTAGTCAGTCAGCCGCGCCACGCAGCCCCGTTCGGTTCCGGTTTCAGTGCTCAGGAACGCTACGCTGTGGGATGCGCATCTTCGAACACGAGTTGGAAGGAGGAACACGGCAGGTCTCAGGTGCTGGGTGTTCGGTCTTCGGGTTTTGCCCGGGACCTAACACCGGAGTTGATATAATTCAGCCGCTTTCGAACTCACACAAATTAAGAAAGGGGAGAAAATGAAACGCATACACTTCGTGTCAGCGTTCGCGGTTATGTTGTTCGCAGCGTGTTCGATGGTCGCCCAGGAAAAGCCGGGAACCATCGCCGCGATCGAGCTTCAGAAACCGAAAAACGGGATGGTGCCGCAATATGAGGCTGGGCGCAAGCAGAAGGCAGCCTGGCACAAGCAACAGAACGACCCGCAACCGCTGTTCGTATGGGAGATACTCACAGGCGCGGATACTGGAAACTACATTGTGGGGCGGTTGGGGCAACACTGGGCCGATTTCGACAAGCCCGCCATTCCAGACGAAGCCGATCTGGCCCAATTCCAGAAACTTGTGGGCGGCTACGTGGACTCAGTCACCGCCTTTTACTATGCGTACATGCCCAAGGTAAGTAATCCAAGCGATGCCAAGGTGCCCAGCAAGTTCCATGATTCCATTCACTTTTACGTGCGTTACGGGAAGGATTCCGATTTTCGGTCCGCTATTGAGCGCGTTCACGAGGCCGCCGAGAAAACGAAGTGGCCGGTGAATTACTACTTCTACGCGCTCGCGAGCGGTGGTGAGACAGGCGTCTACTTGCTGGTTCTGCCGCGCAACAGTTGGGCTGATTTCGAGGATAAGCCAGACGTGAAGCCGTTCCGCGACATGCTCAAAGACGCATTCGGAGCGGAGGAGGCGGATTCCATCGTGGATCGAATTGACAAATCGGTGGAGAAAGAGACGAGCCAAATCGTGCAGTTCCGCCCTGACTTGAGTTATCTGCCCGGAAAGTGAAATCGAGGCGCTGGCCCGTCGCCAAAAACGGGCCTTCAATCCATCCGAGCGGCCGTTCCCTGACTCTCTGGAGTTCCCTCTCTATATCGAATACGGATACTTGTGCGACTCAAGGACATCAGAAAGCATCCCAGCGTTTCTCGCGATGGCGCTCGTACCAATACCAAAATAGACATCAGGGGCAAGCTCCACGCGCGGATTAAAAGTCGCAACCGCTGGGTAGGCAGATGTTCTGACACGGGATGGGAAGCAGACAGATTCGCTGCTGCGAAGTTAACAAAAAAACATTCTGGCCCAGAGCTAAGCCCTGATCTTGCTCTACCGGCCGCGCCGCGACTTGCCGCCCACGGCGGCGGTTGGCTCCTCTGACTTGGCGGCGGTGGCCGCGGGCTTTTTCTTGCCTTCCATCTGTGCCAGGCTCTGCTTGAGAGCAGCCATCAAGTCGATGACGGGAGCCAGCTTCTTAGGCTTTTCGACCGCCGCGACCTCCCCGCCTTCAAGCTTGGTCTCAATCAGCTTCTTCAGATTCTCCTGGAAACTGTCTTTGTACTTCTCCGGATCCCATTCATCCGCCAGCGCTTCGATGAGCTGGTGCGCCACTTTCACTTCAGCTTCTTTCAACTCCACGTCAGGCGCGCCAAAGCCTTCGACCTTCTTCACTTCTTCGGCGTAGTACATCGTGTGTAGCATCAGCCCGCCTTCGTGCGGACGCAGAAACACCGTGTACTCGCGATTGTGCATCGTGATCTTGGCGATGGCCACGTACTCGCTTTCCTCCAGAGCCTTGGTCAGCAGCGCGTAAGGCCGCCGCCCGGCTTCTTCCGGCATCATGTAATACGAAGACTCAAAATACACGGGATCGACGTCACCGGCCTTGACGAACTCAAGAATCTCCATGGTCTTGGCCGTCTGCGGCTCGATCTTTTTGATCTCGTCCGGCTCGATGATGATGTATTCGTCCTTGCGAAACTCGTAGCCTTTGACGATGTCGCTGCGATCGACGACCACATTTTCGAGCGGACAAATATATTGCTGCTTCACCCGCACTTTGTCCGTGCGATGCAGCATGTTGAAAGAGATGCCGCTGCTGCGGGCCCCCGAAAACAAGCGCACCGGCATGGAGATGAGGCCGAAAGTTAAGTGTCCAGACCAGACGGAAGAAGCCATAGTTTCCTCTCTAGTTCACGCACGTCCCAACATCTCTGCCACGATTTGCCCCTCCGACCAAGCGAACGGTTGGCGTAAGCCAATCCATCGGCACGTGGAGGAACCTGCTCTCTCTGGGCAACCCCGTAACCCTGAGCCACGCAAGCCGCCTAACCTGCCCAGAATTGCGAGTTTAGCCTACAACCGAAGCTTTGGATGCACAAATCGTAAGGCAGGTGGAACCGAAATGCGAAGCCGGAGGGGATGGGGTCTGGCCGCTGGAAGCCCTAGGGGTTGTAGTTAACCCAGCCGGTTCCGGTGCTACCGGTCGATGTGCTTCAACGCCAGCGCACGCATGAGCAGGGCTTTTTCCTGAGCCTGGATCCGCGGGAACATCCGGCGGTTGTCTTTCCCCGCCATTCTCGGCATGGGAAGAACCGGCGGCGTTCCAGTCGGTCACCGTCTTCTTGCGTCCTCCGCGCGCCGCCGATCATCTGTCAGGAAACGCTCTCGACGCAGAGGACACAATGACCGACCTGCGCTATCCTATCGGCGAGTTCGCTTACGAAGGCCCAACCACCCCGGAACAGAGACAGGAACTGCTCCACAATATCGAGCAAGCGCCTGGCCGCCTGCGCGAAGCCGTGAAAGGGCTTTCGGAGCGGCAACTGGACACGCCTTACCGTCCCCAGGGATGGACCGTGCGCCAGGTCGCGCATCACGTTCCGGACAGCCACCTCAACGCCTACATCCGCTTCAAGCTGGCCCTCACCGAAGAGGAACCGACGATCAAGCCCTACGCCGAAGACCGCTGGGCGCGGCTGGCGGATACCCAAGCCACTCCCGTGGAAGTCTCCCTGGCGTTGCTCGATTCACTGCACGATCGCTGGCTTCGTCTGATGCGATCGTTCGAGCCCGACGACTGGAAGAGAACTTTTCGCCATCCAGAACGTGGAGTGGTGAGTCTAGAGATGAATTTGGCCATTTACGCTTGGCACGGCCGCCATCACGTCGCTCACATCACTTCGCTGAGGGAGCGCAACGGCTGGTAGCGGCGAGTTTCTAGTTCCGGGTTTCTGGTTTACGGTTTTGAGGGAAATGCATCAACGATGGGAGGCTGGAACGAGAAACCGGAAAGTGGAAACCCGAAACTAGAAAACTGTTTTCCTCGGTCATTCGTCCAGATCATTTTGGTTATCTTTTTCCCGCCAAAAAGGCGGATACGATTCTCATGTGACCACTTTCCAGTTAGCACCCTCAATTATTTCGTCAATGAATCGCGTCAAAGTGGATCATTCGGGGTGAGACCGCTGTTGTCGGCTGGCTGACCAGCGCGTAGCCCAGCTTTTTCATCAGCTGGCCAAATTGTGCTTCAATTTGCTGCACGGATTGCGGCGGCAGAGCCGACCTCACGAGTACTCGCGCTGCCTCGTTTCCTCTTCTTCACCGGCTTGCCTCCGCTCGTCGGTCGGTGCCGAGCAAGGGTAACGAGCTGGACGAACTGTTTCTCGGTGGGAAACCGGCTCAGGTCTGGGCCGTATTCGCTGAGTACCGCCTATTACCGCCAAATCGCGCGCCGCACCGGGGTAGACGTGGCAGTATTCGCCTCGGCACGGAAGCTGGCAACCCTGATCTACCGCCTGCTTCGTTGGGAGCAGCCTTATGTCGATGAGGGAACAGCCGCATACGAAAAGCGATATCAAGAAACTCGCTTAAGAAGCCTGACTGCTGCCGCCAAAACCTCGGCTTCCAGCTTACGCGTACAGCTAGCGATCTTAACCCGGCTTAACTCAGGTTTAACCCTGGCAACCAACTGTTACAGAAAGGAGCCAGTCACAGACCAACTCCTTATGACCCAACTTTATCCTCCCACCACTGCTGCCGGCACCAGACACGCGCAAGCCTCTGCCGCGAAGCGGCATCGTTCAAACCGGAAACTGGAAACCCGAAATTAGAAACTGTTTTCCTTGGTCATTCGTCCAGGTCACTTTGGTCATCTTTTTCCCGCCAAAGTCGGCGGATACGATTTTAATGTGACCACTTTCCCGTTTGCACCTTCCGGTTTGCGGCCCAGCTGGCTTCGAGCGTCGGTTTTCGCGCTCCTCGTCTCGGCGTCCTTCGCCCAGCAGCCGCCGCCGGTGGCGCCTGCCACCCCGGAACCGACATCCACGGGAGCGGAGCAGCCTCTCGGGACCGTGGCTCGGAACTCCAAGAAGCAAACCTCCGAGCGGGCCAAGAAAGTGATTACGGAAGACGACATGGACGCCCTTGCAAATACGCTTCCCCGGCTACGCATGGAGGGAGCGGAAAACGCCGACGAAATCATTGCGGCGATCGGCCAGTACAAAGCGAGCCACACCTTGGAGGAAACCGCAGCGGTAGTCGAGGCTTGGTACGAGAGGTACGACCAAGACTTAGCCGCCGCGATTCAGCAAAATCAGGTGGTCAACACCCTGCGGGAAGAAAACTTAAGCAATGGGTCTGAACTTTGCCGTGAGAGCGGCGACTACCAGAGCTGCGAGCAGAAGCGCCGGGCCGAGTATATTGGGGTGCGGCATGATCAGTACACCATCCGCCGCAATATCGCGCTAGAGGTACGAATTCAGCACGTGTTCATGAAGGTCCGCGCTGGCATCCTGCGCTATAACCTCCGTTACGACTGGTTCAAGGTTCGCACGACCAACGGTATCGACACATTCTAGAGCTTCAAGAATGGTTTCCGGTTTCTCGCTTCCGGCTTCTGAGGGGCGCGGCCGCTACAGTTCGTCGAAACCGGACACCGGAAACTTACTCCTGCGTCATACCCAGCTTCCACAACAAATAGCTGCTCGCTTCCCGCAATACTGCATAGGCGCGTTGCCCCACGCTGTGCGGCTTCGAATCCGGTCGTGGCGCCACATACACCGGACCGACACCTTCGTGCTCCAGCAATTTCTTGATGCGGAATACGTGATAGGCATCGCTGACCGCCACGCAACTGTGCAGCCCGTTGGCCCGCATAATCACAGCCACGCGCACCGCCGATTGAGCGGTGTCGGAACCCTGAGTCTCGGCAATCAGGTTTCGCTCGGGAATTCCGTGGTGTTCCAGATAGTCGCGACCCACGCCGCCTTCGCTGAAACTGGGGTCGGACGCAGCACCTCCGGTGGTAATGACGATGGGCGCGATACCCCGGCGAAAAAGATCGAATGCATGATCGAGCCGCGCGCGCAACACCGGCGAGGGACGGCCGGCATACTCCGCTGCACCGAAGACGACGATGGCGTCTGCCGGGTGCAACTCCTCGAGCGATCCCTCACGCACAATGCGAACCGCGCTCAGCGCGAGGAACGCAGCCAACCCAGCCAACGCCAGAACGCCCGAGCGCAGCAGCCAGCGGCGTCGCGGATGACGGTGAACAGAATCGTCGCTCATCCTTTGGCAAAGAAGGTGGAGATATCTTCGGCAGGGATTGCGCCTTCGCGGATGACGCGCCAGCGCGCCCCTTCGTCGGTCAGGTCAATAATGGTGGAAGCGATATCGCGAGGGGAAGTCCCGCCGTCGACGATAATACTAATACGGCCCCGAAGCTGGTCGCGTACTTGCTCGGCGCTGGTACATTCCGTCGCTCCGCTCAGATTGGCCGATGTGGCCGTGATCGGAATGGCCGCAGCCGCCACCACCGCCAGCGGTATCTTTGCGTTCGGCACGCGCAGGGCCACGTTGCCGGTATTGGCGGTCACCTTCAGAGGCAGACGTGATCCGGCTTTCACGATGATGGTCAGCGGCCCCGGCCAGTATTTCCGTGCCAACGCATAAAACTCCTCGGGCAGCGCCTTGGCCAGCTCTTCGGCTTGATCCACGCTTTCGATGAGCAACGACAAGGGTTTGTGACGCGAGCGGGTCTTGATGTCATACACGCGGTCCACGGCGCGCAGGTTGAACGGATCGGCCGCCAGCCCGTAGAACGTGTCGGTCGGCATGCCCAGCACTTCGCCCGCGCGAATCTGGTCGGCGGCGTACTTTACCAGTGAAGTCTCTGGCATCTCGCTAGTGATTTTTAGGATTTCGGCGCGCACGGCGCTCCCTTCCTCGATGCTTCCGCTTGGAATATTTTGTCCGAGGAACCTACCATAATACGGCAAAGAGCTTCAAGGCGGGTGGGCGGCGTATCATTCAATGACGATCCGGCATGAAACAAGCCTCACAGACCGCTCCGAACCTGCAGCCCAGGCTCCGCCGCATTGAGGGACGCCACAACCCGCTGGTCAAGCAACTCCGCCAGGCATTTTCCCGGGCGGAACTTACCGAAGGCGGAGACTGCGCCGTCGAGGGCTTGCGCATCCTCGAAGAAGCCATCCGCAGCGGCCTGCGCTTGAGCGCGGTATTCTTTCGCGAGTCGGCGCAAGACCGGGCCGAGCGTCTCCTGCCGCAGATTGGAGCCCACGTCGAAACTTTGCTGCTCCCCGACCGGTTGTTCGACGGCCTGGTACCGAGCGAATCTCCTCAGGGCGTGGCCGCGCTGGTGCGCCTCAGGGAGTTTGCGCTCGATGATCTTACGGAACGGCTACAGGTAGGCCCGATCGTTGTGCTCGCCGGACTGCAGGACCCTGGCAACCTGGGTACCATTCTGCGTTCGTCCGAGGCCTTTGGCAGCGCGGGAGTGGTCCTGGGCGAAGGCACGGTCAGCCCCTTCAACTCGAAAGTTATCCGCGCCTCGGCAGGATCCGTGTTCCGCCTGCCCATGGTTCATGCGCACGGGAAATCAGCGGCAGGCAAGCTGGAGGAAGTTGCAGAGAAGCTGAGAGCACAACGCGTACGCCTGATCGCGACTTCCTCCCACAAGGGGACAGCGTTGGATGAAGCCGACTTGCAGGGCCCGACAGCGCTCTACTTTGGCAATGAAGGCGCAGGCCTGCCGCGCGAGCTGATGGCCAGGATGGATGGATTCATCTCCATTCCGCACACTCCGCTGGTGGAATCTCTGAACGCCGGCGTTGCTGCGAGCATCGTATTGTACGAAGCCGCGAAGCAGAGGAAATAAGAACATGTTCACCCCGGAGGCACAGCGAGACAGAGAAAACCAGGAGGAGAAAGATCCCCGGACCGGTCCCATCACGGCTGCGGACATTGCGGTTTGGGTGCAGGACCGCTGGAATCGGCTTAGGAGGAATCCTTGTGCCCCGCACTTCATCTGCGCGGCATCGACTTCCGCAAGTTCGACGTTCGGTTGCTGACCAGGAGCCTCACTCGTTGTGTTCTTTAGGTTTTTTTCCGTTCGCGGTTTTCGCTGTGTCTCTCTGACTCTGTGGGGAACAGGTTTTCCATGGGACTTTTTCAGCCCGCCCCGAGCGCCGATAGCGCCACCGACCGCACGCGGCCGCTGGCGGACCGCATGCGCCCGCGCACGTTTGAGGAGTTCGCCGGCCAGGAACACCTGATCGGTCCCGGCAAGCCTCTGCGCACGCAGATCGACCGCGACGACACAGGTTCACTCATCTTCTGGGGACCGCCGGGCACGGGCAAGACTACGCTGGCGAAGATTATCGCCCGCATGACCAAGGCGGTGTTCATCGAATTCTCCGCCGTGCTCGCCGGGATTAAAGAGATCAAGCAGGTCATGGCCGAGGCCGAGAGCGCGCGTCAATACGGCACGCGGACCATCGTCTTCATCGATGAGATTCACCGTTTCAACAAAGCTCAACAGGACGCCTTCCTGCCTCACGTGGAAAAAGGCAACATCCGCCTGATCGGCGCCACCACCGAGAATCCGTCATTCGAGATCAACTCCGCGTTGCTCTCGCGCTGCCGCGTCTATGTATTGCAGCCGCTGACCGAGGACCTGATCGTGCAACTGCTAAAGCGAGCCATTACGGATGAGGCGCGCGGCCTGGGCACAATAAAGTTGCGCGCATCCGACGACGTCCTCAAGAGAATCGCCAGCTACACCAGCGGCGACGCCCGGAGCGCCTATAACGTTTTGGAGGTGGCGGCCGGTCTTGCGCAGCAGGCCGCAACCCAAACCGATGAAATCACCGACGCCATCGTTCGGGACGCGCTGCAGAAGCGCACCCTCTTCTATGACAAGGCCGGAGAAGAACATTACAACCTGATTTCCGCCCTGCACAAGTCCGTGCGCAACAGCGATCCCGACGCCGCGCTCTACTGGCTCGGCCGCATGATTGAAGCCGGCGAAGACCCGCTCTACATTGCGCGTCGCGTCGTGCGAATGGCGGTAGAAGACATTGGGCTGGCCGATCCGAACGCGCTTTCACTCTGCATGGCTGCGCGCGATGCCGTGGATTTCATCGGCATGCCGGAGGGCAATCTCGCTCTGGCGCAAGCCGTCGTGCATCTCTCGGTCGCGCCCAAGTCGAATGCGCTTTATACCGCATACTCCACCGTACAGCGGGACATCGAACAAACCGCCGCCGAGCCCGTCCCGCTCCATCTGCGCAACGCTCCCACGGGTCTCATGAAAGGTCTCGGATACGGCAAGGACTATCAATATGCGCATGATGTCGAAGGCAAAGTCGCCAACATGCAATGCCTGCCGGAGAACCTGCGGGATCGAGTCTACTACCGGCCGACAAACGAAGGCATCGAGAAACGCATCCGCGAACGCATGGAAGAGATCAAGAAACTGCGCTCCCCTGCAGCCGGGAACAAACCACCCTCACACCCCAAGAAAGAATCCTAGGGATACCGCGCGGCATCTTAATAAGCAACTTGCGCGTTTATGGTTGCGCGCGCCTGCAACGTTAAGGGGCTGAATCCCATGGCCACGTTTCCCGGAGCCGTCGCTGCTGATGACGTTCTTATTCACCCACCGCTCATCGATCAGGTAGCGGATCTGCAGAAACTGCAAAAAGCGGCGCAAAAGATCACTTCGATCCTCGATCTCGATCAGCTCACCGACAACATAGTGAATGACGTGGCCCGTTCCTTCGGCTGCGTGGAAGCCGGCGTCTACCTCCATGACGTGGAACGCGGCGAGATGGTGCTCGCCGGCGTGCATGGATGCAGCGTCAACCACAAAGGGCATCGTTTGAAGATTGGCAAGGAAGGCATGGTCGGCTACGTCGCTTCGACCGGCCAGATGCGCTATGCGCCCGACGTGCGCAAGGACCATTACTACATTGCCTGCGAGAAATCCGCGCTCTCCGAAGTAGTGATCCCACTTCATGTCGGCGAACGCCTCGTCGGTGTCTTCACCGCATCCCATCCCGAACTGGACGGGTTTCCTCGTCAGCAACTGAGAATTCTCCAAGCGCTGTGCGATCACGTGGCCGTGGCGGTCGACAACGCCCGGCGCTTCCAATCGGAACGCGCGGAGCGAGCAACCATGAGCCGCGAAGCCGAGGAAGCCCGGCTCATGCAACAGGCGTTGTTGCCAAAAAGTTCGCCGTACGTGCCGGGATTTGTGATTTCCGGTCTCAGCGTCCCGGTCAGCGCCGTTGGCGGGGATTGGTACGACTTCATCCCGTTTCCCAATGGCCGCTGGGGTCTGGTGCTGGCGGATGTCTCTGGAAAAGGCACGGCCGCCGCGCTGTTGATGTCGGCTACGCGCGGAATGCTGCGGTCTCTGGCGGAAGCGTGCAGCGGTCCGGGCGAAGTTTTGACCAAGCTCAATAGCTTGATGGTGGAAGACTTTCCGGCGGGCAAATTCGTCACCTTGGTCTACGGCGTGCTCGATCCGGAAACTCGCACTGTGACCTTTGCCAACGCTGGGCATTTGCATCCGCTCTTCATCGATGACAACGGGGCACAGTTCCTCGATACCGAACGAGGGATGCCTCTCGGCATAGGCTGCGGCGATTATTCCGAAACTTGCGCAAAACTGTCCCAGGGTTCGCGGCTTATTTTCTACAGTGATGGGATCACCGAGGCCGTAAACGCGGATGAACAAGAGTACGGCCTGGAACGGCTCGCAGAGCACGCAGCTAGCGCCGGGGCATCTGCCGTCAGCATCGTTGACGATGTTCGCGGCTTCGCCAACGGCTCGGGCGTGCGCGATGATGCTACTGTGGTCTTCGTCGGTGTCGGGCGCTAGGGCTGCGACTCAGCGGAATCGCGCGCGGTGCTGCTAGAAAATGCAGCGGTTTATGCCGAGGAAGATGCCGCCCGGCGTGGCTTCCCGGCAGCCTCTCCGTGAGTCACGTCCTCCTACATCCAGATCCCCGGACCCTTCCACCGAGTGGCCTGATCCACAACTTCTTCCACAAAACTCCGGAAGATGTTCACGATGTCGATCTTCTCGGAATATCGAATATCGAGCAGCCAGTCATAACCTTTCTCGCCCATACAGGATCGATCTGCGGGTTCGCCGAAACGATGCCGTATCCCTGGCTCTGCGGCTAGGCCGCGACGCCATGGCTGGGATGCAACGGAAGGTCCCAGACTCCGACCACGGCAATGGTTCTCTCAGGAATTCGGTAACGGGGATCGGTCTGCGGGAAAGAAACCACGCGTTCCTTTTCTATTTCTATTTCTATTTCTATTTCTTTGCCGAGTCCAGCTTCTGCTTGTACATCTTCAAAGCCAGCTTGCGAACGGTCTCAGAAATTTCCTTGTTGCCGGAGACGTTTTTCAAGTCCAGCGGTTGCAAGTGCTTCATCAACGACAATCCAAGATCGAGCGGCGTGCGCGGGTTCGACACCAGATTCCGCACCACGATGTAATTCTTCATGAAGCGGCGCTTCAGTGGAATCTGCCGCAACACTGCTTCCAACACATTCTTCTGAAGGGCATACTTTTCGACTTCCCCGTCGGTAAGTTTGGGCGCATCGAGCACCGCCAGTGCGACCACCTTGGTGCCGTCGCGAATCAGAAGGGACCGCTCTTCCTTGTTGCCTTTCAGCGCCAGTTGGATGCGGCCCTTCACATCCAGGCGCTTGATCCTCTGCACTGCGTTGTCACGGCGGGCGAGTTGAGGCTTTACCACGGCGACTGGCTTCGAACGCGCCGCGGCGGCGGACCCCCCGCTGGCAGACTCAGCCGCAGCTTTCTCGGCACTGCCGGCGACCTCCGTCCCCTCTTTGATTTCCGACAGCGGGAAATAGTCGGTTCCCAGCAATTCCACAATGCCGCCCACCGGCTGAAACGGCTTCTCGGGCTCCGCGGCAATGTCCGTCGCGTGCTCGGCCAGGTAAGAAGATATAGCTGCCTCGGGAACTTCTGTCGTTTCGTCGCCGGCAGCCGGCGCCGCCTGATCGACAGGTTCGGCCGACGTCGCGCCGACTGCTTCCTTCACTTGCGCAGCGTCGCCTGCAACCGGAGATGGAGGCTTGGCCTCGTCCAAACTTAGGAGTTCGGCAAGCGCGGACATTTCGTTGGCCTTCAGGTATGGATTCGATCTGAGAGCGTCGAGAACTCCCGCCGCAGCCCGCACGCGCGGGCTCCGCAGCATGGCCTCGATCGATTCCCGCGATGCGGAGATGGCAAACTTGGCTAAATCGCCATCCGAGACCGAGGGATTCTCGAGCAACGCCGGCAGCAACCTGGGGCGAAAATTGTCAGGCGCAATGAAGTAGTCGAGCACTTCGCGTGAAGTCTTCGGATCGGCGGCGGCAGCCAATGAAGCCTTTTCATCCCAGCCTGCCAAAGTCAAGCGGGCGACATCGCCAAAAAGTCGATTGTGCTTAGCCAGGTAAACCAGGATCTCAATGTTTTCGTCGGGCGGAACTTGCAGCGCACCCTTCGCCGCAAACTGCATCATGTTCGAGGGCAGCTTGGAGGCGCGAATTAGATCGATCGAGCGCGGCATGAGTTCACTTCCTGAACCTGCGAGGAAGAGAACTGCGAAGACTGGCCCGACTAGCCGTGTCTTCCAGTTCCCCGACCGCAAGTTCCAATTCTCGCATCAACCGATTCGGTTTGCGTCGAAGAAACTCCTGCAACAAGGCCCGATAGTACCAAAGCGTTCCCTCGCGACCGCCATTGAACCGCGCCCAGATTGATTCTCCGACTTGCCGGTAGTCGGAAAGAATGGAGCGCACATTGTTCAGTTTGTCCGCGGCAGAAACCAGCCTGGTATCCGCATCGGCCCTCTTGAGATGATGGATATAAGTTTCTTTGCGCTCCCGCCACGGCGGCTTGGGATAGGTATAGGAATCGGTGCAGCCATCCACAATGTTCGCCACCCGAGGGCCGAAACTCCGCCGGACTTCTTCGAGCATGGGCGCGCCGCCGCAGTCCTCGACCACATCGTGCAGCAGCGCGGCGATCGCCAGGTCTTCGTCGCCGCCGAACTCCAGCACCAGCGAGGCAACCCCCATCACGTGCGCGATGTAGGGAATCGTCGAAGCCTTGCGCATCTGCCCGGCGTGCTTTTCGGCGGCAAAACTGAATGCGCGCAGGAAGCGCGGACCCAGCTTCCCCGATCTCTTTTTCCCCGCCCTTGCCTTTGCCGGCTTCGCGCTCACGATTGCTTCTCCCCACGCCGCCCCAGCAAATACGCCCGGATGAAGGGCTGCAGATCGCCGTCGAGCACGCGGTCCACGTCGCCGACTTCGGTCTTGGTGCGGTGATCCTTGATCATGCGGTAGGGCTGCAGGACGTAGGAGCGGATCTGCGAACCGAAATCGTTGTCGAGTTTTGAGTCTTCAATCTTCTTGGTGGCCGCGCGCTTTTTCTCCATCTCGAATTCATAGAGCTTGGAGCGCAACATGCTCATGGCACGCTCGCGGTTCTTGTGCTGCGAGCGTTCGTTCTGGCAGCTGGCCACCAGGCCGGTTGCCATGTGCGTGATGCGCACCGCCGAATCCGTCGTGTTGACGTGCTGCCCCCCCTTGCCGCTCGAACGGTAGGTGTCTACCCGAATATCCTCGGGCTTGATGACCACTTCAATGCTGTCGTCAATCTCGGGAGAAACAAAGACGCTGGCAAACGACGTATGCCTCCGCTTGGCCTGATCGAACGGCGAAATCCGCACCAGGCGGTGCACCCCGATTTCGCTGCTCAACAATCCGAATGCATACTCGCCGTTCACGGCAAAGGTCGCCGATTTGAGTCCCGCTTCTTCGCCGGGCTGGTAATCGTAAAGCACAGTCTCGAATCCTTGCCGCTCCGCCCACCGCAAATACATGCGCAGCAGCATGTCAGCCCAGTCCTGCGATTCCGTCCCGCCGGCTCCGGGATGAATCGTCACGATTGCATTGAGGGCGTCGTTGGGGCCGGAGAGCAGTGTCTCGGTCTCAAGCTTGTCGACCAGTTCGCGCAGCGAGTCGATCTCGCGGCGCAATTCAGCGTCGACCTTTTCACCTTCATTTGCCAGCTCGAAATAGGCGGCAATATCTTCGCCGCGGCGGCCCAGATCGGCGTCGGTGGCCAGCAGGTGCTCCAGGCGCTTCTTCTCGCGCATGACCTGTTGCGATCGCTCGGGATTGGACCACAGATTCGGCTCGGCGGACTGCTTTTCGACTTCGGCTAGTTGCGGACGGAGCTTACCGGCGTCAAAGATACTCCCGGAGTTCGCGTACCTTCTTGCCTAAGGACCCGTATTCCTGTTCCAGTTCTTGATTCATGACAATCGTTCTGCTTTCTTGCCAGCTTGCACCTGAAGCCCGAAGCGCGTGACCAGCGCCCCTGCAGAAATTATCGCACACAGCCAGGCGAACCAGTCACCGTGGCGCGTGTAGAAAGTGGTTACGGAGGTGAGGGCATAAGGCGCGACCAGCGCCCCGCGCTCTTGGCGAGCAAGCCTCGCGACGGTCCGGCCGTAGGGATCGATCGAGGCCGTCACTCCGGTATTGGTCGCGCTTAACAGCCAGCGGTCGTTCTCGATGGCGCGCATGCGAGTCTGATTCAGGTGCTGCGCGTAGGCGCCGCTGTCGCCATACCAGCCGTCGTTCGATAGATTCACCAAGACCTGCGCACCCTGCTCGGCAAACTGCCGTACTTCGCCGGGAAACACCGACTCGTAGCAGATGAAAATTCCCATCTCTCTGCTTTCCGCCTCGAGCGGCGCTCTCGACGTTCCCTGCTGGAACTCTCCCACCTCCTTGGTCAGGCCGCCAGCAAAAGAAAATAGCCGAGGGAACGGCAGATATTCCCCAAATGGCACCAAGTGCACTTTGTCGTAACGCGAGGTCCATTCGCCAGAAGGGCTGATGAGCGCGGCCGAGTTGAACAACTGCGAAGCGGACCTGCCGCTCTGCCCGGCGGGTGCGCTCCCGATGGCGCCCGTCACCACCCAGGTGTGCGCTTCGCGAGCCATCTGGCTCACCGGATCGCGAAACAGCGGATCACTGGCGAAAAAAGGCGCAGGCGACTCCGGCCATACGATCAAATCAACCTTGCCCGGCGCCCCGGATGTAGTCGCGGCCTCGGCCTTCAGGCTGAGATCAGACAGTTCGCGCAGCGTGCGTTCAAAAGCATCGCGCGTCCAGCCCGCCTCCACCGGAATGTTCTCCTGCACCAGCAGCGCGCTGTGATCCGCCGGCAGCGCCGGAGCATCGACCAGCCTGCCCGCCTGCAGGACCGCAGCCGCAGTGAACGAGGCCAACAACAACGGGTTGCGCTTTTTTCTGGGCACCAGGAATGCCGCCGCGACCGCAACATTCACCAGCATGATTTCAAACGAGACTCCGTAAACTCCAGTCCAGGTGGTGATGCGGCTGAGCGAGATATTGTCCACCTGCGCTGTGCCCAGCAGGTTCCAGGGGAAGCCCGTGACGCGCGTCCGGGCTAATTCCACCGCGACCCAAAGAAACGGGGCGGCCAGAAGCGCACGGCGGTGGTCACGGCCCGGTCCCGCCGACAAGCTCAACAGCAAACCGAACAGTCCGTGATAGAGCCCCAGATAAAGACAAAAGAGAAACAGAGCCAGCAGAGCCAGTGGCGTGCTCAGGGCGCCGTATTGGTGCATGGTGTTATAAATCCAGTAACAGGTGCCCGCATACCAGACGATTCCGGAAATGTAGGCCAGCAGAAATGCCTGTCCCGGCCGTGCCGCCTGAAGATTGAGGGAGCCGTCCATCTCCAGCACCCCCACCGGCCGGGCCCGCAAAAGGGCCACGATCAACGGAGCGAATGCCACCCAGGATAAAACGTAAAGCCCAGGCAGTGGGAAGATAAGAATCTGCAGGAGCGATGAGAGCCCGATCAACAACCAGGCGCTGGAATGAATTTGCCGCACGGGGAAGGATAACAAACTGGTTCTCAGTTCTCCGCCACCAGGTCGCGGATCCGACTCCGCACGAACGCAACGATTTCCGGCGTCACATAAGGTGGGGGCGCAATCCGGAATACCGGCCGCTCCGCCACCGGCTTCAACGAAACGCCTTGCCAGGCCGATCCCCCGGTGGTTGAGCCATCGTGAAGGATCACCGCACCGGCGCGATCCAGAAATTCCCGCGCCGAATTCTTGAAATCTTCCGTGCCGGGGTCGAGTACCGTGAGATACAAGTCCGGCCGCAGGAATCTCAATACGCTGTTCGATTCCAAGATCACGTGGCGTGAACCATCGAGCCGGCGCCGCAGTGCCGGCATGGCTTCGGCCAGTCTGCCTTGCTCGGTGCGCACCCACAATGCTCGCATCGCGCCCGCCACCAGAAAGCGCGACGTGTCTGACTCCCCCCCGCGATCCTTCTCCTCTGAAATCGCCCAGCTGTGATCGGCGGTTGCGCAGTCGCACGGCGCTC
>Ga0302324_100008768_pt1 | contig 21276 bp, 17 predicted proteins | sample Palsa_T0_1_FD_201949 | JGI IMG/M metagenome (GOLD analysis project Ga0302324, IMG submission 201949) | Peat permafrost microbial communities from Stordalen Mire near Abisko, Sweden - Palsa_T0_1 | ecosystem: Environmental > Terrestrial > Soil > Palsa > Peat permafrost | place: Sweden: Abisko...
GGTTCTGACAAATGCCAATCCACTCCGTCTTCGATTAATTTGTCACAGGCTGCTTCGGCTTTTGGTGCCTTTTGGCCTTATGGGGGTTTTCGTCTCATCGTTGTGGCTTCGAGAGGGCATATATGAGCTTGCGCTAGTCGTTCAAGTCGTCATTTATTCGCTCGGTGCTTTGTCGATGTTGCGTGTGCATACTGGCTTTCTGTCCCGCATGTCAAATTTCTCACTCGCGTTTATCCTGTTAAACTCCGCGGCCGCCGTCGCATTCGTGTACTTTATCACGGGGAGGAAGGCAGTATGGACGCGGTAAACGAGTTGAGCCGAAATGAATGGGATATTCCGGGTGGCGCTGCGACTGCCTCGGCATCCGCCGCGTGGTGGCCGTTTTCCGGGGGGGGGCTCGTGGGCGGGTACCTCGCCCTGCTTCTCTTCATGCTGATTTATTGCGCTCGCCCCGAGGACTGGATTCCCGGCCTTTCCAATGCACCTTTGGCCAAGGTCGCGGGAACACTGGCTTTTCTCGCCTTGCTGTTTTCGCTGCGCCATATCCGGCGCGTTCCTCGGGAAATCGTTTACCTTGCCCTTCTGATCGGGCAGCTGTTTCTGGCCTCCGTCCTCTCGCCCGTGTGGCGTGGCGGCGCGGTGCAGGCCACGCTCGATTTCTCAAAGGTTTTTCTCGCTGTCGCGGTGGTGGCGGTAGCCGTGAACTCGTTGCGGCGCCTGCGGCTGCTCATCTTCACGCAGGCGGGGTCCATTGCCGTGATCGCGGCGGTCACTTTATGGAAAGGCCGCTCACTTCTGGGCCGATTGAACGGAGTTCTTGGGGGACCTTACGGGGATCCGAATGACCTTGCGTTGATTCTGGTGATCACCCTTCCTCTTTGCCTCGCGCTCCTGCTCCTGGCGAGGGGCTTGTTCGGTAAGCTGGTGTGGGCAACGGCGATCGCCGGCATGGCCTATACAATTTTATTGACTGGTTCAAGGGGCGGGTTCCTTGTGCTGATCGTTACGTCGGCCATGTGCATTTGGTCGTTCGCGATTCGCGGACGCCGGCCGTACCTCGTCGCTCTTGTCGCCGCATTGGCTGTGATTGTTTCCGTGTCCTCCGCTAGCATGATTATTGGCCGGTTGAAGGGCACGTTCGATGCAAGCCAGGACGTGGCGGCCGCGTACGCTTCCGGGCAGGCTCGCCAGCAACTGTTTTGGCGCAGCGTCGAGGTAACCAAGGAGAATCCTCTCTTCGGCGTCGGGCCGGGCAACTTTGTGCAGCTTTCAGGGGACTGGCACGTCGCACACAATTCCTACACGCAGATGAGTTCGGAGGGCGGAATTCCGGCGCTGGCCCTTTATTTGCTCATTTTAGGAAGCGGCTTCAAAAACCTGCGTGCGGCAAAGCGCTTCGCAATCCGGCAAAGAGAGACGCTCCTGCTGGCCAAAGCCCTGCACGCAAGCCTGCTGGGATTTGTTGTGGGATCCTTCTTCTTGACTCAAAATTACTCTTATTTCCCATATTTCCTCATCGCCTACACGACGGCTCTTTTCACCATCTCCGAAAAATCCGATGGCGCGCGCCGCGCCGTGGAGGCCGCCCGTCAAACAATCGCCACGCGACCGCCTCGCACGGCGGAGCAAGAGTTCGAAATGCCGTCGTTCTCCCCGCAAACGCAGTAAGCAAGGCCACCCTGATAGCGGATTGTCGAAATTTATCACTCGGACGCGGTGAACCGAGTGGCGGAAAAAAAGGAAGATGGGTTGGTCAACAGGGAGGCAGGCAGTTTGACAATTTCTCCAAAAACGAGATTGGCCAGAACCGTCCCGGAGACTAGCATCCGGCGTCAAATGCCGCTTCGGCAATCCGCCAAGAGGTTGGCTCGCGGCGCTCTCGAAGCTCTTTCTGCCGTTCGTCCCAAGCATTGGGACGCCTTGCGGATTTCTTTGTCTCATTCGCGCCGTCTCTTGAGTTCTTCCGCCCCGGCACTCGAGCATCTAGAACGTGCGATGAGCTGGCTGAGGAACGCTCAAGATGCAACAGGTTCAGGCGGAGTTTCCTGGGGGTACCGGTCGCGAGCCGCCATTCGGTCTACCGAAACGGTTGGATGGCAGCCTGCTTATCCAGAAACAACGGGGTACCTTATCGAAACCTTTCTTAGATATGGCCACCAGAAGAAGGATCCCGATTTTTTGGATCGTGCGCGCCGGATGGCGGATTGGGAAACGGGCATCCAGCTTGATGACGGCGGCATACCGGGGGGAACCCTAGGGGCTCAACCCGTTGCTTCGAGCACCTTCGTCACGGGTCAAGTGATCTTCGGATGGCTCAGAGCTTTTCAGGAATGGGAAGACCAAAAATATCTTCAGGCAGCGGGCCGGGCCGCGGATTTTCTCGTGTCCTGCCTCGACGAGGAAGGACGATTCAAGTCAGGCTATTCACACTTTTGCGGCCCAGGCCCCAAAGCCTATGAAGTCAGGACCGGTTGGGCCTTGGTTTTGGCGGGACGGCGATTGGGCGTACCTCGTTACATTGACGCTGGACGAAGAATTGCCGCCTTCACATTGTCCTGCCAGAGACCGAACGGCTGGTTTTCACAAAACGATTTGGATAATCACTCCATGCCTTTGACGCACACCATCGGATATACGCTCGATGGCCTTCTGGAAACCGGCCTGCTTTTGGAGGAATCTTCATGTCTCGAAGCGGTGTCGAATTCCCTGTCCCAGCTCAAATCGTTGATCCACGAAGATGGATTTTTAGCTGGCCGATGGACTTCGGATTGGAAGCCGGCCGCGCAGTGGTGCTGCCTTACAGGGTCTGGTCAGCTCGCCGGCGTCTGCTTCCGGGCTCACCGGATTTATCCGCATCAGGGCTTTGATGCGATGGGGAAGAAATTGCTCGGATTTGTGGCGTTCACGCAGACCCTCGAAGGATCTAATCGAGGCTTGGTCGGCGCCATTCACGGCTCGTATCCTTTTGGTGGCGATTACGGCCGATACTGCTGCCTGAATTGGGCGGCGAAATTCTACGCGGACGCAGTCATGGATTTCTTCGCGGTGAGCGAGCATCCCAGGATGGAAGCAGGGAGGACAATCGCCAGTCCTTCGCAATTTCCCGCTGCTTGAGTGCTAGGGACGTTCACAAGGAGATCGAAAATTCCTCGAACTGTTCTAATCTGCCACCACGACGAACCGCTCAATCGAATTGGGCTAGCGCGCTGGCTGTCATCCTTCACCGAATTGGCGGGGGTCATTGTGATTCGTGAGCCCAAGGCTGCCCTTTGGACGCGCATCCGCCGCGAGGCCCGTCGCGGAGGGTTGCTTGGGCTTCTCGATGTGCTTGCCTTCCGTTTGTACTACCGGTTCGCTCTGGCCAGCGCCGACAACGCATGGTCGAAGTCGACGTTGCAGGAACTACTCCGGCGCTACGATCCGGTCCCGGCATGGACTCAAATCTTGGAGACTGCGAGTCCCAATAGCCCCGAAACCCTGAAGCTCTTGCAGCAAGTCCAACCGGAAATCATCCTGGCGCGTTGCAAGAAAATCCTCCGAAAGGAAATCTTCCAATCGGCGTCGGTCGGCACTTTCGTCATGCATCCGGGGATATGCCCGGAGTATCGAAACGCCCACGGTTGCTTCTGGGCTCTAGTTAGCAGGGATCTAGATAATGTAGGGATGACCCTCCTGCGGGTCGACACGGGGGTGGACACGGGGCCCGTATACGGCTATTACCGCTACCGCTACGACGAAATGCGGGAATCCCACGCGGTCATCCAGGATCGGGTAGTCTTCGACAATCTCGGTGCGCTCAGAGCAAAATTCCGCGAGATCTCGGCTGGCTGCGCGCAGGTCATTGAAACTTCAGGCCGAAACTCAAGGACCTGGGGGCAGCCTCGACTCACAAGCTATCTTCATTGGAAACGCGCTGCCGGCAGGAGGGCTGGGTAACTATGCGGGCTACCACCCTCCTATTCCACGACGTAGTTCCGGCAGGCCTCTGGGCCTCGAGCGGGATGCAAGGTCCTGATGCGGATATTTACAAACTCAATTGCGTGGAGTTTCGCCAACATCTTCGTGCAATTTCGCAGCAGGTCCCGAACCCACCTATTACGGTGCCGGGGTTGCTCGACGGACTTTCTGCTGGGCACGACGTGCTGTTGACATTTGACGACGGGGGAGTGAGCGGCCTGAACTACATCGCTGACATGCTGGATGAATTCGCGTGGAAAGCGCACTTCCTGGTTACTGCCGGTCGAATTTCGACTCCCGGTTTCCTCTCTCCGAACCAGATCCGGGAACTGCACCGAAGAGGCCATATTATCGGCAGCCACTCGTATTCTCATCCAGAGCGCATGTCCTTCTGCACGCGGGCGGAACTGGATGAGGAATGGCGGCGAAGTACATCCGTGCTGAGCGAGATCATTGGGGAACGGATACGCGTGGCCTCGGTTCCTTGCGGTTATTATTCGCCTCACGTAGCTTCATCTGCTGCGAGGTCCGGCATTCGTTGGCTTTTCAATTCAGAGCCTGTCGTGCATTCGCATTCCGTCGATGGCTGCATGGTCTTGGGGCGATTCACAATTAAACGTGGCGACTCACCCGAACGGTCTGCGGCGATTTCCGCGGGCGCCAAACGACCGCGCATTCAGCAATACCTCTTCTGGAATTTTAAAAAGACACTAAAGGTGCTCGGAGGGACCGCTTGGTTGCGGTTAAGGATTTTCCTACTGGCACGCCTTGCGAGGATATCCTCGAAACTGGAATCAGGCGCTAAAACCTGAATTCGATCCTCCAACGTCAGTTTGTTCCAATTTGCTCTCAATGATCTCGGCCTGTTCAGCCACCGCACTGAGCCCATGAATTCTATCTACTTCGCTGCCCACCCGATTGAGCCGATCAATAGTGGCGCGCGGTTGCGCAACTTCATGTTGGCGCAGCAGTTGTCGGCGCTCTCTTCCGTGACGTTTGTGGAGATGCGCCCTGCCGGAGAGGAACGTCATGTTCCTTCGGATAACTCTGGCTTGGCGGGCGTCGTGACCCTGGATAAAGGCCGCACGTACACCGCATCCAAACTTGTTCGTGGCCTGGCCGGCCCTACACCGGTGACCGTACTGAACTGCTGGTCGCCCAGATCGGCTGCCCATTTGGCGGATGTTCTGAGATCCCGCCGTTTCGACAGTGTACAGATTGCAGGGACGCAGTTGATGGCGTACCTCTCCGTCTTTCAGGAATCACCAGGAAGTCCACCCTTCGTCGTCGACTGGCACAACGTCGAATCCGAGCTGTTGTGGCGCTATGCCGCAACGAGCAGCAACTGGATCAAGCAGGCGGCGGCAAGGCGGACGGCGAAACTGCTCGAGCGCGCCGAAGTCGGGCTCCTCGAAACTTGTAGAACGCACACAGTCACCAGTGAACGGGAAAGACAGAATCTCCTTGCCAGGTGCCCAGGTGCGAATATTCATGTCATACCAAACGGCGTCGATACAGGCTACTACTCTGCCGCAAAGATCGCGAAATCTTGCCGCCCGCCCGCCCAATGTGATCCAAGGCGAACTATTCTGTTTGTCGGATCGATGGACTATCACGCGAACATCGATGCGGTTATGTGGTTTGCACGGACTGCATGGCCTGAAATAGCGCGGCATCATCCTGACTTGCAATTCACGATCGTCGGGCGCGATCCGGCCGCCGAGGTTTGCGCCCTCGCCTCGGATCGAATCCGTGTGACGGGCACGGTCGACGATGTTCGCGCTTTCTATGCATCCGCGGTAGCCGCGGTCGTCCCGATTCGTTCCTGCAGCGGGACGCGGCTCAAAATACTCGAGGCCATGGCCGCTGGGGTGCCAGTAATATCCTCACGATTGGGGGCCGAAGGGATCGATGCCGAAGAGAATGTCCACCTGTTGCTCGCTGACAACGGTCGTGAATTCGCATCAGCGGTGGACCGAGTTGTTTCCTCGGCGGAAACACGAATTCGCCTTTCGCAGGCGGCACGGGAAATGGTCTGCAGGGTTTATGACTGGTCCGTGATCGGAAAGAAGTTATGCGGTATTCATGCCGATCTGGCAGAGTCTAGATCTCCCCACTCCCTTCGGAAGGTTTCCTAAGTGACGCGGAAGATTCGAGTCTTGGCGATGCTCGAGGCTCGCTCCATATCTGGATCGGCGAAGGCAGTTCTGGAATTTGCCAAGGAAGCGACTCAGGGGCACTCTGGTTTGCCAAAAATCGATTTATCAATTTTGATATTCGACCGAGGAAAGGGCGAAAACGTTCTCACGAAGGCCATCAAAGACATCGGTACGCCACTCGATGTTGTCTCGGAACGCCGCCGATTTGATACAAATATCATTCCGCAATTGCGTGCGGCAGTTGAGAATAGACGTGCGGAGGTCATCTGGTCCAACAGCGTAAAGTCGCATTTTTTGGTGCGTTGGGCCGGCCTGAACCAATCGAGGAGGTGGGTCGCTTTTCATCACGGGTACACAACCACTGACACGATTGTCAGAATTTACAATCAACTCGATTCCTGGTCACTACAGATGGCTGACCAAGTTCTCACCAGCTCGGCGACATTTGTGGAAGAACTCGAGCGGAAGAATGTCCATACCAACCGCATTCACGTGCAGCACATGCCGATTCGCCCGTTCGCGCCGGTTACAGAGGAACGAAAATTAGAACTGCGCCACCAACTTGGGTTCGACCAACGGACACGTGTGCTACTGTGCGTTGGGCGCCTTTCGCACGAGAAGGGACACGGTGATCTCGTCAGGGCATTTCCGAAAACCCGTGAACTCGTCGCGAACTCACCGTTGCATCTTGTGTTAGTAGGAGAAGGTCCGGAGCGGCCTCGAATCGAAGAACTTTGCCGCAGTTTGAACCTGACCGATGCCGTAACACTTGCCGGCCAGCAGGACGACATCAACCCATACTACGCCATTGCCGATGTATTTTTATTGCCTTCTCTCACTGAGGGGTGTCCAAACGTTTTACTCGAAGCCATGGCCGCCGGTGTCCCAGTGGTGGCCACCGCGGTGGGAGGGGTGCCCGAAGTTGCTACGAACGGCAAGGACGCCATTCTGGTGAAAAAACGTGACAGTGATGCTCTAGCATCGGCAACCGCGGAGATTCTGGAAAACCGGCAACTGCGTGACCGGCTGGTTTCACAAGCTCGCGATATTGTATTGCGGAAATCTCCAAAAGCTTATTTCCGGTCGGTCGCATCTGTTTTCAACCAGGCGTGTGCCAATCGTGAATAAGGATCATCACAACATGGCGACGGGCGATGGAAGTATGGGTCCAACAAAGCCAACGCCGATCCCGATCCTCCTGACGGTGAGAGAACTTCACCATGGCGGGATTGAGAGGGACGTGACCAAGATCGCTCTGGCACTAGATCGCTCGCGATTTGATCCCTGTGTCGCTAGCTATCAAGCTGAAGGGATGCGATTTGAAGAACTCACCCGTGCGCGCATCCCCTTCCTTCACATTCCATTGACTTCTTTGAAATCCGCATCCGTGATCCACGCGGCAAAGCGGATGCGCGGCTATATCCGAGAGCATGGGATTCGCCTCGTTCACGCGTTTGATACCAGCGCTGTATTCGTGGTTCCACTTGCTCGCGCATTTCGAGTTCCGGCAGTTCTGTCTAGCACTCTCGGCAACCGTGCGCTATTGGACCGCCGTTCTCATCGCCAAATGCGTTGGATAGACCGGATGGTGGACGCCATGACGGTCAATTGCGAGGCCATGCGGCGACACTTGATCGATGACGAACATGTCGCCGGCGAACGGATCGAATTATGCTATAACGGTGTGGACACTAGGGATTTCTACCCGGCGCCGCCAATCAAATGCGCGCCCGTCGCTGATGCTTCGTTGGTGATCGGAACGATCGGCGTGCTGCGCCCGGAAAAGAATGTCGATCTGCTGCAGGAAGCGTTCGCCCGCGTTCGGCATCTCAAGCCGGGGATGAAGCTGCTAATCGTGGGAAGCGGCGCGGAGCTTCCAAGGCTGGAAGCCAATAGCAGGAGGTTGGGACTTCAGAATGCGTGCCTCTTCTCGCCCGCGACGCCACTTGTCCCGCAATACCTTCGCGCCTTCGATATCTTTATTTCTTGCTCGTCTTCAGAGGCATTTTCCAACGCCATCCTGGAAGCCATGGCATGCGGCGTCTGTGTGGTCGGCTCCAGAGTCGGCGGCACCCCGGAGCTGATTGGAAACGATGAGCGCGGCCTCCTTTTTGAGCCAGGGAGCCCCGAGGATCTTGCCGCTAAATTGACGGCGCTCCTTGAAAACGAGGGTTTGCGGCGCGAATTCGGAACTCGCGCCGCGGAATTCGCCAGGAGAAAGCTTAGCATTGAAATCGCGGCCGGGCGTATGGCGGAGATCTACGAACGGATCCTCCGTCGGAAGGACTCCTCCCGAGTTCCGTCGATAGCCTGATTCCTCTCGTGGCCCGAACCGGGGTCCGGCCGGGTTTCACGGGGGTTAGGTCAGACCGGCAACGCCGATGATCGAACATTTAGTCCTGATCTTCGCCTACCACTTTCCGCCTGAGAACGCGGTGGGCGGGGCTAGGCCCTTTCGCTTCTCGAAATATCTTTCCAGACTGGGTTACACCTGCCGCGTGTTTACGGCTGCCGAACAGACTGGCCGCCACGACCCGAACACGGAGTATGTGCCTGATCCGTTTGTCACGCTTTCCCGGCGCAGTCTCAAATGGCAGATCGAGCGGGCCGTTCGGAAACTCCTTGTCCCTGGCGAGCTGGGCACGCAATGGTCCTATCAAGCTTGCCGTGCCGCCCGGGCGTATGTTCGGGCGCATTCCGCGGCTCGCGCCACGGTTTTCTCGACGTTTCCGCCGCTTGGCGCGCATCTCGCTGCCTGGCAATTGGCTCGGAGCGAAGGTTTGCCCTGGATTGCGGACTTTCGCGATCCATTTCCGGACTGGTTGGGATATCGCGGGGTCTATCCACACCACAAGCGATTGTACCGATGGCTGGAGCGTGCCATAGCGCGAAGGGCGGACGTCATACTCGCCAATACGGACGGGGCCCTCGCCGAATGGCGAGAACATTTTCCATCTCTCATTGGAAAAGTCCACCTGATTTGGAACGGATTCGATCCGGAGGAGCGCGTCGAGCCGCTGCCGGTTCCGCTGCGGGATTACAGGGTGCTGAGCCATGTGGGGCATTTATACCCGAACCGCACTGCCTCGCCCATTCTGGAATCGATCGCGCGTTTGATCGCTGCTGGGCGTTTGCCTTCCGGAAGCGTTCGCGTGCGGCTGATTGGAACCGCCGAGGATGGCGCGCTTCCGAATCAAGAGTTTCTGGAACGCGCGAGGGAGGCGGGTTGGCTGGAACTGGTCACCGAGCGAATCCCTCAATGCGATGCGCTCCAAATCGCTCGGTCCTCGGACGGCCTGTTGCTCTTGCAACCGCAATCCACCACGCAAGTCCCGGGAAAACTGTTCGAATACATCCAAATTGGGCGGCCCATTTTGGCGTTCGTGCCACCCGATTCTTCTTCCGTGCGCCTGCTCGAGCGAAGCGGCGTGCCGTATCGCTGCGTGTATCCTGGCAGCGCTCCCGAAGCCATTGACGACGCCGTGGCCCGCTTTTTTGATCTTCCGACCGAGCCGGTGGCTCCGAGTGCCTGGTTCGAGGAACAGTTCAACGCCGAGATTCAGGCGCGGATGCTGCATGGGATTATCCTCAACGTGCACCATAGCAGGGGTGCGTCGCACGCCCCCCTCTCTTTTGCGGGGCAAGGGCCGCAGATGCATCGCCATACATGGTCGCCATCATCCGGGGCCAAGGATCAACGTTGATAAGCCGGGCAGGATTGTCCTGACCTCCTTGATGGTATTCAAATTAGTGCGCACTTCAGAACGTAGCCCGAGGTTGTTTCGCTGTAGTCGACCCGGAGGTCACAATGGAAGTTCAGGTTGAGTCAGCGTTCATATCGCCCTCAGAGATTGTCTTTTCGAGTGCGCGTCGTTTGCCGTGGCTCTTCCGTCCCGTCGTTCGGGCGATATTCCGGATGTACCCCTATCGCGCTACTCCACACTGGGTCCTTCGACATCTGAAAGAGATGCTGGGAATCCGCACATCGAGAAAGATGAAGGTAGAGGGCTTTACGATCGAGACAGATCCGTTCGACGGACCCGGGCTCGAATTCTGGCAGAGTGGATTGACGGAGCCGGAGACGCAGGAGCTATTCCTGACAATTCTCCGCCCGGGGATGGTCCTGCTCGATGTCGGCGCTTATGTAGGCCAATTCACCCTTATTTCTTCACGGGCCACCAGTGGTGACATTCGGATATTCTCCTTCGAGCCAACCCCGGAAGTCTTTCGCCAGTTGCGCCGCAACATTCAGGCCAACAAATGCGCTCATGTGACATGCATCCAGGCCGCGTTGTCGGACAAGCCGGGAAAGGCAAAGTTCTATTTCTATCCGGACAGCCACGATCAGAATTCACTCCGTGCACTTGCCTCTTCGGATGCCCGCTTTGCACAGGTTAACGTCGAAACGGTTGATTCGATTTCTGAGAAGTATTCCATTGACCGGATGGACATAATCAAAGTAGACGTCGAAGGAAACGAGCTTGCTGTGCTAAAGGGCGCGAGCCTGTCCCTCGCCCGGTTCAGGCCAATTCTGATCATTGAGATCTCCCGACATCAAAGTACATACGGCTACACCGGGGCCGACATCAAAGCCTACCTCAATGGATTTGGCTACAACACTTTTCGGGTGCTATTAGGCGCACGCCCACCATATGAATACAGCCCGAACGAAATTAGTGCCGAGTCAAGCCACTTCAACATTTTGGCAGTACCAGGTGAAGCGTCCGTTCCATTTAAACGGAATAATCAGTAGGGCTCTTGGAACCGGCCCCCTAGCTTGCATTAAGGATATGAACCGCGTGCGCATTTTGATGGCAAGCGCGTTACCGAACTGGACGGCTTTAGCCGTCTCTCTTAGCGTTTCCTTTTTTCTGGCTCAGTTCGCTGTCCATCACCTCGGAAATGTCGCCTACGGCGTCTGGATCCTGGCGAATTCCTCGATCGCTTGTATGGCTTCGATTGATCTCGAAGCGAAAGAGATAGAAACCAGGTAGGCATTCGTTGAGCCATCTTCGAATCTGAGGCGAAACGCAAAAGTGAAATCCGAACGACCTGAGTCCGTTAACCGTGTGAGCCCAATGCGAGGGGGATCGCAATACCCGTCCCGCGTTCGCAGCGTGCTTTCCAATTGGTGCGGCTTCGCTTTTTCCAGCGTTGTCGCATTCTTCCTTTCCCCGTTCGTGGTTCGGCACCTGGGGAATTCCGGATATGGGATCTGGGCGCTGACTTTGTCCGTGACCGGGTATTTGGGCCTTTTGGACATGGGGGTGCGCGGGGCCGTCACGCGGTACGTCGCGAAATTCCACGTGCAAGGGGCGGACGAAGACGCGAGCCGAGTGGCTTCATCCGGATTGACGATCTTTCTCGGCGCGGGCGTTCTCGCAATCCTATTTTCTGTTGGAATTGCCGTCTTCGCCGTCGGCCCCCTGAAAATACCGGAATCGTATCGGTATGTTGCCAAGGCCGTGATCATCGTTGCCGGCGTCAACATTGCCGTCTCTCTGATTGGCGGAGTCTTTGGAGGCGTGGTCGCGGCGTTGCAAAGATTCGACCTTATAAATGGTCTAGAAATCGCCGGCACGGGTCTCAGGGCCGTGGCGATTGTGTTTGTCTTGTCTTATGGTAGAGGCTTGATATCTCTTGCTGTCGTGCAGTTGTTGTTTGGCATTCTCACAAGCTTGGCATATTTCGCCTTCGCTTTTCGATTGTATCCGCGCCTGAAAATCCACTTCAGCCGTTGCGACATGGAGAATCTGAAGTTGATTTTTTCTTTCAGTACGTATGCGTTTATCCTGCAGGCTTCGCTTTACCTGATTTTATATACGGATTCGATCGTCATCGGCGCCTTTCTTCCGATTAGCGCGGTTACATTCTTCGTCATTGCAGGCAATTTGATCGCTTACTCGCGCGGACTTCTGAGCGGCATTTCCATGGCTTCGTCGCCCATTGCGAGCTCCCTCGAAGCTCAGGGAAGCCTGGACGAGATCAGAAGAGTGCTCATAAAAGCGGCGCGTTTCGGTTCCATGGTTTTCCTCCCGATCGGAATCACTTTCCTGATTCGCGGGCGCTCTTTCATCGGACTTTGGATGGGACCTTCGTATGCCGGTTTATCCGGAGACGTTCTCATCACGCTCACAATCGCTCAGCTGTTCGCCGCGGGGAATCAAGCGCCCGGATCAATGACGGTTGCAATCAGCCGGCATAAAGGGATGGTGCCGGCGATTGTGATGGAAGGGCTTTGCAATCTCGGATTGAGCATCGCGCTTGTCCGCACCTATGGAGTTGTAGGTGTTGCCATTGGGACGGCAGTGCCGAATCTACTGAGCCAGTTGCTGTTCTGGCCTTGGTACATTCGTCGAGTGTACGGAATAGCGCCGACCAAGTACGCATTTTCCACGTGGATTCGTCCAGGGGCAGCCACGCTACCGTTTGCCCTGTGCACCTACGGGATCGAGAAAGTATGGCCTGCTCCGAACTTGGCCGTCTTCGCTCTGCAAACTGCGGTTTTGCTGCCAACGGCCCTGCTTGCCTACTGGTTCTTTTGTGTGGACCGCGAGGAGCGCCTGGGATACCGCCAAAGATTTCTGGCGCCCCTATTGGGCAGTTACGGCGGGTCGAATGCGTGAGCGTGCTGCGGCTTCGAATTATGATTGGGCTGTGTATTTGGCCCTCATCCGCGCAAGTTGCCCGAGTTTAGCGGCTACGAGTGAGGGCGGTGGGCTGCCATAATGGAAAGGTTAATATAGACTGTGGAGATTGGAATCGCTTGAAACATTTTGTGTCTATCGTTATTCCGACAACCGCGACTGCGCGACGAGCGCCGTTGTTGTCGAGAGCATTATCTAGCATTCTGAAAAACCAGGATGAAAAAGCTATTCCGATTATTGTTGTAAATGGTTCGAAGTATGTGCCAGAAGTATTAGAGTCTCTTAAGCGGCGGCGTGATGTCCGTTTCTTATACCTCGAAGAGGGTAGTGCAACACGGGCAAGGCTCGCGGGCCGTGAGATCGTTGACACGGAGTTTTTTGGGATCCTCGATGACGATGACGAGTATCTACCAGGAGCCCTGAGGACTCGGCTCAATCCCTTGATCGAAGACGGATCGGTTGAGGTTGTGGTTACGAACGGCTATTACCATAAAAATAACAACGATGCCATATTATTCCCCACGTTTTCGACATTCGGAGAAGACCCGCTGGAGAGTCTGATGGATTATCCGTGGCTTAAGTCCGGCGGAGTTTTGTTCCGAACAACAAGCGTCCCGATCGGTTACTTCGAAGTCCCGCCGTATTTCGAAATGACTTACATGGCGATGAAGTTGGCACTTAGCAGAAAACTGGCCTTTGTCGACATACCGACGTACCGGCTATACTTCGACTCGCCGGAATCACTGTCGGCCACGGACGATTACCTGCGAAGCGAGCCCGAGGCGCTCCGCCAGTGTCTTGCCTTGAATCCGCCCACGCGTATTAAACGTCGCCTAGCGCAAAAATATACCTCTAGTCTCCATCACATGTCGGATTTGCAGAGGGAGAATGGGAATTACGCCGCCGCATGGCGATATCATGTCACAAGCCTACTTTCGCCGTACGGGCTTCGCCATCTGTTCTATACCCGCCGCCTGTTTCCTTTCTGGCGGCGAAGTGACAAATCCAAATTAGGCTCCACGTTCAATACTTCGGCTTAATATATTTCTTCGCGCGATGGCCTCGTACCATATGTACCTCAATACAAAGGCGGGGACACTTCAACGTATTATCAGAATGATCCGTCCTCGAAAGTCCGTCGAGCCGGACGCACACCAGAATTGAAGAAGCCCGGCAGGTAGCTGACGAGCTTGAAGGTTGGTTAACACCCTTATTTTCTTGCCCAAAGATCGACCTAACACGACGTTCATAGGGCAGAACTTACGAAGTGCAAGGAGTCGACCCGTTGACATGCGTGCTATAATACTTGGCGTAGGAGTGCGCGCCCTGCGCTTAAGACACGGCTTTCTTCACCATCGACAACCGACTTCTAACCCGCAAGTCTATTTGGTACAGTAACATTGCTTTTCCGTCCTGGGTTAGACCTGACAAGTTTTCCTAGTGCCTTTTTGGTGACAGCCTGTTCATGGGGACAGCATCTTAGTGGAGCTAACTTTCGTAAAATTCAATTTGTTCCTGCCCCTCCCTAATGAGCAGCAGCTTGGAAGGACTAGGTATGAAATTTCAAATCGGCATCTTATTGATCTTATGCGCTTGCCTCATGGAAGCAGTAACCGGAGCCCCGGCCGCCGGACAGGTGGCAATCTCTCCGTCCGCTCCTCCGATCGTGACTGGAGGAGGAACGGTTCAATTTAGCGCCAATGTCCCGGTCACGTGGACTTGCCCGGGCTGTTTAGGCACCATCAATCCGACCACCGGGGTCTATACGGCCCCTGCGGTCATCAAAGCGCAGCAATCCTACGGGGGCTGCCAGCTTTTGCCCAACGATCACATCTATAACACGCGAATCGATTCTCTCCCGGTAAACTCAAACTCAGCGGCCTGGATTGCGGGTGCCGGAACTATTCCACTGAACTATTCACCTGCACTGAACGTCAACTACATGGATTCTTCGACTCCAGTTCAGAACATGGCCTTCCTCTACACCCCCCTTAATAATGGGTCTTTCTTCATCCCGCAATACCCAAAGGCCAGGATACAATCCGGGTGGTTCACGTACATAAACAATGCGAACCCCTCGGCGACATTTGCCTACGACCGCCACTTTTTCATGATCAATCCCACGAATTGCACGATGCAGGAAATCTACAATTACTATGCGGCAGGATATAACTCCCAATGTCCGACCTGCACGTCTCAAAGCGGGGCAAAATACAACGCCACCGACTATGCCCTACCCGCCAATGGAGCCACGGACGTGGCGGGAATGTACATGATGCCGGGGACGTTGAAGATGCAAGAACTGGAACAGGCCATCGCCACTGGGGGGACGATCAACCACGCGCTAAGGTTTACGTTAGGCAATGGGTACATCGCGAACAAAACGCATATCTGGCCTGCCACGACCAATACAACCAGTGGCACCGGCGTGATTCCTCTTGGGGCGCGATTTCGGCTTAAATCCAGTTTCAATATTTCGACATTTTCGGCTGGCGCGCAGGTTTTGTTAAAGCAACTCCAGCAGTACGGCGTCATTCTCGGCGATGGCGGCTACGGTTGGCAGGTCGCGGCAGAGGATACCTACAGTTCGGATACATACGCTTCCTGGGCCGTCGCAGGCAGCATCTTCGGGGAGATTTTCCTCGCTAAAATACCCCCGTCCGATTTCGAGGCGGTCGATGAATCCAGCTTGATGCTCAGCCCCTCCTCCGGCGCCACGACGAAATCGGAAACCGTGGTGGCGACCAACTCCAATGGAGCATCCAGCAGCCAACAAGTCGTGTTGGTAGGGGTAACTCTCAATCTTCCAAAAGATTCGATTTCCATCCAGGCCGGCACCGCCGCGCAGCAACTCACGGCCTACGTCAACGGATCCTCGAATACCGGCGTGACCTGGACCATGAATCCCAGCGTGGGAACGCTGACCTCGGGAGGGCTCTACACTCCGCCCGCGTCGGTTTCCGTTACCACGATTGCGACGATTACAGCGACCAGCCAAGCGAACCCAAGCGTCGCAGCTACGATGCAGCTTTCCGTATTTCCGCCCGGTCCGATCCGAATTATTCTCGGCTCAAAAACACCCTACACCGATTCGCTGGGCAATGTGTGGCAGCCCAGAAGCGCGAACGGGGGCGGGGGAGATAACGCCACCTACGGAGAGACCGTGCAAAGTGGAACGTGGTCCGGCACGGATATTCAGCTCTACAAAAACACGCTGAGCTCCTATGCCGATATGACCTTCGAGTTCACCGTGCCGAACGGAACGTATCAAGTGACCGAGAAATATGGGGAAGGTAGCGGAACAGCCGCGGGGCAGCGTGTCATGAACCTTGAGGCCCAAGGAATCATACAAGATGCGAACGTGGATATCGCCGCCTTGGTGGGAGACAACGTACCGAAGGATTTTACGTTCACCGTCACCGTAACGAACAACGATCTTCAGCTAGTGAACCGGTTGATGAGCGGGGGCGGACCGATGATGTCGGCCCTTCAGATCGTGCCTCTTTCCACGACCAGCGGGACTCCTCCGGCGCCTCCGACCGGTGTGTCGATACAAGTCAAGTAAGAATCGAGCAGCAGCAATGAAGCCCTCTACCACTCCATGGTTGCGTATTTCCCTGGTTTCTTCGCCCGGGTGGCGCGTCGGGAGCGAGCTCGCGCCATACTTTATCTGGGGTGTGGGGAACAAAGACTCGTTCCTGTTGCGTTCTTTATTAACCTTAATTGTCATGTTCTAATCAGATAGCCTCCGTTTGGAGAAGGCCCGGCCCTCGTGTCGACGAATCGGATTGCTGTTGAGCGGCTTTTTGAAAGTGGGAAGCAAAAGCAGGCGCCCATGGATACGGACGGCGCTGTCCTTGTCTCTGCGGGCGGAACCGCAGCTGAATCCTCCACTCAGGCCTGGCCATTTGCCGGCATCCTTCAGTCCTTTGGCGGCACGTTTCTGCTTACTCTTGTCCTGGCCGTCTTTTGCTATTTGGCAATGGTCACGGTCGTGAATCCTCGCCGAGAATTTTTGGGCCGGGCATTTCCGCCGGTCATGCCGAACACTCGCGCCCGCAAGTTGGAGCTCCTTCAGAAATACAAAGAGGCAGGACCGGTCGATCTGGTGGTGTTGGGCTCCAGCCGCTCCATGTTGCTTTCTCCCGATCTGCTGGAGTCGCTCGCCGGGCAGCGAGCGTTCAACGCCGGCGTATTCAGCGCCGCTCCGAACGACTATTTGAGTATATACCGCGTCATGAAACAACAAGGAATCGTTCCGAAGACGCTTGTGATTGGGCTCGACGCGGAGTCACTGGATCCAGGGAATATTCCCACTCTCGATTTCAATTCCAATCTCGCGCTTACGTCGGCGCTCGAAGGGACCGCTCCAAACTTGCCCGCAAAACTCCGGCATTGGGCGCGGCTTTATAAGGATAGCCTCAGCCCCTACTATGCCCAAAATATTGCCGAGTCCATTTGGATTTGGTTCAAACCCCGGCCACCCCTGTTTGAGCTTCAACCAAACGGTCAGGAAGAAGACCGGACTGTCGATCTTCAGATTCAATCCGGAGTCTATCCCCGCGCCGAAAAATTCAAGCATTGCGAGGACTCTGAACAAGCCAAATTCGCCAACTTTCATGACGCTTCCCCCGAATTGGAGGGATATTTGAAGCAATTGTTCTCAGAGGCGGCGAGAGACAAAGTTCGGCTAGTCCTTTGGATCACGCCCGTGAATCCCGAGGCCCTCGGAATCATCCAAAAAGACCCACAAGCCGGCCCTAATTTCCGAACTGCCGAAGACCACCTGATTCAGCTCGGAGCCATGTCCCATCTGCCCGTGCGGGATTTGACGGATAGCCAATCGTTCGGGGGGCGACCGGATTCCTGGTATGACTGCGTGCATTACAGCCAGGAGGATGCCGACAGAATCGCGAAAAAGCTCTTCACATATGGTCTTTAATTCCGACATATTTTTGTTCGCATTTCTGCCCGTCGTCCTCGGGCTGTTCTGGACCCTCCAAACCAGGGAGCAGAGGTATGTGCTCCTGGCATTGGCCGGGTACGTGTTTTATGGGTACTGGAATTGGCGTTACTGCTTTCTCCTTCTCTTTTCTAGTTTGGTTTCCTTTTTCGTCGGAATCGTGATCGATCGCAGCAAGACGCGAGAGGCAGCATACCGATGGGTTGTTTTGGCGGTCGTGGCGGATCTCACTTTGCTGGGCTATTTCAAGTATTACAATTTTTTTGCGGACAATCTTCGGGCTATCTCGCCCGCCATTCCGCTTCCTTCCTTGCGGATCGTCTTGCCAATCGGGATTAGTTTTTACACCTTTCACACGATTTCTTACGTGCTTGACGTTTACGCGGGCCGGGTGAAAGCCACGCGACGATTCTTTGAATACCTAACCTATGTAAGCCTTTTTTCACAACTGGTGGCCGGTCCGATCGTGCGATTTAGGCAGATTGAAGGTGATCTAGAGAATATCGGCCGGGCGCCTCGCGAGGAATGGTTTGCGAAGGGCATCGCCTTTTTCGTGATCGGCCTCGCGCGCAAGGTGCTCATAGCCGACCACATCGCGGAATACATAAATCCAATGCTCCATTCCTATTCCACTCTGGGCTTCGGTGGAGCTTGGGTCGCAGCCATTGGGTATACCTGCCAGTTGTATTTTGACTTTGCCGGTTACTCGGATATGGCAGTCGGTTTGGGGTATCTGTTCGGGATCCGAATTCCTCAGAACTTTAATTCGCCGTACCGTGCCCTTGGCATCGTCGATTTTTGGAGAAGATGGCATATCAGTTTATCGACATGGCTACGTGATTATCTCTATATACCACTCGGCGGAGGGCGGAAGGGCACAGGCCGAACCTATTGGAATCTTATGTTGACGATGTTGATCGGCGGCCTGTGGCACGGGGCCTCCTGGACATTTGTATTTTGGGGTGGCTACCACGGTCTGTTGCTCATATTGGATAAGCTTGGCCAGCCATTTCTGCGTCGCCTCCCCCCAACCGTTTATAGGGCAATCACTTTTATTCTGGTGGTTATAGGGTGGGTATTCTTTCGTGCCACTGATTTTCACATGGCAAGTTCCTGGCTGAAGCAAATGTTTTTGCCCGCCACACTTTCCTGGAATGTTCTGTCCATTGCCGTAGGCTGGGTCGTATTTGGATTGATGGTAGTCTTCTTTGTTCCGGAAACATGGGAACTGAATTTCTCCACTCGCAAGCGCTGGGCGGTTGCCTGCGCCCTGGTTTTTCTGGTCACCTACTTTTTCATGAACGGAACAGAACCGGTATTTCTTTATTACCAATTCTAACGTCGAATAGGGTTTCCTGTGATATGGGAATGCACACTCTCTTTGGCACAATCGTCGACGAAATTGCCTGTCCGGTTCGTTGATATGATATGTGGGACATCGGAGATTAAAACCTCTGAGGCCGGAATTCCTCGGTGCTGAGCGCGAGAAGCTTGGTGGCTGACATAGACACATCGGCACTGCGAGATCCACAGGCCTGGCAAAAGTGGAATATTGCTCGGCTGCGCCCATATGCCTTCGTTTCTGCTGTATATATTTTCGCAACTTGGTTGACACGCTCTGCCTTTCAGGCTGACACACCTGAATATGTCGGGTCAATTAGTGAACACATTCAGGGCAGGTATGTCAATTTTTGGGAATTCGGCCATCTTTTCTGGCGACCGATTGGCTGGCTCGCTTTTCGAGTTTTCGGTTCTGTCGCCGCCAGGTTTATTGGCTCCGATCAACGCCTCCAAATCACTCTGGTACTCATCGTGGTGAGCTGGCTGTGTGGTTCAGCGGCTTCCCTCCTCCTGCTTGCCCTATTGAGAGTCTATGACGCGCGCGGATGGATACCACAGTTGGTTGCGACTTCATTCATTTTTTCGAATGCGGTATTGAACTATTCGCGATCCGGGTCTTCTTATATGCCGGGTCTTTGTCTGTTAATTCTTAGCATGTACCTCATAGCACGAGAAGCCGAACACCCAAGCAACAATATTGGCTCGCAGGTTTGTGCCGGATTGGCCTTGGGGGGTGCTGTCTCTCTCTGGTTTCTCTACATACTAGCCGTGCCCGTGGCAATCGCACTCCCCTTCGTATCGGGATCCTCCAATAAAACTCGATTCCGGCTTTCAGTCGGCACACTTTTCTTCTTTTGTCTGAGCATCACGTTGGCGTATGTCGGCGTCCTCATGCATCTCCGTTTATCGAACGCAGCTGATGTAATGGCTTGGGCGCGTGCCAGTTCACACGGAATCGAGATTCGAGGTTTGTCCCGTTCGATCTTCGGCTGGTCGCGATCCTTTATATACATGGGCGACGCGGGTAGGACCATCAAACGATATCTGCTTCATGATCCCTTTAATCCAATATCCGCATGGGGTCTAATCGGGTTATGGCCGGAGCTTTTAAAGCTCGGCCTGTTTTACATGACCCTTTTTTCAATTGCCGTTGGCTTAGGACACTCTTCGCGTGGAAGAATGAGCCTTACCTTGCTAACTTTGGGAACGCTACCGGTTCTCGGATTCGCTATTTATTGGCAGGGTGGCGATTTAGAGCGTTACCTCCCGTTATACCCAGCTTTTTTCCTTCTTCTCTCCCTCTCTCTCGTGGATCTGAAAGCGCCTCATTGGACGAAAGCGATTGGATGCCTCTTTATTCTGTTCGTAGTGCTAACAAACGCCGTAAATCTGCGGAGTTCGGTGATACGAGACTCTCAAACGCAAGTCGAGAGCCGAGTAAATGGTTTGATACCTCACCTGAAGGATGAGAGTTTGGTAGTCCTTTCCAACAATATGGACGATCTCGTGGAGTTCAGCCGCAATTTTCCGTTCAGCCCGGACAATCGTTCCGATGCGCTCCAGCTTTATCCGCTCCTGCTTGCTGGCGCACCAGACGCCAATTGGCGGGAAGAGTTTGCATCCCACGCGCTATCCACTTGGCAGGCCGGCGGCGATATTTGGATCTCGCGCCGTCTCCTTCACCAAGCACCGGAAGAAAATTGGAATTGGGTCGAAGGGGACGAGAAACAAGTCTCTTGGTCAGACTTTGCTTCTTTTTTCTCCCGCTTGCAATACGGGGAGAGCGTGGGTGGCGATGACGGCTTCCTTCTTCTTTTGCCTTCAACCGGGAATCGGGACTCGTTGGTACCTTTGGATTCGAAAAAGTCGAATCCGCTTCCCGCCTCAGTTCAACCATGACCAATCGGCACAGCCTAAGCGCTGTTTTCGATTGCGAGCGAAGTTATGTTTGCGGGGGGGCTCGCAGTTCGCCGTGGTCTAAAGGCCATCCGAAAAGGTACTGATTCATGTGGAAGGGCATAAGCGCTGCGAAGTGGAATAAGGTGCCGCTTGCGCAGTTCTCCCTGTTAATCTTCGTTATTGGCGCTACCACACGCATAGCGCTCGTCGTTGGCACCAAGTCCTACGTGGAGTCATACCATGCGGAAGTCGTGCGCGTGGCGCAATCCTTAGCCAAGCGGGGCGCATTTGCAAACCCTTTTTGCGGAGA
>Ga0302324_100008771_pt1 | contig 21269 bp, 15 predicted proteins | sample Palsa_T0_1_FD_201949 | JGI IMG/M metagenome (GOLD analysis project Ga0302324, IMG submission 201949) | Peat permafrost microbial communities from Stordalen Mire near Abisko, Sweden - Palsa_T0_1 | ecosystem: Environmental > Terrestrial > Soil > Palsa > Peat permafrost | place: Sweden: Abisko...
GCGAATTAAGCCCTGCGCAATTTGTAAATTCGGCTGAGCCTCGAGAGCCGCCGACATTCGACCGAGATGGCCAGGCGCCCAGAGATCGTCCAGGTCCAGAAATGCGATCAGTTCCCCGGTCGAAGCCGTAATTCCAGCATTGCGCGCGGCCGCGGGTCCGCGATTATCCTGGCGGATATAGCGCAGGAACGCTGGGCCTTCTTGCGCGCGCTCCGAAAGGCCGTCGGTGGATCCATCATCCACCAGCACAACTTCGAGATTAGGATAGGCCTGAGCTTGAATAGTCCCCAGCCAGGCATCGTAAAATGCCGTCGCGTTAAACGCTGGAGCGATCACGCTGATGAGTAGATCGGCACTCATCGGCTCAATTGGCTGAGAAGTTGGCGGATGGCGCAAGGAATCTGCGTCAGGTCGGTTCCGAGCATTAGCCGAAAGCAGGGAGAGCTGCGAACCACTTGGGCGATCGAGGTAAGATCTCGCGGCCCGCTGGCCGGCAGTTGCGCCAGACTGCTGGGTCCCAGCGCCATCAATGCGGCGCCTTCACCGCAAGGCTCAATCCGGGTATCCACTTGGCCGGTGATTACGGGAACCAGTATGGCTCGCAACGGGAACTGCGGAATCAGCTTTTGCGGAAACGATTCATTCAAGAAAATGGTGGCTTTTTCATTCGGTTCGCGCTGAGGATTCCATACGTGCGGCGCCAAGCCGCTAAATTTGGCGAGATCGCTTTCTCCGCTGAGTTTTGCGGTGTTGTAGAGGCTATATACTTGCCAGTGCTTGGAATCCGGAGACCCAACCATGCAATAGTCGTCGCTGGCATATTTCAGGCCGGAATCGAAACATGCCAAAACGCTGGTGGACTTACCCGATCCCCCTTTGCCGGCCAACAGCACGCCGCCCGATTCGGTTCCAACCGCGCCGCCATGCACAAATTGAACGCCCTGTTGTCTCATCCACCCGTGCAGCAGCGCGCGCATCGGCGAACCGGCTTCATAGTAAGGAAGCGGCGACAAATCTCGCTTCCAAAAAAAACCCAGGTCCTCTTCAACATCGACAATGCTCAAGATGTCGGGACCTGGATGATAGAAGGCCAGGACTGAACCGCCGTGCAGGTAGAGCAACTCGCCCCGGGGCCCGGTGTAATCCGGCCAGTAATCCACCAACGCCTTTAAGAAAAAGCGCAGCAGAGGGTTGCGCTGCGGCAGTAAACCGTCCAACATCGAAATTGTCAGTTGCCGCCGGCCAGGCTCGGCGGGCTCACGAGTTTGAAGATGGTCTAGAGCTTTGGTGAGTATGCCGGACCAACGCGCGCCAGCAAACCGGAGCCGCACGCCGAAGCCTCCGATCGAAAACCTTTTCTCTTCCAGTCCTAAAGTGGCTATGGATTGCTCGGCGTACTCCTGGAAAAGATCGACAATCGCCTTCATGCTTCCGGAGAGCCGGGCGCGGCGCCGGGCCAGCCCTCTTCACCGACTTCATGCACCGGGTCCAGAAGGAACAGGCTTTGCAGGTCGCGGTAGGCCTCGAGCGAGGGAGCCACCAGGGGTACATTGGATCCACCACCAGCCAATTGCAAAGGTCCACGGGGCTTTCTGATCTCCACCTGGCAAATCAGATCCTCTTTCCGTAACTGTCCAAAAAAAGGAGTGAGCGCGGCGTCAATGGCCTCCACGCTAGCGGCATATTTTGTGGCGAGCGCTTCGGCCACCTCCATTTGAGTGGCTTCCTGCGTCAGAAGCTGAAAGGCATCCGCCGCCGCGCCCGACAGACTGTGATAAACGCCTGTCTCGAGATTGATTGCAACCAGCTCGTCATCGAATTGCTCATGGATGACGGAAGGCGCGTTGATTCGAAAGCATAATTCCGACATTGGAACTCTCATTCTTGCCTACCGATGCGGATGAAGCAAGTTCCAGTACTGGTAGTAAGTGCCAGGACCGCAGTTTCCGGAAATGCTTATCGAACCCAAAACGGAACGGCTGTGGTCTCGCCGGCGGCATGGTGGGAGGTCTCGTTCCGGCCGCCTCCGGCATCGATATCGATCTGCTGGCAAAGCGGACGCTCCGCGATATCGAAGATTCGGCGCGTTACCGGTCTCCATCCAGCGGCGTCTAAAGACTGAGCAAACACGGTATAGCGTCCCGCGGACGGAGCCTGGAAGTATACGGCTGTGTCGAAGCCGAAACGGAACAGCCGTCCTGACACGTCAAAGTGCGGTGCGGCGGCCGTACCCTGGCGAATGGAGACGCGCGCGAACTTGCAACCTGGGTTCGCGGTAACAACCAGGCCCACCAGAATTTCGCTGGCCGCGGGAACTTGTACCTCTTCTTCCTTGATCCATCCTTCGGCCCGGCTCATGGCACTGTACTGGTCGCACTTTGTACATGGAATGTCCGGGCGCGGCTCCGCCTTCCCCATCAGCATCTGCCTCGCGTATTCCATCTGGGGGCTCCGCATGCCGGCTGCGAGGCCGTCCGTAAAAACATTGCCTCCGAAGTCGCCCCAATAGTTGACGCAGCAGCCGAGCATCTTGCCATCCCAATTGATGACCGGCGCACGCCACAGCTGATAGCAGATATCGCGAGTGTATTCGACGCTTTTCTTTTCCCTGAATTCCTCGCGGCTGGCCGCACCCAAACCGGTCTGAATCCGGACCAGGTCTTTGTTTACCACCGGCGAATGATCGGCGCTCCACGAAAGGCGGGGTAAGAACTGCATTCCTCTGGCGCGCGCCATGGCACGGGCTGATTCGATTTCATGTTCATTGTGGCCCATGGCCACGAACTGCCAATCCAGCAGTGGGAACGCGGCGCGGTTACGCCGGCGCAGATCCCGAATCCTGTCAACATGCGCGAGAACGCGCTCCAGTTGCCCGTTGATACGGTAGCGAGCATAAGTTTCCTGGGTCGCGCCGTCGATGGAACACGTCAGCGCCCTGACGCGGTACTTCACGATCGCGTTGAGAGCGGCTTCGCTTGCGAAGTTCAGATTCACACCGTTGCTGCCGCTCACCACGACTTTCCTTTCATAGGCGCAAGCCAGCAGATCGGGGAGCTGCGGATTCAGGAACATTTCGCCATAGTTGGACAGCTCCACTTCGCGAATTTCCGGGTTGCGATCGAGCAAATGCTCGAAATCCTTTAACTTCAAATGTCCGGCTCCCAGCACGGGACGCGCTAAGCCGTTGGCTGTTGGGCAAACCGGACAAGCCAACTGGCAATGCGAAGAGGCGTCGATCTGAATTGCGCGCGGCGCTGGTGAATCCATCGAAGCTTAAGAATACTACCAACGGCCGGATTGACATTTGGCCCGCGATGGCGTTCGCCCACTGTGGGACCATAGTGCCGAGCACGTGATCTCCGAGACAACGCCTTTTGAACTGCTGAGTTGTACCTGGCCTTTTCCCTTATCCCCTGAAACTTTCGAACCCAAATGGCGGGCTCAGCTTACCCACCTCAGGCCGATCCCGGAGTGGAAAACCAGCGGAGACCGCTTTTATTGGAGTGTCGACTGGGGCGAGCTATTCCGCGGAGGCGCTCGATTTCTAAGGACAATGCGCCAATTCGGTGTCGTGTTCCGCATTCGCGTGAACGCCGCTGGAAAACTGGCTTTTCGAACTCAGGGCCGCTGTGCGATCAAACGTGGTGACTTATGCGTTTTTGAGGGCGCATCCGCTGCGGAGGCATCCATTGACGTAGGAGCTGGAGACATTCTCGACATCGCGGTGGCGCATGGACCTGACGAATGGAGTTGGGGAGCCAGGATCGAGCCGGTGGCGAACCCCGGCTGGGAGTTAATGAATGTTCACCTTCCCCGGGTTCAGGCCAGGCTTCGGAAACCAACCGGTCCAGCATTGAAAATATTCACAGATGCGCGCGATCCCATTCGCACGGTGATCTCGATCTACAGCATGATCTTGAACGGGTACTCGCCTTCCAAAGTTTATATCTACGGCGATTATCAATGGGCGCCATTCGCGAAATCCGTGCTGGCGCCTTTTCTCCCATTTGCGACGCTCGTCTCCCTGCAAGATATTCGGGACCAGATCGCGCGGGTGGCGCCTGCGAAACTGGCCGATCTGGCCGAGGACAATTGGCTCGTCATGAAATGCTGCCTGACGCTGCTGTGCGATCCGCTGGAGTTTTGCATGATGGATGATGACCTATTCATCCTAAAATCGGTTGCGCATCCCTTGGAACTGTTCCGGGAGCACGATTTCGTGTTCGTGCCGGAAATCGACAATGCGGTGCATTATCGTCCCATTTGGAGCGATCTGTTTCCAGAGGTGACGCCGACGCGGACCGCGCGTCTGAATGGTGCGCTGTGCTGGCTGCGTGTGAGGAAGGATCGCAAACGAGCGGCGGATCTGATGATGCGTGGATTGGGGAAGCTGGACGGCCTGCCCAAAGTGGAAGCTGCTTGGTCCTGGGAGCAAGGATTTTACGCGTATCTGTTCGCCAACGACCGAGTCCTGGAATTGCCTCCGGAATTATACTGGTATCCCTACTTTTGCGGGCTTCCGGGTGGAATGCTGGGTTACGACTATGCGAATAATCCTTGCGGATTTACCATGATTCATTTTGGCGGCGACGTGCCCAAACCGACCGACAAAGAAGCGCTTCAGCTCATGCCTCAGATTTTAGGCCGAGATGCGCAGCCGCGATGATCCCGCGATTCGACAATGCATCAATCAGAAGGTCCAGCCGTTGCCCCCAGTCGTTCCGCGCAGCGAACGCCGTGCGCATGAGAATCTGTTGCGCCGTGGGCGGCTGACTCACGAGCCTTTCCATCAATTCGAACGACTGTTCGCGATCCCCGTAGGTAACCAGAAGGCCCTGTTGCTCAAAATTCCTCATCTCCGGCAGCGCCGGGACGACAATGTGCTTTCCGGCCGCCAGATATTCGTAAATCTTCACAGCGTGCATGCTGCGCGTGATCGGCAAATCCTGAAACGGCATAGTGCAAACATCAAACTGAGTAAGGTAAGCGGCCAGAGTCGCGAGGTCCGTTTGCGGCAGGACGTGAACGTTGGGCGCTGAAGTTGCGGCGCGCCAGCGTTCTCTCGTTTCCTCGCGCGCGAAGCCCTGGCTGCCAATATAAACGAACGCCCAGGACGGAAAGCGGCGGCCTGATGCGGCCACCCAATCCAAATCCAACCAGTCGGCAAACGCGCCGAAGAAGCCGATCACCGGGCGGGGGAGATGATCGAGCAGTCCCTTGGATTCGGCAGCGTTGAAAATGGCATAATCCACGGCATTCAGGATCAGCATTGCGTCGTTCCTGCGATGCAACTTGGTCTGGTAGAGCTGGTCACCCGATGTGACCAAAAGGTCGCAGGTCTGGGTCAATTCCGCTTCATACACCGCCGCTCGCTGGCCGTAGAGTTCGCTAAACGCGTATTGGTCGTCGAGGCAGTCGTAAACGATCGGCCATCCGAAATGCTGGCGCAAGCTCTGCGCCAGCGGTGTCCAACCGGGAAAATTGACCACTTGAACGGCTTGGCCGATCCCGCTGGCTTTTCTGAATTGATCGAGCGCGCCGACCATCAGTTCCAGAACAGCGGGGTACCAGGAAAAATGATAGATGTCCCCATCGAATCCCGGCAACTGAATCTCGAAGACGTTGTCCATGAGCTTTCGGGGAACTGTGGTTCCGGTAAAACGCTCGGACGGAATCAATTTCACGTCCACCCAGAAGACCCGGTAACCGCGCCTCGCCAGTCCATTGGCGAAGTGGTGTGGCCGCTGCGTGAGATCGCTCCATCGCAGGATATTCAAGAAGACGAAATCGATGCGTTCATTCGTTGGCGCGGCTGGTTCATGAGCGGCATTCGCCTGAGCGAGCGTGACGGCGGCCAAGCGGCGGAGCGCCTCGTCAATCGCGCGCACTTCCATTGGATGGCCAGGTTTTTGGCGAAGCATGCGGCGCGCCCGATATTCCATCTCGTGGCGTCGCGCGATCAGGCTCTCTTCCCAGACACCGCCCGTGACGGCCTTCAGGAAATCCAGCCGGTCTTTCGTCGCCGCCTGAGCCGGCGCCGGGAAGGCTTTCATTATCGACTCGGCGTCTTTGGCACTCTCGCTCGTATCTCCAGCCCATCGATTCCGCTCACAAGTTACGGCGGGTTCAAAGCACACTTTCGTTGCCCGGCTTAGGCGTAGAGCAAAATCCCATTCGGCGAAAGATGGAAGGTCCGTTCGAAATCCGGTTGGAGGCAGGCACGAGCGATGGTGAATCCAGCACAGCAGAGGAGCCCAGGCGCCCAGCAGCAGACGCTCTGGTGTGGCTTCAAATTCCATCACCGCCGCGCGCCGCGTCTTGGTCGAAGAGTGGATCGCCACGCTCCAAGCGGTGTACCCAGCCTGGCACTGGTTCGCGTTGAGCAACTGATGAAGAATTTCGAGGTGATAAGGGAAATAGATATCGCCCACGGGCAGATACGTGAGAAAGTCGCTCTGCGCGGCCGTAAGTCCCGCGTTCCATAAGGGACCCGGACCGGATTCCAGGTTTGCTGGAATGGTCACTTGCCGGATACGCAGATCTCGAACGAGTTCGGTGGGGAGATTTGGCAGTTCTTGCGGATTCCTTGAGACGATCACGGTCTCGAAACCGGTGACGGTCTGGTTTGCCAGGCTGGCGAGCGAATCGGCCAATCTCCCGGCGGGATCTTCCTCAGCCACACCCGCCCCCACGGCGACGATCACGCTGGTCGAAGGCACTGCCCTTTTCTCGCGGGCCGCGGGTGAGTATGAGCGGGATAAACAGCTCGCCTTCTCGAGGAAAAGTTTTTCATTGCGAAACAGCCACTCGTCGTGATCGATCCGATTTTCCTCAAAGGTCTTGCTGGCGTAATTGAATACGAAAACACCGGGATCTACCACCAGCGACCAGCCCGCCATGCGGGCGCGCAAACAGAAATCGTCATCCTCATAGGTACCCAATTGGTAAATCTCATCGAGTCCACCCAGCGATTCCCAAAGTTCGCGGCGAATCATCACGCAGAAAAAGAACAGGCGGCGCGGCTCTTCAATCAAGGGATAGGGACCCGCTTCCGGCGGACCCGAAACCAACTGGGGACCCGGGCCGCAATGGTTGCTAACCGGGCTCGCGATGCCGATCCGTGCATCGGTCCGCACGGCTTCCATCAGGCCATCCAGCCATCCGTCCGTGACGATGGAATCGCTATTCAACAGCAGCAGAAAATCGTGGCGAGCCTTGCGAGCCCCCTCGTTCACCGCTCTCGCAAAACCGAGCGGTTGATCGAAGGTAAGAACGCTAAGCCCCGGCCGGCGCTCCAGCTCCGACGACAGCCACCTTGCTACGTCCGGGAACGAACCATTGTTCACCACGATCACTTCGAACTGGACGCGGCTGGCTGCCTGGTAAACGCTCTCCAGGCATCGGCGGGCGTACTCCAGCGCATTGTAAACCGGAATGATGATGCTGACGGCTGACATTACTCCGGCCGGCCCAGCATTTTACTCAAACGGTCATGCAGGCGCATTCGCAACTCCAGCGGAACGTTCTCGCGGACGGCGCCCTCCAATTCCTGGCACCGCCGGTACAGGGCGAACATGACGCCGCCCATGCCATGCATTCCGATCTTGGAAAACTGCTCCTCGTAACAATCGATGATGCGGCGTTTCGCAAGAAAACCGTCGCTGGTTTTTGCCAATCCGTCCGGGAGTTGCCGGTACTGATGCAGGTATTCGGGCAAGATATCGGTGTCGAAGCCTTGCATGGCGAGCCGGGCCTGCAATTCCCAGTCTTCGTGAGCCGCCCCGCGCACTTCCCGGTAGCCTCCGATCGCGTCGAAAACTTTACGCCGGATCAAGATCATCGGGCCGCCGAAAACGATCGGCTCGATCAAACCCGCCACGAGATTTGCGCCGATCGGCATATACTTCGCGATAGTGCTGTAGGGGGGCTGGTCGCCCGTGAACAACAGGCTTGCACTCACCAGGCAGTCGACTCCGGAAATCACCGCGGCTTCCAGCATGCGCCCGATCGCGTTCGGAGGAATCAAGTCGTCGGCGTCAATGAAGAAGAGATATTTGCTGTCGGCCTGCCGCGCCGCCCGGTTTCGAGCCGCGTCGACGAAAGCATTCTCCTGACGCAAAAACTTCCACCCCCGTGGTTCATATTTCGCAGCCATCGCATCGAATACATCCTTAGCCTCCGATTCGCTCGAGCCGTCGTCCACGGCGACAACACTGAACTGAGCGAGAGTTTGAGCCTCCAGACAGCTCAACATTTCGGGGAAGTAGCGCGCTTTGTTGAAATACGGAATGCAGACGCACACCGAGGGCTCGGCCTGAGCCGTTTCCAACTTCCTTTTGGGGCGCGCGCGTTGAAGAATGTCGCGATGCAAGGCCAGCCATCGATCGTTGGCAGCGCTGAAATCATAAGGCCGGAACGAAGGGCCGGGGTTTCCCTCAACCAGCGCCTGACGTAATTTCGCGGCCAGGGAACGCGGCTCCGGATCGAAAAGCCGCCCATCGTCGCGGTTCCCGAGAACCTCGGGAGTCCCGCCGCCGCGCGAGCAGATCAGGTTCAGCCCCGGGATGAGCGAGGTCTCAATTACCGCATAGGGAAAATTCTCATAAGCGCTGGCGATCACGGCGACCGCATCCCGGGCATGCTCCCGCAAATAACGGCCTGCCTGTTCGCTATCCAGGCTGCCCTCGTGAACCACTCGCAATCCAGTTTTTGCCAGGTGACGCTTCACCGTTTCCACCGAGCCGGGCTCGTCCTCATGGCCCAGCAATACAATCTCTTCGATGCTCTGCGCGATGTCGGGATGATCGCTCGCGAGCGTCAGCAGGGCTTTCGTGAACAGCGTTGCGCCTTTACGCGTCTCCAAGCGGCCAAAAAAGATCACGCGCTTTTTGGCTGGCATTTCCGGCTGGAGTTCCCACTCGCCGCCAGGATAGTAAGGCAGCCCCGGCACAACCGGTGTTGTCCGGAACTTCCAGCCCTCTTTCTTCACCCATTCCAGAATGTAATTGCTCGGCGCAATCACAGCGTCGCTGTGTTCAGCACTGTATCGCTCTACGAATTCGAGATGCAGATCGTCCGCTATATGCGGATATTTGCGGTTACCAAGCCGCACCCAATTGGATGGCCCATGCAGCACCGTGATGCAGATGGGGCCTGGGGTGGTGGAGAAGCGGTTGACTCGCACCGCGTGGAAAGCGAGATTCGCCCAGTCCTGAAAGTACACCGCGTCAAACTGCGATAGGATCGGGTGCAATTTCTCCGAAAGCCGCATAGCCCAGGCTTCCGGCCACCGGTCCGCGGCCGGCGGATCGCTATGCAGCTCGATGAACTCAATGCCCCACGACTGGTAATTCGCGGCCCATTGCGGATCCAAGCCAGGCGTTTGAATCTCGGCGTGAGTGAGGATGATGGTGACTTCTTCGCCGCTGTTCTTGAGCAGCCTCGCCCAATGCGTAACGAACGCCCCAACGCCGCCGGCGCGTCCCTGAACGGCCTGTACATCGTGAGAAACCAGGGCGACCTTGGCCATGTGCGATACTACGCCCGTTTATACCACAGCACATGATCCCCGTCGTCGGGATCTTCCGAGTAAGCTACGCTCGTTCCACCCACCGGATGCATCGGCACTCCCTTTACTTCCGGAAGCGCGTTGTTGCTCAGCAGCATTCCTCCGGGGCGCAGCATCCCAGCGATGTTCTGTAGCGCCAAAGCTTGTTCGAATGGCTCGTAATATACCATCACATTGGTTGCGATTATCAGATCCAGCTTGCCATCTCCCGGAAGCTGCATGTGTTGCAACACCACGTTCAGGTCCGCCGCTCGCAGCAGTTTGACAACCTCGGTACCAATACGCAACGCGCGCATGCGCACCTCGACGCCCGCCGGAGGGCCGAAAGGCTGAGCGCTGGTTCCAATCTGGGAGCCGAACCTGCGCCAATATCCGGTAGTCTCAGGCAGCCACTTTGTGTCTCCATCCAAGGGAACTTGCACGGTGTAGGCAGTGCCCTTGCGAGCTCGCGCCACGGCATCGCGCACGTGATCGAGCACGCGCGCGCTGAGATCGACGATGTCCACCGTTGGCCCGGACGTATCCGCCAACCGCAGCCTGCGCAACGAATCGATCAGCGCGAACGGTTGCAAAGTCTGGATCGGATAAAAGTCGTAGCCGCTGCGCTTATCCGTAAAATCCAGGCCCGGTCCAATCACGGCCGCGCGCCGGACTTGCCCCAGCAGGCCAGCGGTTTTGATTTCCGCCAGGCTGCGCTCAATCGCATAATTGGGCCGGAACGAAGTATCCAGCGACAAGCCCCGATCGCGATAGAGGCTTGAACGGGCCACGAATAGGCTGCCCGCGTCGCCAGCTTGCTTGGCGGAATCGATGGCATGCTGGAACGCGCGTTGCTCCCGCAGCACCCGCCGGGTATTTTCCAGCACCACGACGGCGATCCGCTTGTCCGCGGCCAGATCCGAGAGATCCACGCCGGTTTCCTTCATCCATGCGGCGGCAAACTGCAGGCGTTCATTACGACCGGGGTGCAGGACTGCTTGGGCGAAATCCTGGGTGCGCCCGAGGATCAAACGCCCGGCGGCTTCGGAGTCGCCCTCCGTCTCGGTCTGCTTGGCGGTCAGCCGCGGCCGCGCGGTGAAAGAGGTCCCGAACAGTACCAGGTTGACGATGGAATCGGCATCGCCGCGCTTAAGCCGCGAACGGATCTCCTGGTTGCGAGCTGTCTCCCACTTCAACCACGACTGCGCGTCGGGCGCTGGGTCTAATCCTGAGGGAAGCTCGCCGGCGAAGTTTTGGAGAATCGGCCGCGCATCCGGCAAGGACAAATACTCGTGCTCTTCCGCATGCTGCGCCCGAAGCGTCATGCATCCCAGAGCCAAGGTGAATAGCTCTCTGCGCGTCACTGGGAGATTGCCGATTTCTAAAGTATACCCAGACGATACTGAACGATCGTGCAAACGCTCAGATCACGACCACCGCGGCGGTTCTTATAATCAGCCCGTGCCAGATGATACTCTGTCCTCATGCTCATTTCCCGCCTGGGGCCCGCCCGCCGATGCAGCTAACCATATGGCGGACGTCCGCTGGGCTGATTCTTTTATTTCTCCACTCCGTTTGTCTTCTGTGTCAGCCCGCGCCCAAAACAGGTAATCTCTTCGGAACCGTCATAGACGCCTGGGGGAACCCCGCGCCCCTGGCCAAGCTGACGCTCATCGATCACGAGGGGCAGCGGCGCTCGCTGATCGCCGGACAAACCGGCGGATATTTCGCGCCAAATCTACCTGCTGGTTCTTACACTCTGATCGTAAGCTCCCCGGCATTCGGCGAGCATACTTCGACGGCCGTCGTTGAGCCAGGCGAGACCGTCGAGGCATCCGTCGTGCTCACCATAGAGCCGCAGGCGCTCGATCCACCGGCCCTTTACCGCTCGTATCTCGATCTGCTGCACGACGACGCAGAAGTCACGCCGGGGCAGCAGGGAGGCGACATCGAAGGTTTTGGTCCCTACGGAGCGCGCGGCAATTTGAGCTTCAACAGCTTCGGCCAGCGGGGCCAGGATAACAACTTTCTGGTCGACGGAGTCGACAACAACGAGAACTATGTTCGCTCGTCCATTCTGGTGCCGTCGCCCGAAGCCATCGCCGAGGTGAGCCTCACCGCTGGATATATTCCGGCGGAGATCGGTCACGAAACTGGTTCCAGCGTGAGCGTGGAAACGCGCTCTGGTTCGAGCCAGTTCCACGGAAGCGCCTACGAGGATTTCGAAAACTCAGCCTTGGATTCGCGCAACTTTTTCGACGGAGCGCAAAAGCCCGGGTTGGTGGGAAACCTGTTCGGAGCGAGTGCCGGGGGCGCCATCCGCCGCAACGATTGGTTCTGGTTCGCCGAAGCTGAAGGGCAACGCGTCAACCAGGGGCTGACGATCATTTCAACGGTTCCCACCGTCGCCGAGAAGTCCGGGAACTTCGGAAACATCGCAGTCTTCAACCCGCTCACGCTTGCCTCAACCGCGAACGGATTCACGCGACAGCAGTTTTTAGACAATCGGATTCCCGCCTCGCTCATTCCTCTGGCCTCGCAAAACTTGATCGATCTTTATCCCGATCCGAACCTTCCCGGCAGCGCGGACAATTATCGTTTCAGCCCGACGGCCGTCAACAATAATGAACGCTTCGACCTGCGTACCGACAAGCTGCTCCCGCGCGGAAAAATCTTCGTGCGCGTCAGCGGGGAACGGCTGAACCTGCAATCGCCCGGCGCGCTTCCATTACCTGGCAGCGGTTATGCCGGCAGCGATCTCACGCAACAGGCGGACGCGGCCCAGACCAATACCAGGGCCTGGGGCGTCGCTGTTGGGTACACCATTGCTCTGCGGCCGCAGCTGATCAATGAACTGCGCGTGGGGGCAGCCGGCATCAATCTTAGGTCGATCGCGGACGACCAGGGCATCAATGCCTCGGCCGTCACCGGCATTCCGGGCCTCGGTTTTGACGGACTGCCATCCATCAGCCCTACCGGATTCACTTCACTCGGCGCGGCCGAGCCGGTCCCGCTGGCCGTTCGAGAGACGAACGCGCAGGTGGAAGATACGGTGAGCTGGATCAAGGGACGGCAGGCGTGGAAGTTCGGCGTCCAGGCGATTCGCAGATTCACCGACGGCACAGCGACCGAATTCACGGATCGAGGCACCTTCTACTTCACTCCCGATTACACCGGCGTGCCCGGCACCGCGCAGGGCGACTCCATCGCGTCGCTACTGCTGGGCTATCCCACCGAAGCCCGGCGCGACGTTCAGTTCCAGCCCTATCATCTGCGATCTTGGGAGCTGGCCGGCTTCGCGCAGGATCAGATCCAGTTGTTGCGGCGCCTGACGCTCCAGATAGGGGTCCGCTACTCGCTGCTTCCCCCGCTCACAGAAGCCAACGACCGCATGGTCAACTTCAGTTTCGCCAGAGGCGCGCCGGCGCTGGATCAATTCGCCGGCCAGGGCGGAGTGAACGACTATGCGGGGCTCGAGTATTCCAAATATGCGTTTGCGCCGAGGGCCGGCTTCGCGCTGGAGCTAGGCGCTTCAACAACGTTGCGAGGAGGGTTCAGCCAGGCCTATGACACCGGGTCGGTGCTAGCCCAAGGGATCCTGGCGCGGAATCCTCCTTACGCGGCCTCGCAGGATTTTATCAATGGCACTTATGAGCCGGGGCCGAACATTTCCGCCGGGCTGCCCGCTCCGCAGCCGCTAAGTTTGCTGAATGCCGGGCTGCTCAACAGCGTTCACGGCTCCATCTACGCGATTCAGCCGCAGAAAAATACGCCCTACGCCGACGACTGGAGCGTGTTCCTGGCGCACCGCCTGCGCCCCAAGCTGGCACTGGAGGCGGGCGTTACCAGTTCAATGGGCGTGCATCTGTTAGCTACCTACGACGCCAATCAGCCGTCCCCTGCGCCCGACGAATCCGCGGCGAATTATCCGTATCAGCCCTACACATCGCGCATCGAATACCTGGCGTTGGGCGGCGGCTCCACGTATTATGGCGGTCAGATCAAACTGGCCGGCGAATTGGCGCCCGGGCTTCAGGTGTTGATGAGCTACGTTTACTCCAAAGAAATCGACGATTCCATCGCCCCTTTCACCAATCCCGAGAGCCGGCCGGATGGGCCGCAGGATCTCTATGATCCGCGCGGAAACCGATCGCTCTCGCCATTCGACATTGCTCAACGCGCCGTGCTAGCGGGGCACTACGATCTTCCTTTCAAGCATGATTCCGCGACCCAGGGAGCGCGATCGCTGACATCGGCCCTGTTTGGCAATTGGAGCATCAGCGCGCTGGCCACCATTCAGACCGGCTTTCCGTTTACGCCCGAGCTGGCTGTCAACAACCTGAACAACGGAAATTATCAGCTTCCCAACCGCGTCGGTGATGGAGCTTTGCCATCCGGCCAGCGCTCCTATCTGCAGTGGTTCAATACCACGCTCAATCCATCCGCGCCGGTGGACGCGTTCCAGGTTCCGGCTCCGCTTCAGTATGGCGATTCGGGATACGACATTTTGCGAGGGCCGGGCCTGGCAACCACCGATGTCGCGCTGGCCCGCACCTTCGCGATCCACGAGCGTCTGCGCCTGCAACTCCGCGCGGAAGCGCATAATCTGCAGAATCGAACCAATCTTGCTTTGCCGGATCGGTATCTGGGCGTGGAATCGTCGGGTGTCATCAGCCACACCATTACGCCGGCGCGACAGGTTCAAGTTGGGGCGCGGCTAGCCTGGTGATCGGAAAGTTGGGATGAATCCGCCGGGCGCGAGCATTATAAAGTGTATAAGGAGGCAATTCCCAGATGAAAACTTTACTGTTTGGTATGTCCGCATTGCTGCTGGTTGCGGGCGCGGCGCTGTACGCCGCCGATGACGCGCCACCCGCCGAGGGAACCAAGGCGCCCGGTTTTACCCTGAAATCGCAGGAAGGCAAGGAAGTGAGCCTGAAGGATTTCAAAGGCAAATGGGTAGTGCTGTATTTCTATCCCAAGGACATGACGCCCGGCTGCACCATTGAAGCGCACAATTTCCAGCGCGACCAGCCGGAGTTTGACAAGAAGAACGCGGTCATCGTTGGCGTCAGCCTGGATACCGTGGATTCACACGTGCAGTTCTGCACCAAAGAGAACCTGACGTTCAAGCTGCTGTCCGACCCCGATCACGTAGTCACTAGCGAATACGGCTCGCTCAGCGCCTTCGGCAAGATGCAGGTGGCGGCGCGCAACACGTTCCTGATCGATCCGAAGGGCGTCATCCGCAAGGTTTATCTGAAGGTGGATCCGAATCCGCACAGCAAGGATGTATTGGCGGAGTTGGACGAATTGCAGAAGAAGAGCGACTAGCGCACGCTTCCAAACCGCGCGTGTGAGCGAGCGGTATGATGAAGCGAAGTGCCCACGCAGCAGGACCAGTTCGAGCGCATCGCGATGCCGCATGTCCGAAGCCTGCTGCGCGTGGCCCGGCGTCTGACCGTGGATAGCGCCGCTGCCGAAGACTTGGTGCAAGAGACCATGTTGCTCGCCTGGCGCGGGTTTCATGGGTTCCGAAGGGATAGCAATGCGCGGGCGTGGCTGTTCCGGATTTTGCTCAACGCGTTCTACGGCCAGGTCCGGAAGGTGTCACGGGCGCCTCAGCCTGTTCCTGCGGTTGTCGACGCGAAACTCCAGGAGGCAGTTGAGATCGAGGAGGCCCTTCTGGCATTGCCGATCGATCAACGCAGCGTGCTTCTGCTCTGCATTGTGGAAGGATTCACCTGCCGTGAGGCTGCCGAAATTTTGAATGTGCCCATCGGAACTGTGATGTCGCGGTTGAGCCGGGCGCGCCAGGAATTGCGAAAGAGTTTGGCTCCGCGGGTCAAGGCGGAAGCGAAAGCGGCATTCCAATGAGCGACGACGAACTGGATCAGCGAGTGCGGGCAAGTGTTCTGGCCGAACAGATCGACACCTCGCGCGTGGAAGCCGCTGTACTAAATCGTATGCGCCAGCGCCACGTTCCGGGTTGGGCCGTTGCTGCAGCAGCGGTGATCGCGATGGTCGGGGCCAGCGTTCTATCTTACCGGACGTTCGTGAAGGAACAAACCCCGCCGATCTGCGTTGCCGCTGCGCAGGATCATCAGCGTGAAATCGTGCAGGGAGAGCCACGGCCTTGGCTGTCGGATATATTCGCTATTCAGTCTCTGGCCGAAAAGCAAGGCGTTCCCGCGTCCGCCATAGCGGCGCTCACAACCACCGGATACGGCTTGCAGCGCGCCCGGCTCTGTTTCCTGAAGAAACAAATCTTTCTGCATTTGGTTTACACCAAGGATGGCAGCGAGTACTCGGTGTATCTGCGTCCTCCGAGCGGACTCTTCAACGATTCAGTTCGCGGCGGGCAAGCGTTGGCGTACTTCGAAACTAATCGCGTAACCGCGGTCTTCGTCAGTCACGGGGCCGACGCTTTGGCGTTCGCCCGCGCAGGCGCTCGGGTCCTATAATCCGCCCCCCTGCTAACGTTTCACCACGCTAATCGTCACCGTCGACGGATACTGGCTCGAGTGATGGATCGAATTGTGCGCCACAACTCCCGTTACTTCGTCGTAGTTGTTGCCGCCTGTGTTCAGGTTCCTATCGAAGCGCGGGAAATTACTGCTGGATACCTCGATCCGAATCCGATGGCCTTCCGGAAAGTAGTTGCTGGTGGTCATCGGTTGAATCGTAACCCTGTATACCTTGTCCTTTTCCATCCACACCACCGGTTTGTCGTAGCCCTCGCGATAGCGCAGCCGCTGGATGGTCTCGTCCAGGTTGTAAGCGGTGCCATCCGGATACACGTCAATCAGCTTCACGGTCACGTCAGTGTCCTTCACATCCGAAGAAACATACAGCGTCGCGTCGATGGGTCCGCTGACCTCCATACCCTCCTTCAGCGGATCGGACGTGTACACCAAAATGTCGCCGCGAGCCTCCATCTTCCTCTGGTCAAACGCGCCGCCGGTCACAGCATTGCCGGTGCAGCACACGTTGCCGCCGTAGGACGGAACAGGATTCATGGGATCGTAGATGAAGCTGTCGGGATTATCCGCGCTCGCCGCCGACGTGGCCAGCACGCCGTCGCCATTCAGGCTGTTCGCTTTTCCACCGCTCGAAAGGTAAAACTTCATGGGCTGCGCGCCCTGCGGCGGCCAAGTGTCCGACGTCTGCCACTTATTCATCCCCATGGTGAAATAGCGGACCTTCGGCCAGGTTTTGAGAATCTGATTGTCCTCGCCCTTCAGGAAATAATCGAACCACCCATAGGTGAGGGAATCCCAATCCAGCCGCGCGTCGCCCATGCTTCGCTCGCCCACCACGGTGTCCTCGGTCGAGCGCGTATAAGAGCAATGCAGCGTCGGCGCGATGATCGCGTATTGTTGATTGCCGATTTCCGGCCGGGCATTCTTGCGCGTCGAATTGTACGCCGCCAGATTCGGCCCCACGGAAACGTCGTACCACGACATGAACCACAATCCCGGGACGTTGATCGGATGATCTTCGTGCCACAACCCGCCGCGATACCAGGCCGGATCGTTGGGAGTCCGCTTGATCATCGCGCCTCCGGTGGCCACTTCCGTCCGGTCCGCGAACATTCCGTGCGGCCCATCCACTGCTTTAATGATGTCCTGCTCGGGAAGGTGCGCCAGGGCCTTGTCCCAATCCACCGGAGGCAGTTGCTGTGCCAGGTCGAATTCTTTAGAGGCCCGGATCAAATCTTCCTGCGAAGTATTCGGTGGAAACATCGGCCGAACCTGGTTCTGCTCGCCGTACAGCCAGGCGGCGAACAACATCTGGAACGCGCCGCCGCGATACCAGTTGCCCTGTTCATAATACGGGCCCACTTTCCCGACGCCGGCGCCGAATCCTTGCGGGATCATGGCCGCATATCCCGGAGTCCCCATCGCCGCCACGCCCAACTGCCATTCCGCGGTGGATGAACACCCGATGGTACCGGCCTTCGCGTTCGACCACGGCTGCGACGTCATCCACTCGATCGCATCGGCTCCGTCCGTCAGCGGGGGTCCAAGAATATCGTAGGTGCCCTCGGAGAAAAAGTGCCCACGCTCGTTCATCTCAACATACGCGTACCCATGTTTGATCGCGGCGATCTGAGCGGACATGTCGGCCGGCGCGCCATTGCGCACATCCCAGAAATTGAAGTTGTACGGCGTGCGCACGAAGATGATGGGATATTTCTTCGAGGTGTCCTTCGGCCGATAGACGTCGGCCGCCATGCGCTTCCCGTCGCGCATGGGCACCATCACCTTGCGCTCGATGATGGCGATGGATTCCAGTTCCTTCTCACGCGCATTCCGCGTCGCCACGAGTTGCGGGTCCGGGCCGTTGCGCTGCTGCGCCGGCGCGTACGGAATCACGAATGCCGCGAAACCCGCCAGCACTCGCAAAGAAACACTATTTTTAGTTATTCGCATCGTTACTCGCACCTGGCTAATTCCCGCCGGTATTGGCAGGCGGGCCAGAAGTCAGCTTTTTCCCGTCGGCCCAAGTGACTTCGCGCGAATGCGCGAAATTCGATCCGTCGCGGGCGCGCCAGCCGAAAACGGTCACCGTGTCGCCCAGCTTCATCGTGATGTCGCGCCTCCATCCTTGCCGGATGAGCATATTCGGCGGAAAGCCCTCAAACTTCCAGTGGACGATGTTGCCGGCGTCGTCCTTCACATCAATGTAGAAATGCATATGAGGATTCTCCCAGTCGACTTTGGTGACTACTCCGGTCACAGTCACGGGCTTGGTCTCGTCGTATTCTGCCCCGAAGGAATGATGCGCGAGAGCCGGGACCGCGGGAACAAGCAGGCCGAAGCCGGCGGCAATAACGGCCAGGAGATGAGTTCGCATGTATGCCTAAAACACCTGCGGAACATTATATCGCTTCAGATGCCTCCTGGCAGCGTGATTCAATGAATTGAAGGGCCATTTTCCATGCGAATCCTCACTAACCTTGTAGTTTGCGGCGCCCTGCTCACCGCCGCCGTTTCCGCCGACGAAGGCATGTGGACGTTCGATCATCTGCCCATCAAACTGATCCAGGACAAATATCACTTCACGCTGACTCAACCCTGGCTCGACCACGTGCGTCTGGCTTCCGCCCGGTTGAACGACGGCGGCTCGGGATCGTTTGTGAGCCCGCATGGGCTGCTGCTGACCAATCATCATGTGGCGCGAGGCCAGTTGCAAAAGAGCTCGACCCCGGAGCATGACTACATCAAAAACGGATTCTACGCCGCCACGCCCGATCAGGAAATCAAATCGCCGGACCTCGAAGTAGACGTTCTGATGTCTACCGAGGACGTGACCGGCCGCGTTCAGGCCGCCGTGAAGAGCGCCAAGAATAGCGCGGACGAATTTGCGCTTCGCCGCAAGACCATTGCCGAAATCGAAAAGGAGAGCCAGGAGAAAACCGGCCTCCGGTCCGATGTCGTCACGCTCTACCAGGGCGGCGAATACTGGCTGTATCGCTACAAGAAATACACCGACATACGCATCGTTTTCGCGCCCGAGGTGCAAGCGGCTTTCTACGGCGGCGATCCGGACAACTTTACCTATCCCCGCTTCGATCTCGACATGGCGCTCTTCCGTGTTTATGAAAACGGCAAACCCATCGACACTCCGAATTATCTGAAGTGGAACCCGAAGGGCGCGGCTGACGAGGAGCTGGTGTTCGTCTCCGGCAATCCAGGATCCACGGAGCGCTCCGACACGCTGGCGCAATTGGAAGCGGAACGCGACGCGAATCTTCCGGACGTTCTCAAACTGCTGCGTGCACGGGTGACTGTGGAGAAAAACTTCTCGGCGTCCAGTCCGGAGCATGCCCGCCAGGCGAACAGCGAGATCATGGAGCTGGAAAACTCCGTCAAAGCACTCGATGGCGAGTACCGGGGTCTCAACGACAAGCACGTCATGGACACCAAGCGCGTGGATGAAGAGAAGTTCAAGGCGGCCGTCATGGCCAATCCGCAATGGAAGGCAGCGTATGGCGGCGCCTGGGACGAGATCGCAGCCGCTGAGAAGAAATCCGAATCACGATTAAAGGAACTGTACTTTCACAGCACCGATTCGCACCTCGCAGGCCTGGCCAAAACCATCGTCGAATACGTAAATGAGATCAAGAAGCCGGATGGCGAGCGCCTGCCTGGGTATCACGACGCGCAACTCGATTCTCTGCGTTTCGAGCTGTTCTCGCCGGCGCCAATCTATCGCGACATGGAAATTGCGCAAACCGCCGGCGCGCTCGACCTGGATTTGCAGGAAATGGGATCCGCCGATCCGTTCCTCAAAATCGTACTCGATGGCAAGAGTCCGCAAGAATCAGCGGCGGCCCTGGTGAATGGCACGCACCTGGACGATCCCGCGGTACGGAAGCAGCTTATTGAAGGTGGCACAGCTTGAAGGTGGCACAGCCGCCGTCGAAGCGTCCACCGATCCGCAAATTGTGCTTGCGCGCAAGCTCGACCCGATGCGCCGCGAACTCGTGAAATGGATGCAGGATAATGTCCAGAGCGTGGCTCAGCGTGCCGGTGAAGCTCTCGGAAAAGCGCGCTTCGCCGTCTATGGCCGAAGCGCCTATCCTGACGCGACGTTCACCTTGCGCCTTTCCTATGGCCAAGTGAAGGGCTATCCAATGAACGGGACCAAGGCGCCTTCCAAGACCACCTTTTATGGTCTCTACGATCGCGCCAACGGCTTCGATTTTCAGGGTCCGTTCTTCCTTCCGTCGCGGTATCTGGAGGGACGGTCCAAACTGGATTTATCCACTCCGTTCAATTTCGTCACCACCAACGACATCATCGGCGGCAATTCCGGATCGCCCGTCGTCAACAGCGCCGGCGAAATCGTGGGCTTGGTATTCGACGGCAATATTGAGTCCCTGGTGGGCGACTACGTTTACGACGTCGAGACCAATCGCACCGTCGCGGTGCACACCGCCGCCATGACTGAGGCGCTGCGCAAGCTTTATGGAGCGCAGAAATTGCTGGACGAAATGCTCGGAAACTAGAGCGAAAATACCTGCTCGGCGTTGGTTTGGTACAGCTTCTTTTTGTCCGCGTCGCTGATGGGCAGATGGTCGGTGACTAGTACTTCTTCGGGAACGAATTGGTATGGGTAGTCCATCGCATACAGCACGCGATCGACGCCCATAACGGATTGCGCGTAGAGAATGGGCGGCTCCCAAGCCATGCCGCTGGTGGTGAACCACATATTTTCCTTGATGTAGTCGCTCGGCTGCTTCTGCAATTTTTGAACGGACGCGTAGCGATTGGCCTTGACCATGGCGCGATGCATGAAATCGACGCGGAACAGCCAGTACGGTAGGCCTTCACCCAGGTGCCCGGCGACGATGCGCAGTTTCGGGAAGCGATCGAAGACGCCGCTGACGATGATGCGCAGCAAGTGCAAGCCGGTTTCGACAGCGAAGCCGAAAATGGCGCCATCCAGGCCCCGCTCGATAAACGGACCGATCATCGATTTCGGCGGCGTCGTGGGATGGATGTAAACCGGAACGTTGAGGTGCTCGGCGGCTTCGAAAATGGGCCAGAACTTGGAATCGTCCATATATTCGCCGCGCGTATGGCTGTTGACGATGGCGCCCTTGAGGCCGAGTTGCCGCACACCGCGCTCCAGCTCCTGGGCCGCGCCGGCGGCGTCCTGGGGCGCGATGGCCGCGAGGCCGGAGAATCGATCGGGATGTTTTCGAATGGCA
>Ga0302324_100008772_pt1 | contig 21265 bp, 21 predicted proteins | sample Palsa_T0_1_FD_201949 | JGI IMG/M metagenome (GOLD analysis project Ga0302324, IMG submission 201949) | Peat permafrost microbial communities from Stordalen Mire near Abisko, Sweden - Palsa_T0_1 | ecosystem: Environmental > Terrestrial > Soil > Palsa > Peat permafrost | place: Sweden: Abisko...
AGCTTTCGCCCGGCATTGTGGCCCCCCCGCCGGGAGCCGAGCTCAACAGCAACCACGAATCGGTCCTGCGCGCCTGCGAGGAGGTCGTCAAGCGCATGGCCACCGACCGCCACCACTTCGCGCGGCCGGCGCGCACGCTGTTCTGCGACATCCGCAACTACTTCCCGATGTCCGCCCAGGAGCATGTCCACGAGGTCGTCTGCCGCTACATCGGCTACGCCCAGCAGTTTCTGGACGAACACCCCCACGAGGGCTACACCGCCGTGAGCGGCGCCACCCCCCAGTGCCGTGCCACCACCCGCAAGGGCACCGCCTGCCAGCGCGTGCCCCTCCCCCGCAACGGCTACTGCCCCTCCCACCAGCACCTGGCGGAAACCGAGGATCGCGAGCTCGCCGCTGCGTGAGCCTCGCGTAGGCTCCCGGGGATGCTCCTGGGAGTCGACGTCGGCGGAACCTTCACCGACGCGGTGCTCGTCGACGGGGATTCAGCGGTGCACACCGCCAAGGTCCCCTCGACGCCTGAAGAGCAGTCCGCCGGCGTGCTCGAGGCGATCGCCCTGGTGCTGGCGCGCGCCGGCGCGCAGGCTCCGCAGGTGGAGCGCTTCGCCCACGGCATGACCGTCGCCACCAACGCGCTGCTCGAGGATCGCACCGCCCGCACCGCGCTGATCGCGACAGCCGGCTTCAGCGACGTGATCGAGCTCGGGCGACAGGCCCGTCCCGAGCTGTATCAGCTGTGCGTGTCGGGGCCGGCTCCGCTCGTGCCGGCCGAGCTGCGCTTCGCGGCGCCTGAGCGCACCGGACCCGAGGGCCCGCTGCGCGCGCTCGATCCCGACCTCGCACGAGCGCTGATCGAGGAGATCGCACTCGCCGGCGCCGAGGCGGTCGCGGTGGCGCTGCTTCACTCCTATGCCCATCCCGCGCACGAGCGCATGCTCGGCGCGCTGCTGGGCGAGCTCATGGGCGACGTCCACGTGTCCCTGTCCTGCGAGCTCGTCGGCACCTTCCGCGAGTACGAGCGAACGGCCACGACCGTTCTCGACGCGGCGCTTTCGCCCCTGCTCGGCGGTTATCTGCGCAGGCTGTCCGGCGAGGCTCGCGCCCGCGGGCTTCCCCAGCCACTCATCATGCAGTCCTCCGGCGGCCTCACCGACTCACACCGCGCCGCCTCCCACGCCGCGCTGACCGTCCTGTCAGGACCCGCCGGCGGCGTCGGCGGCGCCCTGCTGTTGGCGGAGCTGGCCGGCGAGCCCGACGTGCTCTGCTTCGACATGGGCGGCACATCCTGCGACGTCTGCCTGATCGACGGCTCGCAGGTCGCAGAGACGGCCGACCGCGCGATCGCCGGGCGGCCGCTGTCGCTGCCCGCGCTCGACATCCACACCGTCGGCGCGGGCGGCGGCTCGATCGCCTGGCGGGACCGGGGCGGCGCCCTGCGCGTGGGGCCGGCCTCGGCCGGCGCGATCCCCGGGCCCGCCTGCTACGGCCGCGGCGGCGCACAGCCGACGGTCACCGACGCCAACCTGCTGCTCGGGCGCCTGCTCGCCGACTCGCCGCTGGCGGGTGCGCTTGAGCTCGACCGCGCCGCCGCCCAGCGCGCTGTCTCACGGCTCGCCGGCGAGCTCGGCATGGACCCGCTCGCATGCGCCCTCGGAATCGTGCGCGTGGCCGAGGCCGAGATGCTGGGCGCCCTGCGCCTGATGACAGTCGAGCGCGGCATCGACCCGCGCGGCTTCGCCCTGCTCCCGTTCGGCGGCGCCGGGCCCCTGCACGCCGCCGCCCTGGCCGGCGAGCTGGGCATCGAGCGCATCCTCTGCCCGCGCGCCTCCGGTGTGCTCTGCGCCCTGGGCCTGGCCGCGGCGGCTCCGCGGCGCGACGTCTCGCGCACGGTCATGCTGCACGGCGGCTCGCTCACCGCCGCACGCGTGGGCGAGGAGCGCGACGCCCTCATCGCCGAGGCCCTCCGCGGGCTCGGCGGAGAGCCCGCGCGCTGTCGCGTCAGCCATGAGCTCCGCTACCGCGGCCAGTCCTTCGAGCTGGCGGTCGAGCAGTCCCGCTCGGCCGACACGGGCGTCCTGCGCGAGGCGTTCGCACGCGCACACGAAAAGCGCTACGGCTACCGCGACGACTCCGCGGAGGTCGAGCTCGTCAACATGCGCGTGTCGCTGTGGGGCTCCTCACCCGCGCTGCGCCCGCTCGCGTCCGGCGCCGGCGCGCCCCTCCCCGGCACGCGCTCGATCGTGTTCGACGGCGTGGCGCTCGAGGCCGCCGTCCACAGCGGCGAGCTGCCGGCGGGCACGGCATTGTCGGGACCGGCGCTGTGCGCGTTGCCGGAGGCCACCCTGCTCGTGCCCCCGGGCTGGTCAGGCGAGGTGGATGAGCACGGCACCATCCGCCTTCACCGCGACACGGGGCTCGAGGCCTGCCGGGCGGGGCCCGAGGACGGCGGGGCGGGCGCCCGTGCTTGACCCGATCGAACTGCAGGTGCTCACCGGCGCCCTGCGCGCAGCCTGCGAGGAGATGGGCGTCGTGCTCACCCGCTCTGCACACTCCTCCAACATCAAGGAGCGCCGCGACGCCTCCACCGCCCTGTTCGACCCGGGCGGCGAGATGGTCATGCAGGCCGAGCACATCCCCGTGCACCTCGGCGCCATGCCCGCCGCAGTCGCCGCGGTGCTTGAACAGCGCCACTCCCCCGGGCGCTCCTGGATCCTCAACGACCCGTTCGCGGGCGGCACCCACCTGCCCGACATCACCGTCATCACCCCCGTGTTCTTTCGCTCTGAGCTGCTGGGGTTCGCCGCCAGCCGCGCGCATCACGCCGACGTGGGCGGGCGCGTGCCCGGGTCGATGCCCGCCGACAGCCGCACGCTCGAGGAGGAGGGCGTGGTCATCTCCGCCCGCCCGCTGGATGAGGCTGCGATCGAGCAGCTCGTGGCGCGCATGCGCCAGCCGGCCGAGCGCAGAGCCGACCTGCGCGCCCAGCTCGCCGCCAACCACACCGGTGCCGAGCGCCTGTCGGAGCTGGCCGAGCGTCTCGGCGCCGAGCGCCTGCGCGAGGCGACCGACGCGGTGCTCGACTACACCGAGCGTCGCACGCGCTCCTGCCTGGCCGCGCTCCCGGACGGGACGTTCACCGCCGCCGACGTGCTCGAGGCCCCGGAGGGCGACCTCGAGCTGCGCCTGCAGGCGATTCTCGAGGGCGATCGGCTGCTGCTCGACTTCGCCGGCTCAGCCCCCCAGCACCCGGGCAATCTCAACTGCCCGCTGGCCGTGACCCGCTCGGCGTGCCTGTTCGCCGTGCGCGCGCTCACCGACGCCGACATTCCGGCCTCGGCGGGGGCCCATCGCCCGATCGAGGTGCGCGCGCCCGCCGGCACGGTGCTCAACGCCCGCCCCGGCGTCGCGGTCGCCGCGGGCAACGTCGAGACATCCTCGCGCGTCGCCGACCTGGTGCTGGCCGCGTTCGGGCGGGCGCTCGGCCAGGGCACGATGAACAACCTCACGCTCGGCAACTCCCGCTTCTCCTACTACGAGACCCTCGGCGGCGGCCAGGGCGCCTGCGCCGACGCCGACGGCCCCAGCGCGGTCCACGTGGCCATGAGCAACACCCTCAACACCCCCATCGAGGCGCTCGAGCGCGAATTCCCGCTGCGCGTCACCGAGTACGCACTGCGCAGGGGCTCGGGCGGGGCAGGGCGCCACCGCGGCGGCGACGGCGTGGTGCGCGAGCTCGAAGCGCTCGAGCCGATGACCTTCTCGCTGATCTCAGAGCGCCGCCGCCATCCGCCTCGCGGAGCCCGCGGCGGCGGGCCGGGCGAGCGCGGGCGCGACGAGCTCGACGGGCGCGTCCTGCCCGGCAAGGTCACCGGAGCACTCGAGCAGGGCCAGCGGCTGCGCATGGAAACGCCGGGTGGAGGAGGATTCGGGAGTGTCTGAGCGGATCGGCTTCCTCGGGCTGGGCATCATGGGCTCGCGCATGGCGGCCAACGTCGCGGCGGCCGGCTTTCCGCTGAGCGTGTGGACGCACACCGAGGGCAAGGCCGAGCGCTGGGCCTCCGAGCACGACGCCAGCGCCTGCGCCACACCCGCCGAGGTGGCCCGCGCGAGCGACATCGTCCTCAGCATGGTGGTGGACGACCGCCAGGTCTCAGACATCCTGCTCGGCCCCGACGGTGTCCTCGACGGCGCCCAGCCCGGCCTTCTGTGCGTGGACTCCTCCACCATCTCCCCCGCCGGCACCCGCAGCATCGGCGCCGCCCTCGCACAGCGCGGGGTCGCGATGCTCGACGCCCCCGTCACCGGCTCCTCCCCGCGGGCAGAGGACGGGACGCTCACGATCATGGCCGGCGGCAGGGCCGAGGACTTCGCCCGCGCAAAGCCACTGCTCGAAGCGATGGGCAGCCTGATCGTGCACGTCGGCGAGCTCGGCCAGGGAGAGATGCTGAAGCTCATCAACAACGCCCTCGGCGCGGCCAACGCGGCGGCGCTCGCCGAGGCCCTGCTGCTCGCCCGGGCAACGGGCGTGGACCTCGACGCGTTCGTGGAAGTGACCTCGGCGGGCTCGGGCGCATCGGCCCAGATGCAGGCCAAGGCGACCCCCATGCGCGAGCACGACTACACCACGCTGTTCAAGACCGCCCACCTGCTCAAGGACGTGCGCCTGTGCCTCGAGGAATCACAGACAGCGGGCGTGCCGTTCCCGTCGGCCGCGCACGCGCGCAACCTGCTCGTGGCCACGATGGGACGCGGTCACGGCGACGATGACTACGCCGCCATCATCGAGGCCGCCGAGGGACTGGCCGGATGGCGATTGTGAACAGGCGGTTTCGCGCCGGATCACTCAGAGATGCCAAATAATGTCGCTATTTGCAGGGGATTTGGGATTTTCGCCCGGAGTTCGTATCTTTAATGCACCGGCAGTCGCTCCCCCGGTGCGACACGCAGGTTCCAAAAGCAGCCGTTTCTGTTCAGGTCTTACGTATTTTTATGCCAATTGCTTTCAAAGAATGGGCTGTCACCGTCCGCGCCCTGGCCGAAGGTGAGCAGCTCATAACACTCCGCAAGGGCGGCATCCGCGACCCCGGCAAGTCCTTTCAACTTGCCCACGAGCGCTTCTTTCTGTACCCCACGTTCGACCACCAGCCCGGCGACCTCGTGCGCGAGTCCCACCAGCCGGAGCTGCGCCGCGCGCTGGAGGAGGGCGTCTGGAGCGAAGGCGAGCCACCGCTGCCCGCCTTCGCCTCCGGCGCACCCATGCAGCAGCCCGACCGCGTGCGCATTCGCGCCTGGGCCCAGGTCGCCGGCCACTTCACCATCGCCGACCCGCGCTGCGTCGACGCGCTGTCTCCGTTCTACGTGTGGACGCCCGACTACGCCGAAAAGCGTCTCGGCTGGCGCAGGCACGAGCCGCTGCACGTGCTGCTGCTGCGCACCTACCGCATCCCCCGCCCGGTGACGGTGAAGGTCAAGGACGAGTACACCGCCTCACACGCCTGGGTCGAGCTGCAGCGCGAGCTCCCCTTCGAGGGCACCCCCGTCCTGTCCGACGCCGAGTTCGAGCGCGCCTCCGAGGAGATCCGCGCGATCACGAGCGAAGCCGCCGGCCAGCCCGTCCTGGCCTAGCGGCCGATCCGCCCGCGAGCGGCCCCGCTCGCCCCTCAGCGACCGGCGCTCGCCCGCTAGGGCCCGTCCCACGTGAGCGCTTCGCGCGCCGCCTCGGCGCCCGACTGCGGGACGAGGATGTCGCGCGCGCCGACCACCGGCGCATACCCGCCGATCAGGGCGCTGAGCACGCACGGGATGCCCTCCTCGAGCAGCATGCCCTCGATGAACTCGGCCTGGATCTGGTTCTCGGCGCGGGCGACCTTGACCAGCTCCCCTTCGGCGTACTGCGGCTTGATCTTGCGCGCCCTGCGCTGGCGCTCTGAGGTCTCGAGCTCCGCGCCCGCCGGGTTCACCAGTGGCATGCCGCAGGCCTCGCAGAAGCGCTCGCTGCGAGGATGGGTGCGAGCGCAGCCCGGGCACACGAGCGGCCCATCGCTCACATCCCCATCGCTCACATCGCCGTCGCTCACATCGCCGTCTCCGCGATCGGCAGCTCGGTGATGTCGCCGTGCTCGATCTGATAGGTGCGCACCTGCGGCTGCTCGCCGTCTGCGAGCCCCACGATGATCCACTCGACGCCCGGCCAGTTGGCGGCGAAGTTGACGTCGGTCTGGGAGGGATAGGGCGGGCTGCGAACGTGCGAGTGGTAGATGGCGCCCAGCTCGCAGCCGTCCTGTTGACAGGCGTTCCACAGCTCGAGCAGTTCCTTCGGGTCGATCTCGAACTTCAGCGGGCTTGCATGGACGTTGACCGCCCGGTACACGCGTGCCGCCCGCGCGGGCGGGCCCGGTTCGACGGCCACCACCCCGCACACCTCGTTGCGGGGATCCTCGAGCACGTGCTCGATCAGCTCGCTGAGAAGCTCCGCGGAGATGTTCACGCCGGCTACAGGTCCCCGCGGGTCGTTGCGGGTGCTACCACCACACGGTCGAGTCGAGGTTCTCGATCTCCTCGACCGGAAGCGTGTAGATGCCGCTGGACAGGTACTTCCAGCCGTCGTCGGCGACCACGAACACCACGTTGCCCTCCTCGAGCTCGCCGGCGATGCGCACCGCGATGCTGGCGATCGCCCCGCTTGAGACGCCCGCGAACACGCCCTCCGCGTCGAGCAGCCTGCGCGTCCAGGAGATGGCGTCGCGATTGGTCACGAAGATCTTGCGGTCGAGCAGGGACAGGTCGATGATCGGCGGGATGAAGCCGTCGTCGAGCGAGCGCAGCCCCTGCACCGGCTCGCCCTGCATCGGCTCGGCCGCGACGATCTTCACAGCGTCGCCGAAGGTCTCCTTCAGCCGCCTGCCGTTGCCCATCAGCGTCCCGCCGGTGCCGAGGCCCGCGACGAACGCCGACACCTCGTCGAGCTCTTCGAGGATCTCGACGGCGGTGCCGTTGTAGTGGGCGTTCGGGTTGGCCTGGTTGCCGTACTGGTAGGGCATGTAGCAGGAGGAGTCCTCAGCGGCCATCGCAAGCGCCTTCTCGACGGCGCCGTTCGAGCCCTTGGACCCCTCGGAGTAGACGATCTCCGCGCCGTACATCCGCAGCAGCTCGGTGCGCTCGGGGGTGACGTTCTCCGGCATCACCACCTTCAGCGGATAGCCCTTGCGCGAGCAGATCATTCCCAGCGAGATGCCCGTGTTCCCGGATGTCGGTTCAAGGATCGTCTCACCGTGGCCGATCGCGCCCTTCTCCTCGGCGTCCTCGATCAGGGCGCGCGCCACCCTGTCCTTGACCGACCCGGTGGGGTTGCGCGACTCGAGCTTCGCCCAGATGCGCACGCTGGGCTTGGGCGAGAGGCTCGGCAGCTCGACGAGCGGCGTATTGCCGATCGACTGCACGATATCCCCGTACCGTCCCCCGCAGGGCCGGTTCCTCAGCCTCTCAACCGCCATTACTTCACTGAATATAGCGGTGTCTGGGAGCCTGCGGGGTGGCGATTGCCGGAGGCGGAGGTGAAGCAGCCGTGCTGTGAGCCAAGCGTCTGCTTGTAGGCGCGCAGCTGTGCCGGGCTGGTGGCCCCTTTGCTCCTGATCACAGCGCGTAGCCCCGCTTCGCACTGCACGGCGTTCCACACCGGCCCCGGCGCCGTGGCCGTGGTCGAGTGACTCGCCGCGGACGTCGATTCCCGGCCCGCGGCCGGCGCGCTGTTGCCCCGAGCGCCCGCGGCCGAGCCGTCCGCGCCGGCCGGGCCTGCGGCCGCAGCGGGGGCCGAGCCGGCCGAGCCGGTGGCCGCAGCGGGGGCCGAGCCGGCCGCGGCGGGAGCCGGCGCGCCGCTCGAGCCCAGCGACACGGTGGATGTCGTGCTGTGCGCGCCCCCGCAGCCGCAGACTGAAACGCCCGCGCCCGCGAGGCACAACAGGAGCAGGGTGGACAGATGCCTGATCACCTTCCCTCCCCTATTACCACAGCCGGGATCGGCGGAGCTGAACCTCGGCGAACGCTGAAGGCCCTAACATTGCCCAGGAGATGAGCGGCGATTTCGACTTCGACTGGCTGGTCATCGGGTCCGGCTTCGGCGGCAGCGTCTCAGCCCTGCGACTGTCCGAGAAGGGCTACTCGGTCGGGGTGCTCGAGTGCGGACGGCGATTCTCAGACGACGAGCTGCCGAGCTCGACCGCGGATTTGAAACGGTACTTCTGGAACCCCCGGGCGGGCATGAAGGGCATCTTCCGCATGACGATCTTCAAGGACGTCTCGGTCGTCTCCGGCTGCGGCGTGGGCGGAGGAAGCCTCGGCTATGCGAACACGCTGTACGTGCCGCCGGACAGCTTCTTCGAGGACCGCCAGTGGGCTGACATGGACGACTGGGGCAGCGTGCTGGCGCCCCACTACGCCGAGGCCCAGCGGATGCTCGGCGTGGTGGCGAACCCGCACGATGATCCCGCCGATGAGCTTCTGCGCGAGCTGGGCGAGGAGCTGGGCGTCGGCGACACCTACAAAAAGACGCCGGTCGGCATCTTCTTCGGGGAGCCCGGCAAGACGGTCCCGGATCCCTACTTCGGCGGCGAGGGACCGGACCGCACGGGCTGCAGGCTGTGCGGGCGCTGCATGGTGGGCTGCCCGCACGGATCGAAGAACACGCTCGTCAAGAACTACCTGTACCTGGCCGAGCGCCGCGGCGCGCAGGTGATGGCGGAGCGCACCGTCATCGACGTCCGCCCGCTCGGCTCGAGCGACGGCAGCGAGGGCTATGAGGTCGAATCCGAGCGCTCGGGCGCGTGGCTGCGATCCGAACGGCGCGTGCATCGCGCGCGCGGGGTCGTGGTGGCGGCCGGGCCGCTGGGCACGAACAAGCTGCTGCAGCGCTGCCGCATGAACGGATCGCTGCCGCGCATCTCAGCGCGGCTGGGCGAGCTGGTGCGCACCAACTCCGAGTCGATCCTGGCCGTGACCGTGCCCGAGGACTACCCCGACGATCTGATCAAACGCGTGGCCATCACCTCCTCCATCTACCCCGATCCGCACACCCACATCGAGACCGTCACCTATGGCGACGACGGCGACTCGATGCACCGGCTGAACACGCTGCTGGTGGGCGACGGCACGCGCGTGACGCGGCCGCTGAAGCTGCTGGCGCAGGTGCTCATGCACCCCAGGCGGCTCGCCCAGGTGATGTTCCCCAAGCACTGGTCGCGGCGCACGATCATCATCCTCGTGATGCAGACGCTCGACAACGCGATCGCGCTGCGCCCGCACAAGGGCCCGTTCGGTTCCTTCTGGCTGAAGACCGAACAGGACCCCGAGCGGCCCAACCCGACGTTCATCCCGATCGCCAACCAGACGGCCGAATGGTTTGCCAGGCGCACCGGCGGGATCGCGCAGAGCTCGCTCACCGAGGCGCTGTTCAACATCCCTACGACCGCCCACATCCTGGGCGGCGCGGTGATCGCCCCGGGCCCCGAGCAGGGGGTCGTGGACGCGCGCCAGCGGGTGTTCGGCTATCACAACCTGCTCGTCTGCGACGGCTCGGCGATCCCCGCCAACGTCGGCGTCAACCCGTCGCTCACGATCACCGCGCTGGCCGAGCACGCGATGAGCCACCTGCCCGCGGCCGGCGAGAGCGTCGAGGACCCGCTGGGGGCCCGGGCCGCCGCCTGACCCGTCTGGCCGCCGCCTGACCCGTCTGGCCGCCGCCGCCGCCGTCGCGGCCGGTCAGGCCCGGTAGGGCTGGATGACCTTGTGGCTACAGCCGACCAGCTTCCAGTGCCGGTTCTGGGGCAGGTAGCGCATCACCAGCGTCTTCAGCCCGGGGCCGTTGCAGTAGACGGTGCCCTCGCCGTAGACGAGCGCCACGTGGTCGTCGCCGGCGCCGGTCCAGATCACGCTGTGGCCCCAGCTCGAGTAGATCCAGTCGTTGCCGGGACCGCCATGCAGATAGTCCTGCTGGGAGGTGGGCTGATCGCCGGGATGTGAATCGCCCCAGATGACGTCTCCGTCGTTGCCGGCGTAGATGGTGTCGTTGCCGCCTCCGCCCAGCAGCAGGTTGTGCAGGCCGTTGAGGCCTCGCATCACCCCGCTTTCGTTATTGGGGTGCCCCTCGTGATGTTCTTCAGGCGGCCAGCCCACGTGGCTTGCCTCTCCCAGCGCTATCCCGGCCCAGGCGAACAGGCAGGCGGCGGCGAGACACGCGGGCAAGGCCAGACGCCGAAGCTGAAAAATCGCTCTCATACCGCCGTATCGACGGATTGCTTGCAGGACCCGCATCGGCGCCGCCCGCGTGGACGGACGATGTCGTTTCACCGCGCGGGCCGCCCCCCGCCGGTGCCCGCCGCCGCCGGCGGCCCCTCCGCCGCTCCGCCGCTCAGGCGGGCACGCCTCCGCCGGCCATGGCCGGCAGGATGACGAGCGTGTCGCCGGCGCCGACCGCCGTGGCAAGGCCGTCGAGCACGCGAACATCCTCGTCGTTGAGGTAGACGTTGACGTAGCGGTTGAGCTCGCCGTCGGCGGAGAACAGCTGGCTGTGCGTGGCCGGATGACTGACCGACAGCGAGCGCAGCACCTCGCCGACGTTCTCGCCGGAGGCGCTCACCTCTCTCTCACCGCCGACGGAAGCGCGCAGCACCGGTGGAATCTTGATGGTGGCCATCGCGCGGGCAGACTACCCGGCGGCGGCGCAGAATGCCTCGTAGTCGGGGAAGGTGCCCATCTCCTCGTCGGTGATCTGATCAGGCTCGCGCGAGCAGATCGGGCAGTCCGGATCGCGGTGGACCTTGACCTCGGTGAGCGTCGCGGCCAGCGCGTCATACAGCAGCAGACGCCCGATCGCGGGTTCGCCGATGCCGAGGATCAGCTTGACCACCTCGGTTGCCTGCAACAGGCCCATCGTGCCGGGCAGCACGCCGAGCACGCCGTTGGCTCCGCAGGACGGCGCCAGCTCGGCCGGCGGCGGCTCGCGGAACAGGCAGCGGTAGCAGGGGCCCTCGTAGGGGGCGAACACCGACAGCTGGCCGTCGAAGCCGAGGATCGAGGCTGAGACGACGGGAATCTTCAGCCGCACGGTCGCGTCGTTGAGGAGGTAGCGCGTGGGGAAGTTGTCCACGCCGTCGACGATCACGTCGTAGCCCTCGATGATCTCCATGATGTTGGATGCGTCGATGCGCACCGGGTACTTGACGACCTTCACATCGGGGTTGAGCTCGTGGATCGCCTGCTCGGCGGAGTCGACCTTGGGTGTGCCCACGCCGGCGGTGGTGTGGATCACCTGGCGCTGAAGATTTGAGAGGTCGACGACGTCGTCGTCGACGATCCCGAGTGTGCCCACGCCGGCGGCGGCGAGATACAGGGCGGTGGGCGAGCCGAGGCCGCCCGCGCCGAGCAGCAGAACCTTGGCGTCGAGCAGCTTCTGCTGACCCTCGGCGCCGATCTCGGGGACGAGCATGTGGCGGGAGTAGCGGTCGCGCTGCTCAGCGGTGAGCGCGCGCGGGATGTCGACCTCGTAGCCGCGGTCCTTCCACAGGGTTATGCCGCCGGTCATCGAGCGCACGTGCGCGTAGCCGAGGTCCTCCTGCAGCGTGCGCGCGGCGTAGGCCGAGCGGGCGCCGGAGGCGCAGTACAGGATCAGCTCGGCCGAGCGGTCAGGCGCCGCGCTCTCGATGCGCGACTCCAGATGGCCCCGGGGAATGCTCTTCGCTCCGGGCAGGTGGCCGGTGGCGAACTCTTCTGAGCCGCGCACATCCACGATGGTCACGCCCTCTGAGATCAGCTCCTTGACCTCGGCGGGGTCGACCTCGGCGATCTTGCTCTTGACTTGGCGGAGCAGCTCCGCTCCCGACGGGCTCATATCGAAACTCCTAAATAAAGGTCAGGTTTCATGATGACTTCATAAAGTATAGCGCCGTGCAGCTCCGCTTCGGAGCGTCACTGCGGTGGATGTGCGCAGCGGTCGGCTCGGTCCGACACCATGACGACAGATGACCCGGAGCTTCCGCATGATGCTGCTTCTCGCGACCGGCGCGGCGCTCGTCGCATTCGCGCTCGTGCTGCTGCTCGACCGTCCCGCCGGCCACTCCCCCGCGGCGCCCTCCTCCTCCTCCGGCGCCCCGGCGGTCGGCGCCTCCGACTCGGGCTTCGACGGAGCGGCGCTGCCCGCCGGGGTGCCGGCCCGCGGCTTCACGCTGACCGGCCAATCGGGCGAACCCATCTCGCTTCAGCGCTTCCGCGGCCAGGTCGTGCTGCTGGCCTTCCTCGACTCCACCTGCGGCCCGAGCTGCATACTCATCGCCCAGCAGATCCGCGGCGCGCTTGACGAACTCTCGCGACCGGTCGCCGCGCTGATCGTGACCGTCGACCCCGGCGCCGACACCCGGGCGCACGTCAGCCGCTTTCTCGCGCAGATGTCCTTGACCGGGCGCGTGCACTACCTGACCGGGCCGCTGTCAGAGCTGCGCGAGCTGTGGCGCGCCTACCGCGCCCCCCCGGCCGGCGCCGGCACAGCCGTGCTTGACACCTCCGCGGTGGCCGTGCTGATCGACGCTCGCGGCTTTGAGCGGGTGCTGTTCCCGCTGGAACAGCTGACCCCGGAATCGCTCGCGCACGACATCCGCCGCCTGCAGTCGGAACGCTAGGGCGGCGGCTTCCCGGGCCGGCTGCCCGGCGTTGATACCCTAGCGCCCAGGTAGGTATTCCGAGATGATGTTCTCAACCAAGGCCGAGTACGGCGTCCGCGTGATGGTCGAGCTGGCTCGACGCGCCGGCGAGGACCCGATTCCGCTGGCGGAGATCGCCGAGCACGACGGCCTTCCGCTCGCCTACCTCGAGCATCTGGTTGCGCGCCTGCGCAAGGCGGGCCTGGTCGATTCCCGGCGCGGCTCGCGCGGGGGCTACCTGCTGGCCCGCTCGCCCACGGAGATCACGATGGCCGAGGTGGTCGAGGCGCTCGAGGGCTCGATCGCGCCGATCGAGTGCATCTCCCAGAGCAGCGACGGATCGATCGTGTGTGCGCGCGAGTCGGCCGACCCCGACCAGCCCGCCCACATCTGCCCGACCAAGCTCCTGTGGACGAGGGTGCGCTTCTCGATCGTGCGCACGCTGCAGGAGACGACCCTCGCCGACCTCCTCCTCGGCCCCTCCCTGGCGGGCGCCTCGGCGCTCGTCGCCGACCCCTCGCTCATCGCCGGCCCCTCGCTCGTCGCCGACCCCTCCCTGACGGCGATCGAGGAGCAACCCCGACCCCTTACGACTGGAGCCTGAACAGCGAACATGGCCGACCTAGAGATCAGAGACCTGCACGTGCGCATAGAGGAGCGCGAGATCCTCAAAGGCGTGGACCTGGAGATCAACCGCGGAGAGATACACGCCCTGATGGGCCCCAACGGCTCGGGCAAGTCCACCCTGGCCAACACGCTGCTCGGGCACCCGACGTATGAGATCACGGAGGGCTCGATCATCTTCAAGGGCGAGGACATCACGGCGGCCGAGCCGCACGAGCGCGCCAAGGCGGGCCTGTTCCTCGCCTTCCAGTACCCCGTCTCGATCCCGGGCGTGTCGGTCGCCAACTTCCTGCGCATGGCCATCAACGCCAAGCGAACCCAGACGGGCACGGGCGAGGACCCGATCGGCGTGAAAGAGTTCCGCACCCAGCTGCAGCACGCGATCGACCTGCTCGACGTGGACAAAGCGTTCACGTCGCGCCACCTCAACGACGGGTTCTCCGGCGGTGAGAAGAAGCGGGCGGAGATCCTGCAGATGGCGATGCTCGCACCCGACGTGGCGATCCTCGACGAGACCGACTCGGGGCTCGACATCGACGCCCTCAGAACGGTCGCCGAGGGCGTGCAGCGACTGCACGACGAGCAGGGCCTGGGCGCGCTGATCATCACCCACTACCAGCGCATCCTGCACTACGTCAAGCCCCAGTTCGTGCACATCATGATGGACGGGCGGATCGTGCTCGAGGGCGGCGTCGAGCTGGTCGAGCGCCTGGAGCGCGAGGGCTACGACCAGATCCGCCAGGAGTTCGGCGTCGGTGTCTGAGGTTGCGGTCAAGCCGGGGCGCCACCGCGAGGCAACTCTGTATCACGCGCTGGCCGGCGCCGGCGCGGGCGACGGGCTGTCCCTGGAGCAGCTGCGCGAGCGGGCGCTTGCGCACTACCTGACCTCCGAGCTGCCGGTGTGGCGGCGCTCGGGCTTCTGGACCACCACCCTGCAGGACCTCGACCTCGACGCTCTCAATGACCAGGCCGATGCGACCGAGCCCGGCGCGGGCGCGCCAGGAGCGCCGGCGGCTGAAGAGGTCCCCAACGTGGTCGCGCGCACCCTCCCCGAGCGCCCGCGCGCGGGCCGGCTCGTGCAGAGCGCGGGCGCGGTCGTGCACGTCGATCTGGACCCCGCCCTGAAGGAGCGCGGCGTGATCCTGTGCTCGCTGGAGGACGCCTTCCGCGAGCACCCGGGCCTGGTGGGGCCGTGGTACTCAAAGCGCCTGACCATCGACCGGCACAAGCTCGAGGCCGCCAACGCCGCCTTCTGGAGCGGGGGGGCCTTCCTGCACGTACCCGACGGCGTGGTGGTCGAGCACCCGTTTGAGATCGTCTATGCGATCGACGGCCCGGGTGTCGCGCAGTACGGGCGCACGCTCGTGCTGGGCGGAGCCGGGTGCGAGTTCCGCCTGACCGAGTACGACCTGGCCGAGGACTTCGAGGGCCAGGCGCTGCACGCGGGCGCGTTCGAGCTGTACCTGATGGACGGTGCGCGCTGCCGGCTCTCCCAGCTTCAGGACTGGGGGTCCGGAGAAGTGTTCGACGTCTCCACCCGCTTCGTTGGCGTCGGGCGCGACGCCTACTGCCACTGGCTGCCGGCGCTGCTCGGCGGCCATCTGGTCCGCCAGCACCTCGAGCTCGCGATCTCAGAGCCCGGTGGCGATATGGCCTTCCGCGGCCTGTTCTTCACCGAGGAGCACGAGCACCTCGACATGTTCGCGGTGGACCTGCACGAGACCGGCCCCTCCGGCGGGGACGTGCACTGGCGGGGAGCGGCAAGCGGCGAGAGTCGCGCGAGCTTCGAGGGCCTCATCCAGATCGACCCGGGCGCCCAGCAGACGCACACCTACCTGCAGATCCACTCGATGATGCTCTCGCCGAAGGCCCGCGTCGATGCGATTCCCTCGGTGCTGGTGTCCGCCGATGACGTCTCGGCCTCTCACGGCGGCACCGTCGGCGAGCTCGACGAGGCGGCCATCTTCTACATGCAGACCCGAGGCCTCGACCGCCCGGCGGCCGTGCGCGTGATCGTCGAGGGCTTCTTCGAGCCGCTCATCGCAGAGCTCGCAGACGAGCCCCTTGAAGCGCTGGTGCGCGAAAAGGTGGCGGGCAAGCTGGCCGCGGCGCGCGATGACATCGAGGCGTATGCCACCAGTCGCTGAGAACGACCTTTTCATGAGGACCCCCTCCGGGGGTCGGGCGGGCGTGCGTGCTGACTTTCCGATCTTCGCCCGCGAGTTCGACGGGCGGCCGCTCATCTACCTCGACTCGGCGGCGACCTCGCAGAAGCCGGCGGTGGTGATCGAGGCGGTGGCCGACCACCTGGGAAACCACAACGCCAACGTCCACCGCGGCGTCTATGCGCTGGCGCAGGAGGCGGACGCCGCCTACGACCGAGCCCGCGCGCGGGTGGCCGCCTTCACCGGCGCCGAGCCGGACACGACGATCTTCACGAAGAACGCCACCGAGGCGATCAACCTCGTCGCCTACGCCTGGGGCCGCGCCAACGTCGCCTCCGGCGACGCCATCCTCATCACCCAGGCCGAGCATCACGCGAACATCGTCCCCTGGCAGATGCTGTGCCGCGAGCGGGGTGCCAGCCTGCGCTACCTGGAGGTGGACGAGCACGGAGCGCTGTCGCTGGGGGACCTCGACGCACAGCTCGCCCGCGGTGACGTCCGCCTGGTCGCCTTCACGCATGTCTCCAACGTGCTCGGCACGATCAATCCCGTCGCCGAGATGGCCGCGCGCGTTCGCGCCGCCGGCGCGGTCTCGCTGATCGACGGCGCCCAGGCCGTCCCCCACATGCCGGTCGACGTCGGCGCCATCGGCGCGGACTTCTACGCCTGGACCGGCCACAAGGCGCTCGGGCCGACCGGCGTGGGCGTGCTGCACGGCCGCCGCGAGATCCTCGAGACGATGGAACCGTTCCTGACCGGCGGCGACATGATCGCCTCGGTCGACTTCCAGACGGCCACCTGGAACGAGCTGCCCGCCAAGTTCGAGGCGGGCACCCCGATGGTCGCCGAGGCCGTCGGCCTGGGCGCGGCCGTCGACTATCTGGCAGCGCTCGGCATGGACAGCGTGCGCGCGCACGAGCGCGCCCTGACCGCCTACATGCTCGAACGCCTGGCGCAGGTGCCCGGTCTGTCGGTGGTCGGGCCCGCCGAGGCGGGCGCCCGGGGAGGCCTCGCGTCGTTCACGATCGAGGGCATGCACCCCCACGACATCGCCGAGCTGGCCGATCGCTCGGGAGTGTGCATCCGCGCCGGTCACCACTGCGCCCAGCCGCTGATGCGCTGCCTAGGCGTCGACGCGACGGCGCGAGCGAGCGTGGGCGTGTACAACGAGCCGGCCGACATCGACGCTCTCGTGGAGAGCCTGATCCGCGGCCGCGAGGTGTTCGAGCTGTGACCGTTCAGGCGGAGCTGTGACCGTTCAGGCCAAGCTGTGACCGTTCAGGCCAAGCTGTGACCGTTCAGGCCAAGCTGTGACCGTTCAGGCCGGGCTATGACCGTTCAGGCCCGGTCCGGTGCCATTCGGGCCGCGTCGGGTGCTCGGACGCGGTGGTTGTACATCCAAAATCGAGCGGGTGTATAGCAATGGTAGTCACACTTTGCCGTCCCGTATATACCATGGATATACCGAGCTCAATTTTTGGGACCACCGCCGGCGCTCCTTTAGAAACGGTTTAGAAATGGACGACCTGTATCGCGACTACATCCTCGACCACTACAAGCAGCCGCGGAACTTCGGGGAGCTCGAGCCCCACGACCTGGAGGCGATCGAGCACAACCCCCTGTGCGGGGACGAGCTCGGGGTGCACATCCGCGTGAAGGACGGGCGCATCGAGGAGCTGCGCTTCCACGGTCACGGCTGCGCCATCTCCCAGGCCTCGGCGTCGATCGCCTCCGAGGAGCTCAAGGGGATGAGCCTCGCGGAGATCGGCGAGCTGGACGCCGATTGGATGATCGAGCTGCTCGGGATCCCCGTGTCGGCGACGCGGCGCAAGTGCGCCCTGCTGAACCTCAAGGTCGTTCGCGGCGCGGTCACGGGCGACAACGCCTGGCCCGTCTGAGCCTGTGGTGAAGACTGACGGGAGCGATACAATCCCTACTGCACAGCACAGGATTCTCCAAGGCACCACCAGCGAGGAGCCAGATGGCCACTATTGAGAGCACCAGGATCGCCAAGCCCAGCCCGATCGTCGAGGACGACCAGGGCCAGCTGCGCGCCCGCCAGGGCATCTCGCGCGAGGTCGTGAGCGAGCTGTCGAAGATCAAGGGCGAGCCCGACTGGATGGCCGAGAAGAGGCTGAAGTCGCTTGAGATATTCGAACGCAAGCCCGTCCCCACGTGGGGACCGGACCTGAGCGGCCTGAACCTGGACGACCTCGTGCTCTACTCCCCGCCCACGGCCGGGAGGTTCAACAGCTGGGACGACGTGCCCGCCGAGATGAAGCAGACCTACGAGGATCTCGGGATCCCGCAGGCCGAGCGCGAGCATCTCGCAGGCGTGGTCGGGGTGTGGCGCCAGGAGCCCGTGTATGAGGGCCTCAAGGAGGAGTACGCAAAGCAGGGCATCCTGTTCTGCTCGATGGACACCGCCATCACCGAGTACCCCGAGCTGGTGCAGAAATACTTCATGAACAAGTGCGTGCCGCCGCAGGACAACAAGTTCTCGGCGCTGCATGGCGCCGTCTGGTCGGGCGGGGCCTTCTGCTACGTCCCCAAGGGCGTCAAGTGCGACCTGCCGCTGCAGTCCTACTTCCGCATGGAGGGCGCCGGCGAGGGCACCTTCGAGCACACGCTGATAGTCGCCGACGAGGGTTCTGAGGTGAACTACATCGAGGGCTGCACGGCACAGACCTACAGCGTCAACTCGATGCACTCGGCGGTCGTCGAGATCTTCGTGCACGAGGGCGCAAAGGCCCGCTACACGACCGTGCAGAACTGGTCGAAGGACGTCTACAACCTCAACACCAAGCGCGCCGTGGTCGACGCCGAGGGAACGGTCGAGTGGGTGGGCGGTTCGATGGGCGCCAAGTACGTGATGCTCTACCCGGGCTCATTCCTGATGGGCGAGGGGGCCCGCGCCGACCACCTGAACGTGGGCGTCGCCGGCAGAGGCGTGCACAAGGACACCGGCGCGAAGGTCGTTCACCTCGCGCCGAACACGACCTCGAACATCCTGGCCAAGTCGATCTCCAAGGACGGCGGCATCATGGGCTACCGGGGTCTGGTCAAGATGGGCCAGCACTCGCAGGGCTCCAAAGCGCGGGTGCAGTGCGACGGGCTGATGATGGACGGCGAATCGAAATCGGACACGTGGCCGGACATCCAGATCCAGAACCCCCACGTGACCGTCGCCCACGAGGCAACGGTCGGGCGCATCTCCGATGACCAGCTCTTCTACATGGGCTCGCGCGGCTTCACCGAGGACGAGGCCGCCGCGATGATCGTCAACGGCTTCATCGAGCCCGTGACCAAGGAGCTGCCGATGGAGTACGCGGTCGAGCTGAACCGCCTGATACAGCTCGAGATGGTCGGCAGCATCGGCTAGCCTGGCCACTCGTTCCCTGATTTGGGATGCGCGCGCCCGTCGACACGATCGTTGCGCCGCTGTTTCCCACGGGGCTGCCGTGGGTGAACGTGACCGGCGGCGCTGGGCAGGCGAGCATCATCCAGCGCGGCAGGCCGATGCTGGTCGAGTTCTGGGACTTCTGCCGGGCTAACTCGCTGCGGACGCTTCCGTACGTGAAGGGCTGGCACGAGCGCTATGAGGGGGCCGGGCTGCGCACGATCGGGGTGCACTGCCCGGGGTATGAGCCCTCGCGCGAGGAGCAGGCGGTCAGAGACGCCGTGGCGCGCCTTGGGATCTCCTACCCCGTGCTGATCGACAGCGCGTTCGAGGTGTGGCAGGACTACGGCAACGAGGGCTGGCCGGCGCGCTACCTGTTCGACGGGCGGGCGCGGCTGATCGACTACCACAGCGGCGAGGGCGGCTACGGCGAAACGGAGCTGGCGATCCAGCGGCTCGTGGGGGTCGAGCGCGAGCCGATCGCGCCGCTGCGCCCGGAGGACGTGCCGGGGGTGCGGCTGTTGGCCCAGACGGAGGATCAGCCGGGCCCCTACTCGGGCCCCTATGAAGCCGGCGGCGTGTGGGCGGTGCTCGACGGCGCCGGAGCCGTCGAGGTCAACGGCGGTCCGGGCGCAGGCGGCTCAGGGCTCGTGATCTCCCAGCCCGGCGCCTATCCGTTGATCGAGCACGAGCGCCACACGGCGGGCGTGCTGGCGCTCGAGTGCGGCCCGGGCGTGGACTGTCTTGCGACCTGCTTTACGCCGGGGGTCGGCTGAGCTGTGCCAGTTGCCGGTCCTGCAGCAGCCTCACGATCGAGGGCGGCCCGGAGTCCTCGACGATCACGCAGGTCCCCGGCCAGTAGGGGCTCTCGCCGGGCGTGGCGGTGAGAAAGACGCGCGCGTAGCTCCAGGAGCCGGTGTTCACGAGCCTTGCGCCGGCTCCCGGCGTTGCGGCCGTGCTGAATGGGCGCCACTCGCCCGGCTCATCGCCCGGGAGCGGACCGGGACGGTGGGTGTGCCCGAAGACCACATAGGCATCCCCCAGATCGAGGCGTGCCGCCACCTCGGCCATCGCCCGCAGGCCGGCCCTGCGGAGTTCTCGGCCTGAGATGTTCGAGTGAAGCGGCCCAAGCCCCGCACGGTTGAGCGCGGCGACGGCGATCGCGAAGCTCGCCATCAGGGCACGGCGTCGAAGCCTGGCGGCGACGCCCGCGCCCCTGCGGCGAGCGTCGCCTCTGAGCGTCCGCCAGGCGCCATCGGTCGTGGCTCCGTTCAGCATGCGTCCGGTGGGCCCGGTCCTCGCGACGGCGTCCCGCCAGGCGAACGCGGGGGCCTCCACGGCCTCATAGTCATCGACGCCGGCGAACTCCCCGGCCGGGCGCCCGAGCACGCGGCTCATCACCCCCATGCTCAGGCGCTCGAGGGTGGGCACGGTCAGATGGCAGTCCAGGTAGTGGCCGTGGGTGGCATACACGTCGGGGCGCACCCACACACCGGGATAGCCGGCGCCCACGCGCGCCGGGGAGGCCCACTCGGCCAGCTGCTCGAGCATCGGCGAGGCCTCGGCCGGCTCGAGCAGCTGCTCGACCTGCAGGTGCGGCGGCGGCGCCTCAAGGCCCCGGCGCTCGAGCCAGGGTTCGACCAGCGCATGATCGTGGTTGCCGGCCACTATCAGGAGCTCGCGTCCGGCGAGCACCCGGCCGAGATCTTCAAAGAACGGCCGCGCGGCGGCCATCGCGTCGCGAGGCGGGCCGTGACGCAGCTCGAGCGTGTCGCCCAGCAGCACGAGGCGATCGGCGCGCGCGAGCATCGCGAGCAACGGCTCGCGCACCTCGGCGTGGCGCAGCACGTCGGCGCCGGTGATGCTGCCCAGGTGCAGGTCGGAGATGATCAGCGTGCGCATCGGCAACCGCTGAGAATAGACACGCGTTGCGGCGCCGCCGGCGAAGGGGTTTCCTCAGTCCTTCTCAGGCGGGATTCACGGCCGGCTGCGGCCCGGGACGCACGGGCTTGGGCAGCATGAAGCGGACGTCCTCGCGGATCACGTGGAACTCGGAGATGTCGCGAACCCCGCGGGCGCGGAAGAAGTCCACGAGCTCCTGGACGAGGTTCTCGGGCGCGCTGGCTCCGGAGGTGATGCCGACCACGCGCTTGTCCTCGAGCCACTCCTCGCGCACCTCGCCGGCTTTGTCGATCAGGTGCGCCTCGGTGCCGAAGTCGCGTGCGACCTCGACCAGCCGCACCGAGTTCGACGAGTTGCGCGAACCGATCACTAACATCAGATCGCAGCTGCCGGCCATCTGCTTGACGGCGGCCTGACGGTTGGTGGTGGCGTAGCAGATGTCGTCGGTGCGCGGACCGACGATGCTCGGGAAGCGCTCGCGCAGGCGG
>Ga0302324_100008774_pt1 | contig 21265 bp, 20 predicted proteins | sample Palsa_T0_1_FD_201949 | JGI IMG/M metagenome (GOLD analysis project Ga0302324, IMG submission 201949) | Peat permafrost microbial communities from Stordalen Mire near Abisko, Sweden - Palsa_T0_1 | ecosystem: Environmental > Terrestrial > Soil > Palsa > Peat permafrost | place: Sweden: Abisko...
GTCCAGCGAGGCCGGCTGGGACCCGGCGGCAGTGTTGACGCCGGGTCGTGGCAACACGATCGGGGTGCGTGCCTGGCCCGCGCAATGGTCGCGAGCGCGACTACTCTTGCCGTTCAGGCTTTGCGATCGCTTCGTGCTTTGGAGACTTGCAGCGCGTTCCTGGCATCGACTTCGCGTTCGGCAGCGAGCCAGTCATCCCACATGTAACCCGGCGCGAATCCTCGCTGCTCGGCCCGGAAGTACGCGCTCAGTCTGATCTGATGATAGCGTTCGCTGTCGCTGAGCTCGGCGCTCGGAGCATCGGCCGATGGTGTGGCCTGTGCGGGTCGGGATTTCGCGACCTGCTTGCGGGCCCGCGTGGGGTCCTCCAGCGGCGGGCGTTTGTCGACTAGCACCGTCGTCACCATAACTTCTCCCTGCAGCGCACTGCTGTCGTAAGTATTTCAAGCTTCGAGTGATGTCGCTCGCCTGCGCGTAGGGGAGTCGCCGTACTTGTCACCGCCGGCCGGCGGCGTTATCGACTACGCCGTTTACGCCTGCGGATTTATAACCCGCCGGAGGGTACATTCGCGTAGGAGGCAAGCGCATTCGGATATCAGTCAAACCACTAACCTTGGGAGTTCTTCCCGCGAGGGCGTGCGGGCGAACTCCTCAAGCCTGGCGATCCTCGGACCGCAGCAGCTCCAGCAAGGTCTCGGGTTCGATCGGCTTGGTAAAGTGGTGGTTGAAGCCCGCCCCGAGCGCTCGCGCTTTGTCGCGATCCTGTCCCCAGCCGGTCACCGCAATCAGTGTAAGGGTCTGCCCGAGTGGCCCATTGCGCAGCTGTTGCGCCACCTCGTAGCCGCTTATGTCCGGCATGCCGATGTCGAGCAGTGCGATTTCGGGCTGGATGGCGCTGGCAGTCTCCAGGGCGTCGCGGCCATTATTGACCACCGTGACGTCGTGTCCTTCCATCCGCAGCAAGGCGGCGAGGCTTTCGGCCGCATCCTCATTGTCATCGGCAATCAATAGCCGGCGGCGTCGGTCGGGAGCCGTTGAGGGGGTATCCACGGCCGGCGATGGCTGCGGTGCACTGAGCACGGGTGTCGGCAGGCGCACGACGAATTCGCTGCCCCGTCCTGTGCCCTCACTGCGTGCTTCTATCGTTCCGCCGTGCAGATCGACCAGGCCTTTGGCCAGCGCGAGGCCGATTCCCAGCCCTCCGTCCGAGCGGTCTTGCGCCGATTTGACCTGTGAGAACATCGCAAATACGCCCTGGATCGCCTCGCAGGGGATTCCGATTCCATTGTCGGTCACGCTGATCGTGATTGCATCGGCATCGCGGGCCGCATGCAGCCGCAGGTGTCCTTCCGAATCGGTGTATTTGGCGGCATTGGTCAGCAGGTTCGAGATCACCTGGGCCAGGCGCAGCGGGTCGGCGACCAGGTGCACCGGCTCTGGCGGCAGTTCGATCGACAGCACATGGCGTTTCGAGTCAATACTCGGACGAGCGGTTTCAACTGCAGCGTCAATCACCTTCGTCAGCTCGGTCATCTGCGTACGTAACTCCAGCGTTCCGCGGGTGACCCGGGAGATATCGAGCAGGTCATCGAGCAGCAGCGCCATGTGATGGACCTGCCGCTCGATGACGTCGTGACTCCAGCGCTTCTGAGTTTCAGTTGCCGCAGGGGTTTTCGAGATCAGCGCCGCCTGTCGAATCGGCGCCAGAGGATTGCGCAATTCGTGCGCGAGCGTTGCCAAAAACTCGTCTTTGCGGCGATCGGTTTCCTGCAGCGCTGCCTCCGCCCGTTCACGCCTGAGGATTTCCTGCTGCGCGGCCTCGAATAGTCGCGCGTTATCCATGGCTATGGCCGATTGTGCGCTCAGACCCAGGATCAGGCGTTCCGCGCGCTCGCTGAACACATCGGCATCCGGGTGCCCCAGGAACAGGCCGCCGATCACTTCACCCGACCGCGAAACCACCGGCACCGCCAGATAGCTGCGCACTGGAAGATGGCCCCTGGGCATGCCACGGTGCGGCGCCATGGTCCCGTAGCGCGGATCCTTGGTGATATCGCCGGAGCGGATGACGCCTTCGCCCCGGAATGTGGGGTCTAACAGCGGTGTATTGCGCGGCATGCCGAAGCGCTCGAACGCTTCGCGCGGCGCGCCGGAAAGCGTGTAGAGCAAATACGAATTTCCGTCCGGGCCGAATACGTTGTAGAAGAACGCTCCGAATGCCGCTCCGCTCAGTAGGGTAGCGGAATCCGTCATGGTTTGAGCCAACGCGTGTGGGTCCAGCTGCGCGGCCAGCGCCATGCCGGTCGCATTGAGCAGTTCCAGAATACGGGTCTCCTCACGCAACACTTTCTCGGCTGAGCGTCGTTCGGTGACGTCGTGAAACACCATGACTGCGCCGCAGATGTTGCCTTGGGTGTCGCGGATCGGCGCGGCGCTGTCTTCGATGGCCAGTTCCGATCCGGACCTGCTGATCAACGCCGTGTGGTTGGCCAGGCCGATGATCCGTCCGACCTCGAGTACTTTCTTGATGGGATTGTCCGCTGGCTGCCGGGTCTGCTCATGGATGATCTGGAACACCCGCTCGAGCGGCTCGCCCTGCGCCTGCGTGCAAGTCCAACCGGTCATGACTTCGGCGACGGCGTTCATAAAAGTGACCCGCCCCTGAGTGTCGGCGGTAATTACCGCATCGCCGATGCTATCGAGGGTGACTTCGAACCACTCGCGCTGCTGCCGAAGTTCTTCGCTCTTGAGTTCCAGCGCCGCGTGTGCAGCCAGCAGCTCACGTTCGGCGCGTTGGCGGGCGATGAGAATGCTTTCGGCGGTTTTTAGCGCCGCGGCGCGCAACTCGTTTTCCTCACTGTGTTCCGATGCCACTAGTGACTCCGCAGAACCTGCGCGGCCAGCGCCGTGCCCATGACGCGCGCCCGGATCTTGGCAAATGCGATCTCGCGTGTGGTTGAGGTATCGTCGCAGAACGGAGAGAAGCCACAGTCATCGGTTGTGCCCAGCTGAGCCACAGGAATGTAGTGCGCGGCCTCGAGAATGCGGTCGCGAACGTGCTCTGGCGTTTCGACCTGCGCACTGATCGGTGAAATCACACCCACGAATAGCCGATGATTGGGCTTGAGGTGCTCGCTGATGATCTTCAGCACGCGCCCGCGATCGGGCTCTGCCGCCAAGGCCACGTAGAAGTTGTCGACGTTGAGTTGAAACAGGCTCGGCAGCAGCTGGGCATAGTCCACGTCGGCGCTATGGGTAGAATCACGGTCCCCTCCAGGGCAGGTATGCACTCCCAGGCGTTGGCGTTCGAGCGCTGAGAAACGCGCCAGCGCGAGATTGTTGAGATCGATGAAGCTCGAGAGCAGAGCGCCTGTGGGGTCAAGCTTGACGGCAAGCCTGCCTTCGGTGAAATCGATCTGCACCTTGCAGGCGCCGAGCTCGAGACAGCGGCGAACTTCGCTGACGTGCTCGCTCAACAGATCGTCGATGAAACTCTCACGGCTGTATCCCGCAATGCCATCCCGCGGGTAGAGCAGGCTCAACGCTGAGGGGGAAATCACCGCCTGTTTGACTGGCAGGCGGGTGTAGCGCAATGCCTCGGTCAGGTAGCGGTCCGCATAGCGCTGGTAGCGGAACGGTCCGGCGGTCAGGCGCGGCATGCGGCGGATATGTCCGGCCGCGAACGGGATTTTGAATCCATCGGGCGACGTGTTGGGCGATCCTTCGACGCTATAGGTCAAAAAATTGTGGTACTTCCGCTGCTCGCCGTCCGTGATGACGGGCGATCCAGTCGCCTCGAATTGCGAGACAGTGTCGCGGATCGCGTCGTCATACAGCGCATCCAGATGCGCGCCCGCGCTCTTGGCGCCGGGCTTGAGCGCATCGATCAGCGCCAGCGGCCGAGGAATGCTTCCTATAGGCTCGGTCGGGATGACCAATGTCCGGCTCCGCAGTGATCGCAGCTTGAGTTGGAATCAGGATTCGCTGCCATGGACCGATCCAGCCACGCGGCAATGTTCAATATACGCTCGGCAAGCCCCTTATCAACCCCCGCTATAGCCGCCGATGATCGGCAGAATTTCACCGGTGATATAGCTCGAGCATTGCGCAGAGGCCAAAAATACGTACGCAGGAGCAATCTCCTCAGGCTGCGCCGCACGTTTCATCGGCGTCTCGGCGCCGAACTGGGTTATGTCTTTCGCGCTCTTGTCGGAAGGATTGAGCGGCGTCCAGACCGGACCCGGCGCCACGGCGTTCACCCGAATACCGCGCGCTATCAGATTGGTTGCCAGCGAGCGTGTGAAAGCATGGATGCCGCCCTTGGTCATGGAGTAGTCGAGCAGGCTCTTGTTGCCGAGCAGCCCCGTCACCGAACCGGTGTTCACAATGGCGGCGCCCGGTCGCAAATGAGCGAGTGCCGCCTGCGCCATGAAGAAATAGCCGTAGAGATTGGTTCGCAGCGTCAGATCGAAGTGCTCCTCCGATAGATCCTCCAGTTGTCCGGTGTGCACCTGGAAGGCGGCATTGTTGACCAGTACATCCAATTTCCCCAGATGACGCACGGTGCTGGCCGCGGCGCGCTCGCAGAACTTTCGGCTACGCACATCGCCTGGAATCAACAGCGCGCGTTTTCCTTCTGCTTCCACTGCGGCCTTGGTTTTGTGCGCATCGGCGTGCTCGCTCAGATACTGGATGGCGACGTCGGCGCCCTCGCGCGCAAACAGCACTGCCACGGCGCGCCCTATGCCTGAGTCGGCGCCGGTGATCAATGCCACTTTGCCGTTCAGCTTGCCCGAGCCGCGGTAGAAGGGCGCGTCATACATGGGTTCGGGACGCAGACGGGCTTCCTGGCCGGGTTTGGCCTGGCGCTGCCGTGGCATCGGCGGTTCGGGATACGGGCGTGCGCCTGCCTGCATGGGCCGCCTGGTCTCGCGAACCGGATGCAATTTGTCCGAACGGGTTACTTGCCTCTGGATATTGCGCTGGAGCGCGATCACGCGACTTGTGCGCCGCGCCGCGCTCACGATGCTTTCTTACGGGCCGACTTGCGCGGCACTTTGGCGCCTGCGCGCCGTGCCTCGGATAAACCGATCGCGATGGCCTGCTTGCGGCTGGTGACCTTCTTGCGCGAGCGCCCGCTGTGCAGCGTGCCGTGCTTCATCTCGTCCATCGCCCGTTTGACTTTTTGTCCGCTCGATTTGCTGTATTTGCGCGCCATGCGGTACTCCCTTCAGCGTTGTTCACGCAGGCTGAAACAATGCCGGGACGATCAGCTAAGTACTGTCAGCGCACTGCTGATCTGCGTGTAGGGCAGAGGCGATCGGGGATCGTGGGACTTCAGAACGAATAGCCGCCCGACACCACCAGCGCCCCGGGCGCAAAGCTGATGCGGGTGGTACGGATGACGCCGGCGGTGTCGGCGGTCAGATCGGTTCTGACGCGGGAGACGGAATAGGACGCATACAAGCCCCATCTTGGCGATATCCGGTAAGCCAGGCCCGCCGATACCGTCGGTCCGAGCGAAGAGGTCAGCGATATCTTGGTCGGTCCGCCGCTGGCCTCATCACCGGCTTCGGTGGATTGCCGGTCGTAGAAGTTCACATAGGTCATGCCAACGCCTACGTAGGGACGCAATGCCGTGCGATCGTCGAAGAACTTGTAATACAGCAGTGCCGAGGGAGCCGCCCATTTGGCGCTTGAGATCTCCTGCCCGTTGTAGGGGACCGAGCCGACGGTCGCCGGTCCGCGGCCGTAAGTCTTGGTGGTCGGAGGCCAGCCCAAGGCGAGTTCGAACGTAAAATGCGTCGACAGTGTGCGCTCGTAGGCCGCGTAGAGCGTCTCGACATTCTTGACGTGCAGGTTGAGACCGGCGGGAACATAGGGTCCTGAGATATCCTGTGCGCTGGCGTCATAGAAGATCGAATACAGGCCGAGGCGGATCTCATTGTCGGGAGTGAGCGTATCCGCGGAAGCCTGCGCCGCGTGGCACAGCGGCGCGCTCGAAGCAATCAGCGCAATCACCAATCCACGCTTGTACAGTGTTTTCATGGCCGATTGCCTTAGAATTGGCTGAAAAAGGTGCGCGCGCCCAGTGCGCAGAATGGTTCCACGGAATCGTGGTAGGCCTGAATCAGCAGTGCCTGCGCTTGCGCCAGAGTCAGGCTGCCACCGGCCGGCGAGAGGTAGAAGGCCAGCTGCTGCGCCCCGGCTTCCTGGAATGCCGCTTGAATCGGGGCGAACGGCCCTGCAGGTGTGGCATTGACGTCCAGCACCGTGATCAAGCCCGTCGGCAGCCCGCCCCAGAATGCCGCCATGACGTCGGTGTTGACGCTGAAAAATACCTCTGGATCCTGATCACCGCCGCACAGCAGAGTCGGGGAATCGGGAGCCCAGTCGCCATTGCGCATATCGTTCATGTAGAAGGCCAGCCGCAATGTTTGGGTCGGCGCTACTTTGGCCAGTGGAACGCCCGCTGTGAGCACGGGCACGGCGCCGTCGGGATTGGCTGCCGCATCGAGCGCATAGCTGACGCGATAGCTGTTGTTGACCAGGTACGATGGGCCGAAACCCAGATCGAACAACGGTGTGTCGGGATTTGCGGGATTGCTCGGCAGCGCCAACGCCGCGGTCAGTTCATCCGACAAGGTGGTGTTGCCCGGGATAGTCACCACCGGCGTGGTGCTGTCGAACAACGCGGTCTCAGGCAGTTTGCCTTCGGCGAACAAGGTGTCGAGCGGCGTCACACTGGGCAACAGCGTGTCGATGCCGGTGGCGTAGGTCGCGGAGTAGACGTCGGTCGTGGCACTGTAAATGTTGCCATAGGCTTGCTGGTAGCTGGTTGTGACCAACGGCGTGAACGCAGTGGAGCCCAGATCGACGCTGCCAAAGAAAATCGCATCCGCGAAGGCCTCGAGCGCGTATGGCCCGGACATCGGCGCAGCGGCGGTCACGGTCTTGCCGGCCGCTTCCAGTGCGCGCTGCGTAGCCATTGCAACGTGGCCACCCTCGGAATAGCCAGTGACGAACAGCTGGCCACTGTCGCTGGTTGCGGACGAGAACGTATTGGGCAGTGCGGTGCGGGCCGCGGTCAGAGTATCGATCATCTCGCCCGACTGCTGCGCGGCGTTCAGATACGGGTGATAGCCCAAGGTCGATATGTCATAGCCGGCATAGTTCGGCGCGACCACGATGTAACCCTGAGCGGCGAACATTGCGGCGACGATCAGGCCCTCATTGTTCGCCGGCGCGGGATTGGTGATGTCGGCGATGTTGGCGGCTTTGTCGGTGAAAGTGCCGTGCGCGTACAGCACGATCGGACGCGGGCCCGAACAGGTCGGCGCGGCGCCGGTCGGCACCATCAGCGCGCCGGAAGACTGGGTACTCTCGCCGGCCGCACCGACGGTCCAGAACTTGATGTAGTAAAAATCCACGCCGCAGCTCGGCGCGCCGGTAATCGCGAGCAGTTGCGCTCCCGAGGCGTTGGCGGACAACTGGGCTGCAAGGCCGGCGGCATTCACCGAGGCGATGCGCAGCGGCGGATTTTCCGCCAGCGTACCGCGCGCCGTCGATGTAGACATGGACGAGGTAGTGCTGTCGGACCCGCAAGCCGTCAATACTGCTGCAGCGATCGCCGCACTGAAATGCCGCAATTTAAACATGCCTGGCTCCTGCAATCCGGCCGGCGAAACAAAGGACCACCCCAAGCCAGCGCGTGATCGTATTTTTGCGGCAAGCGCCTCGCCGCTGGGGACAGGATTCTACGCTGCCGCGCCCTTCACGCCACCTCTATCGCTGGCGCAGCAAAACGTGTAGGAGAGAATCAGCGGCGCCCAGCGCGCCCCGGCTCAATCGCGCGCATAGTCCTGGAAGCCGAACAGCAACAGCGCCGTGACAATCAGCGTGCCGACGTGGAACCACAGCACCGTGCCGTAACCGCCGCTGGTATGTGCCACAGCCCAGGCCGTGGCGCTGGGGCCGATGGCCGATCCGGCGCCGAAGAACGAAAAGAAGGTACCGTAGATGCGGCTGTAATGTTTGAGTCCGAAATAGCGGCGCACCAGGTAGGCGATCACATCCGATTCCCCGCCGACCGCAAGTCCGATGCACATGGCAGACAGCACTGCGGCAACGCCCGAAGCTCCCAAGGTCAGCGCTGCGATACCGATGATCGGTGCCAGTATGAAGGCCTGCGCCACGCGCGGTGCGAACAAACGATCCAGCAGCAGACCGGAAGAGACTCGACCGAGAATCACTGTAATGAGCATCATTGCCTGAATCTCGGCTGCCAGTTGCGCCGAAGCGCCGTGGCTGCGCAGCAGCGGAATCACGTGCAGCTGAGCCCCCTGCATGCTCAGGCCCATCAGAAACCACGTGATCGCCATCAGACGATACTGGCGCGTGGCGGCTGCTTCGCTCAGCGTCATGCCGCCAGCGGCACGCGCGGCTTGCTGCGACGCAGAGCTGCTCCGATCGCCGTCGATGTGCAGCGCCATGCTCGCAGGCGTATCGCGCAACAGCAGGAATAGCACCGGCAGCGTTATAAAGGCGATCAGCAGCGCCAGGTCGAGATAGGCGTTGCGCCAGCCGTATAGATCGATGAGCTTCTGCAGCAGCAGCGACCAGACAAAACCGCCGACTCCGACGCCGGCGAGCGCTATGCCTATGGCCAGCCCGAGCCGCCGGTTGAACCAGGAGGAGACGATGCGGCTGAAGGCCACTTGCGTGGTGCCCATGCACAGTATCGCCAGCGCGCCATAGCGAACCCAGTAACCCATGATGGACGCGTCCAGGTAGCGGAACGAGGCCAGCACGAAAACTTCGATCACGAATGAGACCAGCACGATGCGCCGAGCGCCGAATCGATCGCTGAGCGCACCGATGAACGGCGCGGTAAGAATGCCGCACAGTCCGGCGACCGTCGGACCGATGAATATCTGCTGCAGTGTCCAGCCCATTTCGCGCGCCAGCGGCGCGGCGAAGATGCCCGTGATGGTCACGACCAGGACCGAAAAGCTGCAGGCAATGCCGAGCGCGGACACGCCGGCAATCACCCAGCCGTAGAAAAATGGCCGTGGCGCGAGCGCGCTCATACCGGGAACGAGGCGAACAGGCGCTGCGGGTCGTATTGTGCCCGTAAGCGTTCCAGGCGTTCGCTGGCAGCGTCGGAAAAATAGCGCGCCGGGCGGCGCGCCATGTTCTCATCGTTCATCTTGCTGCCCACCGCGAGATGTTCGATGCGTTTCATCTGATCCACAACCCAGCGTTCCATGGGCTCATCTTCGGCCTCATTGTCCCATACCGAATAACAGGCCAGATAGATGTTCCCCTGGATCGACAAGGCCATATCCGGCAGTTCGCGCAGCGGTCCCCAGTTCCACCAGAAGATGTGCGAGTGCGCCGAAGGCAGACTCGAAAACAGTTCTCGCATGTAGGGCACGAGCTCATCGGCGCTGGCATCGGTATAGATATTATCGGCCGCGTAGCGTAAGCCATCCGGATCGGCGCGGCTGGTCATCTCGAGACGCTCTTCCATGCTCACCACCGCCATGACACGCCGCCGCTCGGCGCGCGCGGCGCAGGGACAGGTGTCGAGCAGCTGCAGCATCTGCTGCGCCTGCTCCTGCGTGTCGGCAAAGGCGGTGGCGTTGACGAACACCCGTGGCGTGGCGCGCTTGCCGGTGCCGTCATGGCCGTAGGAGCCAATGATGAATTCCAGATTTTGCGGTACCTGCGGCAGCAGCTGCATCGCCCACCTCAGCACCAGCTCCAGGTCCTCGAGCGCATAGGCATAGGAGCTGAAGCGGATGATCGGCGGCAGCGCGAAGGTCCTGAGTTCAAAACGCGTGACCACGCCGAAGAAGCCTGAGCCGGCGCCGCGCGCGGCCCACAGATAATCGGCGTTGTGCTTGTCATCGGCATGGATCAGCTCGCCGCGTGCGTCGATGAGTTCGATCGCACTCACACTGGCACAGGCGACGCCGAACTCTCGCGCATTCCAGCCCCAGCCGCCATTGAGCAGATAGCCTCCCAGGCCCACCGATCGGTGATGGCCGGCTGGAAACATGCGGCCGCGCTCACGCAGCTGACGATTGAGGTGCCAGCCTTTGGCGCCCGGACCGACCAGCGCCCGCTCGCCGGCGCTGTCCAGCGAGATTTCCTGCAGCCGCGAGACGTCGATCAGCAGCACTCCGTCGCGCAGGTGCGAGGCCGACCAGCCGTGGCCGCCGGATCGAACCGTGATCTGCAGCCCGCGCTCGCGCGCGATCTGCACCGCAGCGATGACATCCTGCGCGTCCTCGGCCAACATGATGGCGGCAGGAAAGCGCTCCGGAGTATTGGCGCGCCACGCTGAAGCGCGCCGTGCCGCCTCATACTGCTCGGCGCCGCGCCACAGTAATTGCTGTTTAATTGTGGTCTGACTCAGATATTCCCGCTGTCGAGAGTTTCTCCCAGCCAAGTGCGCCACGCAACTGGCTGGACGGGTGCGCGTGCATCGGGCCTGCGCTATCCTCGTCGTCAATGAAGTACAAAGATTATTACGCCAGCCTGGGTCTGGAACGCGGCGCCAGCGATGGCGACATCAAGAAGGCCTATCGGCGTCTGGCGCGCAAGTATCATCCCGACGTCTCCAAGGAGGCCGGCGCGGAGGAGAAATTCAAGGAAGTCGCCGAGGCCTATCAGACGCTCAAGGATCCCGAAAAGCGTGCCGCTTACGACCAGTTAGGCAGCCATCCCGCCGGCGAGGAGTTTCAACCGCCGCCCACCTGGCAGCAGCAGTACAGCGATGCACCATTCTCGGCGGATGAGCTCGATCTATCCGATCTGTTCGCGCATCTGCGCGGCGCAGCGGGCAACCGAGGCGCGCGCATGGCCATGCCCGGACACGATTACGAGATTGCCGTTGCCATTACGGTCGAGGAAGCCTACCGCGGCACGCAGATCGATCTCAATCTGGATATGCCGGAATATGACCAGCGCGGTCAACTGCGCCGTGTACCGCACGCCGTCAAAGCCCGGATTCCCAAGGGCGCGACCGACGGCCAGCGGTTGCGCCTGCCAGGCAAGGGCGGGAAGGGCCTGCATGGCGGCCGCGACGGGGACTTGTACCTGAATATCAGCCTGCGCGCCCATGCCCTGTATCGCGCGACCGGCCACGATCTGTATCTGGATCTGCCGTTGGCGCCTTGGGAGGCGGTATTGGGCACCGCGGTGGAGGTGCCCACGCCGGGCGGTGCGGTGCGGCTCAAAGTGCCACCCGGTACACAAGCCGGCCGGCACTTGCGTCTGCCCCAGCGTGGATTGCCCAAACCCAAAGGCGGTCAGGGCGATCTATTTGCCATTGTGCAGATCGTCGTGCCCAGCGTTGTGGCCGAGCCGGAGCGGGAGTTGTACCGGAAATTGGCCGACGGTTCGAGCTTTGACCCGCGGACCCATTTCGTGGAGGAGGCCGGCCATGCGCATTGAGGCAGAGGTGCTCTGGTTCGAACAGCACGTGCTGTCCTTACCCGAGTTAGCCGATATCTCCGGGCTGCCGAGCCCGGTGCTCGAGGAGCTGCTGGAGTGCGGCGCCATCGCACCCATCGAGGGGAACGACTTGCGCTTCGGCGCCGCGGCGCTGCGCGCCGCGCGGACCGCGCGCAGGCTGCAGGCGGACTTTGAGCTCGATGCGCAGGCCCTGGCGGTGGCGTTGGGATTGCTGGATCGGGTGGCGGAACTGGAGGCGCAGCTTCGAGAGCTGCGGGCGCGCCAGCCGCAACGGGTGCGATAAGCCTCGGCCACGCCCGCGTGCGGGCGTCGCCGATCAGGTACTCAGCGGCAGGGCACCGAGCATCAGCGCGGCGTCGATTTCACTTTCCGCGGCCAGCCAATCTTCGGCTTCGTGTCCGGGCTCGAAACCGCGCCGCTCGGCGCGGTAATAGGCCGCCTGGGCGATCAGTCCTCGTCGTAAATCCTGATCGATCAGCCCCGGCGGAACCGGTCGGGCCTTCGGCTGCGTTGATCGGCTCGCTCCACGGGCCCCACGCGGGGTTGGGGATGCCTGCACTCCCATATTTACACTCCTGATAGCTCGCAAATGAATATCTTTATTTTCGCTCCAGTTAACCCTTGAGAGCAACGTTTGAGTCCACACATTTAACTGATGCCGACGCGCAGCGCGCGTGCGTCAGGCTGTCGCCGATAGAGGTCAGTACTGAGCGGCCGCAGGATATGTCTGCTCGCCGCGGCGGCTTCCATTCAGCCGGGCGGCAGAGCAGGATGAGTCCATCACCAGTGCTGAGCATCGGAGTGTTTGCATGACCTCGTTACCGGGCGGATTGTCAATGTGGTCGCGGGCCTGCGAGATGATCGATCAGGCCGAGCGCCGCCATCGGCGCTTCTTTGAATTGCTGGCCGCCTCCTCGCAGCAGCCTGCCTGGGAGCCGCCGGTCGACATGTTCGTGCTCGAGCGCGAGTTGCTGGTGTCGGTGGCGCTGCCCGGTGTACGGGTCGATGAAATTGCGGTGGAACTGTCATCGACTGGGCTGTGGGTGCGTGCCGAGAGTCATTTGCCGCGGCTGGCGCATCGGGCGCGCATCGTGCGGCTGGAGATTCCGTACGGTCGTATCGAGCGTCGCATTGAGTTGCCCGCAGGCCGCTATGAACTGCTTGGCCAGGAGCTGGTCGACGGTTGTCTGCGCATCCGCCTGGCGGGGGAGTGGCTGTGAGCGAGACCTCAGAAGCGCAGGAGACGCAATCGGCGCCTGAAGCGCAGGATAGTTTGATCATCCTGTCCCTGCGCAACACAGTGCTGTTTCCGCAGACGGTATTGCCGATCACGATCCGCAGCGAACGCACCATTGCGGGCGCACAGGAAGCGGTCAAGTCGCGGCGCAAGGTCGGATTGGTGTTGCAGCGCGATGCCACTGAGGACGAACCCGATCCCGAAGGACTGCACCGCGTCGGCACCATGGCAAGCATAGTGCGCTACGTGACCGCCGCCGATGGCACGCATCATCTGATCTGCCAGGGCGAGCAGCGCTTCAAGGTGCTGGAATTCACCAGCCGCGATCCGTTTTTGGTGGCGCGCATCGAGCCGCATCCGGAACCGACCCTGGTCAACCCCGAGATCGAAGCGCGCGCAATGCGCCTGCGCGAGCTTGCGATCGAGGCCCTGCAGCTGTTGCCGCAGGCGCCGGCGGAGCTGGTCAGTGCCATCCAGAGTATCGACTCCTATCCGGCACTGGTCGATCTGATCGCAAGCTTTCTGGACATCAAACCGCTCGAGAAGCAGGAAGTGCTTTCGACCTTCGGCATCCGCGAGCGGTTGGATCTGGTGCTCGAGTTTCTACGCCAGCGCCTGGAGGTCATGCGGATCTCGCGCCAGATCGACGAGCGCACCAAAGGCGCGTTCGACGAGCGGCAGAAGCACGCCGTGCTGCGCGAGCGGCTGCGTCAGATCCGCAAGGAGCTGGGCGAAGACGAGGACGAATCCTCGGAAATTGCCCGCCTGAAGGCCGAGCTGGTCAAGGCCGCAATGCCCGCCGAGATCGAGGAACACGTCAAGACGCAGATCGCACGGCTCGAGCGCATGGGCGAGGCCAGCGCCGAGTATTCAATGACGCTTTCATATCTGGAATGGCTGCTGGCGCTGCCCTGGTCGAAGCTCGACAAGGAAGAGATCGATATAGACAAGGCGCGGCGCATTCTCGACGAGGATCACTTTGGCCTCGAGACCATCAAACGCCGCATTATCGAGTTCCTGGCGGTGCGCAAGCTCAATCCCGAAGGCCACAGTCCGATCCTGTGTTTCGTGGGCCCTCCGGGGGTCGGCAAGACCTCACTGGGTCAATCGATTGCGCGTGCGCTCGGGCTCAAATTCGTGCGCGTGAGCCTCGGCGGCGTGCACGATGAGGCCGAGATCCGCGGTCATCGACGCACTTATGTCGGTGCTCTGCCCGGCAATATCATCCAGGCATTGCGCAAGAGCGGCGTGCGCAACCCCGTCATGATGCTCGATGAGGTGGATAAGCTCTCGGCCAGCAGTCAGGGTGATCCGTTCTCGGCGCTGCTCGAAGTGCTCGATCCCGAGCAGAACCACACCTTTCGCGACAATTATCTCGGGGTGCCGTTCGATCTCAGCAAGGTGCTGTTCATCGGTACGGCCAACATGCTCGATACCATGCCGGCGCCGCTGCGCGATCGCATGGAAATCATTCAGCTCACGGGCTATACCGAAGAGGAAAAGCTCGAGATCGCGAGGCGATATCTCGTGCGGCGCCAGTTGGCCGCCAACGGCCTGACGCCGGAGCAGGTGCATATTCCCGATGACAGCCTGCGCCGGGTGATCACCGACTACACGCGCGAAGCCGGCGTGCGCGGCCTGGAACGTCAGATCGGTGCGGTGCTGCGCTACTGCGCCGTAACTATCGCATCCGGGCAGGCCGGACCGATTGCGGTCAACGCCGAGGACTTGCCGCGAATCCTCGGTGCGCCGCGCTTCGAGAATGAGATCGCCATGCGCACCAGCGTGCCGGGCGTGGCGACCGGATTGGCCTGGACGCCGGTGGGCGGGGACATCCTATTCGTCGAGAGCAGCCGGGTGGCCGGCGCGGGCCGATTGATCCTGACCGGGCAGCTGGGCGAAGTCATGAAGGAGAGCGCACAGGCGGCCATGACGCTGGTCAAGGGGCACGCCGAGCGTCTGGGCATCGACCCGATGGTGTTCGAGAAATCTGACGTGCATATTCACGTCCCGGCCGGTGCAGTCCCCAAGGACGGACCCAGTGCGGGGGTGGCGATCTTTGCCTCGCTGGTGTCGATGCTGACGCAGCGCACGGTGCTGCACGACGTGGCGATGACGGGCGAAATCAGCTTGCGCGGCCTGGTGCTGCCGGTTGGCGGCATCAAGGAGAAAATGGTGGCGGCGGCACGCTCGGGCATCAAGACCGTCATCCTGCCGGCCCGTAACCGGCGCGACTTCGATGAGATACCGGCCAGTGTGCGCGAGATGCTGCGGTTCGTATGGGCCGAACGCGTCGAGGATGTGATCGCTGCAGCGTTCGATGGCGGGGTGGCACGCGCCGCACAACCTGACGCGGCCGCGGCCTGACGCGGCCCGGCCTGACGCGGCCCGGCCTGACGCGGCCCGGCCTGATGCGCCGTGCAGGACGCAGACCTCAGGCTTTGGCGGCTCGTGCGCCGGCTATGTGCCGGGCCAGATACTCGATCGCAAGCCGATAGCCCTCAACCCCCAGGCCGGTAATCACGCCGCTGCAGGCGGCCGCCAGGATGGAATGACTGCGCCAGGCTTCATCGCGCCGATAGATATTGCTGATGTGCACCTCGACGATGGGGCACTCGCATAGGCGCAGGGCATCGAGAATCGGCACCGAGTGATAGCAGAACGCGGCTGGATTGATCACGATGCCGGCCGCGCGGCGTGCTTCGTGCAGCCAGGCGATCATCTGGTGCTCGGCATTGGTCTGATGACACAGCAGCTCCAGCCCAAGCCGTTCGGCCGCAGAGCGGGCCTGCGATTCCACGTCGGCCAGGGTATTGCTGCCGTAAATGTCCGGCTCGCGCTCGCCAAGCAGGTCCAGGTTGGGCCCGTTCAGCAAATAGACGCGCGTGCTCATCAACCGAAAGGCGTCAGCCAGGTGTGTCCTGAATTGCTACCACCACCGCGGGCGCGGCCGGGGGACCGGCGGCACGCTGCACCTGCTCCTCACGCACCTGCGCAACGGTCAGGCCAGTGTGCGCGGCGATGACGCCGATCAGACGGTGGGCCGTGTCGCGCGGCAGCGCGATCGCGTGCAGTTGCTCCCAGATCCGAATGCGCGCCTGCGGTGTATTGAGCGTCGAGGCCTGTTCGGTCAGGGCCTGTTGGCGCCTTTCAGATGCGGCCGCCTGCTGGCGAGCCAGCCGTTCGCGAAACTCCGAGCTCGGCTCGCCGGCAAACGGAAGTGAATCACGCCATGAATTCATGAAGCAGCCTTGGCCACAATGCGGCACGTGAGCTCAATCGGACAACTGGCGCCGGTCACGCGATCACGCGCCCGTACCCCGGTGCACTGCAATTTAGCCGTTCCGGAACGACTGTTGCGGCCGCTGGAGGCGGCGACTTGCGCCACGCTGGCACTCAAGTCGAACTCGCCGTTGCAGTCCGCGCACGGACAGGTGAAGCGAAAGAACGCGCGCGCCGGCGGGTAAAACGCATGCGATTGCGATGACGGCGCGGGCTCCTTGGCTACCGTTCCGGTGCGGTCCGCGAATGCCAGCTCGATGCTCAGCTGCGAGACCTCGGGAAAGGCCGTACGCAGCGGTGGAGCTCGATCCCGGTCGTATTGCCGCTGATAGCGTCGTTGCTCATCGACGGTCGCGTTCTTGCGTGCAGCGAGTTTCATGACTCAGGCTCGATCGCCGACGGCTTGGCCAAGCTCGCCTCCAAATATGGTGGTGGTGGGATATCCGCTCGCCAGGCTGATGCAGTCGTAGGCATACGGAGCGGCGAGGCGTGCAGCCCGCCTATTCCAGGCAATACTAGCACAAAATGGCCGCTCTGGGCCGCTAGTTCGTCATCGATTCGAGTTCGGCCCAGCGCGCATAGCCGGCCTCGAGCTCGCCTGCGATCGCGGCCAAGCGCTGCAGCCGCTCATGCAGGGTCTGCGGCGCACCGCGATAGAGCGAGCCATCGGCGAGCTGCGATTCGACCTGCAGCTTTTCAGCTTCGAGCGCCTGCAGCCGCTCGGGCAGTAAGGACAGTTCACGCTGAGCCACATACGAGAGCCGGCGCGTGCGGCCGGCGCTTGCCCCGGAGCTGTTCGCGGCGGCCGTGAGCGAGCCCGGCCTTTGCGCCGCGCTTGCCGTCCGCTCGGCCTGAGCCTGACGATAGCGCATCCAATCACTGTAGCCGCCGACGAATTCGCGCACTACGCCATCGCCTTCAAAGACCAGCAGGCTCGTGACCACATGATCGAGGAATGCCCGGTCGTGGCTCACGAGCAGCAGCGTTCCGGGAAAGTCAGCGACGTACTCTTCGAACAGCTCGAGCGTGTCGATATCCAGATCGTTGGTGGGCTCATCCATGACCAGCAGATTCGCCGGCCGCGCGAACAGCCGCGCCAGCAGCAGACGATTGCGTTCACCGCCCGAGAGCGCACGCGCCGGGGTATTGAGCTGCTCGGGGCGGAACAGAAAATCACGCAGGTAGCCGGCGACGTGACGGGTTTGGCCATTGACGATCACCTGATCGTTGCGGCCGCTGACGTTGTGCATGACCGAAGCGTCCAGCTCGAGCTGCAGACGTTCCTGGTCGTAATAGGCGATTTCCAGGCGGCTGCCGCGGCGCACCTCGCCGCTGGTGGGTTGCAGTTCGCCCAGCAGCGCCTTGATCAGCGTGCTCTTGCCGGCGCCGTTCGACCCGACCAGGCCGATGCGGTCGCCGCGCATGATGCGAATCGACAGATCGCGGATCACCGCGCGCCCATCGAATGCGACCTGCAGGTGTTCGGTCTCGAACACCAAAGCGCCGGATTCCGCAGTGGTCGAGGTTTCCAGTTCGATACGGCCGCCGCGCTCGCGCCGCGCGCGGCGCTCGGCGCGCAGTGCGTACAGCGCGCGCACGCGACCTTCGTTGCGTGTGCGCCGCGCCTCAACGCCCTGGCGGATCCAGGCTTCCTCCTGCGCCAGCTTTTTGTCGAACAGCGCCTGATGCTGGGCCTCGACTTCGAGCTGCCTCGCCTTGGCGCGCGTGTAGGAATCGTAGTTGCCGCTGCTGGAGGTCAGCGTGCCGCGGTCGAGTTCGACCATGCGAGTGGCCAGGCGATTGATGAAGGTGCGATCGTGGCTCACGAACAGCAGTGCGCCATTGAATTCGAGCAGGAACTGCTCGAGCCATTCGATGGTGTCAATGTCCAGGTGATTGGTGGGTTCATCGAGCAGCAGGATTTCCGGATCACCCACCAATGCCTGGGCCAGCAGCACACGCCGGCGTGTGCCGCCGGAGAGTTGATCCATTCGCGTGTCGGGATCGAGCTGCAGCCGCGAGAGCACTGTGGCAACGCGCTGCTTGAGTTGCCAGCCGTCCCCGGCATCGAGTTCGTGGTGCAGCTCGTCGAGCCGTCGGCGCTCGGCACTGCTGGGCAGGCCCTGCTGCGCCAGCTGTTCGTATTCGGCCAGAGCGCGCCCCTGCCCGGGCAGACCGTCCCTGACCAACTCAGCCACCGAAACGGCCGACAGCGCGCTGATATCCTGCGCCAGATGGGCGACCCTAGCGCCAGGCCGGATCCAGATCGCGCCCTCATCCGCTTCCGCGTCGCGGCGCAGCAACCGCAGTAATGAGGATTTGCCTTCGCCGTTGCGTCCGACCAGCGCCACGCGCTCGCCTTCATCGAGCTGCAGTGAAACCTGATCGAGTAACGGTCGGGACCCGTAGGAGAGAGAAACCTTATCCAGACGCAGCAGCAACGATGCACCAAATTTGAGCGGCCCAGGGGACGGCGGTGCGGTATTGTAACGGTTGGGCGCAGGCGTGCCCCGGAGCTATGATCGAAGCCAAACCAGGGTCTCGAATAACAAGAGTGGGGCGAGCCTATGTCGACAACGGAAAGCTGGAGCCCGGCGCAGCGCAAGGTCGTGATCGCGAGCTTCCTGGGTTGGATGCTCGATGCGTTTGACTTCTTTCTGGTGGTGTTCGTGCTCAAGCGCATCGCCGCGGATTTCGACACCGAGGTCAAGAGCGTCACGTGGGCCATCTTCCTGACCTTGGCAATGCGGCCGGTCGGGGCGTTCCTGTTCGGGCGACTGGCCGACCGCTACGGCCGCAGGCCGGCGTTGATGGCGAGCGTGCTGTCGTACTCGATCATGGAATTCGCCTCGGCCTTTGCGCCGTCGTTGACCATATTCTTCGTGCTGCGGGCCTTGTACGGGGTCGCCATGGGAGGGGAGTGGGGCGTTGGCGCCTCTCTGGCCTTCGAGTCCGTTCCGGTGCGATCGCGCGGGCTGATATCGGGATTGTTGCAGGCCGGCTATCCAACCGGCTATCTGCTGGCGGCCATTGTCTACGGGTCGCTGTTCGATCACATCGGCTGGCGCGGCATGTTCATGCTGGGTGCTGCCCCGGCGCTGCTGGTGCTGTACATCCGCGGCAACGTGCCTGAGTCGCAGGCCTGGGTGGCCAGCACCGCGGCGCAACGCACGCAAAGCATATGGTCCGGCCTCAAGGGCCACTGGCTGCTGGCGGCCTACGCGGTAGCGCTCATGACGGCATTCAACTTTTTCAGCCACGGCACACAGGATCTGTTCCCGACGCTGCTGAGCTCGCAGCGCGGGTTTGCGGGCGCGACCGTCTCGCGCATCGCCATCGTCTACAACGTCGGTGCAATCTGCGGCGGGATATTCTTCGGTACTTTGTCCAGCCGCATCGGCCGGCGCAAGGCGATAGCGCTGGCGGCGGCACTGGCGCTGCCGGCATTGGCGTTGTGCGGCTATTCGGTGGCGCCGGTGAATATCGCCATCGCGGCCTTTGTGCTGCAGTTCATGGTTCAAGGGGCCTGGGGCGTGGTACCGGTGCATCTCAATGAGCTCTCGCCGCAAGGTCTGCGCGCCACCTTCCCGGGCTTCGTGTACCAGCTGGGCAATCTCATTGCGTCGCTGAATGCACCATTGCAGGCCACTATTGCCGAGCGCCACGGCAGCCCCGCGCATCCGGACTACGCGTTCGCGCTGACCTGGGTCGTTGGCATCGTCGCGGTGTGTCTGCTGGTGCTGGCGCTGGCCGGCCCGGAGCGGCGCAATGTGCGCTTTGGCGCACAATGAAAGGCGCGATCAGGTATACTCCCGATCCGGAGTTTGTCGAATGCGCGGTTCGGTCCGCGCGCCGAGGTCTTCAGCGTCCCGCAAGGCAATCATAAGCCTTACTCCCGGGACCCTTTCGCTCCTCCTGCAAGCCCATCGCTGTCGGTGCCCCAGGCACCGCCGATCTGCATTCATTTATTCACGCGCCACACCGATGGCTGCATGGGCAGCAAGGCCGTTGCGGAGTATTCATTTGTTCAAGGATTTTTTGTTATGTCCGGCGCTGCTGCGCGCGGTCGAGGAACTCGGTTACACCGAGCCCACGCCCATTCAGATTCAGGCCATTCCGGTGGTGCTCGAAGGACGCGACCTGCTCGCGGCCGCGCAGACCGGCACGGGTAAAACCGCCGCGTTTGCGCTGCCTTTGCTGCAGCGCCTTCAGGCCCATCCTCAGACGCAGCGCGCCCCGCGTGTGCTGGTGCTGGTTCCCACACGCGAACTGGCCGCGCAGGTCAGCGACGCCTTTCGCGTGCTCGCGCGCCATCTACCGGTACGCGGCGCGCTGGTATTCGGCGGCGTAAGCCCCAAGCCGCAGATTCAGGCCCTCTCAGCGGGCGTGGATCTGGTCATCGCCACCCCCGGACGCCTGCTCGATCATCTGCAGGCCCGCGTAATCGATTTGTCGCACATCGAGACGCTGGTGCTCGATGAGGCTGATCGTATGCTGGATATGGGTTTCATCCGCGCCATTCGACGCATCATCGCTGCGCTGCCCAAGAAGCGGCAGAATCTGATGTTTTCGGCAACGTTACCGGAGGAGATTCGCACGCTCGCGCGGACCTGGCTGGTCAATCCCGCCGTCATCGATGTCGCACCGCGTAATGCACCGGCTGAATTGGTGGACCATCGCGTCTATCACGTCGACACGTCCGGCAAGCATCCGCTGCTGGCGCGTCTGATCATCGACGGCGGCATACGCCAGAGCCTGGTGTTTACGCGCACCAAGCACGGAGCCAATCGATTGGCGGAGCGACTCGAGAAGGACGGATTGTCCGTAGCCGCGATTCACGGCAACAAATCACAGGGCGCACGCACGCGGGCACTCGAGGATTTCAAGCAGGGTCGTATTCGGGTGCTGGTGGCGACCGACATCGCTGCGCGCGGATTGGATATCAGTGAGTTACCGCACGTCGTCAATTTCGAGTTGCCGCATGTGCCGGAAGACTATGTGCACCGCATCGGCCGCACCGGGCGCGCCGGCTCGAGCGGTGAGGCGATCTCGCTGGTCAGCCGGGATGAGCGCGATCGCCTGCGGGCCATCGAGAAGCTGCTTGGACGCGCAATTCCCGTTGCCGCCTGAGGTCGCCTCGCCGCCCATAGCGAGGGCGGCGCTGTCATAACACAGCGGATTATGGCCGTGCCGCTCGGCTATTTTCGCGAGTTCAGTCGCATTAAACTGACAGTTGTGAAGCTCGAGTGATCGGTGGTATAG
>Ga0302324_100008775_pt1 | contig 21264 bp, 21 predicted proteins | sample Palsa_T0_1_FD_201949 | JGI IMG/M metagenome (GOLD analysis project Ga0302324, IMG submission 201949) | Peat permafrost microbial communities from Stordalen Mire near Abisko, Sweden - Palsa_T0_1 | ecosystem: Environmental > Terrestrial > Soil > Palsa > Peat permafrost | place: Sweden: Abisko...
GTCCGCAAGGCACTCCGGCTGTGGTCGGACCATGCCTGGCTGTTGAACAATCTGCCGGGCGCGCTGCATCTGCTGTGGCTGAATTCCATGATGACACTCCTGTACGCGCTGGATCGCTGGTCAGGGTTGATGTTGCTCACCGACCATGACTACGGAATTCTGGCGCTCGGCCTGATGGCTCTGGTGGTGTTCGAGACGGCACAGACGATCATCAACGTTTCCGCCTACCCGATAATGGGCCGCATGATCGCTCGCGGCGATCACCAGCGAGCGTTCGGATTGGCGACCTTGGCAACCGCCGTGATCGTGGGGCTTTCGATCGTCTGCTACTTTCCGTTTATCTGGCTGTTCGATTATATGGTGCATCGTTATCTGCCTGCGTATCTCGAGGCTGCTCCGGTGGTCAAAGTAGCGGTGCTGGCCGGAACGCTGCGATTGGCGGATTTTTACGGATCATTCGCCGTTCTGTGCAATCGGGAGAAGATACTCGCGCGTACATTTGGCGTGACGGTGCTGGTCACGGCCGGGCTGATTGCATTCCTGCACCTGGGCGCCGGCGTGCAGTTCGACCCGTTGCGCCTGACGATGGTGACCCTCGCGGTGGCGATGATGGGTTTCGTTGGCAACGCAATCGTCGCTTTCATTGCGAACCGCTCGATGCTGTCCCTGAAGCTGACTTGATGGGACGGATCGGTGCGCCTACCTGGCGCGCGCATGAGATCGAAGTAGACGTGTTAGATTGGGCGCTATCGCAATCGCGGGGACGACGGTGCAGAGCCGCAGTACGGTGATCGGAGATGTGTCGGCCGGCCGGCGATCGCGCTGGTCGGCGCCGCATATCAATCTCTACATTGCGGTCTGGATTGGTTACTGCGCGCTGATCCTGATATTGCCGGTGCGCTATGGACGACTGGAGAGCTTCACGACGGCAGTGAGCTTGTTACTATGGGTGCTGGTGTCGGCCGTGGTCGCCTACGGCGTACATGCCGTGTTCGGCAGAGGCGCAGACCAGCGGCGCCGGTACGTGGCCGGGCGACCGCTGGAAACTTCCGATGTGGTACGCATCGTATATATCGGCATGATTTTGAGTGCGGTGGGGTTTGCCTGTCTCTTTTTCGATCGAGTGGTACTGCAGGGAATCGACTACTCCCGGGGAATAGCGATTGCGCGCGAGCTTTGGCGCCGGGCCGGAGAAAGCCGCGAAGGGGTATCTTCGGTATTCAGTGTGGTTGGCTATATCATCGGATTTTCGTTCTTCTGCAGCATTGCGGTGGCCCAACTGCACTGGGAACGTATTGGGAAGGCCGCGCGCCGGGTGGTCATCTTCGGGGGAATCGTGCTGGTGATGGCCAATTCGTTGCTGATCGGCGGTCGGTCGATCGTGCTGGTTCAACTCGCGGCCATCGTCGCGATAGGTGGGTTTCGCAAGAGCCTCGGTTTGGCGGCTTTTCCGGGCCGGGTTGGCCGTGTCTTTCTCATCGGGGGGGCGCTGTTCGTGCTGGGGCTCGGCTACTCCATCTATGTTTTCGGTGCGCGCGCGGCGGCTGGAGGTGGACTGCCGGCACTCTATGTCGAGGGAACCCTGCCGTGGCTGGGCGGTGAGCCGACCGATGCGTTTTTCGCATTGGAAAGGCTCCCCGAAGCCCTGGCGGACACCGCCGCGCTCGGTACCCTGGCCGGCGCGTACCTCACGCACAGTTTTGGAACATTCGAGAGCGCGTTGGAATTCGGCGGCACTCCCGGCACCGTGTCCTTTATATTCGTGCGGGAGCTGTTGGCCAAAATGGGGTTGATCGCGGCACCGACCGAGGCGTTGGCTTTCGAAGGACGATTCCTGTCGTTGCCCGGGTCACTCTGGTATGACTTTGGCTGGGTCGGTTTCTATGTGGGGGCGGTTGTGATGGGCGTGCTCATCGGAGTAGTCCCGGCCGTGTTATCTTGGAGCCGCGGAGGAGGCATCGCGATCTGCATAGCGATGACTTTGCTGTTGACGGCACTGCTGGCGCCGATGGTGATGGCCATGGATATACTTTGCGTTCCGTTCATGGTCATTGGCTTCGGTCTCGTGGATATGGTGCACCGGCTACGCGGCGGCGGTGGCAACTGGCTGGTGGTCGGGCGGCGTGTCTGGCTGTCGGGGTCTCAGCCGATGCCAGTCGCGGCCGATGGCCGGTACGAACTGCGCGGTTCGCTGGATCCACCCGCTGGTATCGTGCGTTAAGGCAGCGCTGCGTGCTCGGGGCGCGAGAGGGACACCATCACGTGATCCCGTATGGAAGACAGCACATTACCGAGGACGACATCGCGGAGGTCGTGCGGGTACTGAAATCGGACTGGTTGACGCAGGGTCCTGCGGTACCGGAGTTCGAGAAATCCATCGAGCGATACTGTGGAGTCGGCCACGCGGTTGCGGTCAGCAGCGCGACGTCGGCTCTGCATATAGCATGTGTCGCCCTGGACCTGGGGCCGGGAGATTGGCTGTGGACGGTCCCGAATACATTTGTTGCTTCCGCCAATTGTGGAATCTACTGCGGCGCCAACGTCGATTTTGTGGATATCGATCCGCGTACCTACAATATTTCCATTGAAGCGTTGGAGCGGAAACTCGCCCTGGCCAAGCGCGAGTCGAAACTGCCGAAGGTGCTGGTGCCGGTGCACTTCTCCGGCCAAAGCTGCGACATGGGCGCCATCGCGGATCTGGGTAAGCGGTATGGGTTTCGCGTATTGGAGGATGCCTCGCACGCCGTGGGCGCCGTCTGGGACGGTGCCCGGGTCGGAAGCTGCCGGCACAGCGATATTGTCGTTTTCAGCTTTCATCCGGTCAAAATCATTACCACCGGGGAAGGTGGGATGGCAGTCACTCAGAACCCGGCACTTGCGCAGCGTATGCGTCGGCTCCGAACTCATGGGATTACCCGCGCGCCGGATCAGATGCGAGCCAACGATGAGGGCGCGTGGTACTACGAGCAAATCGAGCTGGGCTTCAACTATCGCCTGACAGACATACAAGCCGCGTTGGGACTCAGCCAAATGAATCGGCTGGACACCTATGTCGCCCGTCGTCGCGTGCTCGCGCGGCGGTACGATGAACTGCTGAAAGGCACGCCGCTGATTCTGCCGTGGCAGGATCCGCGCAGCCAATCCGCCTGGCATCTCTACGTGGTGCAGGTGGTGGCGTCGCCGGCCAAGCGCATCAGACGCGCGTCGTTCGACGCGCTGCGCCTGGCGGGCATTGGTGTCAATGTGCATTACATTCCTGTCCACCTGCAGCCTTACTATCGGTCGAAGGGCTTTGCCGCTGGTGACTTCCCCGAAGCGGAGCGTTACTCCGAGCGTGCCATTTCGCTGCCACTGTTCTACGCTCTTTCTGACGACGAACAGCTCCAGGTAGCTGACGCGGTGCGCACGACTCTACAGCGCACGACTGCGGACGCACACTGACAACAATCGGACGCCGGTGTGCCACCGACACAGTTCGCGCGGCGCCGACACGGTAGCCGGAAACACCGCATCAAACGATGAATCAATCCCTGGTTTCGATTATCACGCCCGCATATCGCGCAGCTCGCTTTATCCAGGACACGATCCGCTCGGCTCAGCGCCAGGATTATGCGGAGTGGGAAATGCTGATAGTGGACGATTGCTCGCCCGACGACACCTGCGAGCGCGTCACCGAGATCGCGCGCGGGGATGCGCGCGTGCGCCTGCTTCGTCAACCGAGAAACCAGGGGCCGGCGGTCGCCCGCAACTCCGCACTCGAGGCGGCGGGCGGCCGGTACGTGGCGTTTCTGGACAGCGACGACCTGTGGCTGCCCGGAAAGTTATCAGCGCAGCTGACGTTCATGGCAGGCCGCGACGCTGCCTTGTCATATACGGAATTCAGCCGCATGAGCCCTGACGGGCAGCGGGTGGGACATCGGATGGCCGTTCCCGACACCCTGACCTACAGGCAGTTGTTGTGCAACACCGCGATAGCGACCTCCACGGTGATCGTCGACCAGCGTAGGACCGGTGCAGTTCGCGTCCCTATAGCCCCGTATGACGATTACGCGGCATGGTTGTCGATACTGCGGCGCGGTCACATCGCGCATGGCCTCAGGCAGGATCTCATGCGGTATCGGGTGGTAGGCGGCTCGATCTCACGGAGCAAGCGTCGCTCCGCCGGCTGGGTTTGGAAGACCTATCGACAGATCGAGGGATTGGGGATCTTGCATTCGAGTTGGTGCTTTGCCAACTACGCGGCGCGCGGTTGGCTGAAGTATCGTCGATTCTGATGGCCGCCGAACTCGTTGCCGTCACCGGCGCGAGCGGCTTTCTCGGCCGCTTCCTGGTGCCGGAATTATTGCAACGCGGCTTCCGGGTTCGCGCATCGGTGCGAAACGCCACGGCGCAGTTTCCCGTGGGTGTGGAATACGTGAGCGGTGATTTGGCCGATCCGGCCAATGTGGATAATCTGGTGATCGGTGCCGATGTCGTGGTACATCTTGCCGGCCGTGCCCATCGGCCCAGCCGTACCGTCTCGCAGCGCAGGGAGCTGTTTGACGTCAATTTCGGCATAACGTCGCAGCTGGCGCGCGCCGCCGCCAAAAGCGGCGTGCGTCGCCTGGTCTTCGCCAGCACGATCGGCGTTCTGGGTTCGTGCTCGCCTCAGGGCCACTGGCTGACGGATGCCACGAAGCCGAGTCCCGACGGCGACTACGGGCGCAGCAAGCTTGCCGCCGAACACGAGCTGCAGGCGCTGTCCAGACATAGTTCCCTGGAGGTCACCATCGTGAGGCCGACGCTGGTATTCGGGCCCGGCGCTCCCGGCAATGTGGAACGGCTGGTTCGCCTGGTAGCGAGCGGCGTGCCTCTGCCGTTCGGCAAGCTCGATGGGCTGCGCAGCTTCATCGGGGTGCGCAATCTGGCCGATCTTTTCTGTATCTGTTGCACACACCCTCTGGCCGGCGGCGAAGTGTTCGTCGCGGCCGATCACGAAACACTGACCGTACCCGCTATTGTGCAAATCATCGGGCGTGGATTGCAGCGGCATCCGCGAGTGTGGCGGGTACCGCCATCACTGCTCGCCGCGGCCGCCGGGCTGCTCGGAAAATCGGGTGACTTTGCCAGGATCAGCGCGCCACTGATGGTGGACGCGTCCAGGGCGCATACGCTGTTGGACTGGCATTCAGCCCAATCCCTGTCCGATGCGATCCTGGAGACGGCCGCAGGTTTCCTGGTGGACAATGTCCGCTAGCGGGTGTTCGCCGACTCCTCAGCGGATCGATAGTAATGACAGATTGAGTGAATATGGTGCCCGCATACACTGCAACTCTGAGCTTAGGAATTGTTGCGGTGGCTCTCATCGGGTTCCGACTCCCCGCGGCGGTGGGCTGGCGATCGTCGCCAGCACGCTGGTTGCGCTGATTGCCTTGAGACTTGACGGCTGGTTGCCGCTGAAACCAGCTCTGGCATTGGTGCTGGGCGGAGAGGACTGGTCGCACTGATCGGCGCCATGGATGATGGGCGGGGGTTACCCGTGTACATTCGATTGTGCGCGCACGGTGTTGCCGCCGGTCTCGCCATCGGGCTGGTCGGCAGCATTGCAACGCTGCCGCTTGGGCACAGTGCAATCTCCCTGGGTTACGCCACGTGGCCGATCACATTAGTCAGCCTGGTGTGGTTCCTGAATCTTTTCAACTTCATGGACGGGATCGATGGCATCGCCGTATCTGAAGCTGTCTTCATGAGCGCTGCCGGCGGCGCCCTGGCCGTGTTGAATGGGGCTCCACCCGGCCCCCCTCGTGGTGGCAATGCTCGTGCTCGCCGCAGCGTGTGTGGGTTTCGTACCGCTGAATTGGCCGCCGGCCAGAATGTTCATGGGAGATGTGGGCAGTGGATTTTTGGGCTTTGTCATCGGCGTGTTTGCGCTGGCCACAATCGTCTCCGGTACGCTGTCGGTTTGGACATGGATACTGCTTTCGGGCACGTTTCTTACCGACGCCACAGTCACGCTGCTGCGTCGGCTTTCGCGAGGTGAGAACATTCGTCAGGCCCACCGAAGCCACGCATATCAGTGGTTGGCCAGAAAATGGCAGAGTCATCGCCGCGTTACGCTGTGCTACATCGCCGTCAACGTTGCCTGGTTGCTGCCGCTGGCCTGGCTGTCGGTCCGCTGGCATCACTTGGGGCCGATATTCTCGGCCTGCGGTATCTTGCGGTTGGTTGCCGCAGCGGTGATCAGCGGCGCGGGCAAAGCCTGAGCCTGGCGTACCCAGTACCTGGCGCGGCCTCGACTAGTTCATTACGAACCCATAAACTGAAATTCAGAGCCGTAATTCGAGTCGCGCTCGGATTCGCGCCGGCAGTAACTCAATCATGCCGCGCGCTGATTTTTCAGTAGGCAAACAGCAGAGACAATCGTTATGAGTGTCAGAAAAGTTGCTCTGTTTCTGGTAGACAATCGCATTGTTCGATGGCTCACGCTGTTGGTATTAGCCGTGCTCGGACTCATCGAGCGCCTGGTCTCCAGAATGCGCTTCCTTGCTCTGGTTCCCACAGCCGGCCGCACGGCCTGGTGTCATTGGACTGTACAGATCAAAGTGCCGAAAAATATTACCATAGGCGAATTCGTCACTATAGGGCCGTATTCGTCGCTGGGAGCGAAGGCAGCCATATCGATAGGCAATTATGTGCGCATCGGCCGAGGTGTCGTGATTGAAACAGGGTGGCTTGTAACCGACGCAAGGCCGCCGTATCAGCCTTGCGCGAAGCCCATCGTGATAGGTGACGGCGTGGTGATATACGCAAACGCCATCATTCTCGGCGGAGTTACCATCGGAGAGCATTCGGTCATAGCTGCTGGCTGCGTCGTCAACAAGGATGTACCGCCGTATTACGTGGTAGCGCAAGCCAGGAGACTCCAGGTGCAGAGGAGTGCGAGCGTCAAGCGACGGCTGGCCGGGGAATGAAGCGAACGTCGCTCAAGGGTCGGGAAGGATGAGACTTTCCGAAGCACTGCGCGTTCTGAACGAGTCGCGGGGAATAGCGCGCGTCCGGAGAATTAATTTGGTGTGCGGCTTTACCGCGCTGCACTTGAAGACTTTTCTGGCGGCGCACCTGCAGTCAGAGTTGACTGACACCCGGATCGAGATCGTCACTGGTGTCTATGGGGACATCGCTGGAGCGCTCAGCGGCGTGTCGGCTGGCAGTGAGTTGGTGGTTCTACTGGAATGGCCGGACCTGGATCCGCGTTTAGGCTTTCGCCGCCTAGGTGGGTGGGGACCTGCGCATACCCCGGACATTGCAGCTTCTGTCCGCCAGCAGCTAAAAGTCCTTGTCGAAAAAATCTCTGCTGTTGCTGAATCGTCCTCCGTCACGCTCGGCTTACCAAGCACTCCGCTACCGCCTTTCACCTGCGCGCCGGGTTGGATCCTCAACGCGGACACGCTGGCGTTGCGCGCCGAATTGAATGAATTCGCTTTGGACCTGTCCCGGCATTCGTCGGTGCGCGTGATCAATTCGAGCCTGGTATCGGCGACCGGTGGGGAGTCTGCGTTCGATTTCAAGTCGGAGTTGCAATCTGGATTCCCGTACTCGATGAGCCACGCCAGCACACTCGCTGCCACGATTGCACGCGCACTGGTCAGGCGGGGACCAAAGAAGGGCCTGATTACCGATCTGGATGATACATTGTGGTCAGGATTGCTGGGGGAAGTCGGACTCGATGGCGTGTCCTGGACTTTGGACCGCGGCGCTCAGATCCACGGCATCTATCAGCAGCTGCTGAACGGATTCGCAAGTGGTGGCACGTTGCTTGCGATCGCCTCAAAGAACGACAGCACTCTCGTTAGAACGGCACTCGAGCAACTGGATCTGGTAATCGACAAGGAAAATCTATATCCAGTCGAGGTGAGCTGGGGAGCCAAATCGGAAGCGGTGCGGAAAATCCTCAACTGCTGGAACATCGGCGCGTCCGACGTCGTGTTCGTCGACGATAGCCCGATGGAGTTGGCGGAGGTGAACAGCGCCTTTCCCGACATGGAATGCGTTCTGTTCAACGCGGCGGACTACAGCTATTCATACGAGCTGTTTTTCAAGCTGCAGGATCTGTTTGGTAAGCTTGAAATTTCCACGGAAGACCAACTTCGATTACCGAGCATCAAGCGACAGGAGCTGGTTCGCGAGCACCGCGAACTCGTCAGGTCCGAGGACGAGTTCCTGGAAGAGTTGAACGCTGTCCTGACGGTGCGATTCACCAGGAACTTCGCTGAAGCCAGGCCCTTGGAGCTGGTCAATAAGACCAACCAGTTCAACCTGAATGGCGTCAGATTTGACCTGGCGAACTGGAAGCAATTGTCGAAGGATCCGGACCGCTATCTCGTCCTGGTCGACTACAAGGACAAATTCGGACCGCTCGGTGTCATCGCTGTCGCCACTGGCAGCCGCAGCGCTGGCGTGTTCAATATGGACGCCTGGGTGATGAGCTGCAGGGCATTTTCCAGAAGGATAGAGTACGCCACGATGGATGCAATCTTCTCGAACCTTTTGGTTGATAGTATTGAATTGCAATTCACGCCGACCGATCGGAACAGCCCGTTTCGAGAGTACCTTGGCAGCGTCCTGGGCCGGAATCCCGACGCAAACATCCGGGTTTCCAAGTTCGACTTTTACAAGATCTGTCCGCCGCTGCACCACACCGTAAATATTCACGCAGAGTGCGTGCTCGAGGCCGAATAACGATGTCATCTCACGCGCAGCGCCTGGAGAAATGCTTTTCCCTGGTATTCCCGAATTTGTCCTCGGATCAAATCAGGCGGGCCACGGTTCATTCTGTTCCCGAATGGGATTCGCTGGCCAACATCAATCTGATCTGTCTGCTCGAGGAGGAATTCGCAATCACTCTGGAGGCGAGCGACTTGGAAAATCTGTCTTCATTTGAACAAGTATTAAATCACGTGGAGAGCTGTCATCCGAAAGAAAGCTGAAATGCGTCGCGCACGACAGCAAGACCCCCCCGGCTCGCCGTAATGCTCACTTCCAGGCAGATGCAGCCCGTGAATGATCGCCCAGATCCCGAGCACTACGCAGATCGCTCCAAGGAGCGGGGGATATATTCGCGAGATGCGCGCCGTCAAGTACCCGACGACATCCAATCGGCCGTTTAACCGCGTGTTCTCGCGCAAGCCCTAGGTGATCAGGTAGCCACTGAGGAGAAAAAGCGCGAGAACAGCGTGGCGGGCAATCGTTCCCGCAAGGAGTACAACGCGATGCTCCGGGCCGATTATCCGCGCATCGCAGGTTCCGACGGCATGAGCAACGAGTACCGCGAGAGCCCCGATGCCCCTGAGCATGTCGAACTTGTCGCTGCGGCGCAGTGGGGCGCGCGGCGCCTCAGTCGAAGGGTCCAATAGCCCGTTGCTCCTGGTGCGGATTTGATTTCTGGCGACACCGCGTCTCAGCTCGGTGTGATTCTAACCGGCATTCCCCAGATGAGTCGTTGGACGCGGTCCGGCACCAGTCGAATCCAGGTTAATCTGACTCTAGCAGTCCGTGTCGCGCCAATTCCTCGGCAATGCCGACACACTCCAGCGGCGCAGCGCCTATGGTCTTGGCGACTTCCAACAGATCCGCGCGGCCATCACAGTAGGCGAGAAGATTCATCATGGTCTGCACTTTGGCGGTGCTGGATTTGGTGCTGATCGTAGGGTACAAGCCGCGCTTTCCAAGCTGAGGTTCGCATAGCACGGACGCGCGATATACGCGGTTGGATTCGATCAACTCCAGGCACTGTCGCAGAGCCGAATAGGCGCCCTCCAGTCCCAGTGGGGTAACCAGCTTCAGGTCGTCGCCGGAAGTATGGTACTCGGGGTATTCGCCGTATTTCGAGCGCATGAGGGAGCTGACGGGCAAGTCTATCCCCGGAGCGCAATACTGCCGTTCGTCGCTCCCACGATCCAGGAAGCTGTACCGAATGTAGGCAGGGTCGGTTGCTTCGAGCACGTGGATGGCCACGCGATCGCTCAACGTGCTCCCATTCCGCGATGGCAGGAACGAATAGCAACGCTCATCGCCCACACACGAAATGTTGAATCCGGCAATGATGTTGGCTTTCATGGTGGCCAGATTGCGGCTGAGGTACACGATCGAACCGATGGTTTCCGGGATGAAGATGATCCGGTACGTGTAGCGGCGCGGAGCTGAGCGCACCCACTTCGCCAGCCACGTGGTCACCGCCGGGCCAGAAAGCTCGTTGTTTGCCATCGACGGATGACACACATAGGTCGACAGGAAAACCTCCTGTTCGCTGGCCCCGTGGACGATCAGTTCACCGTAATTGAGGCAACCGGGCGCCAGCGTGGAGCGGATTACCGCTCGATATTCCCCGGGCACCAGGCGTTGGCGCTGGGCGTGCGTGAGGCAGAATCCCCAGCGTCGCTGATAGTAGGACGTGACGTATGGTATGAGTTCCGGCTGATCCGGCAGGGAGTACAGGTGCGGCTGGAGTTCCTCCAGGGAAAGGACGCAATCGATCGGTTCGGAGTAACCCAGTACGTGCAAATTATGGTCCGCGAAGTCGACAATCTTCTGTCCGTCAGGCCCCGTGAGGCGCGCGCTGCTGATATTCCATTCGTCAGGCACCGTCCAGTCGAATGACCTGGTGCCTGATGGGACGCTGTGGATCTCCAATCCCGGCAGGTGTTCGGAAATGGCGGACAGCGTCGCGCGTACCCCGGCTCCAGTGATGCTGCGGCATATTGGAAACAGCGTCGAGACGAACGCATGCATCTGCTCGCCGAGAGTGGCGCCGCTTTTCATGTGCACTGCGCGAGCTTGCGCCGACAGGTGCCTTCCAGATCGCTGAAGCGTGTTAATCCGGACAGCTCTTCCGACGAGAACCTGATGCCCAGCGCTTCCTCGAGGCTCAGAACGATGTCGATCTGCCGGAGCGAGTCCCAACCCGGGGTTACGCCGAGGCCGCCATCGGCCAGGTCATGGTTATCGGGCAGCTGCAGTATGTGAGCGATGAGCTTGGCGATCGACTCGCCCGTTGCGGGCGCGCCAGCGGATGTCGCAGTCGCAGTGGCAGCGGTTGCGGCCGACGGTGCGGCCTGCGAGCTATGCTCGACGGACTGGCGGGCGGCCGGCTTGACCGGAGTGGTGGCGGCTTTCAGTGCCAGCGTCCCCTCGATGCGATGCCCCACTGCGGGTCGCAGGGCCTTCCCGACCGGCGCGTCATCCATTCGGTCGACTATCGTCAGCCATGCGGGGAGCGTGGGAAGTACCGAAGTGTGCGCCTTCCACTCGCCGTTTCCGTCCGACTCTGTAAAGCTCGCATCGCGGTAAACTGACCGCGCGGGCAGGTTGCGATCGGTGCTGATGATGCGCCCGCTCAGAATTCGCCAGTGGCGCTGCGCAGCGCGATGCAACGCCCAGTGGACCACCGCTGTCTCCAGCCCGCGGCCGAGTACGCGGCAGGATAGCAGGAAGCTGTCGATCTCGCCCCCTGCCTTGCGATCCGGTTTCAGGATGAGCAGGCCGATATTCTCGAGTTTCGAAAGCCGATCCTCTAGCCCCAGCACCACCACGTCGGCGCCGCTCGCGCCCAGCGCCTGAAGTTCGCGCAGGTCATAGCGCCGCGTGGTGGTATTGAACTGATTGGTTTTCTGGCACAGCTGCGCGGCGCGCTGGCCGTTGCCGGCATCGAGCGGCTGGCAATGCAGGGTCATTTTCAGGCTGGCGTAAAACTCGTCCAGGTTTGCCGCCTCATGGCGCGCCGCTTCGATCTGTTTGCGTGCCTCGAGGCTTTGCACGCGGTTGCGATCCTCGCTGGTAACGGTTGCGGCCGCGAGAAACGGCGAGACGGCCAGTGCCTGCGCGTACAACGCCGGGTCAGCCGGCAGATCCAACACCTTCACCATCGGCAGATTGAGTCGCACGGCTTCGCGCTCTACGGGGTTGTCGTCGACGAGCAGGACCGATTCCAGCCCCAGGTTCAGCTCCGCGGCAATTTCCCTGATGTTTGTGGACTTTGCATGCCAGTTAATACGCCGGACGGAAAAATCCGAGCTGCGTAGCACCATCGACGGCACACCATCGATGGCGCTCAGCGCCAGGTCCTCATCGTTCTTGCTGCAGACGGCGAGCGCCAAGCCGCTTCGAGCCAGCTCCTTCAGTGCGCGCTGAAATTCCGCGTACGCGCTGCCCGGGTAGTCACCGCCGACCGCGATGCCGGTAACGCCATCTTCTCCCAGCACGCCTCCCCAAAGGGTATTGTCCAGATCCACTACTACCACGCGGGCTGTTTTTCCCAGGATAGAGAGTGTCAATCCCGCCCAGCGGCGCGCAAGGTGACGCGAGAAGGCCGAGGAGAACGGGAATCGTCCCAAGTGCCAGAGTCGTTTGTCCACGATGTCACCGGGACAGGCGGCGACTTCTGCCGCGAGATCCACCCAGACGAGCTGTGGCAGGTCCGCGAGCATCTCGGCCAGTAGTTGATTCAGCCGAGCGACGCGCACCGTGCAGGCCCTGCCAAAGTCCGCGCTCGCACTGGGGGCCAGTACGGCTAACGAATGCACTACGGTCCACCCGCCGTACGTTCGGACGTAGTCGCAGATCAGTCCGGCGTAGCGGCGGATCGACTCCTCGGAATCGCCTACCTCCATCCAATGCAGCCCCAGGATGTCCTCCAGGCGATCACAGAAAATCTGAAGTTGCGGCTGGAAACGATGCAGTTCCGAGCCCGCGTCGATCAGCGCTCGCTCGAGCTGGCCGAATGGCGGTGCGTGGAATTCGGTGTGCCGCTCCGGCATCAGATCGGACAGCGCCGCCGACAGGGATTCCTGCATCATGTGCACGTTGGCATTGCCCAGAATTGCGATCCGGAATGCCGGCTGCGATGCCGCCTGCCGCGCCACGTCCAGGTGCCTGGCGACCTGCGGTCCGTTGCTGATCAGAGCGAACGGGTTTTCGGCGAGCAACGCGGCACAGGTTGCTGCGAGATCGCCGGCGCGAACGGCGGTAACGTCACCCCGCCAGAGCTTACGGACGATTACGGCGCCCTGCTCAGTCAGTGCCTCAATCGCGCGCGAGAAATCATTGATTGGGTCCGAAGGCAGGTCACGAACGTACATCGCGGCCTCGGTGCGCACCGGTCCGGAGCCGTAGTCGGCATCGCCCGAGAAGGTCTTGAAATACCGATAAGGAACGCGCGCCACCTCTTCACAGCGGTGGAATTGGGTGCAACTCTCGAGACCACAACCAAACATGACCAGCGTTGCATCGCTGCGCTCGAAAAGGCCGAACGGCGAGTCATCCCCGAAAGTGGTGGTGCTGCGGCATTGAAGGATTTCGCCTGCGCGCGGACCGGCAACCGCGAACGAATAGATCGGATGCATTGTCCGCCGCGCCTGCGGCAGGTGCGCCAACAGCCAGTCCGCCAGAACGCCGGTCTCAGATGGGCTGCCACCGGCGCTGAACGCCTTGCCACCGCAGAATGAGAACGTGAACGCCGGCAGGGCGATCGTCCAGCCGCTATCCACGAGCTGGCCGATCGCGTACAGCGCATCATGTGATTCGAAGCTGATGGGTGGCAATAGTCTGGAAAGCGAAGAATGAATGACTGCGATGCCAGGCTCAACCGGGATGACGTTGCGCAGAGCGTCAAGCAGTTCATCCCGCGGAAGCATCATCATAGGGTTTGTAACATATCAAAAAGTACCGGACTGCGATAAACGCCACGCCAGCCGGCGCTGCCACTAAGCGGTGCGGGACCTGACCTCTACCAGGCGCAGTTGATGCATTTTTCGGACAATTGGCAGCATGACGGACAGCGGGCTGACGCCCGCGTCATTGACTTGGATCAGAGACGTCGTCTGATCGGTCGGGAGGCGCGGGAGGCGTTCCATCAGCACGCGCACCCTGTCCATGGATCTGGCCATGTCAGCGCACAGGATTTCGCCTGCCGCTTTCGACATCGCGTACTCCGTCATGTTCCGGGGTCGATCCTGCACGTACACGCTTGATGGGTAGAATGCGGCGATCCCATCGGGCGCAAGGCGCAGAGCTGCTTCAACCAGCTGTAGAAATCCGTTAACGTAGAATTCATTGAACTCTTGAAGTTGTTCACTCGCAAACAGGACGGCCCTTCGTTTGGCGATGGGCGGCGTTGCAAAATAATACAGGTGGGTCGGCGGATGTTGGAGCGCATCGAGTTGCCGGTCCGCCGCCTGGCGCACGTCGTAGGGGATTACATCACAGTTCCCGCCCCAGTCGCTGATCTCTGCCGCGACCCTGTCCGCATCGGCCTGTCCGCTGGCGTAAGTGATTGTTACCCTGCCGCCGCCGGCTGCGACGAGTTTTGCAGTGAGTTCCCCCAATCCACGCGATCCCCCGACTACCAGCGCCGCGGCGGCGCGGAATTCGTCACGGGCGACGTGTGCGGCGACTTCAGCGATCGGGAGCTGCGCCACCGGCGGTACGCGGCTGAACGTGTCCAAGTGACCCGACAATCCGGGCCCGCTGATCGCGATCTTCACGCGGCGAAACCGCGCATCAATGGCCGCCACCGCGAATTGCAGCTCGCTGCTGGGCGCTGCGTCGTCAGTGAGTGCCAGCTCCAACCCGCTAAAGATCGAGTGCAGCCCCGGTACCACCATGCCGACCAGATAGGTCGAGCAGCCGAGTGTCGCGACGCGATGGGCTCCGAGCATGCGCGCGGCGCAGGGAAATGCCATTGCCATTTCGGCCGGCTGCGTGGCAAAGGTTATGCGGCCGGAACGCGCCTGCATATCATGCAGTGACAGATCAGCTGGGATTTCGTGATGGGCTGTAAGTCCGCTCGATGGGTCGATCGGGAGCTGTGATGCCGGCGCGAGCGAACCCAGGACGGCCACAATGCTGACGACTTCTACTCCCTCGACGCTAGCCCGTGCATGCAGCGTGGTCGCACTGAGTTGCGTAAGCTCCGCATCAATTTGATCCCCCAGATACACCATCCTGGGAAATCGCACTTTGAGCGTGGCAATGTTGTCGATTTCCGCATGCTGTGAACCGATGGAATCGAAGAGCCATAGCAATGTGTGAATTCCGTGAACCACCGGCGCGCCTGCCTGGGTTCGACGCGCGGCGACCGGATCCATGTGCATCGGATTGCGATCGCCGGTTAACCCTGCAAATCGGACCTGGTCCGCGAACTCAAATCGCCTCGATGCCAGCATGGCTCGCTCCGCTGTGACAACACCTGAGCCGCCAAATGATACCCGGCAGACGGGTGGCCAGTCAGTCTGACCGGAAGCCAACGCGCGGCTCGAGCGGCAATGAATCAGTACGGTTCGGCCAGCACGAGGTTGCCGGATCGAAATACGATCTGAGATCCAGCCACAGCGCCCTGATAGGAATTGTTGCCCCCGCCCGGCGGGCTGGCGCTGGTCCACGTTGTGGTCCCACTGGTGAGCGAGACGATGGAATTCAGCGTCGGCGAATACAGCAGATCGGGTGCCGTGGACTGAGGAGTCACGACCTGAAACGATTGCAACTCCGGGATGGATGGTGAAGCAAGCAGAGTGCCGCTGGGGCTGTAGATGGCGGCGCCGAGATAGGTGCCGTTGCTCTCGGTGTTCGAGTTGTAGTTGTTCACCAGCAACCGGCCGTTGTCGATCCAGCCTACCGCCCAGCCCGAGAGCGAGGTAGAGAGTGTCCCATTCAGATAGATGCTGGTCGCCGTCGAAACCCCTCCGCCGGTTTGCGGCGGTTCATTTGAGACCGCCGCCAGGGTCCCGTCCGGCGATAGCAGAAGCGGTTGAAGAGCTGAAGGAGGCTGTGCCAACGACCATAGTGGCGCCCCTCCCGTCACCGGCAGGGCCTGCAGCGCGCTACCGCTGCCGGAGGCACCGTCATTGCTCAGTACCTCGCCAATCACCGTTCCGGAGGCCGACAGTGTCATGAGCGCGAGTGACGGGTTCGAACTGAAGGTGTATGGAAAATTGTAGAGCAGCGTGCCCGAGGGCAACGAGTAGGTGTTCAGCGTCCGGTCAGGCTCGTATTGTGCATCATCCGCGTTGGCCTCGGCGGCCAGCACGGTGCCGTCGGACGAGAGCGCGAGGTTCGAGCTGGAGAAACTGACCGTACCTTCCGGCGCGTTGGTTGCAGAGTTGAACAACAGGATCTGGCCGATCGCGGTCGCAACGGCGTAGTTGCCAGTACCGCCGGCGATGCTCAGCGCGGTGCCGTACCCGAAGTAGCGCACCGCCGGAAGTCCCGACCCGTCGAGCAGCACACCGTGATCGTTCGCGACCATCCACTGCGATTTTGAAACCGCCGCGTAAGAAGTCAGATAGGCCACCGGCACCGTGTAGTCCGCCTTGGCTGGGGTGGCGCCCGACAGATCGATGATACTGAGCTGCCCGGGTCCATAGGTGTACGCAGCCAGCGTACTGCCGGAGGGTACGATCGTGGCGCTGGTGCCGAGCAAGTAGCTCGCGGCCGGGGTCGCGCTGGCCCCGACCGCGTAGATGTTCAAAGTATCGTTGAACGTACCCAAGGTCCAGAACCAATTGCCGTCGCCGGCCAGGTTCTCGAGCGCCGGCAGCGAGCGCATGTCCTGCACCAGGCTGCTATCGGTGTAGACCCAGAGCGTGTTGGTCGTGCCATCGGTCGTCAGAAAGTGCCCGCCGTCGGCAAACCATGAGCTGAATTGCCCCTGGAACGATGGGCCGACAGATGAACTGGCGCCCGGCACCGAAATGGTCTCGACTACATTCTGACCCGCAGGCCCGAGCGCGACGAGAATCGCCCCGGGCGTGGCGACGGCGGCGGCGCCAGAGTAGTCGCCCGAGCGCGAGAACAGCAGCTGGCCCGTGGGTGACCAGGCCATGAGCCCGGTAGTGCTTCCGGCGCACACGTAGCTGCCGTCGCTGGCGAGGCGCCACCACGAGAAGCTTGCCGCGATCGAGGCCTGCAGCTGACCGTCGGTCGATGAGCGCAAGTCGAAGCCGCTGGGCGTGCCGATGACAATCGTGGGAGCGGCATAGTCAACGGGATAGGGATCGCCCTCGCACGGCGTGGTGGGGCACGCAGCCGTGCCGCTTGCCACGCGCCCGGTGCTCACAACATCCCACAGCACCCAATGACCATTCCAGTCCTGGCTGAAGACTCGACTGCTGTCCATGCGAATTTGCTGCACGGGACCGCCATGGCCCAGATCGAGGATAGGGCCTGAACTTACCGCTATGGTCAGGTTTGCCGTGGACTGTTCTCCAGAATTGGTAGCGGTCACGACATAGCTTGCCGCCACCGCGCCGGCCAACGGCGTGCCGGAGATGCTGCCGTCGGCCGAGTTGAGCGCGAGTCCGTCGGGCAGCGTTGGAGCTACGCTCCACGTGACGATCGAACCGCCACTCACTTTAGGGGTGATCGTTTGCGCCTGTACTCCATTGGTGAACGTGTAGTACGGGCTGGAATAGGCAATGGACGGGGCGACATCATTGACGGATATCGATACCTTGGCAGTCGTGGAGCCGGCGGAGTTGCTCGCCGTGACGGTGTAGTTGGCCTGCGCAGTGACCGCGCTCGGTGTGCCGGAAATAACACCGCTGCTGCTGTTGAGACTGAGGCCCGTAGGCAATGCCGGAGTTACCACGTAACCGGTCACCGCACCGCTGACCGTAGGCGTCAGGGCTGAGATGGGCTGCCCAACAGTAAATGCCGGTGGTGTCGGATAGCTCAGTTGCGATGGCGCGACCGGGGTCGGCGACGAAGCGCCAGAACCGCCACAGGCAGCCAGCAGCGCGGCGGGCAGCAGCAGAGCGCACCGGAATACTCCGCCTGAAATCATCCTCGCCATCGGCCCCCGACATCCGGAATGCCGCGTCAGTATAGACTTTGCGACCGACGTACGCGCGTTTGCGGTGCGGCAGGCCGCCAGTCCATGCGCAGCTATGCCGGCGTGATTAACTGCGACGGCACCCAGCTAGCTGATTTGCGTAAGGAGAAAGAATCCGTTCAAGCTGACCAGCTCTTCCGGTGCGTACGCGGCAAATTCCGGGCCGATCGTTACGCGCTGCAATTCGGTTGCCGGCACCGTCACGCGTCTGGCCTCGAGCGGACGCAGCAATTGCGCGCTGAATATGCGCAGATAATCTATATGCCGCAGACGGTTCTGAAAGTGGTTCGACGGATTGAGCCAGCGCCACGTGCGAGCTGAGTAGCGGTAAAAATTAAATCGCGAAATGCTCGGATCTGCGGTGGAGTAACGATCGTGGTAGTCGACAATGAAGCTGAATAGCGCGTGCGGCGATGCGATTCGTCGACACTCCGTGAGAATGTCGGCGATGGCCGGCGCGGGGATATAGGCTCAAGCGTCGACGTCGAGCAAAAAAAGTCGATGCTACCTGGCGCCAGAGCGGTGTGCCCTGCGCAGCGGTGTCAGCAGGTTGCTTCCGGCGCCAAATTCCAGTACTCGCGTGGCTGCCGGCAACCGCTCAAAATTATCCACGTGGTAGCGATAGGCGGCGAACTCGTCGTCGGTGAGTTGCAGGAAGTATCGCCGGGTCACCGCGCGCTGCAGGAACCCATGTATGGAACGCGGCGAGTATCGCAGCACATGAAACGCCAAGCACTTTAGACGCCAGTCCACGGGTTCGCCCTTTTGCAGTCAAGTCATCGTATTGTATGAATCGCGCGGGCGGGAACTCTAACGTGTCACGGTACTAGTTTCTCATCCGGCTCGTCTGCTGTTCCTCAAGAGCCGCGCGAACCGGCCGCATGGTCGCCGGTCGGGCCGGGCGTGAAATCAACCAACTCAGTATGTACGGACGTTGCGAAAGAAGAAGCCACCTACTATCGGCCGACATGGCGTTTGTTCCAGCAGGACTCTTATGCGGCGTTAAAAGCCTGGCGGCGCCATGGTGTGCCTTGCGACATGCTCGAACTTTTCTCCAATCGACGGCGCCCATTCCAAACCCGGAAAAGCTTCGATCCAGGGATATGACATCGAAACCTCCGACAAGACCTGGTTTTTGGAAATTCGACGCAATCGACGATGGCGCAGATGGGGGGATTCATTTCGGCAAACTATCGCACGGCGGACAGCTCGAGGAATGGGCGCTGGCGGTTCGACTCACACTTTATTTGTTGCTTGTCCTATATCTCCCCGTACATCATTAAATCTGTCCATCTTCGATGTTCGATTCCATTTGGCGGGTTGCCCGTGGGCGGTATGCATGGACGCACAATCAAGGGACAGGTTAGGGATGCGCGAATCATCGAAATATCTTTAAGTTATGCACCATCCGACGTGCACGCGCTCATAAATGGGTCTGCGGTGGGAGTTCGCGGATCTTTGCGCGAGCCTCAATTCGTGCCGGCGCGAGGAGTGGAATGCTGTCTGATGTGGAGATGATTGTGGCCGGATCATTCGCGGCGTCTGCGCTTCTCACAGGGGCGGTTCGACGGATTTCGCTTTCGCGTGGGATCCTCGATCGACCCAACGAGCGCAGCTCCCATGAGTCGCCGACCCCCAGGGGCGGCGGACTTGCGATTGCCGTAGTTTCAATGCTGGCGATTCTGATCTTGTACGTCATTGGCTCGCTTGACAGGCATGCAATGGTTGCTCTGGTGGGCGGCGGAATCGCTGTAGCCGGAGTTGGATTTGTCGACGATCGTCGACCATTAGCTGCCTGGGTGAGATTGCTCGTTCATTTGGGGGCGGCGTTGTGGGCACTGATGTGGCTCGGCGGCTTGCCGATCCTTAGTTTTGGACATTCCCTTCTTGCGCTGGGCGCGATGGGTTACCTGCTTGGGGTCTTCGGCACGACTTGGGCATTAAATCTCTTCAATTTCATGGATGGAATTGATGGATTAGCCGCTTCAGAGGCTGTATTCATGGCTTGGGCGGGCGCATGGCTAACCTTCCGATGGGGTGGCGGCGGAGCCTTGATCGGAGTTGGGCTCGCGCTCGGCGCGGCATCCCTGGGTTTCCTCCTCTGGAACTGGCCGCCTGCGAAGATATTCATGGGAGACGTTGGGAGCGGCTATCTCGGCTACGTCATTGCGGTGCTGGCGATCGCCAGTGCGCGACAGAATAGTGCTGCCCTTTTCGCTTGGCTAATTCTCGGCGGGGTATTCTTTTCAGATGCGACGATGACCTTGATCCGCCGACTGTTGCGAGGGGAGCGTGTCTACCAAGCGCACCGAACTCACGGCTATCAGTGGCTGGCTCGGCGTTGGCGCAGTCACGGCAGAACCACGCTGACGGTAATGACGATCAACCTGTTGTGGCTATTGCCCTGGGCGGCGGCCGCAGTTAGCAATCCACCGCGAGCAGCTCGGTTCGCGATCGCGGCACTTACCCCTGTGGCAATGCTGGCATATCTGGCAGGTGCGGGACGGCGAGAATCTTAAAGACGCGACTGTGACAATCGTGCGCAGATCGAGCCGGCGCGAACGCCTCTACGAGGCGCACCGCAGTCATTCGTATCAACGGCTGGCGCGCCGTTGGGCGAGTCATCGCCGCGTTACCGTCACGTTCCTGCTCATGAACCTCTTGTGGCTGCTGCCCTGTGCGCTGCTGACGGTGATGTATCCGAATCGCGCCCCTTGGATCGTTATCGTAGCGCTGACCCCCCTCGTTCTCGGCGCAGTTCTTGCGGGCGCGGGACGGCCTTAGCGGTATAGGCCATCTTGGGCGCCGTATTCCTGCTCGATGCCACTTTGACGCTGCTGTGGCGGCTGGCGAGAAGGGAAAGAATCTATGAAGCCCATCGCACACATGCTTATCAATGGCTCGCCCGTCGCTACCGTAGTCATGGGTCGAGTCACGGTAATCGTGCTCGGGCTGAATCTTTGCTGGCTGCTGCCGTGTGCATGGTTTTTGTCGCACTTCGGCGACAGTGCGGGCTGGATTCTGATCGCCGCCTTGTTGCCCGTAGCCCTGCTGTGCTGGGCAGCTGGATCGGGAAGAGCGGAGGTGTGCTAGCGCACGGAGCCCATATAACAATTCGTGATAGAAGTCACCCTGTAGGATCAGTTACGTGTGACGACGCGCATTATGTATCTATCGATATTACAATAACTTCTGTACGTTGAATGCCGACTTGCGCCGTTATGTGCAAACGACGGCCCTGCCAAGGTGGCACTGCACGTGAGTTTACAGAAGCGAAACATGTCAAAGACCGAGCTCAGCAGCCTCTCTTTATTTGCCAGATCACTCATCTCCCTGCCTCGGCCAGCCAAGCAGCTGGCCATGATCACCGCCGACTCGATCATGCTGCCCGTCGCCCTTTGGGC